>Ga0315281_10004710_pt1 | contig 19766 bp, 22 predicted proteins | sample YL17G07_0_MG_FD_204540 | JGI IMG/M metagenome (GOLD analysis project Ga0315281, IMG submission 204540) | Sediment microbial communities from Yellowstone Lake, YNP, Wyoming, USA - YL17G07_0 | ecosystem: Environmental > Aquatic > Freshwater > Lake > Sediment | place: USA: Wyoming | collected... | reverse complement strand
GGATGATTCGAGCGCGGCGTCTTTGCCCGCGATAAAGCTTTCTGTGTGCATGTGGGGGTCCTGCCAAAAAAGGGGGGGTTATCGAAAACAATCGGGGCGATGGATCAAAAGTCCGCCCATTATCGCAGAACCTGTCGCCCAAATCCCGTCCGTTCCAGGCATCAACCCTGGCACCCGGACCGAAGCCTGACGGGCTGGCGATATCGCTTTGTTCCCACAACATTTTTGTGCTTGACAGGCAAACTGGCAACGCCAATAATGCACGATGCCTTTGTCATTCCATCGAGGGCATTCCCAGGTTTCGCACGAAACTGATTGATCAAACCAAAAACCAACGGAGGATGACCATGCCGCAACAACCGGGATCGACTGGCGCACTTTGGAGCGCGAGGGTGTTATGGGCACTGCTGCTAACGCTGACACTCTCTGCGGCATGGGCGGATGGACCGCCGCAACGGGGATGGGGAAAAGCCCAGCGCATTGACACCAGCGACTATGCCAACGCGCCGCTGATCGTCGCGGACGATAGCGGCAACGCCATCGCGATGTGGGAGCAATTTGACGCTTTGCCGCAGCAGTACGGCGTGTGGACCAACCGCTACACTGCGGGCAAGGGCTGGGGTACACCGAAACGCATCAATGACTATGTCGGCCAGGCAGCCCAACTCGCGCTCGCCATCAACGGACGCGGGGAGGCGATCGCCGTGTGGGCGCAATACAGCGTGTCCGACCCGGACAATCCCTCTGCGCCATTCCACTCGAGTCTGTGGAGCAATCGTTTCCAGCCGGGAAAAGGCTGGGGTAAATCTGTGCAGATTCAAGACGCAAGCACCTACGCACTGGCTCCGAAAGCGGCCATCGACGCGCAAGGCAACGCCGTCGTCGTGTGGCACCAGCAAAATGCGGCTCTGGACATCACCAATGTCTACGGCACGCGCTACTCGAAACAGGATGGGTGGGCTGCCGCACGGCTGTTGCAAGCCGACGCCGCCATGCAGGGCACCGACCCGCAAGTCGCCATGGCCGACGACGGCGACGCCATGATCGCCTGGGGCCAGACCGACCGCACGACCTTCCTTTCCAATATCGCCAGCCTGCGCTACTCCGCCAGGGGCGGCTGGAGCGCCCCTGACAACGTCCCCGGCACCGACGGCGCGGGCGTAGTGGCGTTGGGTATCGACGGGCGTGGCAATGCCATCGCCGCTTGGACCAGAATGGATCCCTCGACCTCCCAGGACAACGTGTTCGCCAGCCGGTATGGCGTGAAGCATGGCTGGGACGTGCCGGAAATGCTCCAGCCCGGCACCGACGTCAATGGCGGCCAATTGCGCCTGGCCATGAATGGCAGCGGCCAAGCGATCGCACTGTGGAAAGAAGCGGTCTATTCCTACAGCGGCGATTTCACTTACGAAATGCACGCCAATCGCTACGTACCTGGAAAGGGCTGGCAAGGCTCGCAACTGGTCGGCGCCACCGCGGTCTCTCCCGACACCGGCGGAAGCAACCCGCAGATCGGCATGGATGAAGCCGGCAACGCGATGGCGGTATGGGAGCAGCCGAATTTCGCCGCGCAAACCGATCCCTACGCGCCGCCCCCCAACAACATCCAGGCCTTCCGCTTCACCCCGGGCAAGGGGTGGAATAGCGGCAAATCGATCCAGAACGGCACTGGCCAGGCCGGCAACGCCAAAGTCAGCGTAACCGCAAATGGCGACGCCTTCGCGGCGTGGCAGCAGCAGGATATGGCCACCGGTGTAACCAGCCTGTGGGCGAACCGCTACGACAAACCATAAGCGTTTGAGTCCCTTGAAGCGGGCAGCCCAATGGGCTGCCCGTTTCTTTTTCTGGCAACCACGATTTTCTGCTGTACAGGGAAAGGATGGCGTCCCCGTCCTCTTTCAAGCCCGCCCTACCCCAACTACTCCCAGTCTTCCTTGGCCGCCGGCTTCTTTTTCTTGTGCGCCCTGCCCACGGCGTGTTCTACAGCCGGCAGCGAGGTCACGTAATCCGCGATGGCCGCGAGATCGTCCTTGCGCAGGTATTGCAGGCCGTCGTCGATGACCTCCGCCATGAGGTCGCCCGCCGTGTCGCCATCCGGCATCATGCCGGATTCGAGATACTCGGCGAGATCGCTCGCACTCCATTTGCCGATGCCGGTTTTTTTGTCCGGGGTGATGTTAGGCACCGCGGAATTGTCCGGGCCGTTGCGCGTGCCGGCATGGCGCAGGCCGGGGTCGCTGCCGCCCACGGCGTTGCGCGGCGTGTGGCACTCGCCGCAGTGCGCGGCCGCTTGCGCCAGGTAGGCGCCGCAGTTCCAGGCAGGGGATTGCTTCGGGTCCGGCTGGTAGGCGCCGGGGGTGAAGTACAGCGCCTTCCACAACCGTACCAGGGGGCGCGGCACGTACCACTTGAGGTCGTGGGCCTTGTTCGCCTGCCGCACCGGCGCGACTGACCGCAGATACGCCCACAGGGCGTGTATGTCCTGATCGCTGAGTTTGCTGTAGGCCGGATACGGGAACGCCGGATAGAGTTGTTTGCCGCTGCGATCCAGGCCCTCGCGCAACGCGCGGGTGAAGTCCCGTTCGCTCCATTTCCCGATGCCGGTCTGCGCATCGGGGGTGATGTTGGGCGTGTAGAAGGTGCCGAAGGGCGTTGCCAGGGGGCGCCCTCCGGCGAGCGGTTTGCCGTGGTTCTTGTGGTCGGTGTGGCAGCCGAAGCAACCGGCGGCGCGATACACATATTCACCCTGGACGACGAGCGGCGCAGGTGCCGACGCAGCGGCGGCCCAGGCTGACGGAGCTGCCATGAGCAACCCCGTCAGCGCCAGCCTGCGATAGACACGCGACATCTTCATGCGTGTACTTCGCTGATGCTATTTCTCTTCTTTCTTGCGGAAGTCCTTGTGGCAGGACTTGCAGGCTTCCAGCAAATCCTTGAGGCGCGCGCCGTAGTTTTGCATCTCGCCGCCGGCGACCGCCTTGGCAAGGGCTGCGGATTTCTCCTGCGCATCCCTGGCGCGTTTCTGGAACTCGTCGTTGTTGCTCCACACCTCGCCCAACGCTTTGGTGTCGCCCATGTCCGAACCCTTGGGGAACAGGACATTGAGGTCCCGGGTCGTTGCCTCCAGGGACTTCACGTGGTCGGCGAGCTGGTCCTTGAAGGCCACCTTGCCCTGAATGATGGCTGCGGCGGCCGCCATGTGAGCAGCCTGGGACTTCATGACGGCCTGGCGGTATTTAACGATTTCGTCTGCGGGGCTGGGCTCGGCGGCGTGGGCTACCAGGCCCGTGCCCAGCAACAGGCCTGCGGCGGCAATACACATGCGATGGCGACGGGTAACGGATTTCATGGATCTTCTTCTCCTTGGTTGAGTGGCGGGTCCACAGCACTGCCGGGGAATCGGTCATTGTGGATCCCAGATGGGTAGACACATGCTGAGAGCGGTTTATTCCCATCGCGTGAAAAAATTTTGCAACAGGAAGTAAAGTGGAGGCTGAACCCGCCAGGCTGTACTTGGGATAATATGCCCGGCATGCATTCCAACCCTGAAACCTGGCTCGATACCCACGGCGATGCGCTCTACCGCTATGCGCTGCTGCAGTTGCGCGATCCGCATTGGGCGGAAGAGGCTGTACAGGAAACGCTGGTTTCCGCATTCGAGGCGCGCCATGGCTTTTCCGGCAAGGGATCGGAGCGCACCTGGCTGATCGGCATACTCAAACACAAGGTGGTTGACCTGTTTCGGCTCCATGCCAGGGAGTCGCAGCTGGAAGACAACGACCCCGAAGCGGAAGACGAGGACAGCGTCGATGCCCTGTTCCAGCCGGACGGGCATTGGGCCAACCCGCTGCGCGATTGGGGCAACCCGGACAAGATGCTGGAAAACAAGCGGTTCTGGACGGCGCTGGAAAAATGCCTCAATGCCATGCCGCCCAAACTGGCGCGGATATTCGCTCTGCGCGAAATGTCCGGCATGGAGTCGGAAGAAATCTGCAAGGAATTGAGCGTCACCACGACTAACCTGTGGACGATGCTGCACCGCTCGCGTACGAGCCTGCGGCATTGCCTGGAAAAGAACTGGCTTGGTTAAGGCCAGGCCGGAAGGAATGTGAACATGTTGTCCTGCAAGGATGTCAGCCGTCTGGTGTCGGAATCCCGCGATCGCGATCCCGGGTTCTTCGAACGCATCGGAATCACGGTGCATTTGTGGATATGCCTGAATTGCCGCCGCTTCATGGAGCACATGAAGCTGCTGGAGAAGGCGTTCCTGCAACTGGAAACGGACGACTGCCATTGCAGCGCACATGGACCCAAACTTTCGGACGACGCCAGGGAACGCATCCGCCAAAAATTGCGCGGCTGATGCCTGCCCAAGCCGGTTCTCCATGGACGCCGCCCCGCGGCAACTGAACGATCTGCAGGAGAATCGCCATGAACAAGACCACTCGCAATACCGTTATCGCTCTGGGCCTGGGTGCTGCTTTCAGCTTTGCAGTTCCAGCCGCCCAGGCTGCCGGCAATCCCTTCGCCATGCAGACGCTCGACCACGGCTACACGGTCGCCGATGCGGGCAGGGACAAGGACGGCAATGGCGCCGGCAACAAGAAGGAGGCCGCTGAAGAGAAAACGTCATCCACCGGCAAGGCGAAGGACGGCAAGTGTGGCGAGGGCAAATGCGGCGGCAGCAAGCCCAAAGCCAAAGCCGGCAAGCCCAAGGCCAAAGCGGGCAAGGCCAACACCTGATCGACAAATCGTTGCCGGGGAGCACGATTCCCGGCGCCCGCCCACAAGGAGAAACCATGACTTTCAGGCTCATCGATTCTTCACTCGCCGCCTTCAGATTGCTCGATCGCATCGGCGGATTCCTCCCGCAGATCGGGTTGCGTCTCCTGCTGGCATGGGAATTCGGGGAATCGGGCATGGAAAAACTGCGCGGCGAAAACTGGTTCGCGGATATCCAGGACAGCTTTCCGTTTCCCTTCAACCTGCTTCCGGCCGGCATCAGCTGGCAGCTTTCCATGTGGGCGGAACTGCTGGGGGCAGGCGGCCTCGTAGTGGGACTGGGCACGCGCTTCTGGGCCGTATCGCTGCTGATTCTCGACCTGGTCGCCTGGGCCGGCGTTCACGCCGGCAATGGCTACAACGTCTGCGACAACGGATACAAGCTGCCGCTGATTTACCTGATATTGCTGCTGCCGCTGGTGTTCAGCGGGCCGGGCAAGCTGAGCCTGGACCATGTCGTGAAGATGCGCTTTCCGGACAAGCGCTAGCCCGTTGCACGCCCGCGTGCGGTGGTATACGCGCACGCCGTTTTCGTGGGGGTGTGCTGTAACACTTGAAAAATGCGATATGTCGACACCCCCCAAACAAGGGGTACTCATCGCATCCCCTCTGCTTCATGATGGGCTCACGCGGGTAGCCCGGCTTGTGAACCTGTCGCCGACGGGTTCGGCCCGCAAATTCCATCGTATAAGGTTAAGGGGAGAAAATTATGCATGCGCACTTTTCGCGGATAAGGCTCTGGATGCTGGCATTTGCCGTGGTCCTGTTGGCATCCGCTTGCAACGACAGCACCAGCACGGCAACGACCACCACACCGGCGGCGGAGACCCTGAGCGGCACCGCGGCAACGGGCGCCGCCATCGTGGGCACCGTATCGGTGGTGGACACCAAAGGCGTTCAAGTCAACACCACGACCGCCACCAACGGCAGCTTCACCGCTACCGTGACCGGAATGGCCGGCCCCTTCATAGTCAAGGTGGTGCCCAACGGCGCAGGGGAGACGCTGTACTCCTGGGCCGGCAGTTCGAATGCCACCGTCAACGTCACGCCGCTCACCAACCTGGCGCTGTTCATGGCGAACGGGAACGGAAATCTGGGCACCTTGTACAACGCGTGGGCATCGAGCCACGCCGGACTGACCGCCCAGAAAATCGAGGATGCGCGTAAAGTCGTCGACGCGAACTTTTCCACCCATCTCACTTCGCGCGGCCTGGACCCGGCAACCTACAACTTTTTCAACACGGCCTTCACCGTGAATGGATCGGGCGTGGATGGCTTCCTCGACAGCCTGCGCGTCACCATCGGCACCTCCGGCACGTTCACCGTCACCGTCAACAACGCCACGTTCGCGTTCAACGTGAATGCGACCACCACCAGCGGCACCGGAACCGGGACGGGCACAGGCACCAGCACGGGAACCATAGCCGGCACCTGGAAAACAACGGTCAGCGGGATGGTCAATGGCCTGGCCATTGACCAGGTTCTGACCAGCAACATCCCGGCGGCCAACATACCGGCCACCCAGGCTGCATTCAACTCCGCCGCAGAGGTCTATGCAAGCAGTTTGACGGGCAGCGTCAATACGCCCGGATTCAGCATAAACTACAGCATCGGCAACCTGCAGTTGACTTACAACCCGCATATTGCAGGCGCTGTGGGAGATAGCATAAACGGCACCTACAAGGGCACCATCACCGTTTCCGGAACGGCGAACGGCTTCACGATCCCGCCGACCACCGTGACGGTGGATATAGCCTACCTGTATGAACGCACCAGCTGATTCTGCCCGGCAGCCCGGAATCGCGGGCATGCGGCTGGCGGCCTCCTGTTGCCCCCTCCGCTTGCGGCGGCAGGCGCTGAGGGCTCCGGCGGGGAAATCATTGAGCTTGCGCGGATGGAGTTTCCCGCGAGATCAATAGGGTCACCCATTGCCACTGCGCAAACATGGGGCGTGCTTTGCATCCTGGCACAAATCAAGTGTAACCTGCGGCCATGGCAAAGCCGGGTAAAGCATTTTCAGGCGCACTTTGCGATGTCGCCTCGCCGCAAGGGAAACGGATGGGAGCCGGGTTCGCGCCAATCGGACACTACCCCCCTCGTTCCGGTGCGATAGGGACATTGCTGTCCCTGTCCGCCGGCGCCTTTTGCCTTGTGCTTGCCCTCATGTCGGCGGCGACCGCGGCGACGCTGGAATTGAATCAGGCCGAGTTCGTTGCGAGCGAAGCTGCGCAGCCTCCCGCCGACGGCGCGCCGTGGGAAAGGCAGGCGCTGCCCGACAATTGGCGCGCCAACCATCCGGGCGTAAACGGCCTTTGGTACCGCTTCCGTTTCGGGTTTGCCGAAGCCGACGCGCAAATCCACGCTGTACATCTGCCCCGCTTCTGCATGAACGCCGCAGTGTATCTCAACGGCGTATTCCTGGGTTCCGGCGGGCGTTTCGAGGAGCCCGTGTCGCGCAACTGGAATCGCCCGCAGTTTTTTCTCATTCCTCCCGGGCTGCTGCGGCAGGGACAAAACACCCTGCACGTGCGCGTCCTCGCCCCGGCCAATACGCAGGGCGGTTTGTCGCCGGTGCTGGTGGGGCCGGAAGCGGCGCTGCGGCCCGGATACGAGCAGGCCTTCTTTCTGCGCATCACGCTGAACCAGACCGCCAGCCTGATCATCGCCGCGGTCGGGGTGCTGATGCTGAGCCTGTGGTGGCGCCGCCGCCGCGATACGATGTATGGCTATTTCGGCGTGTCGGCGCTGGTGTGGGCGTTGAACTCCACCAATCTCTACGTTCAGGAAATACCCGTCCCGACGCGGGGCTGGGAACTCCTGGTCAATGCAAGCTTTCAGGTATTCGCCGTACTTTTCCTGATCTCGCTGCTGCGCTTCATCGAAGCGAGACACCGGCTGCTCGAACGTCTCCTGTGGACCGTGCTGGTGGCATCGCCGATAACGATGGCGCTCATTCCCCCCGGCGGATATCTGGGGCTTGCCGTATTTTGGCATCTGATGACGCTGGCCGCCGCGGCAGCAACGCTGATCCTGTTGATGCGCGCCGCCCTGCGCCGGCGCGACGCCGATACCGGCCTGCTGGCTGGCGGCATGTGGCTGATCGTGGCATTCGCCCTCCATGACTGGCTGCTGTACAGCAGGCTGTTGTGGTATGGCAAAACGCTCGCGCTCGGCCAAAGCGAAGTGTATTTGCTGCAATTCGGGGCGCCTGTCCTGTTCCTGGTGGTGGGCTGGATCATGACCGCGCGCTTCGTGCGCGTGCTCAACGAATACGAACGCCTCAACGTGGAGCTGGAAGACCGCGTGGCCGCCAAGCATGCCGAGTTGTCCGCGAACTTCGCGCGCCTGCAGGCGGTGGAGAAGGAGCGCGCGGTGCTGGAGGAGCGCGAGCGCCTCATGGACGACATGCACGACGGCCTGGGCGGGCAACTGCTCACCGCGCTGCGCAGCGTGGAATCGGACCGCGCGGGGCAGGTGGACGTGCCGCAACTGTTGCGCGAATGCCTGGACGAAATGCGTTTGGTGGTGCACTCGCTGGCGTCCGAGCACGGCGATCTGCTGACGGTATTGAGCGATCTGCGCTACCGATTCGACAGCCGGCTGGCGAAAGCGGGCATCGCCATGGAGTGGCGGGTGCAGGACGTGCCGCCGCTGGCCGATCTGTCGCCGCGCACTGCGTTGGACATTCAGCGCATCGTGCAGGAGGCGCTCACCAACATCATCAAGCATGCGCAGGCGAGCCGCATCACCGTCGAGACCGGCGTGGCCGAGTCCGGAACGCAGGCCTGCGTGCGCATCGCCGACAACGGGCATGGCGTCCGCGGCGAGCATCGCGGGCGCGGGCTGATCAACATGGACAAGCGCGCGCAGCGCATCGGCGGCGCGATGCGGATGGAATCGGGCGACGGCGGCACCGTCGTGACGCTGCTGCTGCCCCTGGCCGACACGGCAGCGCCGTAGCCCCCCCGCGCGTGCGGGGTCGCCCGTGCCGCGTGCCGCGGTTACAATCGGATGGATGTTGGTTTTGTGTAGCGTGGTTCTTTGCGGGGGGAAACGAACAATCATGCACGTCGGTCTCGTACTCGACGACCTGCCCGAGTCACGCGCGTGGCTCGTAGAGGCGCTGCAAACCAGCTTTCCCGGCATACAAGCCGCCGGAGTGGGTTCGCTGCAGGAGGCGCGCGCCTGGCTGGCGCAGGGCGTGGCACCCGAGGTCGCGCTGATCGACCTCGGCCTGCCGGACGGCAGCGGCGTGGAACTCATCGAGGAACTGAATCGCAGCGCGCCCGGCTGCCTGTGCATCGTCGCCAGCATCTACGACGACGACCGGCACATCTTCCCCGCGCTGCGCGCCGGGGCGCACGGCTACATTCTGAAAGACCAGTCCAGCGACGACATCGTGCCGCTGCTGCAAGGCATCGCCGCCGGCCGGCCGCCGCTGTCGCCGACGATTGCGCGCAAGATTCTGTCGTCGTTCCGCCCGCAGCAGATCGAAGACGGGAACGCGCCGCTGACGCCGCGCGAAAGCGAAGTGCTGAGCATCATCGCCAAAGGCATGACCCTGGCCGAAACCGCGGCCATGCTGGGCATCAGCCGCCACACGGTGGACGGCTACGTGAAAGACATCTACCGCAAGCTCAACGTCTCCTCGCGCGCCGAAGCGGCGCTGTCGGCACGCCGCATGGGGCTGGTATGATGCGCGGCGCGATGAGCGCTCGCTTTCTCAATTGACGCAGGGCGGTATCAACAATAACAAGGATTCCCCCGATGTTTTCCCTGAATGTGCGCGCGCGCCGAAGTCTTGCTTCGGCGTCGTTAATGGCGTTTGCAATGTCAGTCAGTGCGGAACCGCTGCCATCTTCCTCCAGCTACGCGCTGGATTCCATGGCGCCGGCCGGGCGCTGGGCGACCAAAATCGAGCTGCGCGCAAACGGCTACGACCAGTGGTACGACAACGACGGCAAGCGCCGTGATCTCGATGCCGCGTTCGACGGCGTCGAGTTGAACGGCGCGGTCTTTCCCAGCCTGGCGCTGCTGGGTGCCGGCGCCACGCTCGGGTCTGCGTCGATCGACACCAAGGCGGAACTGCGTTCGTTTCAGTTGATACTGGCATACGGCATCACCGGGAATCTGACCGCAGGCACCATCCTGCCTTTCGTAACAACGCACGCAAAGGTGGGTTTTTCGGTATCCGGCGGCAACGTGGGGTCCAACCCGGCATTCGATCCCGGCCAGCCCATCGGCGCCGCCAACTTCCCCTTCGCGCCAGTGGGCGGCGGCGCTGCCGCACCACTCGGAACCGCCGGCGTAAAACAACTGCTCACCGACCCGGTCTATGGCTACGGCTATCGCCCCATTGAAAATACCACGACCACTGGCCTGTCCGACTCGACCGTGGGCCTGCTCTGGCGTTTTCACAATGACCAGGCATCCAGCGCGATCCTGGGCGGCGGTGTGCGTTTCGGCGTGGCCGGCGGCGACGATCCGGACAACCTGCTGGACGTGCCCATCGGCGACGGCAGCACGGACATCCGCCTGCGCGTGGAATACTTCCGCGACCTTGCCGCCGGCTTCGACCTGCACCTGCTGGCGGAAAATTTCACCCAGCTTCCCGACCATGCGGACATGCGCGTGCCCCAGCCCGGCCAGCCCCTGGCAACGGCGGATTCGAAGGAAAGGCTGCGGCGCAACATGGGCGACTACCAGGAGTACGACGTCGAACTGGGCCGCCGCTGGGGCGACTGGCGCGCCGCCGCCACCTGGCACCTTTACAAAAAAGGCCGGGACAAATACTCCTCCGGCCGCGGCACCAACACCGACACTCTGGAAGCAAACACCGACGTGCGCGCCGACCAGTGGCGCGCGAGCGTGTCCTGGAGCGGCATCGGCGCCTGGCGCGCGGGCACGCTGCCGTTGCCGCTGATCCTCAAGCTGGAAATGCAGGAAACCTGGGGCGGGCGCAACTTCCCCGACGTGCGCGACTTTTACCTGCAAGCCATCACTTTTTTCTAGCCCCCCGGATTCACGGGGGCGCGCGCCTTAGGGAACAGATGCGACAATACCCCCGACAAAACCTCAGCCACTAAGGAACCATAATGAGGCCGCTCCTTCTTCCCTTCGTTTTTGCTGCCGCCTTATCGGCGGGCGGCGTACAGGCCGCCAATCTGTTGACCAACCCCGGCTTCGAGTTGCCCTCGGGTACCGGTTACGCCGCCTTGCCCGGCAATTCCGGCGCGATTGCAGGTTGGACTACCGTGCTCAGCGGCGTGGAATGGTTCAACGCCACCGCCTATGGCGGCGCGGCCGATGGCATCATGGTGGTCGATCTCGCCAACTACGTGTACACGGGCGGCGGCATCGAGCAGAGCTTCGCCACCGTGGCCGGACAAACCTATGACTTGAGCTTCAGCCTCGGCACGATGCAAGCATCCGGCCGCGACGGCACCGCCCATATCGATGTCACGTTGGCGGGAATTACAACGGGCTACGATGTGATCAACCACACCGGCAGCACGGCCTGGAGTTCTTTCTCCCAGAGTTTCGTGGCCACTGGCGCCGCTACCACACTGCGCTTCAGCAACACCGAGAACCCCTATCTGCATTTCGCCTACGTAGACAGCGCATCGGTGGCCGCCGTCCCAGAACCCGAAAGCTGGAGCATGATGCTGACCGGGCTGTTGCTGGTAGGGTTTGGGTTGGGCCGGAAGCGCTCCGCCCCCCGGTTTCTTCCCTTGCGCCCCGGCAAACACTGACGCTCCACACCTTGAGGAAAACACCGTGAAACTCCGTAACGCCATCAAACAAGGAACAAACCTCATGAAACCCGCCCTTCTTTCCCTGTTGCTTGCCGCCGGCCTGTCGGTCGGCAGCGCCCACGCATTGCCCGTCGTGGACCAGACCGGCAACCTGGCAGTCAACGGCAACTTTGAGTTCGGTTCGGCCGGCGATGCGACCTCGGGCTACGCGCAATCCATCGATTCCGCCTTGGCTTACTGGAAGCAGTGGGGCAACACTGTCAATACAACGGTGACCACGAACTGGGCCAACAGCCCGCTTATCGAAGGCGATCGTGTCGCGCACGTCACCGGCAATCTAAACGATGGCCTGTATCAGTACAACTACTGGTTGGGTACTTACACGCTGAGCGCGTGGGTCTATGCCGTGACGGGCACGGCTCACCTAATCATTGCCGGCAACAGTGGCAGTGCGACCATCCTGGGAAGCGCATCCACGCAAACCGGCCAATGGCAGTACCTGACCGTCACCTCAAACATGAACGGCAGCCTTGGCGGCCCGGTGCTCTATGGCGCCAGCGACGAAGCCAATTTCTTTATCGACGGCGTGTGGTTCAACGCGGGGAGCGACAGCACCTCGCCTTTCGACCCTACAACCGGCTTCAATCCCAATGCCCCTGTGCCGGAACCTGAAACCTGGGCGATGCTGCTGGCCGGCCTGGGGTTGGTGGGGTTTGCGGCACGTTGTCGCGCATCCTCTTCTTTCTAACCTTCCCGGAAAACAACGCTCATGAAACCCACTCTTCTTTCCCTGATTTTTGCCGCCGGTTTGGTGGCGGGCAGCGCCCAGGCAGCCGGCCTGATCGACCCGCAAACCTACAGCATGTATGACGGCCCCGATGGTGGATATGCCGACCAGAGCTACACCGGCAGCCGCGATCGGTTCGGTTGGCTTTCCGGTGGTGAGGGGGAGTTGACCGATGGCATCAAGGGTATGCACGTTGATAGCCCTGACGATTGGATACCTTATGTGCTGTGGGACGGATATCCCGAATCCCGCCAGGTGATCACCTTCGACCTGGGGGCGAATTACACCGTCAACGAAATCCAGGCCTCCTTCCTTTACTACCCCGGCCCCGCCGTATACATCCCGGCCAGCGCCAATATCCGCTTCTCCGCCGACGGCGTGAACTACGGGTCGTCCATGCTGCGCACCCTCAGTGCGGCGGAACAGAATCCAGTGGGCGCTGGGCCAGCGAGTTACAACCTGCTTCCCTCTGTCGGCAGCGGCCGCTATGTCGAAGTCACTCTGACCAGGGCAAACCGCTGGATCGCACTTTCCGAGGTGGAGTTTTACGGTACTGCCGCCCCCGTCCCCGAGCCCGAAACCTGGGCATTGATGCTGGCCGGCTTGGGGCTGGTGGGGTTTGCGACGCGCCGACGCGCCTGAGCAAGCCTCCGGCGGCGCCAGCTCAGCCGGCCTTTCCCTTTTTCTCCACCCCCAGCACCTTGCGCACTTCGAGGTAGTTCACCGGGCGTTCGCGCTCGGTGATGTAGCCCCTGGGAAACCACACCAGCTTGAGGTGGATGTTGTCGTCTTTCCTGATGTGGTAGAGCATCAGCGCAAAGCGGTGCTCCGGGTCGATTTCGGTGTTGTCGGTGAGCGGGAAGTCGAATGGCGTGAGGACGAATTCGAACTCGCGCGCCCATGGGGTCACCGGGGCGGCCGCGGTGTTTCTTAGAACATTGACGTAGGCCTTGACTGTTTTCCTGTCGAAGTCCGCGCCGCGGATGGTGACCTCGACCCGGTAAATCCCGTCGGGGGAATGGGTGCAGACAACCTGGCCGAAGGACCCTTTGAATTTCGCCCGATTGCTTGCGTCGCCGGACTGGCATTCTGCCGGTGGAGAAAGCGAGACGGTTCCCTGTGTTTCCTCGAAATACCAGTCGACCGCCGGTTCGGCTTTATCCTCCAGGGTGCGCGCCGTCGCCCCCAGCATGTTGACCTGGCGGTCGATCACCCGCCGCGCGACCGATTCCAGGGATCGGCGACTTTCTTCCTTGCCGCTCCGGGCCAGTCTTTTGTCCACCTCCGCCAGCAGCGGCTTGAATTCGAAGTGATCGTGGAAGTTCAAGGTGAGCAGTTCGACCAGCAGCCGCTCGCGGTCGGGGTCGAACTCCTTTTGCGGCCCCGGCTGCCCGATGATGGGCCCGACCAGATCGTGCAGCATGCCAGCGCGCAGGCTGCTCTCCGCCTGCTCGCGCTGGCTGAGCAGAGTGGTGGCGGACATCTTCGATTCGTAGTCCTTGGCGATCCAGGTGATGTAGGCCACGGCCAGCGCCCCGATCAGCTTGGCGGCAACGTCGACGCGATCGAGCCACTTCCGCGATCCGTCCGTTCCCGGCCCGGCATCTTTGGCCATCGCTATGGCCCCTTTCTCAGCTCGATGTCCTGCCGCGCCGGGCCGGGGTAGGCGCGCAGCTTGGCGGTCCACTCGCGGTAGGTGACGGTATAGACGCCCGGCGGCAGCACGATGCTAAAATCCCCGCGGCTGTCGGTGCCAACCTCCATCCTTGTGCCGCCTTCATCGGTCAGCGTCAGCACGCCGCCAGCCGGAAACCTTTTGCCCGCAAGGGTAACGCGTCCGGATACGGTCCCGGCCTGCGCGGGCATGGCGCAGCAAAGCAGCAGCGCCAGGACGGCCGCAGCCCTGCCCACTCGGGCGACACCTGCGCACACTGATTTTGCGATACATCGATGTTCCATTGCTCATCCCTTGCCTATATTCCCGTTGTTGCGCCGCGTGGCGCCGCCTCCCAAGACAAGTATAGGAAACCTGTGCCATGCTGCCAGTGCATGGCGTGCCCTGGTTCACAGGCATGATCCCTGCTCCTTGCCTCAGTTCAGGAAAATCCTGCGCTTCTCCAGCACCTTGCGAACCTCCGGTAGCGCACGCAGGATGGCCAGGTCGGGGTCGCCACGCAGGGCGCCGAAATCGTTGAAATCCGCAGCGATCCCGATGGCGAGCGCCAAGCATGTGTGGCAACCGGATAATGCAGCGGGTGCACAGCCGACGCCACATCGACGCCATCGGGGCCGCCTCGCCCAGCCACGGCAACGGCACCGAAGACATCTTCAAGAACGACCCCAGGGTGATGCTGTGCTCCACCTTCCAGCACCCGTTCCATCCCCATTGCTGCACGAGCAGCGGCAGCGGCCACATCATCAACACGCCGCTGCCGGCGGGGACCGACAGCACCGGTTTCCGCGCCGCCGTGCTGGAACACTGGCTGCCCAATCTGGAAGCCTTCCGACCGGAGATGCTGTTCATCTCAGCCGGCTTCGACGCGCACCGCGAGGACGGCATGGCCGGGATGGCTTTGGTGGATGCGGATTACGGGTGGGTGACGGGGGAGCTGAAAACCCTGGCGGAAAAACTGGCCCAAGGCCGCATCGTGTCGGTGCTGGAAGAGGGCTGCGCGCTCTCTGCTTTGGGGCGCAGCGCTGCGGCGCATCAAGGTGTTGAGTGGGGTTTGACAGGTTGCTGTGCGCGATTGGCCGGAGAAACAAGGCCGGTGCGAAGCGCACCAACTCTGTCGCCCCAAGCAACTTCATGCGGCGCATTACGCTCCGCTAACGCGCCCTTGTACGCGGGCTGCGATGCACTGGATAGCAGCGACGCAGGATGCGGTTCGTGCCTCACCGCATCCTGCGGGCTACTGACAGATTGCGTGCGTGCTTTGCGCCGTAGAGAAAGGCGAGTGCGCTACGCGCGTTTGTTTGAATGTCGGGGGCAGCCCGACAGGTCAATCAACAGTGCGAGCGCACACTAAATGCTACGAGTCCAGACCCCCGCGCTTGCTGTCATCAATCAAAGGGGTTCAGCTTCACATTCGCTTTCACAGAAAAAGGGGCGGGTCTTGACCTCAAGCTTTCACCCCCTTGATCACCGTAAGCTCAAGCGGCGCGGCGCTTTTCACCGCGTCCGACTGAGCGCGAGGTTGGCTGCGGCCCTTCGGCAAATTCTTCGCGAATCACCTTCCGCAGCACGGATTCAGTAACGGGGGCCTCGGCGCTTCCTGCCAAATATGCCTTGAGCGCTTCATTGATCATGGTTTGATACCCCGTACCCTCGTTTTCGGCACGGGCGCGGAATTCGCCGAGCACGGCGTCATCGATGTAGATTGTTATCCGTGTTTTCCCTTTCGTGGAGAGCAACGCTCCGCGCTTACCTTTTGAGAAATCGTATTCAGCTTTCATAGTTTTTCACCTCATGACGCGTTGCGCGGCGAGCTGAGATCAGCCGGATTTCCTCGCCCCGAAACGCATAAATAACCACCAGGATCTCTCCAGTACTCCCCATCCCGATTGCCACGAACCTTTCTTCGCCTTTCGCTTCCGGATTGTTGCAGTGTATGGCGAGGGGATCGTAGAACACGCCCTCCGCATCCGCGAAGGAAATACCGTGCTTTTTCAGATTGCTTGCGGCCTTCGTGGGGTCGAATTGAAAGTACATCTTTCCAAGATATGTATGTTGTGCATACTTGTCAACTGGTGCGATGGACGGCTAACGACGCTGTAGAAAATTCGCGCGTCTGCCGCCCCAGGTAAAGCAGATAAAGGGTCGGCAGTAACTGTCAAGGGGGCAGCTTCACGTTCGCTTTCACATTGCCTCAACGCCGCAACAACAAAGACGGGTCACAAAATTACATACCAACAGGGAGCCTCAAGGCGCGCCACCAGCTAACCCTGCTTGCCCAACTCCTCCCCCAACTCCCTCGATCTCTCCGCCGCCGCCAGCACCCCCCGCACAATTTCGGCTTTGACCCCGGCCGCCTCCATAGTCTGCAACGCCCGTTCGGTAGTACCTCCCTTGGAGGTGACGCGGGCGCGCAGGGTGGCGGCGTCTTCGTCGCTGCCGGCTGCGAGTTTGGCGGCGCCGGCGAAGGTTTCGATGCTGAGGCGGCGCGCTTCTTCGGGCGTGAAGCCAAGTTCGTGGGCGGCCTGCTGCATGGCCTCGATGAAGTAGAACACGTAGGCCGGGCCGCTGCCGGAGATGGCTGTTATGGCGTCCATGCGGGTTTCGTCTGCGAGCCACAGCGTGCTCCCCACAGCTCCGAGTATTTCCTCCGCCTGGCGGTGCTGTTCTTCGCTGACCGCGGGCATGGCGTACAGGCCGGAAACGCCTGCCATGACCATGGCCGGGGTATTGGGCATGGCGCGCACGACGAGGCCGTAGCCGCCGAGCCAGCGCGACAGGTCGGCGCTGCGGATGCCGGCGGCGATGGAGACGACGAGTTGGTGGCCGAGCAGGCCGCGCAGCCGCGCCGCCAGATCGCACAGCTGCTGCGGCTTGACGGCGAGCAGCAGGATGTCCGTGGCAACCGCCTCGGGAGACAGGTCGGCGAAGGTTTGGACGCCGTAGCTGTCCTCAAGCCGCGCGCGGCCTTCCGGCGCGATTTCCACCACGTTGATGTTGGCCGCCTTGAAGCCTTTTTGCAGCAGGCCGGCGATCAATGCGCTGGCCATGTTGCCGCCGCCGATGAAAGTGATGTTCATGAGTTTTTCCTTTAGTTGCCTAAAAAAGCATGTTGACCACCAAGGCACCAAGGCACGAAGAAAGGCCACATCCAAGGTGATGTTCTGGTGCCTGCGGGTTAGCCCGCCTTCTTCCGTTGCCCGAATATCGCCGATCCGACGCGGACTATCGTAGCACCTTCGGCGACGGCGGCTTCCAGGTCGTCCGACATGCCCATGGAGAGCGTGTCCAGCGCGTATCCCTGCGCGTTCAACTGCTCGAACAACTGGCGCAGCTGGCGGAACTGCCCGCGCTGTTCGGCCGGGTCGGCACTGGGGCGCGGGATGGCCATGAGGCCGCGCAGCTTGAGATTGGGCAATTGGCTCACCTGCCGCGCAAGTTCCGCGACGCCTTGCGGCGCAACGCCGCCCTTGCTGTCTTCGCCGCCGATGTTGACCTGCAGACATACCTGCAGCGGGCCAAGCTGCGCGGGACGCGCCTGCGACAGACGCTCGGCGATCCTGGCGCGGTCGACGCCGTGCACCCAGTCGAAGTGCCCGGCGATGGGGCGGGTCTTGTTGCTCTGGATGGGGCCGATGAAATGCCATTCCAGCGGCAGGTCGCTCAAGGCGGCGATCTTTTCCAGCGCTTCCTGCAAATAGCTCTCGCCGAAGGCGCACTGTCCTGCTTCGTAGGCCTGCCGTATCGCCCCGGCCGCGAAAGCCTTGCCGACGGCGAGCAGGCGGATATCCTGCGGCGCCCGGCCGGCGGCGTGCGCGGCCTGTGCAATGCGCTCCCGCACGGCTTGCAATGCATCGAATATTGTTATCATAATGACTCAAGAAAGGCGGGCCGGAGACCGTTAACAGGGGGCGGGCCTATCCTGTGCAATCGCCCGCGGACCCGCACCGTGCCTTGCCAACTGAGGGAATTATAATGGAAATTTCGGAGCTGCTCGCCTTCTCGGTGAAGAACAAGGCGTCCGACTTGCACCTGTCGGCTGGCCTGCCGCCGATGATCCGCGTGCACGGCGATATCCGCCGCATCAACCTGCCGCCACTCGACCACAAGGGCGTGCACGGCATGGTGTACGACATCATGAACGACGGCCAGCGCAAGTTCTACGAGGAGAACCTGGAGGTCGACTTTTCCTTCGAGGTGCCCAGCCTGGCACGCTTCCGCGTCAACGCCTTCGTGCAGAACCGCGGCGCGGGCGCGGTGTTCCGTACCATTCCTTCCAAGGTGCTGAGCCTGGAGCAGTTGAACGCGCCAGCCATTTTCAAGGAAATATCCGACCAGCCGCGCGGCATCGTGCTGGTGACCGGGCCCACCGGCTCGGGCAAGTCCACCACCCTGGCGGCCATGGTCGATTACGTCAACGACAAGGAATACGGGCATATCCTGACCATCGAGGACCCCATCGAATTCGTGCACGAAAGCAAGAAGTGCCTGATCAACCAGCGCGAAGTCGGGCCGCATACGCTGTCCTTCAACAACGCCCTGCGCTCCGCGCTGCGCGAGGATCCGGACGTGATCCTGGTGGGCGAGCTGCGCGATCTGGAAACCATACGCCTGGCGCTGACCGCGGCGGAAACCGGCCACCTGGTGTTCGGCACGCTGCACACCAGTTCCGCCGCCAAGACCATAGACCGTATCATCGACGTGTTCCCGGCGGCGGAGAAGGACATGGTGCGTTCGATGCTCTCCGAATCCCTGCGCGCGGTGATTTCGCAAACCCTGCTGAAGACCAAGGACGGCAGCGGGCGCGTCGCGGCGCACGAGATCATGATCGGCACGCCGGCCATCCGCAACCTGATCCGCGAGAACAAGGTGGCGCAGATGTACTCGGCGATCCAGACCGGCCAGGCGATCGGCATGCAGACCCTGGACCAGTGCCTCACCGACCTGGTGCGGCGCAACGTGGTATCGTCCGGCGAAGCGCGCAGCCGCGCCTCCAACAAGGACGCCTTCAACTAACAGCTTGGAGGGCCCGGGCTCGGTCCCGGCATCCGGAGAACCCATGGAACGAGATCAAGCGCTAAAGTTCACCCACGACCTGCTCAGGATGATGATCCAGAAGAAGGCCTCGGATCTGTTCATCACCGCAGGCTTCCCGCCGGCCATGAAGGTGGACGGGAAGATGACGCCGGTCACCAGCCAATCGCTGAGCCCCGCCCATACCCGCGAGCTCGCGCTCGCCATCATGAACGACAAGCAGGCGGCCGAGTTCGAGTCGAGCAAGGAATGCAACTTCGCCATTTCGCCTCCCGACATCGGGCGCTTTCGCGTCAATGCCTTTGTGCAGCAGGGCCGCACCGGGCTGGTGCTGCGCACGATCACCACCGTGATCCCGACGCTTGATGAGCTGGGACTGCCGGAAGTGCTCAAGGATGTGGCCATGACCAAGCGCGGCCTGGTGATTTTCGTCGGCGGCACCGGCTCCGGCAAATCGACTTCCCTGGCGGCGATGATCGGCTATCGCAACGAGAACAGCTATGGCCATATCATCACCATCGAAGACCCGGTGGAATACGTGCACGAGCACCGCAACTGCATCATCACCCACCGCGAGGTCGGGGTCGACACCGACAACTGGTTCGCGGCGCTGAAAAACACTCTGCGCCAGGCGCCCGACGTGATCCTGATCGGCGAAATCCGCGACCGCGAGACCATGGAATACGCCATCGCCTTCGCCGAAACCGGCCACCTGTGCATGGCCACGCTGCACGCC
>Ga0315281_10004709_pt1 | contig 19767 bp, 20 predicted proteins | sample YL17G07_0_MG_FD_204540 | JGI IMG/M metagenome (GOLD analysis project Ga0315281, IMG submission 204540) | Sediment microbial communities from Yellowstone Lake, YNP, Wyoming, USA - YL17G07_0 | ecosystem: Environmental > Aquatic > Freshwater > Lake > Sediment | place: USA: Wyoming | collected... | reverse complement strand
GAGGAGAGACGTATCCGTTGTGACGATCGCCTGATTCTCGCTAAGATTGTCAGCCGAACCTGAAGGAACATCGGGAGTGAAATAGACGTCACCATCGGCCACAGGCATGGTGCTATTGCCGTCCATGTCTTTGTCTACAAAAACGACGAAGCGCAGCGCGGCCTGGTTCCCGGTTCCGGAAGAAGAAAAGGTATCCACACATTTGGCTTCCAGGGTGATGAAATCATTGCGCGTCCTATCGTTATCGGGGTCTTGCCCCGTACCAGAGGCAAGGAATTCGCTGCCGGCGGTGACGTCAAAGTTGTTGAATCTGCCGGTATGATTCATGTCAGGGGTGTCCGCGGCTAAAGTGCTCGGCGTTAACCCCGGTACGCTATTCAGATTTACAATGGTCACCTCGATCGAGTGACCCGTATAGCCGCTGCCCAATTCCTCTGAGAGGTTCGTATAGCATCTGTTTTTGCCTGATGAGGGATCATAGACCGAATGACTGGCGGGGCAGTCCCAGGTACAGAGCGATACCGCCGTATCGCTGTTGAAGGTCCAGTTTCCGTCAATGCCTCCACTCTGCGGTGCGACGGCGTCGAATTCAAGATTGCCTTGATCTTTCACCGGTACGCCATCCGCCGCCCGGCCGCTGGAGGTGAAGCTGAAGGGGACGGTCGGACCGCCGGCCTCCTCGGCGATGGAAATCCCTGTCACGCTCCCCCCGCTGCACCCCGCAATGAGGGCGCCCGCCGCCAACATCCCTATGGTCGCGAGAAAGGCAACTTGCGATCTCAACCTAGTCCTCATGGGCATCCTTCCAAAACGACAACGCACCACCCGGGACTCCTGAGTGGTGCACTTGCCTGTGATCGAACTAACATCCCTCTCTTGGGAGTGTTCTCACCTTCTCGTTAGTTTGGAATCACCACCGCTTTCCTCAGGCCTCCGCCCTTTTCCTTGGCGACCACTTCGTTCTTGGTGGCATCCAAATAAGTAACGATCTCCTCAGAGAAGTCGCCGCTAATCACAGTTACGGTTGCGTACGCCGCCACATTTGCGGTTACGATCGTCTTGGTCGTCGATTCTAGGCTTGGATCGTATGTGACGTAGTACGTATAGCCGTTCACATCCACTCCAACCGTAGAGATGGTGCCTGACAAGCTGTCGTACGCCACGGATGTGACGCTGTTGGCGCCGTCCGTGACCGTGAGACCAGCCAGATCACCAAGGTCAGCCCAAGCATAGCTCTCATTCAGGTAAGTTAAGCCCTTGAGCTTGAGAGCGCCGGTCTCATCGGCAAAGGCTGCGACCGCCACCAGGTTATTATTATTATAACCGACAGCCATCACGGACAACTTACTGACAAGGGCCTGCACGGTATCACCCACCGTAAACGCATAAGAAGCGCCGTCGCTTTTTACGACCGCTGTGTAGGGGACGTTCGAAACATCACTATAGCAAACACCCATGATCGCGTACGAGCCGTTGAACGAATCCACGACATCCACGGCTGAGATGGAATTGAGGCTGGCATAGCCACCCAGCGCCGTTGTCACGTCGACCGGGCCCGACCATGCCCACACAGAATTCACATCGTAGGAGCCGCTAATGATCATTGCCTTGCTCGTAACCGTATCTTTATACCCGACGTACACCACGCCGGTCGAATCGAGGTTGAGCGATATCATCTCTATGGGCACCGTGATTGCGGCAATTTCTTCGTAAGTGGACGTATCCGAACTGTACTTCATGAGCACCGCTGTGGAGTCCGCCGCCTTCGTATACATAGCGTAACTACCGTCCTTGGCCATTGCCACCTCTTTAATCTCCGCGGAGGTGACAGTCTTGGTGGCCCACGCCCCTGTGAGGGCGTTGTATTCCTTGGCCATTACAGTCTTGATTGCGCCGTTCTTTACACTCATTACGGCCTGCTTCGCGGTGGTCATGACCAGCTTCCCGAGCTCGCCGGCGCCGAGGGCGGCGACCTTCGAGCCCACGCTCCTAAAATAGGACATAGTGCCGTCGGGGCCTGGGTCCGGGCAATAGTGCTCACTGCAATTTAAGGCGACAACATTGAGGCCGGTATAGCTCTGATCCGTCACGGCCAGTGGCAGCGAGAAATCCGTGCTGTTATCCACATCCATTGAGGCGGCAGGATCCGCAACGTCGAACGCCATCGCGGCGTTCTGATCACCGAAGAAATCGGGGGAGAGATCCGTATCGGTTGCGACGATCGACGCATCCTCAGTAAGGTTCGAACTCGAACTCGCGGAGGGGTCGAAATTAAATGTGCCGTCGGCCGCAGAGAAAGTGCTATTGCCGTCGCCATCCGTATCTACCCAGACGGCAAACCTCAGGGCGTGCTGGGTGCCCGTCCCGGTAGTACTAAACATCTCCCTCCATGTGAACCTTAGCGCGGCAAAATCATTATGCGAAATATCGTTGCCAGGGATAAATCCTGGGCAAGAGGCATAGGCGTCGCTGCCGGAGGTGACAGCGCACGCGATGTATCTGCCGGTATGATCGGCGTCAGGGGTTTCTGAGGCTAAGCCAATTATAGCGGCATCATCCGTTAACCCCGGTATGCTATTCAGATAGGTAAATGTTATCTCGATCGAGTGACCCGCAGTGCCGCCCACCAATTCCTCTGAGTCAGTGGTGTAGCATCTGCCCCCGGATGAATGATCGGCGGCGCAGCCCACGGTGCCGAGTGATATTGCGGTGTCTTCGTCGAAGACGAAGTTTGTGTCGATGGCCCCGGTCTGCGGTGCGACGGCGTCGAACTTACCGGTATTTTGATTTGCCATCTGTCCGCCGGCCGATCCCCGGCCGCCAGCGGTGAAACTAAAAGGGACGGTCGGCGCTCCTGCCTCTCCGGCGATGGAAGTTCCCGGCCCGCTTCCCATGCTGCACCCTGCCATGAAGACGCCTGCCGCGAACATCCCTGCTATCGCCAGACAGGCGATGCGTGACCTCGATTTAGTTCTCATAAAATCCTCCAAAGTTGTTAATTCTAAAGCTCGGCCCATTCCTGGGTATCAGGGGTAAATGCAAGCTCTGGACCAAGATAGAAATTGAGGAATCAGGATCTCCGGACGCCTGTTTTTACGAAGGAATTTCCCGTCAGTCTGTGGAATGGACGCGAAACAAGGCCATAAAAATGCCGAAAAGACGGCGCGTCATTTTTTAGATTGCCGAAAAGACGGCGCGTCATTGTTACCAGGGGGGAGATACCGCTCTCCCCCTGAAACCCCCATCTGTTCGGCCGGGGGTGGGGCGTACTCGCTCGCTGATGTTGGATTTCCGACGGTTCTAGGGGCAGGTGCCGACTTTTTGGCGGCCCTCTAGCTAATACGTCTTCCACGAAGAGAAATTCACTAATGAAAACAAACAATTAAACATTTTGCTCCGATTTGATTTTGGCCCAGGGCTTGCAGGAAACCCTTCGTGTCCTGGCATGGTCCCGGATTACAAGAGAGATCTATCTTGAGGAACGGCGCAAGATTAAGGACCGCCCGTGTCGTGATTGTTGGGATAATCACGGTGTGTACCTGCGTCTTCGGATACAGTGGATTCGGGCAAGGGGAGGCGTTGGACAGCGTTACGTGTGGACTCGGGGCACATGCAGAGGGCAGCGGGGGCTGGGGATGCGGGCGGACGTCGGACTCCTGCCCCACCACCACCGCAGGGGGTGAGACCCCGTTTGCGACGTACCGTTTGTCGGGCACGGGCCAGGGGAATGTCATCACGGCGGCGAACATTGTGATAAAAAATGATGCCGTGGCGAGCGCGACGGGAGGGGGAGGAATTGCCACCAGCCAGCAGGGGGCGGCCTCAAGCTGCGTTTTTTCGACCGCCGTGACCACCCATATCGGTTTCAACGGCATCGAGGTCATCCACGCCGTCTATCCGGATCTCCCGGGCAACTGCACGGATCCGCAAAGGTGTATCCAATGCCTGACGACCGTGGTGGGCCATCTTTGCCGTATCGACTGCGGCGGGAAGGTGCCCAGGGACGCGACGACCGACGCGGACTCCTTCGATGTCACCGTCACCTTCACACATTCATTCACAACCAACAGGCCGGCCCCGCCAGGCATGCTCCGGTTCGACGGCTTCGCGGACCAATGGGCCGAGTTCCTTCCGGAGGGGGCCTTGCCCGACTTCGTGACAACCGATGGTTGCAACGGCGGCGCGCCGGACGAGATGGTCCTGAATAACAATGATTTCCTCGGCATCAACGGCATCGTGGCGGGCTCGACGTGGGTTCAGGCCTTCGGCATTGACGATACGAGCCTTGGAGGTGATTGCACGGTCAGTACCAGCTTGACCACGAGCATGCCCCTGGCCGGTGTTCTGGACGAAGGGGCGGCGGTCGACGTGACCCGCGGTCCCATTGTCCTGTACGGCACGATCTGCGACAAGAGCGCCACGGAGGCCGACTGCCCGGCCCCATCGCACCCTTAACTTTTAACTTTCTTGATGCGGTGGTGTGAGGGCGTACTTTTGCATCCGGTACTGAAGGGTCGAACGTTTCATTCCGAGCTGGCGGGCGGCCCTGGCTTGGTTCCAACGATTGTCCTCCAGGGCCCGGCGGATCATTTCCTTTTCCAGGTTCTTCAGCCAGTTCTTTCCCGAAGGCTCCGGCCCCGAGAGGGTCTCTGACTGCAGGTCCGGTTTTCCCACGATTTTCTGCGGGAGTTCTCGAAGGCCGATTTCTCCGTCGCTGGAGAGGATGGCGGCCCTTTCCATAACGTTCTCCAGCTCCCGGATGTTGCCGGGCCACGAGTAGCCTTGCATGGCGGCCATGGCCTCCGTCCGGACACGAAAAGAGAGGCGCAGGCGGTTCTGAAGGGCGGTCAAAAAGTGATTCACCAGAAGTGGGAGGTCCTCCAGTCTTTCCCTCAAGGGAGGCAACGTGATGTCGAAGACGTTGAGACGGTAGAGAAGGTCTTCGCGGAACCTCTTGGCGGCGACATCCTCCTGAAGGTTGCGGTTGGTCGCCGCGATGATCCGTGTGTCGATCCTGATCGTCTTCGTTCCTCCCACTCTCTGGATCTCGTGTTCCTGAAGGAAACGGAGGAGTTTCACTTGCAGGGCGGGAGAGAGTTCGCCGATCTCGTCCAAGAAAATCGTTCCTCTTTCGGCACTTTCCAGCAATCCGATTTTTTGAGAGATCGCGCCCGTGAACGAACCCTTCTCGTGCCCGAAAAGCTCGCTCTCGAGGATGCCCTCCGCGAGGGCGACGCAATTGATCGCGACAAACGCCTCATCTCTCCTCGTTGAATGCCGGTGAATCTCCTGGGCGACGATCTCCTTGCCGGTGCCCGATTCACCAAAAATCAAGACGGGAGAGGAGGTGGGGGCGATCTTCTGAATAAGCCGGCGGATACCTTGTATTTGCAGCGACTCTCCCATCAAGAGAGAACCCCGATCCTCGGCATCCTTGATTTTTTTAGGGACGAGGTTGAAGCGTTCCAAGACGCGTTGGACGCTGGACTCCAGTTCCTCCAGCGAAAACGGTTTGAGGAGGTAGTCCGCGGCCTCCTGGCGCAGGGCCTCTATCGCCGTGTCCACCGAGGCGTAGGCGGTCATGAGAATGACTTGAGTACGCGGGCTTAGTTTCTTGAGGTCTCTCAGGACATCGATGCCGTCTCGTCCCGGCAGGCGGATGTCGACCAAGGCGAGATCGAAGCTTTCCTGTGCGGCGGCCTTGAGGGCCTGAAGTCCGTCGGGCACGACGACCACAACGAAGCCGCAGCGCTTGAGGGCCCGCTCAACGGCCAGTCTCAAATCCTCGTTGTCTTCCGCGACCAGAATGTTCGTCATGGCCGTCTCTCTCGGGCTTCGCGGCGCCGGTCATGAGGCAGTGAGACATGAAAGCATGCGCCTTTTCCAAGTTGCGAGTCGACGCGGACGGATCCTCCGTGCTCTTTAACGATCTGGGCGACGATGGAGAGACCAAGCCCCACGCCCTCGCCCTCGGGCTTCGTCGTGAAGAAGGGGTCGAAGACGCGGGGGAGGTCTTTTGGATGAATCCCAGGCCCGTCGTCCTCGACGTCGACAAGGATGCGTCCCCCGACGGAGTTTGTCAGGACACGGATGTAGGATCCCTGTCCCGAGGAGCGGATGGAGTCGCAGGCATTCCGGATGAGGTTCAGAAACACCTCCTCCATCTGGGTCTTGTTGCCGAAGAAGGCGGAATCAGAGGCGCGGGCATCGATCGAGAATTGAATTTGCGCGGGTTTCACCAGATGTTCGGTCCATTGTTCCGCTTCTTTCAATACCTCATGGATATCAAGTTTGCAGAAGCCCGCCGTGGGATTGGCCGACATGCTTCGGATCCGTTCGACGATGTCCAACATCTTTCCGATGTTCCTTTTGACGACATCGCAGTGCGTGGAACAGGCCGGGCGGCCCTCCGGAGCCATGCATCCGATTTCGCGGGTGATCTCGTCGCACTCGAGGCGGAGGACGGCCAGGGGATTTCGAAGCTCATGGGCGATCCCGGCGGCCAGTTGGCCGAGGAGGGAGAGCTTCGAGGCCTGGATCAGTTCCTGGAGGTTCTTTTCCTGAACGCCGCTGTTCTTTAAGATGGAACGGGGTCCTTGATGTTTTCGGAGGGGATTTCGTGACATGGACAAAATTATACACTCTTCCATGCTGAGAGGACAAAAAAATGGGGGGTTAAACTTAACCCGGTGGCCAGCCGAAGGGTCGTCCCGACAGGAGATGCAGATGGACGTGCCACACCGATTGGCCCGCCTCTTCGCCGTTGTTTATGACCAGCCGAAAGTCGTTTAAACCTTCCTTGGCTGCGATCTCCTTGGCTACCCAATGCAGGTGACCGATGAGGTCTTTGTCGGTCTCGGTCATGTCGGTGATCCTCGCGAAATGTCTTAGAGGGACGACAAGAATATGCGTCGGCGCCTGCGGGTTGATGTCCCGGAAGGCGAAACACCGGGCGTCCTCATAGACGACCTTTGAGAGGATTTCTTTCGATGCGATTTTGCAGAAGAGACAGTCCATATCATTATTTCTTGCCGTATGTCGCCTTCGGATCAAACAACCGTTCCGCAATCATCTTAGATTCGCCGTTGTCAATCTTCCGGAAGAAACAGCTGCGGTAACCTTCGTGGCAGGCGGCGACCTTTTGCTCCACCTTGATCAAGAGGGCGTCGGCATCGCAGTCGTAGAAGACCTCCTTCACTTCCTGCGTGTGTCCGGATTCCTCGCCCTTGACCCACAGCTTCTTTCGCGAACGCGACCAGAAGGTCACGTACGGGCCTTTGAGGGTTTTCTCCACCGCCTCGCGGTTCATGAAGGCGAACATCAAGACGTCGTTGTTCTTATGATCTTGGATGATGGCCGCGATGAGGCCGTTTTCGTCGAATTTTAATGTGTCGATAATGGACATAATGGTGGCTCCGTGTAGGGGCGGGGTGACCCCGCCCCTACTGGGGAATTTCAATTTTCAAAATCTTGTCGCCGACGGCGATGGACTTGACGACATCCATGCCCTCGACCGTCTTTCCAAAAACAGTATAGCCGCCGTCCAAGAAAGGCGTTGGGGCGAGCGTGATGTAGAATTGACTTCCGCTCGAACGGCGTTCCGGATTCACTTCATCCCCGAGACGCGCCCAAGCCAGTGCGCCTTCGACGTGCTTGTGCGGATTGCCTTTCAACTCGGCCGGAATCGTGTAGCCCGGTCCGCCGCGACCCGTGCCTTCAGGATCGCCGCCCTGGATGACGAAGTTAGGGACGACGCGGTGAAACAGGAGACCGTCATAAAAGCCGCCCTTTGCAAGGTTCACGAAATTCGTGACCGAGAGAGGGGCTTCTTTGGGGTAGAGCTCGACGGTCATGTCGCCCTTCGAGGTCTTGATGACGGCCTTGGTGTGTTTTTGAACGTCGGCCAAAGGGGCCTTCGGCTCGGTGAATTTCTTGGTCTCGGACATAGCGATCCTTTCTGTGCCCCCCAGAAATGAGAAGACGCACATCATGACAAAAAGTGAACGGACCCAGCTTTGCTGGGGGAGTAAACGGTGAATCCCCGGCAGAACAGATGGGGGGCTCGGGGGGAGAGAGGTATCACCCCCCGCTAGATTCGTATCGGCACGTCGTGTTGCCATAAAAACTCCTTAATCTCTTCGATGGAAAATTCCTTATAATGAAAAACCGATGCCGCCAAGGCCGCATCGGCACCTCCGGTCGTCAGGGCTTCCAGAAAATGGCGCGGATGTCCCGCGCCCCCCGAGGCGATGACGGGAATCGTGACGGCTTTCGAAATCGCCTTCGTGATCTCCAGGTCATAGCCGTCCTTTGTGCCGTCGCGATCCATGCTGGTCAATAAAATTTCTCCGGCCCCCATCGTTTCCATTTTTTTAGCCCAGGCTACGGCATCGAGCTTCGTGTCTTTCCTGCCGCCGTGCGTATAGAGGTTCCACTTTTTGGGCGGTTTTTTTTGGGCCTTACCGTTCGGAACAAATCGTTTGGCGTCGATGGCCACGACGATGCATTGCGATCCGAACTTCTCCGACGCCCTTTGTACGAACGCCGGGTCGGTCACCGCGGCCGTGTTGATCGAGACCTTGTCGGCGCCTGCGTTCAACAAGTCCCGGATCTCCTGCATGGTCTTGATGCCGCCGCCCACCGTGAGCGGCATGAAGGCCTTTTCGGCTGTGCGATACACGACGTCGATAAATATTTTCCGCTTCTCATGGGAGGCGGCGATGTCCAAGAAAACAAGTTCGTCGGCTCCCTGCCGGTCGTATTCCTCGGCGACGAGCACGGGATCGCCCGCGTCCCGCAGATTCACGAAACGAGTGCCCTTAACCACGCGGCCTTCCGCGACGTCGAGGCATGGAATGATGCGCTTTGCGAGCATGAATTAGACTTTCAACGCTTCTGCCAGATCGATAGTCCCCTCATAGAGAGAACGGCCCAGGATGCAACCGCCGGCACCCATGTCTTTTAAACGCCTCACATCCTCAAGCGTCGTGACGCCTCCTGAGGCGATTACGTGGATCCCCACGGATTCGACCATCTTCTGCATCCCGTCCCAGTTGGGTCCGCTCATCATGCCGTCTCGGGAGATGTCGGTATAGATGAGGGCGTGCAGGCCCATGCCTTCGAAATGTTGAGCCAGCTCGATCGCGTCCTTGTCGCTGACGTCCTGCCAGCCGTGGATCGCGACCTTGCCGTCCTTGGCGTCGAGGGAAACTGCCACGCGGTCTTCGTATTTGACCGCGAGAATCTGGACGAGGTCCGGGTCTTCGATCGCCGCGCTGCCTATAACGATGCGCCCGGCGCCCATGGTCAGGAAGATCTCCGCCGTGTCTTGAGTCCTAATTCCGCCGCCGATCTGAACGGGAAGGTCGATCGACGTCATGATCTGCTCGATCGGTTTGACGTTGACCGGCTTGCCTTCCTTGGCGCCGTTGAGATCCACGACGTGCAACCACTGAGCCCCAAGGTCCGCCCATTTCTTGGCCGCATCGAGAGGGTTTTCAAAATAGACCTTGGCCTGGTCGAACTTGCCTTGGGTCAGACGGACGCACTTGCCGTCGTAAATGTCGATGGCCGGATAGAGGATCACGGTGAAAACCTCCAGAAAACCAAAACCTGAACCGCACTCTTGAGTGTCCTGATAACTTTAAGGATTTTGATGAAGCTTGCAAGGAGAATGACGATGGCCGCAAGAAGGCCTAAAAAGTTATCATTATGATAATAATTATCATAATGATAATGGAAGTAATTCATAGCGGTTACCATCTTGTTGATAAATATAGTTTTTTAAAACAGTGTCTCATCCGAACCTTGGCACTCCCTTTGCTTGATTAGGAATGAGCAATCAACTTTGATAGGGGGAATCATGATTCAACGTCTTGTACTTCTGGTCTGCGGCATTCTGAGTTTTTCGGCAATGGCTATGGCAAAAGAAGTCGAACTGAAACCTGGGAGATTGGACTCAGTTCGAGTTCCCTCTCCTCGCATGTACGAAGCGGAAAAGCCTCTGGTTTTTGGACCCGCAAGCGGCAACTTGTTGGTAGCGCACGCTGTGGATGTCAGTTTTTGTGCCAGCAAACTTGCAGAGGAAGGTGGCTTTCAAGGCAATGAAGGCCTCTGCGGTGTGATTCCCGTCCGTGAGGCCTTAAAGCTCATTCAGGATTACGTTCAGATGCTGGATTGCAGCTCCACCGAAGAGGGCGGAGTTCAGTATTCGGTGGATCATGTTTCTTTGGGTACAAGCGATGCGCCCGTGGTCTACGTGGCAACGAACGAAGTGACCTGCAATGAGAGCCCGTTTTTACACTTCAAAAGTTTGGGAGATTCGAAGAGTTCCAATCCTTTGAAAGAGTGTGTCGACCAAAATTGCCGGCTGATATTCAAAAACAAGGCTTCAGGGAGGCATATTCTTTTTTCGGCGAAGAGCCTGATCCCGAAGTAAAAGATTTCTTTACAGATCCTTTCCTTCCGTTAACCTCGCGTCCTCTATGGACCTCACACCAAAGGGAACGACTAGCGTCGCACCCAAGGGCACGACTGACGTCGTACCGAATGGCACGACTGACGTCGTCGTTCGCGCAAGAGATATCGTTAAAAAGTTCGGCGAGCTGATCGCCGTCGACGGCATTTCCTTTGAGGTGCGGCAGGGCGAGTGTTTCGGTTTTCTCGGACCCAACGGCGCCGGCAAAACAACGACCATGCGGATGATCTACGGATTTTCCGCGCCGACCTCGGGATCTCTCGAGGTCTTCGGGCTTTCGGTAGGGCAACACAGCCGCGAGATCAAACGCCGGGTCGGCATCGCTCCCCAAGAAATCAGTCTCGATCCCGATTTGCGTGTGGAACAAAACCTCCTCATCTATGCGCGCTATTTCGACATCCCCAAGGCGGAAGCTCAGAAGCGGTCGGACGAGCTCCTGAATTTTTTTCATCTTCAGGAAAAGAAGAAGGAAAAGCTCGACCATTTGTCGGGCGGCATGAAGCGGCGGCTCTTGGTCGCGCGCTCCTTGATCAATCAGCCGGAAGTCTTAGTATTGGACGAGCCCACGACCGGTCTCGATCCGCAGTCACGTCATGACATGTGGGAGCGCGTGCGGGATTTGAAGAAGAAGGGAGTGACGACGATCCTGACGACGCACTACATGGAAGAGGCCGAACAGCTCTGCGACCGGATCGTCTTGATCGACCACGGCAAGATCGTGGAGGAGGGGAGGCCGTCGGACCTCATCAAGAAGCACGGGCTCGACAGCCTCGAGGCGGTTTTTTTGAAACTCACGGGCGAGCATTTGAGAGATTAATGAAGAGTGAGTGGACCCAGCTTTGCTGGGGGAGCGAACGATGAATCCATGGAAATCAGATGGGGGGCTCGGGGTGGAGAGCGGTTTCTCCCCCCGCTATGCCTTTAAAGTCTGGTATCGCGACTTCGTCGTTTGGACGCGGTACTGGTGGACGAGCTTGGTCGGCGGCCTGGGCGAGCCCGTGCTCTATTTTCTCGCCATGGGCTACGGCCTCGGATCGTTCGTGAAGAACATCGAGGGATTTCCCTACGTGCAGTTCCTGGCCCCGGGCCTGATTTGTTCCACCATCATGCACAGCGCGTCGTTCGAGACGACGTACAGCTCCTACACCCGCATGGAGATCCAGAAGACCTATCACTCCATCGCCGTGACGCCGGTGAACGTCTCCGAGGTCATCGCCGGCGAGATCCTCTGGGGGGCGACGAAGAGTCTCTTCTCCGGTGGCATTATGCTCTTGGCGGTTCTGGTCATGGGCATCCTGCCGAAGGAGCATTTGGCGAACCTGATCTTTCTCTGTCCCTTGCTGGTCGTGGAGGCGTTGCTCTTTTCCGCCCTCGGCATGCTGATGACCTCGTTCGCGAAGGATTACGATTTCTTCACCTACTACTTCACGCTCGGGCTCGAACCGATGTTCTTGTTTTCGGGGACGTTCTTCCCGCTCTCGTCTCTGCCTCTCTTGGTTCAGAAGACGGCCTTGATCCTGCCGCTCGCGGGACCGGTCGCGATTGCGAGGCTATTGGTCTTGGGCATTCCCTACCCCTCGCTTTGGTGGGGCATCGGGTGGACGATCTTTCTGACCTTCGCGATCTCTACCTGGGCGATCCGGAGGATGGTCAAGAGGTTGGTGGTCTAGTCACGCAACTTTTTCATTCAACTGCCGACAACAAGTCCATGCATCGGTCCCGCGCCGTCTTTCGGCGCCGGATCAACCTGGGAGGGCATATGCAAAGGAACCGCTATGTCTTCCCCAATCCCCAAAGACGTCCACTATAACCCCCGCTGCACCAATTTCGACTCGTGCTCCGAAAGCGAGAGCATCGCTGCCGTTTATGACTACGTCGGCGCGGTTTACGGCGATAAGGCGCGCGTCCAAAGGGACGGGATCCTGACTCCGGAAGAGCGTAGTTACGTCGAAAGCACCTTCGGCCGTCTGGAGGGAAAGAAGGGCGTTCAAGAATATCTCTCGAAGGCGCGACAGATCTTTTTCAAAAAATATGCCCAGAAGGAAATGCCCTATTGCGAAGGGGACAAGAGTTCGCTCGTTCGCTACAAGCATCCCCGATTTCGCGAGGGCGTAACCCTCGGAGCGGGGCATACCTGCGGAGACAATTACGGCGAAATGTACGTGAAGAGCGGTCTCGAGCTGCAAATCGCCTCAAATCCGAAAAAAGTCGTGTTCCTGGTGGAAGGGTGGACTCAAGCCGTCGGACGTTCCCGGCTTCAGGAGCATCTTCTTATTGCGCGGATCGCGCTCGCCTTGAAGATACCCGTTTACGAAGGATTGGTCGGGCAAAACAGCGAGGAAGCGATCCAAAGGGTTGGACTGACGCGGATGGAAGCGGCCGTGGCCACGGCCATGATTCTCTATGAAGACATGGTTGAAACGGCAAAGAAGCAGAATCTCACTTTTGACCCCGTGAATATGCTGGCCCAGAAGATCCAGGACACGGCCTTGTTTTACGGCCTGGACGCCATGGCCCTCGTGGCCGAATTCAACAAATTGAACGCCATTCTTCCAGGCGAGGATATGAGGTCAGCCCTCATTCGCGTGAGGGGAATCTGCCAGGAGCGCTTCAGCAAGCTCTTAAGGGCCACGAACGAGCTTAGCCCGGACCATGCCCGCGGCGTCCTTGCCAAGACAAAAGCCGACCTGGCTGTTTTTATTCTTGGTCTGGACCACCTTTCCTACGTTCGAAAGGTGTACGAAAAGGGGAGGCCCTGAGGAACAATATGCCCTCCTACATCTTTATAACGCCACTGGCGTCGACCTATATCAATCAATTCTCGGCGCAGCCGCAGACCGGCGAGATTTGCGTCCCCGTCATTCGGAGCGATGCCATCGAACTCCATCCGGAACACATCCAATCCGAACCTCTCTCGTCCGCCGTCGAAATGAAAGGGGAGGGGTACGTCGCCTATCTGAAGGAGCATCTCCAGTTGCTGAAATGGACCGGCAAGAGCGTGAGCGTGGTCAGCAGCGTGATGACCGGCGTGAGCGGCTGGAGGGCGATCATCGGCGCCGCCGATTGTCTTCCCGCATCGTTCGTTCTGAACCGCCGGGACCTTTCGTCGTCGGATCGAAGTTCGCCCCGGATGACGGTCGTGAGCCTCCGTGGTGAAGACTCGAGGGCGCGCTATGCCGATCAATGCCTGGAAATCGGGATCGATCATCATTCTGAGCAAACGAAGGCTCGAATGGCGCAGTCTTTGATCCGGCACAAGAAGAACGCGTTGGTGACGCCCCCGGCCTATACGTTGAATTTTGAATCGTTGGCAATGAACGGGCTGAGAAGACTTCTGGGGTTGCCCGAGATCGCCAGCATGCTCGAAGTGGGAAAGGCCTTGTTTCGATCCCTGGGATTGGGACGGCCGTCGGAAATCGTCACGCCGCGTCCCCAGCGTTTCATGGGCGACATGGCCTCTCCTCCGTCGTTTCGGATCCGAGGGTCCGGCCTTGACCGGGACATCGTCATCCAAGGGGACTTTGAATTTCAAAACCCTCAAGACGGTCCCACCGCGTATGAAGAATGGCTCCGTGTCGATGTCCTGCCGACCGATCCGCAACATGCCGCGCTGACGGAATCCGAAATGGAACTCTGGGATCTTCCGGAATCGGGTTTGTATCCCGTCGAACCGTCCAACGAAGAGAGAGAGGAATACCGGAGGCTGGCGGCCAGGATTTACGCGGGAATTCGCAGCTCTTGAGACCTTGAGACGCAACTTTTTCGTCGTGCTAACGAAAATATTCTCGTGCATTGATTCTGCGCTGAATCATCGGCGCACGATCAACCTGGGAGGGCATATGCAAAGGAACCACTATGCCGTCTCTATCGTCCGTCCCAGGTCTCTTATCGAGCGTCGGTCCTAGTCTCTTCTCCCAGGCGCTTGTTGAAGAATCCGCGCCGCTTATCGATTATAGCAGCCGCACATTCCTGGACGGCTTTCAGCCCGACCCAAGAACCGGCGACGTCTTGATCTCCGCCCTCGGCGCATTCTCGAGCTTCAGGTTCATTCGGCAGGAGCTGCGTTTCGACACTCTCTCCTCACAAAATGCCGCGGACGGATTTCGGCGCTCGGTGGAGGGTGTCGTCCGCGACGCCTCCCGCATCATGCAGGAGACCGGTGAATGGGGTCTCCCGCCGCCTCACCCGCTCCCTGCAACGGAGGGACAGTGGACCTTAACGGAGTTCTACGGGGATCCGAACGCCGCCAAGGACCTGACCCGCATGAGGAGGCATCGGTACCAGGTGGGCCTCGAGAGCTCTACCGGTCAGCTCCGTCGTTTCTCTTTGAGTCCCAAGGGTGATTGCAGCCTCTTCACCGGCCTGCGCGGGAAGAACGCGGGCGTGGAGCAACGGGTCTCGATCGATGGAACCGGCCAGGTACAGGCGAACGCCTACCGGATGGAATTCATGGGACCCGCGGCCGCCGGCCTGACAGAATTCCTGGGCATGCTAGGCATCGACACGTATCGGGAGGTCGCCCTCGTCCTTGCGGCGCGTATCTTTTTTTCCAGACAGTATAATTCCTCGGAGTTGCGCCAACCCTTAAGAATCGCCACGGGATCTCACACCCGGTCGTTGATCCTGAGAAAAGGGGAATGGAGATATCCCTCTGGGCTGGACGTCGAAGAACTGAACCCGGTTCGTATCGTGTCGAAGGAGACGACCAGGGGAGACGAGACGACAGGCCGCAAGGCCCCCTTGATCGAGGTCTATTGGGAGGAATTAGGAAAAGCCTCCGAACATGTGGTCGTCACCCTGAGAAGTCCGCAGGGCCGCGGGCTCATGCCCCTGGCCGACTCGCTTCAGGAAATCCTCTGGAATGGCGCCTTGAATTTCGTTTACCGATAAGGACCGCTTAACATACAATTTCTCGAGCAGGCTTTACCGCGTGACGGCGAATTTTTCGCTGATGCTCCCTCCAAGTGGAAATGGGACGGAAATGAACACATTTTTCTGAACGGCATCCAATTCTTTCTATGAATTTTATTTTTTGTGATTTAGTTCCGCGGGACTTCGATTGGGGGAGGTTCCGTGACATCCGAGACTCTTTTTCGTCAGTTAGAGAAGACGGCGAATCGATTTCCCGGCCACGATGCCGTCGGCTTTTTCAAAGACGAACAACTCCGTTTCTGGACCTACCGCGCTTTTGTCGAAAAGGTGATTGCGGCTTCGGAGGGCTTGAGGTCGTTAGGATTTAAGAAGGGCGATCGTCTCGGCATTCTTGCCCCGAACTCCCCCGAGTGGAACATCATCGATTTTGCGGCCCTGCGATTAGGCGTCATCACGATTCCGATTCATACGAGCCTGGCGGGGAGTCAGGTGCGGGAGATCATGAGGCTCTCTCATGCCAAGGGTCTGGCCCTCGGTCAGGGCGGCGCCATGGAAAGCTTTCAGGCCCTCTGTTCTCTGCTCCCGACCCTCAGGAGCAAGATGGCTCAGTTGGTGCGAGAGGAATTGCCGGACCTTCGTCATCTCATTCTCCTGCACGATCACGTGGAGGACGTGGGATCCAAAAGGATCAGCGTGCCCTTGTCCGAACTCATGGATCTGGGGCGGACGAAGCGCGGCAAGAAAGCGGATGAGGTTCGGCCGGAGGACGTGGCGAGTATCCTCTACACCTCGGGGACGACGGGCGAGATGAAGGGCGTGATGTTGACGCACCGGAATATCTTGGAAAACGCCCTTGCCTCGATCCCGGCGACGGGGGCCTTGAAAAGCGACATTCATCTCGAGGTCCTCCCGGTCAGTCACGCCTTCGAACGCACCTGCGGGCTATTCATGCATCTTTTTATGGGGGCGACCGTCGTGATCGGACGCGGGCCCGCGTTTATTCTGCAGGACCTGCAAGCGGCGCGGCCGACCCTGACGGCCTTCGTTCCCCGTATCTTGGAGAAGATCTGCGGAGGCCTCAGGGGCAAGGTCGCCAAGACGGGAAAGATAGCCGCGACTCTTTTCGAGTTCGGCGTGCGTCGTACGGCGCTCTACCGAAAGTGGCAGGAGGAAAAGAATCCGCTGTCGATCCTCGTGTTTTTGCAGAGCCGATGGGCCGATCGGCTCTTCTATCAGAAAATGCGCGAGGCCTTCGGGGGGCGTCTGAGAAAAATTGTCAGTGGAGGGGCGTCGTTGGATCCTCAGATCACGGACTTTTTCCTGAGCATCGGGATTCTCATCCAAGAAGGATATGGAATGACCGAACATGGCCCGACGGTGACGGTCAATCCCGAAAACCGTCCGAAGCCGGGCTCCGTCGGTAAGCCGCTTCCGAATGTCGAGCTGAGGATAGGGCCGGACGATGAGGTCTTGGTTAGGAGTCCTTGCATCATGAAGGGGTATGAAGCCAATCCCGAGGAGACAAAACGCGTCATCGACAAAGACGGCTGGTTGCACACGGGGGATCAGGGCACTCTCGACGAGGACGGCTATCTCTTCCTGCGTGGACGATTGAAGGAGATGCTGGTGACGAGTTACGGGAAGAATGTTTATCCGGCCCCTCTGGAACAGGCCCTCCAGAAGAGTCCCTATATCAAACAGGCGATGGTGATCGGCGAGAAAAGATCTTATCTCATCGCCCTGATCGTGCCTGAAAAAGAACACGTGGAAGAGGCGTTACGGGAAAAGAAGATCGGGAGCTTCAGCTGGCGAGCCCTCTGCGAGCTTCCGGAGACGAAGGCCCTCTTGAGTCAAGAAGTGCAGAAATGTTTGCGTCCGTTCGCCCATCACGAACAGATCAAAGACTTTGTCGTCCTCGCCGAGGAGTTTTCAGAGCAGAACGCCCTGTTGACGCCGACCATGAAGCTGAGACGTTCTAAGATCGAGAAGCACTATCAGGCGGCCGTCGAGAAGATTTACGCATCGCACTCATGAAAATCAAAACGATCTTTTTCTCCTCTTGCCCGGTCTCCCCGGTCACTTCACGATAGTCTGCCCCGGCGGAATTCCCTGGAAGCGGACCAGGCTGGTCCCGCGTGCGTCTGACAACTCCAGTTGGTCGCCCAATACCTGCCATTTTCCCGCGGATTGGAGGGCCTTGGAAAGGGCGGCATCGTAACTCGACCCGCCCGGGCAGGCCATGCGGGTCGCGGTGACGTCTTTGAAGACGATCTGCTGCGCATTCAGCTCGTACCCGCCATGGAGAAAATTGCAGCCCCCGCTCCCGCTCAGGGTTCGGGTGAAAGAGTTCAGGCGGAGGTGAGGTTCGCGGGTCGACGCCGCCGTCACCGGGGCGTTGCCCAGGGAGACGAGTTTCCAATAAGTGTCTTCGATGGCCGGGCCATAAGGTTTCGCTTCAGGCTGGGAGGCGAACGGGGCCAGGACGAGGGCAGCCGTGCCGCCTCCTCCTTGAGTCAGCACCGGATATTTTTTTGCGCTTCCGAAGAGCAATTGGCCGCCCGATCGGACCTCGACGGCCAGATCGTACGGATGGTTGCCCTGTATCTTAGCGGGATCGTAATTCAGGACAAACTTGTCCGGCAACCGGCCTGCGGCCGGGATTTCCGTATGCGCGATCACGTTGGGGGCATCCGCCGCGAATTCATCGAGGATCTCAATCGCGACGACCGACCCCGACGGCAGGACGGCGCCCGGTGGGTAAGTGATCGTTCCCGTGACCGCATCCGCGGCCCAGGCCCGGAGTCCGATGAACGAGAATGCGGCCCAGAATAAGGCTACAAAAATGAAATTCTTTCGACCCGTAAACCTCATAGTCATTCCCCCCTTCGTCATTTCTTTCATGAGATAAATGCTACCTCTCATTGGCAATCTATTGATTAGGGGAAGGAATAACAATGAGGGGAAACAGGATTTTTTAGTGGGGGATTTCCCTACGTAATAAAGGAAATCGTGGGAATACAGCGAAGCAGCACTCGAAGCGGTGTTGTGGGAAAAATTAAAACTAATTGCGTCAGTCGGTCGCCGACTAGACTGGGTGGGAGTACAGCGAAGCAGCACCCATAGTGGTGTTGTGGGAAAAATGGGCGCCCGATCTGAAAGTTTAATTAAATACCTATAAACAGGTTATAATTCTATTATTAAGTAATTATATAAACTAAGTCTTGTGTTTAGTTTGTTTTTATGCATAATAATAGACAGATTTACAGTTTATGAGCAGAAAAATAAACCAGCTTCTCAATCATTGGCCTCGCGGGACCGTTTATGCGTCCTCGTGGCTACGCCAAAAAGGAATAGGGTCGGACCTTGTCCAAAACTACAAACGCCGGAATTGGGTCTATGCCCTCGGCGACAATGCCGTCGCCCGAGTCGGTGACAAGGTGACCTGGGAGGGCGGGGCTTATGCCCTGCAAAAACAATTAGGGCTCAAGGCCCATGTCGGCGGTAAAACGGCTTTGGAGATGTCCGGATACGCCCATTTCATACCGATGGGAAAAACAGCCGTCTTTCTCTTCGGCGAACCCGGCACCCGACTCCCTCAGTGGTTTCAAAAATATAGTTGGGGGCATCCTGTTTATTTGGTCGCGACGGCCCTTTTCCCCGAAAAAGGCCAGGTGGGTCTCACTGAGAAATCGCAAGGTGAGTTCTCTCTGACGATGGCGTCACCAGAAAGGGCCATCATGGAGGCCCTGTCTCTTGTTCCGCAAAATCAATCGTTCGAGGAGGCGGGGCTGCTCATGGGGAGCATGACGACGCTCCGCCCGAAACTTGTTCAAACTTTGTTGATGAGTTGCCGCTCCATCAAGGTGAAGCGGCTTTTCATGCACCTGGCAGAGAAGCTGAATCACCGTTGGGTCAAGAAGTTGGATCTCGCCAAGGTTGATTTTGGCAAAGGGAAACGCAAAATAGATGCGGGGGGCCATTTTGACTCGAAGTACCAGATCAGCGTTCCGAGGTTGAACGACGACCCGGGAAAATACCCAGAACCCTTATGAAAGAAAGCCCCTTCTTCAAGAAAGGCAATTTCTCGTCTCCGTCAAAGAGGGGAGGCCTCAATGGGATCTTATGGGGCTCAAAGGAATCGAAAATCTACCCGCCCTCCAATGGAAAGTCATGAATGTCCAAAAAATGGATGCTAAAAAACATAAAGACTACCTCAAGAAGTTAAAGGACAAATTGGAACTATAGTTTGACCTCTGATTTTTTTACTTTCTCTCTTCCCCCTCATTTTCTCCTCTTTTCCTTACTCATTTTACACACTCTCATTGACTAAAAAGTTGATCTCCTTCCCATTGGTTTCCTGTCCAAAGTCATTCCCCTTCCTAGGGCCCGAAGTGGTGCTGTGACCACTCCCCCCACCC
>Ga0315281_10004708_pt1 | contig 19770 bp, 19 predicted proteins | sample YL17G07_0_MG_FD_204540 | JGI IMG/M metagenome (GOLD analysis project Ga0315281, IMG submission 204540) | Sediment microbial communities from Yellowstone Lake, YNP, Wyoming, USA - YL17G07_0 | ecosystem: Environmental > Aquatic > Freshwater > Lake > Sediment | place: USA: Wyoming | collected... | reverse complement strand
CCAAACGAGGTTCGACTCCTCGACGACCCACCGTGAGTACAGTGTGGTGGTCGCACGCGTGGTTGTGGTCCACGAAGAGCGGGTTCGACCCCCGTTACTCACTCTGAAAGGGGCATCGTTGGGAAAACTGGGACACACATTTACACCCGAAGAACTGAAGAAGGCCCGAGAGGTGAAGGCCCTCAAGGCCGAACGTCGGCGTACGGACCCGTCGTTTGCGGTCCGTGAAGCCCTCCCGGACCTATTCTCCGACCTACTCCAAGCTGCCCGAGGTCAGGGTAAGTGGGGCGGGTATGTCATCTCGGCGTGCGACAAGTGCGCCGATGAGCGCAGGGTCGCCATACCGGCTCTCATGCCGGACAAGCGTCTCAGTGCCTTGTTCAAGGCCCTGGAATACGGGATGGGTCGTCCTATCGCTCTCGACAAGCAGGGGATGAAACCAGACCACGTAGAGGAAGAGGAAGTTCGTGAGACAGAAGGACTCGCAATCGACTAATCTGGACCTTGGTCAGAACTTCACCCGAGGTCCGGCCGTGGGCCAGCGGAAACGCGGACAGAGGGTCACGGCTGGTCGTAAACCGGAACCGGTCCCTGTGGACCTGTATCCGCGCGAAAACCATCTACCGAAGCGGCGTTTGCTGAGTAACGAACGCCGTTCGGCGAGTAAGGGGCCGTAATGCCATTTAAGTCGGAGAAACAGCGGCGGTTTCTTTGGATGCACCATCCTGAAATAGCACGTCGTTGGGCTCACGAGTATGGGTCACACGTAGCGGCCTACAAGACCCGCCGCAAGAAAAAGAAACACAAGGGGCATTAGTGGCAAAAACCATCAAACTCAACGAGTTCTACGCACTAGGGGACCTGACCGCAGATGAGGTCAAGGTTCTCTGGCGTCCTGATATCCTCTGTACACACTGCAACCGGCCCTTCGGCCAGCATAACAGCCAGACCTGTATTGGGCTGAGAAATGCCGCCGAGGCCACAGGTAAGCCAATCGTCCGGTACGGTACGCAGAAGGATTTTGTCAACTCCCTAGCGCGAGCGGCTGCGTACATCGGAGGACTAGGGTCGGGCAAGACGTTCTGTGGTATCGTGCGCGGTCTCAAGTTCAGCCAACAGCCGGTACCCGATGGAGTGTTCACCGGGGGTCCGCGCGGCTGTATCGCTATGGCGGCTTACCCGCTTCTCGATGACGTTATCCTTCCGGTGTTCTTTGAAATCATGGAGGGGTCGGGTTTGTGGAAGACGGGCAGTCAGGAGAAGAGCTGGCTTTCGACAAAACGTAAAGCTCGCCTGGTCGCCAACTGCAAGTGCAAGGACCGCCATACGTGTAAGCACGAGGCCACCATCCTGTTCCGGTCCTTGGACCGCCCCAACTGGATGCGTGGTCTGGAATTGACCTGGTTCTTCATCGACGAGGGACGACACATGACCGGCAAGGCGTGGAAGGTCCTGTGGGGCCGTCTTCGCCAGGTCGGCTACGAGAAGGGCGGCTGGGTCTGCTCGACGCCGAACGGCTATGACTGGATGTGGGAGAAGTTCCACCCCGACTCGCCGGTTCAGGTCGAAGGTGCGAAGTGGTACGGCGCGTCTACCTACGAGAACGCGGAACATCTGCCGACTGAGTACGTAGACGAGCTGTTCAAGGAATATGAGGGTGCATTCCTGCTCCAGGAGGTCTTCGGGAAGTTCATCGGAACAACCGAGGCTTCGGTGTTCTTCAACTTCGATGTTGAACACTGTGTAATGGAACTGCCATACGACCCGGCACTAGAACTGTATTCGATGTGGGACTTCGGCGTCGGTGACCTGAACGTTGTCTCGTTCGGCCAAATCGACTGGCGCGAGAAGCAACTTCCTTCGGGAGAGACCGAGTACGTTCCTGTCGCGCTGTTAATCGGTTCTCTTGAGGGGTCCGATATGACATCAAGTGAGTGGTCACGCCGGTTCTTCAAGTACTGCGATGAACGGTTCGGCGGTCGCCGTCCGTCGATGAACGTTGGTGACCCTGCCGGGAAACAGCGCAACTTGGTGACGAAGACTTCGGTCATAGACGACCTGGCGCAGCACGGTATCAGCATCACCACACCTGGGCGCAGGGCCGTCGATGTCGGTGTCCGCATCCTCGTGAACATGATGGAGGCGGACCGGGTTATCGTAGACCGAACCCATGCTGCCCGTCTAGCTGCTGCTATCTCCTCGCACCACTGGCCGGTTGACGACAACGGGCAACGCAGGGGTGATAAACCGGTACACGACTGGTCTTCTCACTACTGCGATGGTCTTCGGTATTGGGCGACAATTATGTTCTCTGTGTTCCCGCGTCGAACACAGAAGCCCGATATCCCGCCGCCTGGTCCTGGTACGGTGGGGTATATCACGGACCAGATTATTAACGCCAATCCTGAGCACTGGCTTGGACACGAACGTATAGACCCGCTTGATACGTGGGAGCCTGGAACACTGGTTGTACGAGGTGGTAGACTCGTGACATCGGGCAGATAGATATGCCCAGGAGATTTGGATATGGCTGCTGAGCAGTATAAACTCTACAAAACCGATGAAGACAAGGCCACTGCCTATGACCATCGTCTACAACAGGCTGAGCGTCATAACGAGAAGTGGCAAGTAAAGGTTAGGAAAGACCTAGCTCGTTATGAAGCTATCCACCAGCCTGAGCAGTCAACGGCTGATGGACACGAGATTTCTGGCTCTACACCGTTCGTCGTCGGGAACATCGACTCGATGTTCAGTTCGATGACGGCGGTTGAGGTAGACTTCGTAGTTACTGCTAAAGGTACTGCTACAGATGACCAGGCGTATGTTGCTACAGCAGCCCTGAATCAAGAGTGGGACCACACGAAAGCCACTGAACGTGGTAACGAGGCCATCAAAGATGGACTGCTCACTGGCTGGGGGTTCGTGAAGGTTGGTTATGCGTACGCCGAGGTAGAACAAGAAGTTCCTCGTGAACGTGACGATATCGCCGCCGAGGTTAGTCGTCTCATCACCGAGGCTGAAGCGGCTGGAGAAGTCGCGCCGGATGCGAACACCATTATGTCGCTGGTACCGCTGACTGAAATTAAGACGGTTCCTCTGACAGACCGCATCGTCGTTGACTACGTGCCTTGGGATATGCTTCTGGTTGACCCCACTGCGAAACGTTGGGGCGATGTGAAGTGGGTAGCGCAGAAACAACTCATGCTGCCTGAAGAGGTTAAGAACGACCCGTCATTCCGCCAGTATTGCGCTTCTCGTCGGCAGTTGAAGAAGTTAGACGACCTGAAGGCAGATTCATCTATTGACAAAGACATCATCGGAGAACTCGCTACACCGGCTAAGGACGATGAGCGAGTAACCGTCTACACCATCTTCGACGTTGAAACAGGCAACGTCTGTGTCAAGGTCAAAAACGCCAAGTGGCTCCTGAGCGAAGGTGTCAACGCGTTTGCCATGGAGGACGAGACCGAAGACAAGTTGCCCTACGTCCCGTTCATCCCGCGTCTTGCTAAGTCGCAGATTCGCGGCATCAGCGAGATGCAGGTTCTTCGCGGAGTTGCGGAGGAAATCGACCTCTACCACTCCAGACTCGGTACCTACCTAGAGCGCATGGCTCCGCGTGTCATCGCCGCAGCTCGTGTCTTCACTGAGGCGGGCAAGAAGGCGATGAAGTCGCAGGAGTACGGTGTTGTCGTCGAGCTGGAAGAGGGCAAGAGTCCAAAGGACGATGTTGTCCCATTCAACCCTCCGGCACTCATGTCGGAGATGTACAACATGCCGGAGAAGCTGGAACAGCGCGGACGTGACGCTACCGGCGTCTCCGAACTGATGCGCGGCCTATTCCCCGACCGGAAGCGGACAGCCACCGAGACCTCTCAGGTAGTGGTCTCGTCTGCTGCCCGTCAAGCTGAAAAGCGAAACCAGCTAGAATTGTTCTGGAGGAATATCGCAAAGCGAATCCTCAAGCTCATGCAGATGTTCTATGAGCAAGAACGCGTTGTGCGGCTCTCTGATATCGCAGGAGATGTGCCGTGGGCGTGGTCTGCTGAGGACATCACGTTCGAGTTCGGTATGGACATCTCGCTCACTCCGCGTGAGACGAAATCCTGGCAGGAGCGGAAGGACGATGCTATCACGGTCTTGAACATCGTTGGTCCGTTGGCTATGACGCCGGACCCGACTACCGGCGCACCTCCGGTTCGAGTGACTGAACTGTTGCGTTGGGTGCTGTTGGAGATGAATATTCCGCGCCGCGTTGTTCAGATGGTTCTGGCTCTGCCAGAGGAGCAGCAACGGGCAGCTCTTGGTGCTCTACAGACTCAGGCTGCACAGGCGCAGGCTCAGGCAGGCGTTCCTCGGCCGGACATGCTTCCGGGTCCGATGAACGCTCAGGCGCTGGCCGCGTCTGCGAACACCGGCACTATCCCGCCTGAGATTCTGGCGGCGGCGGTAGGCGCGAGTCCGGCTACGCCGGGAGCGGCCGAGCAGGTCTCTGAACAGATGGGCGTCATCCCTCCGACCAATCTGGCCCCAGGTCAACCCAGGGCGCGAGGCCGCTAGCGGTTGTGGTCGGGGCCTGGTTTGGACCCACATCTTGTGGTCAGAATAGGGCCTCGTACCAGCAGGAATGGGCGAGTAGCCCCTGACAAGGTGACCCTATGTATGAAGGGGCATGAACTCGTCTACGGTGAAAACGAGCCCGCAGTCTCGCCAGACGCTACGGACCGTCCCCTTTGACCGACCAAGGGCAAGGGGTCCTCTCGGGACCCCTTAGCCCCATAGGTCCTTCGTTCAATGGAAGGATGCTCGGCTCCAACCCGAGCGATACACGTTCGAGTCGTGTAGGACCTGCGCGAATCAAGGATGCCCAGCCAACTAGCCCCGAGGCCCGAAATTAGGGTACAGTGCAGAAAGGATGACCGTGGCTACACTTGATGGACGGGTCGCGGAAGCGGCTAAAGAGGCGATGACCGAACTAGGTCTCGCTGAGAATAAGGACGGCGAAATCGTCCCGACCGGTACAGCGTCCGGCACGCCGGACCCCGAGGCTGGCAAGGCGGGAGAACCGTCACCCCCCGGCTCCACGGGTGGGAAGGGGGAAGTCGAACCCGGAACAACTGGGGACGGAGAACCTGTCCCTGAAACGATGTTCGGCGTAGACCTCTCAGCCTTACCCGAGCCTGAGCGGGAAGTTTTTATCCGCGAGTGGACGGAGCAGAACAAGCACATCAACAAGCTCCAGCGTGAGAAAGCGGAACTGGCTAAGGCGGGCGAAAAAGCCCCGGAACCAAAATCCGCAGAGCCGGAGTTGCCCGAAACCATCTCGGACGAAGTTCTCGCACAGGCCCTTCATCTGGACCTAGAGGATGCCGATGATGCTCGGCTGGCAGAGCGACTAATCCCGCTCGCCAGGATGAACCTGGAGATGAAGCAGCAGCTTGAGGCTACTACCTCCACGGTGAACATCGACGCCGAGGCTAGGTTCTGGAACGGCGAGTTAGACAAGCTCGAAAAACGTTTCGGCGACTTGCCCGTTACGCGTACTGAGCTTCTGGAAGAAGCGGCCGAGAGAGGAATCGCGGACCCCGAGGCTGCTTATTGGGCCGCTGTGGGACCCATCCGGGTCTCTGTGTCAGAGGCTTTGAATAAGCAGTTGCAGGCGGCGCGTAAGACGGGCAAGCAACAGGCCGCTACTCCTAGGCCGAAGTCGTCTGTGCCAACACAGGCGAAGGCGCTTGAGTCCAAGACCACGAAGGCCGCTGTTCTTGAAGCAGCGAAACTCGCGGCCGAGGAACTTGGGTTTGACTGGGAAGACGCGCGTCGCGCTGCCAACCGGCTGTAGTAGTTCCCTCACGCAGGGGCTCCGACCACACGAGGAGAAGTCTATATGGCAACCCCTGCGGCACAGCTCGACGAGTTAATCGCAACCACCTATGACAAGGTGCGCCCGGTTCTCGCCGACCAGATTACTACGGAGACGCCGCTTCTAGCGGCGCTGAACTCCAATGCGCGGGTCACGCAGGATGGTGGCAAGCGCATCGTTCGCCCGCTGTTGTTCGCCTACAACGACACAGTTGGCTCGTATGATGGGTACGACCTAATCGACACCACCCCCCAGGATGGGTTCGGAGAGGCCATCTACGAGTGGAAGCAGTATGCGGGTTCCATCACCATCGACGGTCGCACGGAACGGCTGAACGCCGGTTCGTCCCGTATCATCTCTATCTTCCAGGGTAAGGTTGAGCAGCTTCGTGTCTCAATCGAGGAGGACCTAGGGACGATGCTTTGGGGCGACGGAAGTGGCAACAGTTCCAAGGATTTCCTTGGACTAGCCGCCATCGTTGCTGCGAGCGGTACGCTCGGCGGGGTCGATTCTGCTACGGAAACGTGGTGGCAGTGCGGCACTGCCTCTGGTGTTGACCTGACGACCCTTGACGGTGTTTCGGCGCTGAACAGCGTCGTGAACGCTCGTCGAATCGCCAAGTCGAAGCCGGACTTCGGGTTTACGACCGAAACCGTTTATTCCGCCTACGAGGCGTTGGTTCTTCCGAGCCTTCGTTTCCAGGACAACGGGATGGCCGACCTTGGATTCGACAACTTGAAGCACAAGGGCGTTACGCTTCTGTTCGACAACGATGCACCGACAGATGAAATCTTCTACATCAACAGCAACCACCTGGAGTTCGTGCAGCATCAGGATTGCTGGATGAAGATGGGAGAGTTCAAGTCCCCCGTCAACCAGGATGCGCGCACAGCGCTAATCCTCTCGATGGGTGAGTTGGTGACCGACGTTCGTCGGGCGCACGCGCTGGTTACCGGCGTCGTGACTCCGTAACCGACCAAAGGTCTGAGGGGACCGGAGCGCTCCGGTCCTCTCGGAACCATGAAAGGGGCATGATGGCAGGTATCACCCAGGAACACCTCTCTCACCGAGTTCGCAGGAATTTCATTCCTGCGGGTCAGGAAACGCCAGCCGAACTTGCCGATAGGGCGAGGCGGCAGCAAAGAGGGTTGCGACAGGGCATAATTCCTAACTTCATCCCGGACCCGGCTGGGCACAAGTCAGTTTTCTTGGGGCCAGAGGTTGAAGCCGCGAAGTCTCAGGAATCGGCCGAGAGACGTTCGCAGAACGCGAAGGTCATCAGGTGGGATGAAGCACAGAAGGTTGTAACGCGGATGACTCCAGCCGGTGCAATTGAGTTCATCGGCGGGCTTCCGAAGGCTTCGCAGGAGTTATTTCTGCTTGTCGAGGAAGCCACGCAGAACCGGAGTGCAGTGCTCGACAGGTTCGGCAAGGTCAGTGACAAGGCGCGAGCCATCTGGTCTCGCGGCGACACTGTTCCTGAAGTGCCCGTCGAGGTAGTTTCGGAGGCAGCGACCCCCGATACGGATGAAGCCAGAGCTAGGGACTTTCCTGTGGCCGAGGTTACACCCACTCCCGAAGAGAGCCCGAGACCACGTAAAGCGCGTGGTGCTCAGGCCAACGCTCAGTCCATATTCTCCGAGAGCGAAATAGCAGATGAGTTCACAAAGGTGAGCGGCATCGACGTAACAGCGGAGGATGAGGACGAAGACCCAGTGGCGGCAGCCTTTGCAGCGGCCGAAGCCGCCCGAACAGTGGAGGAGTAGAATATGACCATTAAGCGCAGGCGTGCTGTCCTTACGATGGCGGCCGCAACCGGTACCAAGGAAATCGGACTTGGAGCCGCGTATGGCAAGATTTTCAAGGTCGAAATCAAGGGTGATGACGCTGACGTTGATAATAACGGCACATTCGCCATCGCCGATGCCGAAGACCGCGAAATCATGGCCGCGAAGGCACTAGACCCTGGTGCTGATGACTCGACAGCTCTTCACACCAGCCAGGACTACAGCACGTTCGGTGTTGGATTCTATCTAGCTCCGAATGAGGTTGATGTCATGGACTCTAGTGGCGATGTTTCGGCTGACACCGAAGGTGTTGTCCCAGGTGTCGTGGCTAAGTCCCCCGTTACGGTGAGCGTTGCATCCGGTACTTCAGGAGACGCGTTCGAAATCACGCTCTTCGTGGAGGTGTAGTCATGGGTGTTGCGCAGCGTCTTCGTGATGCTGTCTCCGATGTGCTGGAGGCACATAACCTAGTCACCGGCGTTCAGCGTCGGTCCGGGTTTGCAAACATGGGCGTTGGTGACGTTCGTGGCAACGTGCGGACTCGGCTCATCACCCTTCAGGGTGCGGACGGAACCGACACCTTCAGGTTGCGTGTTCGGTTCAACGACGGTACGGTGTCTGCTGACAGCGATGCCTTCAACGACGACGAGACCACAACCGACATCCAGGCAGGACTTCGCACGCTGACCGGCGATGCCGATTTGCTTGTGACTGGCAATGCCGGTGGACCATATACGGTGACTCCGTATGGGTCGCCGCATCGAGACTCTTACGAAATCGAAGCCTGTCACTGCTTGGGTTGCTCGGTTGCCATCACGTCGGCCGGGGTCTCGTATGACGACCCGGATACGTCCGTCGACAGCGGTATCAACTTCGACCAGGAGTCTTCGGTTGGGGTTGGCTTGGAAACCCCTCTCGGGTATTCCGAGAAGACTGATGGTACGGGACAGACGGAGGGCACTGCTCTCCTGCCTCCCACCATCGTCACCGCCATCGGTGGGTCGGGCGTGGTTGTTATCGACGGAACCGAAGCCGTGTCTGGTGGAACCAGCGCGGTCGTTCTGTACTCCATCCTCAACACCGACACAGGTGCATGGGTCGTGGAGACACAGGGCGTGGCGCTGGAGGACGCGGATGGTGACCTGACGGCTACGGGGCTTGCCGCAGGGAACTACGCGCTGTTCGGGCACACTCAGACCGCTCCTGGTCGAGTGTCGCGCGCAGCCGGTCCCGTCTACTTCACCGTCGTCTAACCTAGGAAACTCTGATTGAGCCCGTTCCGCCCCTGGCGGGGCGGGCTCTATTAGCTGGAGGACTCATGCACAAGTCAGTAAAGACGCTCACGTTGAGCGGTGGAACAGCGGGAGCCGAAGACTGGGAGAGCGCTGAAATAGTCATCGGTGGGCCGGTGCGGGTGTTTCGCATCGACATCGACGACACAGGCGTTACTGCGGCTTCTCCCGGCCTAGAGTTTGACGACGCGGATGGCGTCTCGCTAGCTGCCACTGACGCGTCTACACTCCTGTTTACAGAGGATGACGACGCTGTTGAACATGAGGGGCGCATCGTTGAATCTGTCGTTGCCGCGTGCGATGCCTTGGCAGAAGATGACGAGGTTGCCGTTACGATTTTCTACGAATAATCATGGCCGAGTTCGTGTTCGTCTGCCCGTCATGCGGTTACCAAGTCACTACTAACATTCGTGACCCGGCTCCAACTTGTGAGTTGAGGGGCGATGGACGAGTAGTGACAATGCGGCGCGATTACCGCGCTGAAGGGGTAGGGTTTGGCAACCTTGGCCAACTCAAGTTTGAGCGCGAGAACGGTAGCGCGCAAGACTTGAAGAAGTTGGTGTTGCCGACGGGTGAGTATTACGCTAATAAGGATGACCCTGACGGGCAGGTAGGGTTACGGAAGTGGGCCGATTCGGTCTCTCCGAAGTCGGGCAACAAGCGCCCGGTCTACCCCGAGATACAGAAACGGAGTTACTAATGGCTGGTAGTGACGGCACAGCAGTTGACTGGACTGTCGCTGATGCGACTAATGCTATCGCAGGTCTTGGTATCCCGGACCTTGGAGCGTCTGGTGTTGTTGGTCCTTGCGGCGCGCTAGGGCCATGTGGTGGGGTAGGACCCTGTGGTGCGCCCGGTGCTGGTCCTTGCGGAGCGGTAGGACCTTGTGGTAGTGTAGGTACGGGGGGTCCCTGTGGGGCCGTAGGACCATCTGGTATAGCAGGACCTTGTGGCGGTTTGGGCGTTACTGGATATTGTGGAGGCACAGGCTTCTGTGGTGGGGTCGGCCCCTGTGGGGCGCTCGGTCCGACCGTAATCGCGGGAGACATCACTGCTGTCAATGCGGCTGCCAACGAGATTCAGACTGTCGTATTGACAGGTTATGGCACTCGTGAACACGAGGTTCAGATAGTCACTCCGACCGGTTTCGACCAGTCCGGCACCAACGAGATTCAGACCCTGAGTCTTGTCGGCTTCGGCGCGGCCGAGGACGAAGTGCAACAGGTTGCGCTGAACAACTACAATGACGGGACGAACGAGGTTCAGACCATCGCCGCCATCACGGGGTTTGGCGCGGCTGAGAACGAGGTCATCACCATCGACCTAGGTGACGCTGAGGCGGGGGTCGACCACTTCCACCTCACTTACGCTACCGACGAGACCGCAGCTATCAATTACGAGGCGAACACTGAAACGATGTGTTCTTCCATCGACGCCGCACTGGCAGCCACTCCCAGTTTCGCAAATGACGGGTCTGACACCCTCGTTGAGTACGTGTCGGCCAAGGTCTTCCGTATCACATTCACCGGGGTGCTGGCGGGTACTAACGCTACTGCCATGACCATCACGAACCCCGACGCGTTTACGCCGGGGAATGTGACAGTCGTTACTCAGGGACACCCGGCTGACCACTTCCACCTGACGTACAACACGGTGGCCTCTGGTGCTATCACCTATGGTGCGGCTGCCGGTACAGACGTGCAGGCAGCGTTGCGTTTGCTGGGTGGAGACCTGGCAAACTGCACTGTGGCTACGGCGTCTTCACCGGGACCGTACCTAGTGACGTTCACTGACGTTCACGACCCCGGCAAGGAAATCACCGTGACTGGTGAGGATGGATGCGCGGGCGCGGGCGTCACAGTCTCGACTCCTGGCGTGTCTAACGACTCGTTTGTTTTGCAGGGTACTGTCGGGGACACAGCGCCACTCGTTTACGGCGTGAACTGCGCAGCGACTGACCTCCAGGGTGAGTTGCGGACGGCGACGGGCAACGGGTCGTTGACCGTTTCTGGAACCACAAACGTCGGACCATTCACAGTCACGTTCGTTGGTGGTGCGGCAGACGAGACTACTCTCATAGCGAAGACCCTTGTGGGCTGCACGGTGGACATCACTACACCAACTCCCGGTCATGCGGCTGACAACTTCAAGATAACGGTCGCGGATGCCAGTGAGGTCGGTGCGTTCACCTACGGAGCCTGCACGGCTGCCGCCATCGAGGCGGCTCTTGAGGCCAAGGGCGGCGACTATGCTGCCATGACGGTCGCAGGAACGCAGGATGTCGGGCCGTTCTCCATCACATTCGCCACGGCTAAGAAGGCACAGACGTTGCTGGTTGTGTCCAGCATCTCAGGATGCGCAGGCACGGCCATCACGTTGAACACGCAGGGTGTTCTGCCTGACTCGTTCACGTTGTCGCAGTCAGGTGGTGGGGGCGGCGGCGTGACAGCTCCGTTCGTTCGAGGTGTCAATGCCACGGCTGCTGCCATCAAGACCGCATTGGAGACACTGACAGGCGACGGCAGCATAGGTGTGACGGGCACAACCGATGCTGGCCCCTTCACTTGTACGTGGTCTACGTATGCGGCTGCGAACGTGATGACGGTCACGAACAAGGTGACGTGTGACGGGTCGGTTTCAGAGACCGTCGCAGGCCACGACTACGACCAGTACAAACTGTCGTGGGGCGGCAACAAGACCGGGTTCCTAGTGCAAGGAACGGCTGACGCTGCTGCGGTCAAGGCAGCTATCGAGGCCATCACTAACTTCACGGGTGAGGTTACCATTGGGACCTTTTCCGATGCGGGCTACACTGTGACGTTCGGAGGGGACTACGAGTACACCGACCCCGGCGACCTGTCCGTTACGGATGGCACCGGTTGTTCGGGTGTGGTCACGGTGACCACCCCAGGTGGTGTAGGACTGAAGGACCTTTCAGGGTCCACAGTGCAGGATGTGCTGGCGTCCATCGCAGACAGGATTGCGAACGCTGTCGAAGTGACGGGCGCGCGTGACGAGACCGAAGGTGCGCTGGCGAATCTGCTTACGGCCTTGGCTGCACGGGGTATCATCGACGACAATACAACAAGTTCATAAGGGGCATAGATGAACCGAGAGGATGCGCGTCTGGAAGTCCGTGACATCGTTGGTGAGGATGTTGCGGACTTCTGGAAAGACGCCGAACTCAACAGGTATCTCCGCAAAGCTCTCCACGCCTTTTCGCGCGAAGAGCGTTGGCCCTTCTATGCTACTGAGTTCACAGGAACACTACTTGCTGGTGACCCCGACCTAGAATTGACGGCCGGGGTTCATTCATCTCGGCACATCAACATCACCCTTACCAAGGAAGGCTCAACTCGGCCATACCAACCTAAGCGAGTTTCGCCGAGTGAAGGTTTCCGTCTCAGCTCGACGTATTCGACCACCACAACGCAGTCGTATCCCGGCTGGTACTACACCACGGCCGTAAACCGAGGAAACGACGACAGCGAGGTTGTCTACGTCGCGCGGTTCGTCCCGACGCCCACATCTGAGATGGACGTGTCCGGTCAGTATTACCGAATGCCGCTAGACATGACTGCGGATGCCGATGTACTAGACCTGCCCGTCGAGTACCACGACGCCATAGTTCACTACGCAGGGATGCTTGCCTGGTTGAAGGAACTGAACGGCGGGTCTAAGGCAAGTGAACAGTCGCAACTTTACATGGCTATCGTTGAGCAGGCGCGTGCTGACTGGCAGAATGAGCCGGATGACACGCCGCTCATTATGGGCGGCGAAGAGCCCACGCGGGCGATGCACGAGCCTGAGGTTGATTTCTGGTTGAGCCGAATACCAGAGACGTTGGGACCATAAATGGTTGTGATGGAGTTTGAAGACCTTACTTGGACTGCATGTGCTTTTGTGGCAGATGATACTTGGGAATATGTTGTAGACTACCCGGCTGTTGTCAACGAGAGTGACTGGCTATTGCTGGTAACGGGTGGAAACTACTACGGCGGGGAGGATACACCCCCCGCCGGTTGGTATAGGATTAGGGGCACTAGCTACGCACTTCAGTCAGTACAGCTATACGCACGTCGGGCAAACGGAACTGAGGGCGGGACAACGGTTACGACCGTTTCTTACCTCAAGGGTGGACATAACGCTTACTGGATGTGGGCGTGTATTGCTCGTTACCGCCGCAACGGGCACGGAGGACTAAACAGCGAGAGTCGGTGGCCGCTTTCTTCTAGTGGTGGAATGAGTCCTAGTCCGGTCTCTGCGGGACCCTACACACCTGCGTTTGCTGTCGCGGAGGGTATCTGTGGTGTTGTACTAGGGGTTACAGCAAGTCCCACAGGAGAACCCATAAGCGCGTTCACAGGTCCTGACTGGGCAGACCGTGGGTACCTTGACCTCTGGACAGGCGTAGACCGCGTTTACTACTACGACTGCCTCAATGAAAAGGGCAACACCAAAGGCGCACTGTCTATGATTCTTACGAGCATAGACAAGGTTGGGTATGTTGCCTCACCGTTTCAACTAACAACCCTTACTGCCGGTGTTTCCGAAACCCCAGTAACACTCAACCGTTGGCGCTTCAAGGAAATGCCCTACCACCTTCACCGGGGCATGACTAAGGATGTGTAGACGTGAAACCGGGCAGTCCTATTCGCCGTGCCCTAGACACCATCATCCAGGGAGTTCAGGGTAACTTCGACCACATCTCGGGGCAGATGCGTGGCCTGTCTCGCGCAGTCAACGAGCAAGCCGAGGCCATCGAGAAGGCAGGCGCCGGGATTGCTGGCGCCACTGGCCTTACAGGGCCGTGTGGCGCTGTGGGAGAGTCAGGCGGGAGTGGGGCGTGTGGGGCACAGGGCGAGCCTGGCCCGTGCGGGAGTGACGGTCCGTGTGGACCGCAAGGCGAGGTTGGAGGTTTCGGCGGTAACTCTGTTGCAGAGTGGTGGGTGAACAACTGGGACGAGTTGAGTGCTGACTGGTACGGCTGGGTCGGCATCAACACCACCGACACCTACGACACCATTACGACTCTGTACCTTGCAGCAGGTGACGAGAACGCTGTCGAGGTAGGTGCCTGGGTTGAGACCTTCGACGACAGTACCAGTCCGAACAAAGGTTACCTCCTCATTGAAGACCTCCTCTACCCCCGCAGTTACATCATCTATGCCGTAACCGGAACAGTTACTCGTGTAGAGGACGGCGACGACTATTACCTCATCCCAGTAACCTTCGTAGTAGGCAGTGGAACACTGCCCTTCGCGGAGGATTGCTCGGTGTACATTAGTTTCTCCCGCACTGGCGACTATGGCCCCTGTGGCGCACTGGGGCCTTGTGGAGCGAGTGGCCCGGCAGGACCTTGTGGTGCATCAGGAGCGTGTGGTAGTGCCGGACCCGCTTTCGCTGACCTCGATGGTGGGGAGTCCGACTCGAACTACGGCGGCGTGGACCCGATAGACGCCGACGAAGGAGCGTAACGTGCCCGTTCAGATACAACTCAGGCGAGACACCTATGCAAATTGGGTGCTAAATGACCCTGTGTTGGCTGAGGGTGAACTGGCGGTTGACCTCACCAACAGTACCTTCCGCGTCGGTAACGGCGTAGACAACTGGAGTGACCTCCCCGACGCCGCTCTCCCTGGTCCTTGTGGCGCGCTGGGACCTTGCGGAGCACAGGGGGATAATGGCCCCTGTGGTCCGGTAGGCCCGTGTGGAACCCTGGGACCCTGTGGAGCCAAGGGAGCCACCGGCCCCTGCGGGGCCGAAGGGCCGTGCGGGGGGACTGGATTCTGCGGCGGAGTAGGGCCTTGCGGCCCTGTAGGCCCCTGTGGGCCTTGTGGTGGCTCAGGAGGCTCTGGCGGCACAGGCCCGTGTGGAGATGCCGGGCCTTGTGGGTCGGAGGGTTTCTGTGGCTCTGAGGGTCCCTGTGGAACAGAGGGTCCCTGTGGAGCCGTAGGCGATGGTGGCCCTTGTGGAAACAAGGGGTATTGCGGAGCCCTGGGGTACTGTGGGGCCGAAGGCCCGTGTGGTTCGGTAGAAGGTCCCTGTGGCGCGGAAGGCCCCTGTGGCCCTGTAGGTGAGGAAGGACCATGTGGGGCTGAAGGCCCCTGTGGTGCGGAAGGTCCCTGCGGCCCTGCGGGCGAGGAAGGACCTTGTGGAGCCGAAGGTCCGTGTGGGGTTGAAGGTCCTTGCGGCCCGGTAGGGCCTTGCGGGGACGCAGGACCATGCGGGAACAAGGGCTTCTGTGGTGGCCTCGGGTTCTGCGGTGCTACCGGCTTCTGTGGTGGAACTGGATTCTGCGGAGCTGTTGGCGATGCAGGTCCGTGTGGAGCAACGGGATTCTGCGGTGGCACGGGCTTCTGCGGAGGCGTGGGGTCCTGTGGTGCGGTGGGACCCTGCGGAGCCATAGGTCCGTGCGGTGGTGCTGGAGGCTTCTCCGTCGGCGCCCTGCTCGAAGGCGCGCCGCCTGCAAACGGCTTCCGCATGGTCTGGGTCGCGCCGTTCGCCTGCACCGTGACCAACCTCCGCTCCCACTTCGACGCCGGGACGAACATCGTCTTCAGTGCCCGGTCGAACCAGGCAAACGCCTTCCACGCCGACCTCACGAACAGCACCGCGAACGAATGGAGTTCCCATGCCGCCGACGCGAACACGGCCATCTCGGCTGGCGACGACATCGAAGTCGAACTGGTCTCGTCGTCCGGCGCCGTGACCAAGGTCAACATCCAAGTAGACCTAACCCGACCCTAGGGGAGTGTAGATGACACCTGACGAACGCGCGTCTGCCATAGCGGCCAAAGTCGCCCGCTTCTTCGTGGGCGGCAAGTCCTGGTCGTGGACAACGGCCGGGGTCACCTTCACGCTGTCCGGGTTCAAGTTGGTTCCCAGGGGAATCGAGGTCGTTGTCACCGCACGTGACGCGAGCGGTCCGCTCCCGACGACCGACTCCTACCGCTTCATCAACCCGCCGACGTCCGTCGTGACGGGCACGAGGCAGGTAGGGACCGACGAGGACGGTCTGCCCGTCGTCGAGCGCACCGTCCAGCGCGACGAAGTCGCTGCCGCGAAGCAGATGGTCGAGGAGACGGTCCTGCTCGTCGCCCGCCAGAAGGGGTGGGGCGGTTGAGCACCACTACGACTGTCTACGCGGATGTGGCGGACGGGTACATCCAGTCGGAGAACGCCACCTACGCCACGGCGCGTAGCGGCGGCACTCTGACCAGCCAAAATGGGAGCGTAGTCCTCATCATCGGGCAAGACCTGGCAGCCAAATACGCCTGCCTCGAGGGTGACATCTACTTCGATACCGGCACCCCCATCCCCGACACCGACACGATAGAGACGGCAACACTGTCGTTGTACGGTAACAACGACCAATCCACTACCGACTTCACGCTAGAGGCTCGCACCCACACTTGGTCAGCCAATGGCCTCACGACCGCCGACTGGGTAGCCGGGGCGAGTCTGTCGGGCAAGACACTCCTGGCGACCTACGCCACTTCCGGCGGATGGCCCACCGACGCCTACACGGCCCTCGTCTCGGAAGCCGCCTTCCTCGATGCCATCAACAAGACCGGCTACACGGAGATGCTCCTCGACTCCAGTCGGCATGTTGCGGGCAACACTCCAACCGGCAGCGAGTACGTCTGTGCTTACTCAACCGACCAAGACGGCACGACCAAGGACCCCAAACTCGTCGTCGTACACGCACCACCTGCTGCCGGTTTTACCTCTCTCATCAACACCTCGTCGGTAGCGTAAGGAGGCCCATGTTCACCTTCCATGTCGTGTCGCTCCCCCATACGCAGTCCATTAGGGCGTACTCGAACTGCGCCTTCACCGACCTGCTGCGGAAGTTCTGTGACATGATGACCTCCCTCGGCCACCGGGTCGTCCTCTACGCGAGCGAGGACAACGACGCCGCGTGCGACGAGCTGGTGACGTGCATCACGAAGAAGGAGCAGGCAGACCTCATCGGCGTCACCGGCCCGGAGAACATCCTGCGGGTCCGGTACGAGGAGAACCTGCCGTACTGGCAACTCTTCCACCAGCGGGTCATCGAGGGGCTGCGGGCGCGGGTCGAGCAGCGGGACTTCATCTGCCTCGCGTCCGGCTGGTGCCAGCGCACCATCGCCGAGGCGTTCCCGCAGATTACCGTGGAGCCGTGGGTTGGGTACATGGGCACGGCACACGAGCGGACGCACCAGGTCTTTCCAAGCCACACGTGGCAGCACATGGTCTACGGCCGTTGGTACGGCCAGGACTCCGGATTCCAGGGCCGGTTCTACGACCGAGTGATTCCGCACTACTACGAGGTAGAGAACTTCCCCTACGTGGAGGACAAGGACGACTACTTCTGCTTCATCGGACGGCTCAACCCCGACAAGGGTGTAGGCATCGCAGACCTCGTTGCTAAAGAACTCGGTGTCCGGCTCGTCGTCGCGGGTCAGGGAGCCGCGCTCCCGACCGGCGACCACATCGACTATAGAGGCTTGGTAGGCCCGGAGGAGCGGGCGGAGATACTGTCCCACGCCAGGGCCAGCTTCGCCCCGACTCTCTACTGTGAGCCGTTCGGGCTCGTAGTACCGGAGGCTCAGTTGTGCGGGACGCCAAGCATTACGACCGACTGGGGCGCATTTCCCGAGACCGTCGAGCATGGCGTTTCCGGCTTCCGGTGTCATAACCTCGCGGAGTTCATCCACGCGGCCCGCATCGCCGGGGACCTCGACCCCGCCGACTGTCGCGCTAAGGGTTTGCAGTACGACCAAGAGACCATTAAATACGACTACGAACACTATTTTCAAGACCTCTCCCAACTTTGGGGTGAGGGCTGGTACACCAAGTAGGGAGTAGCATGGCACCTGTACTAATACAACCTAACCTGGTCGAGATGAGTGACTTCTCTGAAGGCTGGGTACCCGACATTGAGCCGTCGAGTGTATCCCCGCAGAGTCTTCTCGACGTATTGAATCTCTTGCCTGATTTGTCAGGCGCACTTCAGACACGTAAGGGATTTACGCGGGTTGACTGGACGGGCAGTACACTTCCTTCTGCGGATGATGGTTACCAACTCAAGTTCATCCACCAATACAACTATATCGACTCAGCCACGGAGTACAAGAACTTCATCCTAGTCTTCTCAGATGGCACAGATGACTCGGCCGACAACATCCAGATATGGCTCTATGATGTGAATGAGACTACGGCCTCGCGCATCGACACGGCTAGCAGGGCGTGGAATAATGGCACCGCCGAACACTGGGGTGCCACCATCTGCGGGGTCTACTACGGGGGCACCCGTGGGGAGATGATGTACTCCTACGATGGCAAGACTATGACGTGGACGGATGACGCCGCCACGCCGAACTTCAAGATATTGCAGGACGACTACAGCGACGTGGAGTATGGTTCTGGTACCGACGACGACGAGTACCCGTCCGACTTCGCCTTCAAGATGAACACCGTTGTCAAGTACAAGGCGGGGGAGAGCCACAAGTCCGACTACTACCAGACTACCCGCGACATCCGGTTTGACAAGTGGACCGACGACGATGACCAGGAGTACGACGTAGGCGACAAGGTTAGTCGCTGGGACGAGTGGGACAACGCCGGGGACACGGGGCGCTACCCCCGCAGCTTCCGCTGTACGGCGAGGCACACCGCTGCGGCAGCCGACAATGCGCCGGGGGACGGCACCGACTGGAAGGACTACTGGCAGAAGATTACGCTCGACTCGCCGCTCGACGAGGACGACGAAGTGACTAATGACTGGAACTACCTGCCCGTCGCGGCTAAGACCTCCATCGGCGTTTTCCATGGTGAACGTCTGTGGCTACGATATGACGAGCAGGACCAGCACTCCCGTCTCATGTATTCGGCTCCTCTTAAGCCAGAGAAGGATGCAACGGTTGCAGACCTTGTGTTCAATCCGCACAAGTGGGCTCCCTCAGCAACGATGACTGGTGAGGGTGGAGGCTGGATACCGTTCAACGATGGCGACGGAGATGCCATTCGAGCACTGTGGAGTCTCGGCAACTACTTGCTTGTGTTCAAGCGTCGTAGATGTTTCGTCCTTTCAGGACTTGATGAGACTACGTGGACTAAGCGACCATTAGGCGATGTAGGTTGCGTAGGGCCACACGCGCTCTGCGAGCGCGATGGCCTGGTGTATTTCCTATCCTACAAGGGCCTATATGTCACAGACGGTACCAGTGTTGAAGAAGTCAGAGGGACGGGCAAGGTACGGCGCTATATCGGCAATCGTATAACGGCGATGGGTGACCAGAATTACGAAGACGGACTGAAGATTCACTGCCAAGTCAAGAGCTGGGGCGACTTCATCTTCATGTCGATGCCGTGTGTGGGTGAGACGGAGGAACCTGAAGTCACGCTCTGTTATGAGCCAGGTAAGGCAAGTTTCTGGTACACAGACTTGCCGATACTAGGCATGAATATTGCTCGTGTTGAGGGGGAGGACCGTCTGTTCTTCTCCGCGCCGAGCGGAGCAGAGGGCGGGCCTAGTGGCGGACTTCGAGGACCGTTTCTGTATGAGTACGCACCTGAGACCGGCGACTACATGGACGTAGACGACGATGGCGACGAAGACGCGCAGGGCGAACTTGACATCGCTTGGTATGCTCGCACGGCTTGGATGCCATTCGGCGTTCTGCGGGAACAGCGGCGCATCCGGCGCACCTGGGCTGTGGTCAGAGGGGAACAGGACTTCACGCTCACGCCCTATGTAGACTGGGACGAGACGGCGCAGACGGTTGTAACCGCAGCAGGTGCTGAGTACGCTTCCCACATCGAAGGCAACTGGGTGAAAGAC
>Ga0315281_10004707_pt1 | contig 19773 bp, 14 predicted proteins | sample YL17G07_0_MG_FD_204540 | JGI IMG/M metagenome (GOLD analysis project Ga0315281, IMG submission 204540) | Sediment microbial communities from Yellowstone Lake, YNP, Wyoming, USA - YL17G07_0 | ecosystem: Environmental > Aquatic > Freshwater > Lake > Sediment | place: USA: Wyoming | collected... | reverse complement strand
GGGCATGAATCCGTTCCATATGGGGTGCGGCCAGTTGCTGCCCCACACCACGCGGTCGGGCCGCGCGGCGATCAGTGCCTGTGCCAGCGGTTGCATGTCGGCGTAGCGCGGCGGTCCTGCATCCGACAGCCGGTACCAGCTCGAAATCTTTACCCAGCAATCGTCGCGCTGCCGCAGAATGCGCAACAACGCCTGAAAGCCGGGCGCATTCACCCCTTCGCCACCGCGCACGCGGCCGAGGTGGTCGAACACAATGGGCGTCGGATGATCGAGCAGTTTGGGTTCGAGAGCAGCGAGTTCAGCCGACTTTTCCACATGCAGCTGGACATGCCAGCCAAGAGGTTTGAGTTTAGGCGCGAACGCATCGAGCAACTCGGGCCCGCCGTAACCCTTCACCATCGTCGACAGGCGCACGCCGCGCATACCGCCATCATGCAGCCGCTGCAAGTCCCGTGCGCTCGTGTCGGGCGCGAGGCCGGCAACGCCGCGCGCGCGCTGCTGGCCCAGCTTCGCTATGAGGTCGAGCGTGATCGTGTTGTCGAAGCCATAAGTGCTGGCGTTGACCTGTACCGTGCGCTCAATGCCGAGCGTCTCGATCATGCGCAGGTAATCGGCCATCGTGCACAACGCAGGGGTATAGCTGCGGTGCCCGACCAGCGGGTATTTCTGCTGGTCTTCGAACAGGTGGCAGTGGCAGTCGATCGCGCCGGGTGGGATCGGGTGACCGGGCTTGCGTGTGTTGCGGTCAGGCCCCTGGCATAACGGTGGTTGCGGCATCGATCAAAAGCGCCAATAGCTGACAGCCTTCAGGTTTGGCGGGCAGCTTATCGCTTCAGACTGGCGGCCGCGCTGGTGCCGGCAAGCCGGCCGAACACTGCGCCGGAAGTAAGGCCGGTGCCGCCGGGGTAGTTATGGTAAAAAATTCCGCCCACCAATTCACCGGCCGCATATAAACCGGGGATAGCGTTGCCCGCGGTGTCCTCGACCTGGCCGGCGGTGCTGACCTTGACGCCGCCGAAGCTGAAGGTGACGCCGCAGGTGACGCCGTAGGCTTCGAAAGGAGGCTCATCAAGGGTATTGGCCCAGTTGGTCTTGTTGATCTTGAGGCCCTCAGTGCGGCGGCCGTCCTTGATTGCCGAGTTGTAGGGGACATCCGTGCGCACCGCCTTGTTATACGCCTGAAGTTCATGCAGGCAGGTTTCGGCGTCAACACCGTCGAGTTTCTTCACCAGTTCCTCGAGCGTGTCGGCGCGCACCTTGGTTACGCGCTTGATGCGGTACTCGTCGCGCAGTGAGGGGATGATCTTGTTGTCGAAGATTTGCCACGCAAACATTCCCGGCTGCGCCAGGATTACCGAGCCGTACTTGGCATAGGTGTAATTGCGGAAATCGGCACCTTCGTCCACGAATCGCTCGCCGCGGGCATTTACCATGATGCCCCATGGGTAGCTGTGTTTCTGAAAGCTGTCGCCAACAGTGAGATCGCCGAACGGCGGTGCATTTACGTCCCAGCCCACGGCATGGCAACCCGACCAGTGACCGTAGGGCATGGCGCCGATATCGAGCGCCATCTTGATGCCCAGCCCGGTGTTGAAGCGCGTGCCACGCACCTTGGCGAGGTCCCAGTTGGGGCCGAGGTAGCGCGCGCGCATTTCAGCGCTCGACTGGAAGCCACCGCACGCAATTATCACGGCCTTTGCGCGGATTTCGACGGTTTTGCCCTGATTCTTCGCTCGGACCCCGCGCACGGCGCCGTCGTCGTCCGTCAAGAGCGCGAGAGCCGGAGTCTCATAAAATATCTTGATGCCGTCGCGCGCGCAGGCCTTGTGCTCGTTCTCCACGAGGCCGGGACCGCCGCCCCACGTTTCGGCGGCGAGCCCGCCCCAGAATTTGAATTTGTTGCCGATCTTGTGGGATTGGCGACCATAGCTCGCCTGGAACTTCACGCCCTTTTTGCGCAGCCACACGATCGTCTCGAAGCTGCGTGTAATCAGCAGTTCGCACAGATCGGGGTCGGTGCGATATTGCGTGATACGGCCCATGTCGTCATAGAACTGGTCGCTGGTATAGGTGCCGAAATCGTGGGTTTTCTTTTCGTCTTCAGTAAGGTCGGGAATAACCTGCGCCAGATCGTCGACTCCGTTGAACACGAAGCGCATCAGGCCCGCGGTATACCGGCTGTTGCCGCCGCAATCCGCGAGAGGCGCGGCTTCGAGCATGATGACTTTCGCGCCGCCTTCCTGCGCTGCAAGCGCCGCACACGATGCGGCGTTGCCGGCGCCGATCACGATAACGTCAGGATTGCCAAAATCGGTGGTGCTCATCACATTCCTTTGCAAAAAAGGTTAAGAGTTGGTTAATTAAGAGTGAAGTGATTGGATGCTCACTCTTCACCTAGTCGCGGCGTTCGGCAGCGAAAAATCAACTGCGCGGCGCGATACGTTAGGCGCAAACCGGGGAGCGGTGATTATACCGCCGGCTGCGACTCAGTGCAGCGTCTTCGGCGCGCGCTTGCTGTCGGGTTCGGGGCTGGCGGGGGAGATAGACGCATGATGCACTACCATGCGCCAGCCATTTTCGGTGCGCAAATAGATGTTGGTGGCGACTGCCGGATTGCGTTCCTGCGCCTGGCCCGCAACGGAAATCTGCTCGTAAACGCTGTGCACGACCAGTGTCATTCCGTTCACCGATTGCTGATTTCTTAGACGGAATCGCAACGTCTGTCCGCTGGCAAAAATCTGGCGCCACGATTCACGCACTTGTTCCACGCCCACCAGGCGTGCGCCGCCCGGATGAACGCACAGGATATCGTCGTCGGCCCATACCGCCATCATCGCCTCCAGATCGGCCTTTTCGATCGCTTCATAGAATGCGGCCTCGGCGTCCTGCGGCGTGGTGTAAATCGTGCGCTTCATACCGGGAGAATTTTAGCAAGATTGATCAGCCGCATGACGCTTTCCGGCGTTAGCTTCTGCATGCAGTCGAAATGGCCAAGCGGGCATACGCGCTCGAAACATGGGCTGCACGGAAGGTCAAGCCTGGCGATGTGGGCGCGTTCTGACAGCGGCGGTGTAAACGCAGGACTGCTCGATCCGTAGATGGCGACCAGCGGCCTGTCGAGCGCCGCGGCAATGTGCATCAGTCCCGAATCGTTGCTGATTACCAGCGTCGCGTATGACAGCACGTCGATCGCCTCGGCGAGTGTGCTTCGGCCGCACAGATTGACGCAGGCTTTGCCGCCGGCGCGCGCAATTTCATCGCCGATGGCGATGTCGTTTGCGGACCCTGCAAGCCACACGTCCAGGCCGGCTGCGGAAAGTTGTTGCGCGAGTGCGGAAAAATACCCGGCGGGCCAGCGTTTGGCGGGGCCGTATTCGGCTCCTGGGCACAGTACGGCAACAGGCTGCGTTGGCGTCAGCCCGAGTCTGGCGAGTGTTTTCGCGCGCTGTGCATCGTCGGTTCGCAGCCGCACGATGGGCAGTGGGCGTATGCCGGCATTCCCTGAGCTTTCGGCCAGCAGCGCAAAGCGCTCGACCATCAGCGGCACGGCTTTCTTGTCGAGCCGTCGCGCATCGTTAAGCAGGCCCCAGCGCGCTTCGCCGACAAAACCGGTGCGCAGCGGAATGGAGGCGAACCATGGGACCAGCGCCGATTTGAGGGAATTGGGCAGCACGATCGCCTGATCGTAACCGCTCGGCGCTAGACTGCGGCCGAGCGTGTAACGGCGCCCCAGCGCGAGTTCGCCATGGCCAAATGGGATGTCAATACTGGAGCGGACTTCCGGCATGCGCTCGAACAGCGCACGCGTCCACGGTGGCGCCAGCACGTCCAGCGTTAGTTCGCGATAGCGCTCATGCAGGCGCCGGAACATCGGCTGGGCGAGGACCGCGTCGCCGACCCATGATGGCGCCACTATGAGGATTTTGCGCATTGCCGACATGTTGATTAACCGCAGAGACGCGAAGGCGCAGAGGAATCAACAAGAGCTGAGTTCGAAGCCGGTTGGTTTTCTCAGCGTCTTCGCGTCTCTGCGGTTCGATTTAGTGATGGCCCGAAACGGGCCCGCCCTTCAGGCTGTATTGGGTGCCGCAGTACGGGCACAGCGCTGTGCCTGTCTTCTCAATCGGCAGGAATACGCGAGGATGCGCGTTCCACAGCAGCATTGCCGGCGTCGGGCAATGCAGCGGCAGATCCGCGGCCGTGACCTCGATATGGCGCTGCTTGTTTTCAGTCTGCAGTGTGCTCATGGTCGCCTTACTTCGCAACCGGCGACAGCCAGTCGCGGTACTTGTTGTTCTTGCCGTTGACCACATTGAAAAACGCCTTCTGCAGCTTCGCCGTGACGGGTCCGATCTTGCCGCTGCCGATGGTGCGGCCGTCGACCTCGCGGATCGGCGTTACTTCGGCGGCGGTGCCGGTGAAAAACGCTTCGTCGGCGATATAAAGATCGTCGCGCGTGATGCGACGCGCCGTGACGGTGTAGCCCATTTCTTCCGCCAGCGTAATCACCGAGCTGCGCGTAATGCCGATCAGCGCGCTGGTCAACTCCGGCTCGTAGATCTTGCCTTCCTTGACCATGAACAGGTTTTCGCCCGCGCCTTCGGCGACGAAACCATCGACGTCGAGCAGCAGGCCCTCGTCATAGCCGTGTTCGGTCGCCTCGAGATTGGCCAGGATCGAGTTCGCGTAGGTGCCCGAGTACTTGGCGCGGCACATCGAAACATTGACGTGATGCCGCGCGTATGACGAAGTCTTGACGCGGATGCCTTTCTTGAGTGCTTGCGGCCCCAGGTAGGCGCCCCACGGCCACGCCGCAATCGCCACGTGCAAGGTCACGCCCTTGGGGGAAACTCCCATTTTTTCGGAACCGTAGAAAGCGATGGGCCGCAGGTAACACGACTTGAGCCGGTTGGCACGCACGACCTCCTTTTGCGCCTCCATCAGGGTTTTCCGGTCATACGGGATTTTCATCATGTAGATGTGCGCCGAGTTAAACAAGCGCTCGGTGTGTTCCCGCAGACGGAATATGGCAGTTCCGCGGGCGGTTTGGTAGGCGCGCAGCCCCTCGAACACCGCCAGCCCGTAGTGCAGCGAATGTGTCAGCACATGGGTGGTCGCATTGCGCCAGGGCACGAGCTTGCCGTCATACCAGATGTGCCCGTCACGATCGGCCATCGACATGGGAATATGTCTCCGCTCAGAAAAATACGAATTTTAGCTTATTTCACCAATGGCCGCCCCACCTCGCGCGCGGTGCGCGCGGAGGAGCAGCCGTTTTGAGGGGCAAAATCCGGCCCGCGGCGCGCTTATGTCCTTGACCCCGAATTGGATTGATGTAAACATTGAAAAGATAGTCTGCGTGAGGGCGTGACAAACGCAGACCTTCAAAACAACCCGCTGGAAATCAAGAAGAACCCGGAGTCCGTTCCCGATGGCAACCCCCGTCAGCAGAGTGCTCGGCAGCCTAAGCGGTCGCGTGCTCCGTCCCACCGACAGCGAAGAGCAGAAGCTGCAGAAAACCATGCTGATCTTCGCCTGCGGCCTAATGGGGTTCGCGGCCATGTTGTGGCTCGCGATCTATCACGCCATGGGAATCAAGTACTCGGCGACCGTGCCGTTGATTTACCTCGTGGTGTCCGCGACCACGCTTGGCATCTACCTGTGGAACCTCAATTTCGAGTTGTTTCGCTTCACGCAGACCTGTCTGTACCTGTTCGTGCCGTTTATCATGCAGTGGTCGATCGGCAGTTACGTCACGTCGTCCGGAGTGATGTTGTGGGCGCTGCTGGCTCCGATCGGAGTGATGGTTTTCCAGGGCCCCAAGGAGTCGACCCCGTGGTTTTTCGCCTATATCGTGATGACGGCCGTGTCGGGCTTCTTTGATTACTACCTTGCCTATGGATCCGAGCGGCAGACCGGCATGCCGATGCAGACGATTGCGGTGTTTTTCGTGCTCAATTTTGCGGCGATGTCGACCATCGTCTATCTGCTGGTGGTTTACTTCGTGCGCGCGAAGGACCGCCTCAAATTGGAGCTTGACGAGCAGCACGATTTGCTCAAAATCGAGCAGGAGCGTTCGGAGCGATTGCTGCTCAACGTGCTGCCGGCCAAGGTTGCGGAACGGCTCAAGCGCGACTCAAGCGTGATTGCGGACGGTGTTGCCGATTGCACCGTGATGTTTGCCGACCTGACCGATTTTACGCGGTTAGCCGAGGAGATGCCGCCGCGCGACATGGTGGTGCTGTTAGGCGAGGTGTTCTCCTGGTTTGACATGCTGACTGAAAACATGGGGCTGGAGAAAATCAAGACGGTGGGCGATGCCTATATGGTGGCCGGGGGGCTGCTCGAAACCGAAACGAGGTATACCGAGGCGGTCGCCAACATGGCGCTCGAGATACGCGACAAAATCGCCATGCGCAAGACGCATTCGGGCGAGTCGCTCAGCATGCACATCGGCATCGGCACCGGCCCAGTGGTCGCGGGCGTGATCGGCGTCAAGAAATTCATCTATGACCTGTGGGGCAATACCGTCAATATCGCGAGCCGGCTGACGACCGAGGCGACCACCGGCGGCATCCTGGTTGATGTGACCACTTATCAACGGTTGCGCGGGCTTTATCAGTTCGAAGGCCCCGAGACGGTTACAGTGAAGGGCAATCGCCAGATTACCGCTTACCGGCTGCTGGCCAGGTTGCAGTAGCAGTCCGGAACATAGGGATTTTTCGCGGACGGCGTTGCCCGAATCAGACCTTAGCCTGTGGCGCCCTCGCCGCGCGGACCCAACACGCTTTCCCATAGCCTTTTCACTGCTGCTGATTCGGACGTCAGCAGCGCGGGCTCGACGCGCGCATATTTGTCGCCCTGCAGCCGCCGCGCATGTTGCAGCTGACGCATGCGGCGGTAGGCGTCGTGCACGGCCAGCGCTTGCTGTTCGTCGATTAACCCCAGCTGCGCCGCGAGCTTAAGCAGCGCGAGATTGCCGATGTTGCCGGTCAGTCCTGCGTGTTGGTGAGAGTGGCCGAGCACCAGGTATTGGACGATGAATTCGACGTCGATCAACCCGCCGCGGTCGTGTTTGATGTCAAAAAATCCGCTCGTGTTCGGGTGTGCATCCAACATCTTGTCGCGCATTGCGGTTACTTCATTACCCAATTGCGCCAGGTCCCGCTGCTGGCGCAGCACTTCGATGCGAATCGCCTCGAATTGGCGGCCGATATCGGTGTCGCCGGCGACGGCGCGCGCGCGCGTCAACGCCTGGTGTTCCCAGACCCAGGCGCTTTTGCGCTGGTAATCGGCGAATCCTTCAATCGGGCTCACCAGCAGGCCGCTGATGCCGTCCGGGCGCAGGCGCAAGTCAGTTTCGTAGAGCACGCCCGCAGGCGTCAGGCTGGTCAGCCAGTTGTTGATGCGTTGCGCCAGGCGGGTGTAATTTTCGGCTGCCGCGGGCGCAGTGTCATGATGCAGGAAGATCAGATCAAGGTCGGATGCGTAGCCCAGTTCCTTGCCGCCCAGCTTGCCGTAAGCAATGATCGCAAAGTGTGGATGCTCGCAATGCCGGGAGCGCAGCGCCTGCCACGTAATGAGCAGCACTTGCGACAGTATCAGGTCGGCGAGATCGCTCAGATGGTCGGACAGTTTCTCGAGCTGCAGTTCACCGGCGAGGTCCTGCGCGAGCAGGTGCATGGTTTGAGCATGTTTGGCGTGGCGCAACACATCCATTTGACGTTCGCTGTCTCCCTCCGCCTCGTCGAGCTGGCGGCGCAGCAGCGCGTTGAGCTGCTGCGGGTCGGGCGTGGCGTAGAGCGTGCGCGTGTCGAGCAACTCATCGAGCAGTATCGGGTGGCGCGCCAGATATTCGGCGGCCCACGGGCTGGCGCTGGCCATGCGCGCGCCGCGATCGATCGTTTGCGGATATTGCAGCAGCAGCGCGAGATACGCTTCGCGCCGGCTGATGCTCTCGAGCAGCGGCAGCATGCGCTCGAGCGTCGCATCGGGGTTGGGTAGCCGCGCCGCAATTTCAATTACAAGCGGCACCAGCCGCTCCATGCGCGCCTCGCTTGCCTGCGGCATCTGCCGCACCCGGCTGCTGCCGCGCAAAGCGGCAATCTGTTCCAGGGCGTGCCGCGGATCTCCGTAGCCGAGCTCGCGCAGCGTATTCAGTTGTTGCTGTTCGTCGCCGGGACGCCACAGCGTTGTCAGAGGATGCGCGTCATCTTTTGAGGCCGCAAAGATGTTTTCAAATTGCCGCGTGACGCCGCGGCGATGATGGTCGAGCTGCGCAAGCAGCGCGGCATAATCGGCGCAGCCCATTGCCGTGGCGATCAGCGCCTGGTCATCCGGATCGTCCGGCAGCGACTGCGTTTGTTTGTCGTCGAGATATTGCAGCCGGTGCTCGATGTTGCGCAGGAATATATACGCCTCCGTGAGCTCCCGCACGGCGGAAGCGGGCAGCAGGTTGCGTGCTTCCAGCAATGGCAGCACAGTAAGCGTTGGCCGCTCGCGCAGTGCGGAGTCGCGGCCGCCCCGGATCAACTGAAACAGTTGCACAATGAATTCAACTTCGCGGATGCCGCCGGGGCCGAGCTTGATGTTTTCGAGAATGTCGCGGCGCTCGACTTCCCGCCGCACTTCGCGATGTAGGTCGCGCAGGGACTCGAATGCGCTGTAATCGAGATGGCGGCGATAAACGAAGGGCCGCACCAGCTCAGTGAGCTCCTGCGCGCGGTCGCCGCACACGACGCGCGCTTTGATCCACGCATAGCGCTCCCATTCCCGGCCTTGCGCCACGAAATAGTTTTCCAGCATGCCGAAGCTGCACGCGAGCGGCCCGTCCGCTCCCATTGGGCGCAGCCGCATGTCGACGCGGAACACATAGCCGTCTGCGGTCATCTCGTTGAGCAGCGCGATCAAGCGGCGCGCAAAGCGGACAAAAAACTCGTGATTGCTCAGCGGCCGCACACCGCTGATTTCGCCGTCCTCCGGATAAACGAATATCAGATCGATATCGGACGAGACGTTGAGTTCGTCGCCGCCGAGCTTGCCCATGCCGATTACGTGCAAATGTTGCACGAGCCCGCTGTCGGCGCCGGTCGGCTCGCCGTACTCAGCCGCGAGCCAGCGTTCGAGATGAGAGACGGCGCTGGCAATCGCGACATCGGCAAGCGCGGTGGCCGTGTTAACGACTTCCTCCAGCGTCGCCAGGCCGCCCAGATCGCGCGTCAGCACGCGCAGCATCACGCGCTTGCGCAGGTTCCGCAACGCGCGCTTGAGCGCCGCTTCGTCCGCCATGTCTTCGGCGGCAAGAACCGCGCGCATTGCATCGGCGCTGTATGGCGTAGTGATTTCATCCTTCGACAGCAGGCCTGGCTCCGCCGCGAGCAGCCGGCGTGCGAAGCGTGACAGACCGATCGCGCGCTTAATCAGCGAGTCAGCGTTGGGCTCGTTCCGGACGCTAGGTGGCGACATGACGTTCAGGTTACAATTGGCTGAAATTCCTGACATTTTATTGGTTTTAGCGTACACAGTGCCGGCATTTTCGATCGTCAAATGGCTGCACCTCAGTTCGCTCTGGGTCTATCGCTTCGTGACCTGGACGGTATTGATCTGCGCTTTCGTCTTTGCGCTGGTTGTGGTCGGTGCGCGCGTCTGGTTGCTGCCGGAGATTGAAAGCTACCGTGAAACCATTGCCCGCGAACTCAGTGACGCCACCAAACAACGCATCACCATCGGCAAACTCGCGGGCCGCTGGAGCGGGTTTAACCTGCAGCTGACGCTCGGGAACCTGGAGATTTTCGACCGGGCCGGACAATCGGCGCTCAAGCTCGAGCGCGTTGACAGCACCCTATCCTGGTGGTCGCTCGTTCACTGGGAGCCGCGTTTCGATTCGATCGAAATCGAGCGGCCCGACCTCAACGTCAAGCGCGACCGGCGGGGCGTAGTGTCCGTCGCGGGCATTGAACTTAGCGACGGCACGGACGGCGGCGGGCTGTCGGACTGGTTGCTGCGGCAGGAGGAAATTGTAATCCGCGACGCCGCGATTACGTGGCGGGACGAAATGGCGGGCGCCCCGGATCTCGCGTTAAGGGATGTCAATTTTCGGCTTGAGAATGACGGCAAGCAACATCGCTTTGGTTTGCGTGCGCGGCCGCCGCAGGAAATTGCGACACCACTTGATGTGCGTGGCGATATCACCGGCCGAACGGTCAGGGACCTGGCGCAATGGAATGGCCGGCTGTTCGCACAGCTCGACTATACCGATATTGCAGCGTGGCGCGCGTGGGTGAAATTTCCTGTTTACGTGCCTCATGGCCTGGGCGCCGTGCGCGTATGGGCCCGTCTCAAGGCCGGAGAGCTGGCCGAAGTCACGGCCGACGTGCAGCTTTCCCAGGTCGTCGCTCGCCTTGGCAAAGAACTGCCGGAACTCGAGCTTGGTGCGCTGAAGGGCCGCGTCGGCTGGAAGCAGGTTGACGGCGGATTCGAAGTCTCGACGTCCAAGCTCGGAATGTCGACGCGCGCCTATACGTTGCAGCCGATGGATCTCCTGATGCGCTATCGCTTTGGCAGCGATGGCAAACCGCCACGCGGGGAACTGCAGGCCAATGCGCTCGACCTCGAACCGCTGGCCGCGCTGATCGATCACCTGCCGTTCGAGCCCGAATTGCGCAAGGAAATCACGAGCTACGCTCCGCGCGGCAGCCTTTATGATCTTGCGGTCAAGTGGAACGGGAATTGGCCGCAACTGGAACAGCACAGCCTCAAAGCCAGGTTTGTCGGCCTCGGCATGAACGCGGTCGGACGAGTCCCGGGATTCGCCGGCGTCAGCGGCAGCATCGACGGCAACGAGCATGGCGGTACGCTCAATCTCAATGCTCAAAAGGCCGCGGTCGAACTGCCGCTGGTATTTCGCGAAAAGCTGGCCTTCGATGTGCTGACCGCGCAAGCGGGGTGGGGAAGAAAAGACGATCAATATGAAATCAAGTTCAACAACGTTGCGTTCTCGAATCCGGAACTTGCGGGCAGCGTATCAGGAATCTATCAGACGGTCGCTGATGGCCGCGGCGTAATCGATGTGACGGGCGGCATGTCGCGCGCGGATGTGCGCGGCATCGGGAATTACATGCCGCAGCAGGTCGGAGAGCGCAGCCGCAACTGGCTCGAAGCCGCAGTCCGCGGCGGAACTGCGAGCGATGTCAAGGTTCGCGTCAAGGGTAACCTGAATAATTTTCCGTTTCCCGAAAACCGGGGCGGCACGTTCGACGTCTCATTGCGCCTGGCCGGTGGCGTGTTTGAATACGCCAATGGCTGGCCAAAAATGGAAAATATCGACGGCGACCTGAAGCTGCACGGTAAACGCATGGACGTAATTGTGCGCGATGCCTCGATTCTCGGCGCCAAACTAGCGCGCGTGCGCGCCGAGATTCCAGACCTTGTCGGCCCGGACCGGATACTGACCGTCAGCGGCGAGGCCGAGGGTCCGACCGGCGAATTTCTGAAGTTCATCGAACAAAGCCCCGTCATGGATATGGTCGACCGGTTCACGGCGAGTGTTCAGGCCGAAGGCCGCGGTAAGCTTGCACTCAAACTGACTCTCCCGACGAGCAATACCAAGGACACCAAAGTTGAGGGCGCATATCAGTTCGTCAATAATCGAATCCAGAACGCGGGGGATCTGTTTCCTTACGAGCAGGTCAATGGCAGGCTGGAGTTCACCGAGTCAAGCGTGCGTGTGCCCGGCCTGACGATGAGCCTGCTGGGTGGTCCCGCAACGCTGAGCGGCTCGACCCAGCGCGATGGTACGATTCGATTTGGAATGGCGGGCAAGGCCAGTCTGGATGAGTTTCGCCGAACCAGCGCCGCAACGTGGGCGCAAGCATTGCATGGGGCAACCGATTGGCGTGCATCGATAGTGATGCGCAATCGTTCCGTCGACTTCGTGTTCGATTCGACGCTGCAAGGCCTGGCATCCGATCTGCCCGCGCCGCTTGCCAAGACGGCGGTCGACAGCATGCCGTTCAAGCTGGAACGGCGGGTGACCGGCGCCCAGCAGGACCGGATTTCGTTGACGCTGGGCAACGTTGTGGCGGCGCAATTGCAGCGGCGTCAGAGCGGCGCACAGACCAGTGTCGAGCGCGGCATCGTGACGCTGGGCGGCGGCAGTGCCACTGAGCCTGAACGCAAGGGCATCTGGATCAATGGCGGTTTGAAGCAGCTGGACCTCAGCCAATGGATCACGTTGCTCAGGCGGGCTACGCCGGCTGGCGGTTACGAAGTGGCGGGAATTGATGTCAAATTCAGTGCGCTCGACATGTTCGGCCGCCGTTTCCATGATATTGCGATTACTGGCAGTGCGCAGGGCGGAGCATGGCAGGCGGCAGTGGCCGGGACCGAACTCGTGGGTGACGTGAGCTGGCGATCCCAAGCCAAAGGCAAGGTCACGGCACGCATGAAAAATCTCGTGATTCCGCCGTTGGCGCCAGGCGTGCCCGCCCCGGCGCCAACGCCTGGGACGGACAAAGACCCGTCGCCCGAGCTGCCCGCGCTCGATATCACCGCCGACAATTTTCAGATTAATCGCAGCATTCTTGGCCGGCTTGAACTTACGGCGCTGCCGGACGGGCGGGACTGGAAGCTCGAGCGGTTGCGGGTAACCAATCCCGAGGCGACGTTGAATATTGATGGGTTGTGGCAGGGCTGGCTTACGCAGCCGCGCACCCAGGTCAACGTCAGGCTGGAAACCAGCGATATCGGCAAGTTGCTGGTGCGCCTGGGCTATCCGGAAGGAATCAAGCGCGGCATCGCCAAACTCGAGGGGCCGTTGTCATGGGCCGGCAATCCGAGCGAGCTCGATTACGCGACGCTATCGGGCAACTTGCTGGTCGAGGCGAGCAAAGGCCAATTCATGAAGCTCGACCCGGGCATAGGCAAGCTGCTGGGGGTGCTGAGCCTGCAGTCGCTGCCGCGGCGCCTGTCGCTCGATTTTCGCGACATTTTCAGCGAGGGCCTCGCCTTTGACGAAATCGTGGGCACGGCGAAGGTCAACCGCGGCATTGCGACTACGGAAAACTTCCGTATCCAGGGACCGGCGGTGCGCGTCCAGATGAGCGGCGATGTCGATCTGAACGCCGAGACGCAGAAGCTGCAGGTCAAGGTATTTCCGAGCTTGTCCGACAGCCTGTCGGTCGCCGGCGCTTTTGCAGCGGGCCCGCTTGCCGGCATCGCGGCGTTTGTCGCGCAGAAACTGCTCAAAGACCCGCTTAACCAGCTGGTAGCGTACGAATACTTCGTAACCGGCTCCTGGGCCGATCCGCAGGTTTCCAAAATTGATTCCGGACCGCCGCCGGCAGGAAATGCAGAGAAGCCGAAATGAAAAACGTGTTGGTCTTGGCGCTGATATGCTTGGCCGCGGCAGGAGCGCAGGCTGCTGACTTATTTACGGTTGCGCCCGAACTGTGGGACCGGCCACGCAGTGCGCGCGCGGTGTTCGAACTACCGCCGGTGAGACAGGCGCTCGACTTGTATTTGGCGCGGCCCGGTGCGCGACTCGTAATCCATCACGGTTACGGGCAGGACCCGCTGCTGCAGGCCGAAGAATTGCGGGCCTGGCTGATGGCGCTTGCTGTTGACGGCGCACGCATCAGTCTCATCAACGACGTTAAACTGAACGAGCCGATCAAGATCGAAGTTCTGCAATGAGTCCCAAACCGGCGGTATCGTCCAAACACGCGCGTTCACATACCGGGTCGGTGCCGAAAAACCGGCCGCGGCCAGACGTGCGCATTGCGGGCGTGCAAATGGCCTCCGGCCCGAACGTAGCGGCAAATCTAATTGAAGCGGGGCGGTTGATCGGCATGGCGGTCGACCAGGGCGCCCATTTGGTCGCGTTGCCTGAATATTTCGCGATCATGGGCATGCAGGATACCGACAAGGTCAAGGTGCGCGAAGAAGAGGGCAAAGGGCCTATCCAGCAATTCCTGGCGGCGACTGCCAAGCGCTACCGGATCTGGGTAGTCGGCGGCTCGGTGCCCCTGGTTTCGGCTAAGGTTGGCAAGGTGCGCAACAGCTGCCTCGTTTACGACGACAGGGGCAGGCAGGTCGCGCGCTACGACAAGATTCATCTGTTCGGCTTCGATATGGGTCAAGAGCACTACTCCGAGGAGCGCACTATCGAACCTGGCAGCGAGGTAAAAGTGATCGATTCGCCATTCGGGCGAATCGGGCTGTCGATCTGCTACGATCTGCGCTTTCCGGAACTGTATCGCGCGATGAAGGATGTCGACATTATCATGGTGCCGTCGGCATTTACGGCTACTACCGGCAAGGCGCATTGGGAGGCGCTGATTCGTGCGCGCGCAATCGAAAACCTCGCCTATGTGCTGGCGCCCGCGCAAGGCGGTTATCATCTTAACGGCCGCGAAACGCACGGCGACAGCATGATTGTGGATCCTTGGGGCGTTGTTCTCGACCGCCTGCCGCGCGGTTCGGGCGTGGTGATGGCGGGAGTCAATCCCCAGTACCTAAAGCGGTTGCGCAAGAGCTTGCCTGCTCTGCGGCATCGGACGATGCACCGGAGCTAACCGGCGGGTTTAAAGTTCAAGGTATAAGGTTGAATACCCGGGCCCAGCCTCAATTAGGTTAGTTGAAGTTATTGCAATCTTTGTCTGCCAAGGACGGTCTGTGAAACCTGAAATTTTAGACATTAAACCTGAAACGATTTTCACGACCGCGAACGAAATCCTGCTTGCGCCGTATTCGCTCGACGCCAACGCTTTACAGCGGGTGTTCAGCGAAATTCTCGAGCACAAAGTTGATTACGCGGACCTCTACTTCCAGTACAGCCGCAATGAAGGCTGGAGCCTCGAGGAGGGCATCGTCAAGGCGGGCAGCTTCAATATCGATCAGGGTGTCGGGGTGCGTGCGGTGGCAGGCGAGAAGACTGCGTTCGCATACTCCGATGACATCAGCCTGACAGCGCTCACCTCGGCCGCGCAGGCGACCCGCGCCATCGCGCGCCAGGGCGCGGCCGGTGCAACGCAGGTTGCGCAACGCGGCAGCGGCCGCAGCCTCTACGAGCCGCGGGACCCGCTGGCCAGTCTCGATGACGCCGCCAAGGTCGCGTTGCTTGAAAATGTCGAACGCAAAGCGCGCGCTCTCGATCCGCGGGTGACCCAGGTATTGGCCTCGTTGGGCGGAGAATATGACGTCGTGCTGGTCACGCGCAGCGACGGCGTGACGGCTGCGGACGTGCGGCCGCTGGTGCGGTTGTCGCTGCAGGTAATCGTCGAGCAGGACGGCCGTCGCGAGCAGGGTAGCTCAGGCGGAGGCGGGCGTTTCGATTACGCGTACTTCACCGGCGCGGTCCTCGCCGATTACGCGCAGAAAGCGGTGTCGCAGGCGCTCACCAATCTCGATGCGCGGCCGGCACCGGCCGGAACCATGACCGTAGTGCTCGGGCCGGGGTGGCCGGGGGTTTTGTTGCATGAGGCGATCGGTCACGGCCTTGAAGGCGATTTCAACCGCAAGGGCAGCTCGGCCTTCTGCGGCCGCATTGGTGAGCGTGTCGCCGCGCCCGGCGTGACCGTGGTCGATGACGGCACCATTCCGCAACGGCGCGGCTCTCTCAACATCGACGACGAGGGCAACCGGACGCAGCGCAACGTGCTGATCGAGGACGGCGTGCTCAAGAATTACATGCAGGACAGCCTGAATGCGCGATTGATGGGCGTGCCGGTGACCGGCAACGGTCGGCGCGAATCGTACGCGCACATACCGATGCCGCGCATGACCAACACCTATATGCTGAACGGCGATAAAGATCCGCAGGAGATCATTCAATCGGTCGGGCGCGGGCTTTACGCGGTCAACTTCGGTGGTGGACAGGTCGACATCACCAGCGGCAAGTTTGTGTTTTCGGCGTCCGAGGCATACATGATCGAGGACGGCAAGATCACCTATCCGGTCAGGGGTGCGACGCTGATCGGCAACGGTCCCGATGTGTTGACGCGCGTGACCATGATAGGCAACGACATGGCGCTCGATACCGGCGTTGGTACTTGCGGCAAGGAAGGGCAAAGCGTGCCGGTCGGCGTCGGCCAGCCGACGCTGCGGATCGACGGGCTCACTATCGGGGGTACGGCGTAGCTGTTCGCGGTGATCATGCGCAAGCTGGCGGACATCGAGCGCGATAGCGCGCTGCGAAACGACGAATCCGGTGAGTTGCCCGCGCTGCCACATGGCGCGAAGAACTATATTACGCCCACCGGCTATGCGCGGCTCAAGAACGAACTGCAACGCCTGCTCGACAAAGAACGCCCCGAACTCGTCAAGGTGATTGCGTGGGCGGCGTCGAATGGCGACCGCTCGGAAAATGCCGATTACATCTACGGCAAGCGGCGGCTGCGCGAGATCGACCGGCGCATCCGGTTCCTGACCAAGCGTCTCGAAATTGCCGAAGTGGTCGATCCGGCGAGGACGGGCGTCGAGCAGGTATTTTTCGGCGCCACCGTGGTTTATTGCGACAGCAAGGGCGTCGAACGCACCGTCAGCATCGTCGGCCAGGACGAGGTCGACCCGCCGCGCGGGCACATCAGCTGGATATCGCCGGTCGCGCGTGCACTCACCAAGGCGCGCGCGGGGGATGTTGTCATGCTCAGGACGCCGGCCGGAATTGAAAGGCTCGCGGTGGTCGAGATTCGCTACCTTGAGATCGCGTAGTTTGGGGCCGGGCGAGAACCCCGATTGGGCCTTTTGATCCGAATGCGATCTCGCATCGGCTCGGGAGGGCGGCGGCCCGGTTAGGTATTGGGATATAATGCCCTGATTTTGCTGGAATTGAATCGAATCTATGCAAAGAACCGACGACGTACGCATCAGGGAGATTAAGGAACTGGTGCCGCCATCGCATGTGCTGCGCGAATTTCCGGTTTCGGAAAATGCCGCGCAGCTGACCTACGACACGCGGCAGGCCATACATCGCATATTGCACGGCGCGGACGATCGCGTGCTGGTGATCATGGGCCCATGCTCCATCCACGACGTGAAAGCGGCGAAGGAATACGCGGGCAAGCTCAGGGAAATCAAGGACAAGCTGGCCGAGGATCTGCTGGTGGTGATGCGAGTGTATTTCGAGAAACCGCGCACGACCATCGGCTGGAAAGGGTTGATCAACGATCCCAAACTCGACGGCAGCTTCAGTATCAACGATGGTATTCGCATCGCGCGCGGGCTGCTGCTCGACATCAACGATATTGGCGTGCCGGCCGGCTGCGAATTTCTCGACATGATCACGCCGCAATACATCGCCGATCTCGTGTCGTGGGGCGCGATCGGCGCGCGTACCACCGAAAGCCAGATTCACCGCGAGCTGGCGTCGGGCCTGTCCTGCCCGGTCGGCTTCAAGAACGGCACCGACGGCAATATCAAGATCGCGGTCGATGCGATCCGCGCCGCACAAGCGCCGCACCATTTTCTGTCGGTGACCAAGGCCGGACACTCGGCGATTGTCTCCACCGCCGGCAACGAGGACTGCCACATCATTCTGCGTGGCGGCAAGGCGCCGAACTACGATGCGGCAAGCGTTGAAGCGGCGGCGAAAGGGTTGGCCGAGGCCGGGCTTGCGCAGCGGCTTATGATCGATTTGAGCCATTCCAACGCGGGCAAGCAGCCGCAGAAGCAGATCGATGTCGGTCACGATGTTGGGCGCCAGCTTGCGGGCGGCGAAGACCGCATTTTCGGTATCATGGTCGAAAGCCACCTCAAGGCCGGCCGCCAGGACCTGGTGCCGGACAAGCAGTTGGTCTATGGGCAGAGCATTACCGATGGTTGCATAGGCTGGGAAGACAGCCGCCAGCTGCTCGAAGCACTGGCGGTGGCGGTGCGCAAACGTCGCGTGAAGCTGCTGGAAACCGAGCAATAAGCGGGCATGTCCGCGTAATCGCTGCGAACGGATAAGGACGAAGCGGGCAAACATGGCAGAAATACCGAATATCGATTCCGACCGTCACCGGCTGGCAGATCTCAAGAAGCTGGGCAGCGGCACTGCGTTCGTCGACCGGATTTATGCCATGGTCGGGCATTCGCAGTTTTTTGCGGATTTCAATTACGACGATATCAAGCTGTTCGCCAGCTATATGGACGTCTACCTGGTGCAACCGGGGCAGACGGTCATCCGCGAGGGCGACATCGGCGACTACATGTTGATGATCATCGAAGGCGACTTCGATATTTTCAAGAAGAATCTGATGGGCGAGCCGCAACACATTACCGTGGTTACACCGGGTATGACGCTGGGTGAAATGTCCATGATCGACGGCGAGCCGCGATTTGCTTCTTGTGTCGCGGCGAATGAGGCCACGTTTGGCGTGCTCACGCGCGATAATATGGTCAAGATCATACTTGAGAAGCCAAGCGTCGGCGCCAAGATCCTGATCAAGCTGGTAACGCTGCTGTCGCAGCGGCTGCGTCATACCAGCGCCATGCTGCTGCAATACATGAAATAGCGTCCTGGGCGCGCATCGATGCCGGAACCCAGTATTTGGACCGGGGCAAACCCATGCCCGATGAGCTAAGAGATTTGGCCTGCGAGAGTTGCCGCATGCTACGGCATGGTATGGTCGAAGTTGGAAGATTGTACTGTGGCCAACGTTTGCTGTGATGACCCCGATTCGTCTCCAGAAATTCCCACCCGCAGCGTCCGCGGCGGTCATCGAAACCAAGAATACGACGTGCTACATGTGCGCGTGCCGCTGCGGCATCCGGGTGACGGTGCGCAATGGCGAGGTGCGCTACATAGAAGGCAATCCCGAACATCCGTTAAACAAGGGCGTCATCTGCGCCAAGGGTGCGTCCGGCATCATGAAGCAGTACTCGCCGGCGCGCCTGACCCGGCCGCTCAGGCGCAAGCCGGGAACCGAGCGCGGCGCCGGCGAACTCGAGGCGATTTCATGGGACGAAGCGTTTGCGGTGATGGAACAGCGCCTGGCCAAAATTCGCACCACCGATCCAAAACAATTCGCTATGTTCACCGGCCGAGACCAGATGCAGGCGCTGACCGGCTTGTTCGCGCGCCAGTTCGGCACGCCGAATTACGCGGCGCATGGAGGTTTCTGCTCGGTCAACATGGCGGCCGGGATGATATACACCATCGGCGGCTCGTTCTGGGAATTCGGCGGCCCTGACCTCGAGCGCGCCAGGTTGTTCGTGATGATTGGCACCGCCGAGGATCATCACTCGAATCCGCTCAAGATCGCGATCTCGAAATTCAAGCGCGGCGGTGGCAAATTCGTTTCGATCAACCCGGTGCGCACCGGCTACTCGGCCATCGCCGACGAGTGGGTGCCGATCAAGCCCGGCACCGACGGCGCGCTGCTGCTCGCGTTGATTCACGAGATCATCGCGCTCGGGCTCTACGACCGCGATTTCCTCGTCCGTTACACCAACGCCGGCCAACTGGTGAATCTCGACGAGGCGAGCGCTGGGCACGGCTTGTTCGTGCGCGACCCCGACGCTGGCGCCGCGCCGGACTGGGAGCAGCCCCAGATGTGGTGGGACCGGCTTTCCAACCGCCCGCTGCGCACGCACACGGAAGGCGCCGACCCGTTTCTGCTAGGCGAATTCAGCTTGCCCGACGGCACGCCGGTCAAGCCAGCGTTCCAGTTGCTGCAGGAACGGGTGAAGAGCTACACCGTCGAGTGGGCGGAAAAGATCACCGGCGTGCCAGCGGCGACCATCCGGCGCCTCGCGCAGGAGATGGGCATCACCGCGCGCGACCAGAAGATC
>Ga0315281_10004706_pt1 | contig 19774 bp, 10 predicted proteins | sample YL17G07_0_MG_FD_204540 | JGI IMG/M metagenome (GOLD analysis project Ga0315281, IMG submission 204540) | Sediment microbial communities from Yellowstone Lake, YNP, Wyoming, USA - YL17G07_0 | ecosystem: Environmental > Aquatic > Freshwater > Lake > Sediment | place: USA: Wyoming | collected... | reverse complement strand
AAAGATTGCTTCGTCACTTCGTTCCTCGCAATGACACCACCGAGATAGCCTCGCAAAGCGTCGAGCGAAGCTCGAAACGTGGAGCGGTGCCACGGGCAATGCCCGTGGGGGCTCCACTGCGGGTTCGATAAATCGAACCCCTACAATGAGAAGGTAAGGCGGCAGTATATAGCCCCTTATCCACACGAAGTGGAAGAGAACCTAACTACTAAATTCTCAGCTGAGTAAGCAGCTGAGATCACTGAAACCACTGAAGGAAATCCTAAGAGTTTTCAGTGTCTTCAGTGCCTTCAGTGGTAAAAAGCATTGAATATAGGTTCTTATGAAAGTTCTCTTCATCGGCATCCACGGGTACGATTTCGCCTACACACGAGTGCGATGCTACAACTTCGCGAAGCTCCTCAGGGAGCGCGGTATTGCGGCCGAAGTGCTCACTTTCCAAGAGGCGTTCTCTCCCTCGGTGAAGGACGACGGCATGCTCCGCCTGGGGGATGGTGAGAAGCTCATCCGGACGGGACAGGCCTTCGCCCGGCTTCTCCGCGAGCGGGGAACGATACTCTATACGCAGAAGGCGCACTGGCACGCGGCCGCGCCATTTCTTCTCCGGCGGCTCGGCCTCAACAGATTCATCCTTGACTACGACGATTGGGACCTCGACCGCTCGCCCTTTTTTAACCGGGGGTACCTGAACAGGCTCTTCTTCGGGGCGGCGGGGATGAAGCAGGTGACTGCGGCGCTGGCCGCACGGGCGGACGCGTGCGTGACGTCAACATCACCGCTCTATGAACTGATGAGCTCCTATAATCAAGCGACCTTCCTCGTCCCCACGGGGGTTGACGCGGAAAGGTTCAGGAGGAAGGGCCCGCCCCCGGAGGGAGGGATCACGGTCGTGTGGAACGGGAAGGTCTGGGGGAGGGTGGTGTACGAGAACGTCAGATTCTGCATCGATTGCTTTACCGAGGTGCGGCGCGTTCATAATACGATAAGGCTCGTCATCGCCGGGGACGGGGACTGGATGGGGAAACTCCGAGACTACGTCGGGGAGCGCGGGATCGGCGGCGTCGAGTTTCCGGGATGGATCAACCCTGACCGCATGCCCGAATTCCTTGCGTGCGCCCACATCGGGCTCCTGCCGCTCATCCCTGACGCGGAGAATGCCGACTGGATGCGGTGCAAGAGCCCGACAAAATTTTTCGAATACATGGCCATGGAGCTGCCGACCGTGGCGAGCAGGTACGGAGAAGTGGAGTCCATTGTCACCGACGGACGGGAGGCGTTTCTCGCGTCGGACAGGGGCGAGTTCACCGACAAGTTGCGCCGCCTGGTCGAGGACGAGTCCCTACGCAGAGAGATGGCGGAGAGGGCCCGTGCGCGGGTTGAGGAAAGGTACTGCCACAAGGTGATGGGAGACAGTCTCGTGAAGGTGATAGAATACGTCACACGGGGAGGGCACCGTGGGCGCTGAAGCCGATATCATCTTCGCCGTCGTCCCGCCAAGCGATTCGTGGCTCCCGAACCTCGGCATCGCCTACCTCCAGTCATACCTCCGGGCGAAGGGATTTGGCTCGTCGTTCCTCGACCTCAACCTCATGTTCGTGGATACCCTCCCCGAGCCAGACCGACAGGTATGGGTCATGAGAACAGACGAGTACTGGCGGGACACCCGGAAGCGCGCGCGCTTTTTTCGGACCTTCTGTGCGGCCGCTGACGGCCTGGTGGATGCGCTCCTCTCTCATGATGCCCCCCTCATCGGTTTCCACGTCCATAGTTTGAACCACCAATTTGCCGTCGAGATCGCCCGGCGGGTGAAGGAGAAGGATCCCCGGCGGGTCATCATCTTCGGCGGCCCTGGTGTCACCGACCCCGCGCTGTGTGCCTCGTTCCCCCCCTCTGTCGACCACTGCGTCGTCAACGAGGGGGAGATTACCGTTGCTGATGTGTGCGCCGCCATCAGGGCGGGCGGCGACCTCTCGCGTGTCACCGGGATTTACACCAACTTGGCGGGAGGGGGATCCGCCTTCCGGCCGCGGGACTTCGTCAAGGATGTTGACATACTCCCGATACCCTCCTTCGATGATTTCCCCTTAAACCGGTATTGGGGAAAGCGAATACCCATTCTGCTGAGCCGCGGGTGCGTGGGACGCTGCGCGTTCTGCGACGTCTATAGCCGGTGGGAGGGATATCGCGTGCGGAAGGTGGAACACGTGTTCAGGGAAATCGTTACCCAGGTAGGAAAAACAGGCTGGAACATGCTCCATTTCAACGACTCGCTAGTCAACGCAAACCCGGTGGAGCTGGGGAAGCTCTGTGACATGATCATCGCGAGCAAGATGGAATTGAAGATCGAGGGGCTCGCGCGGGCGATGCGGCATACGACGCGGGCACTGCTCGACAAAATGCGGGCGGCGGGGTTCTGGAAGCTCCAATGGGGGATAGAGTCGGCTTCTCCCAGGATCATGCGCCTCATGAACAAGGATCAGTTCGGCGATATTGCTATAGTGAAAAAAAATCTGTCGGACTGCCACGCGGCGGGCATCCTCACCGCGATCAATATCATCGTCGGCTTCCCGGGAGAGACAAAGCGCGATCTCGATGAGACGGTCCGCTTCGTGGTGGACAACCAGGACATCATTGACCAGGTTGATGCCCTCAACACCTGTGAGGCGCTCCCCCTTACAGATATCACTCTCAACCCTCAGACGCATGGCATCTATTTCCCAGGGGGTGAAAAGAGCGGCCAGCTATGGGTTGGCACAGATGGGAGTACCTATAAGAAGCGACTCAAAATGAGGGCGAGGGTGGTAAGGGCGCTGGCAAGAACGCGTTTAAACTATGGTTTCGACCTTGCACCAGAGATTGAGAGGGCTAAATCAATGAAGTGGGTAAGTAGATTCCTTCACTTTGCCCATTGAATGGGACTCCATGGTGGCGGTTGTAAGGCAAATTGCACAATGGTGCAGCCCACAATGACATTTTTCCACAGATTATGATCAGATACGACTTTAGCAAAAACCCCGATGTTATACTTGTGTTCATGCCCCCCTTTTGTTGTGATACTCCTCCGCTCGGTATAGCATACTTGAGTCGTTACCTCAGATCAAAGGGGATTACAACATCGGTCATAGACCTTAATAGGTCTTGCTACGAGATGGCGCCCCAGAATTTGAGGAAATATTGGCAAGGCGATAATGGGAGACTTTGTCCTAAAGCGAGTGTCCATTCGATAATGCTTAAGGCACTTGAGCAGCCTATAACCGAGTGCGTCAATGCAATCTGTCAAAGCAAGACGAAAGTGATAGGGTTTTCATTTATATACGCCAACAGCCTTCTCTCAGTTGAGATGGCAAAGAGGATTAAAGAGCGCTCACCCCAGAAGTGGATTGTTTTCGGGGGAGCTGAATGTAGTTGGCATGAAGAAGATAGATGCATACCTAGCTGTTTTTTCGGATGGGAGCTGGCCGATTTGTATCCCCCTGAGCTTGTGGATGCCTTCGTCGTGGGAGAAGGAGAGGAAACCCTACTCGACATTATCGAAAGGTCGAAAGGCGGTGGAGATCTTGACTCCACCCCCGGGGCTTCAAGCCGTGCTGCAGGGTATAAGGATTTTCAGCCTCGGCCACTGATAAAAAAACTTGATGATATCCCTTACCCCACATTTGAGGAGTTTGACCTCGCGCTCTACTCGCAAGAAAAGCTACCAATGATAATGAGCAGAGGTTGCATTGGGAGATGCACTTTTTGCAACGATCATAAAATATACAAGATATTCAGGAGCAGGACTGCGGAGCATATCCTCGCCGAAATGGAGCATCACATAAAGCGGTACGGCGTTCGGCAGTTTCTCTTATGCGATCTGCTCATAAACGGCAACGTTCGCGAGCTAGATAGGCTGTGCGACTCAATTATTAATTCGGGCCTAGAACTGGTGTGGTGTGGAAGTGCCATATGCAGAAAGGAAATGACCTCCTCCCTCATGGCAAAGATGAGGCGAGCCGGTTGCACATGTATCACCTATGGGGTCGAATCGTTTTCTCCTCGGGTGCTAGCGCTCATGAACAAGCACGAGAATCTGGAAATGATCAGAAATGTGTTAAAGGCGACGCACGATGCTGGCATCCGTACACAGCTTAATATCATTGCGGGATTCCCTGGTGAGACTGAAGACCACCTCCAGCAGACCATTACAGGCCTTCGCGATAACAGACTATATATCGATGCGATAGGCTCTCTAGCTACTTGCTTTGTAGGGTTAGGAACAGATTTACAAAGAAATGCTTCACGGTATGGTATTGACGATGCGAGCGGCATCGATCCTGGCGACTGGCGTACACGCGACGGCTCTAATACTTACAAGGTAAGAGTGGAAAGGGTAGGTAAGGTTCTCTCTGTGGTTAGGGAACTTGGTCTTAATTGTGAGATAGGCAATGTGTTGGAGGGGGAAATGAATTGTGGATTGTCGCGGTTCATGTCCAAACTCAAGGGAGAGCTCGCAAAATGGTATAAATGGGCACGATATTTACAGAGTTAGCCCCGACTCTTGTTCCAGAGGATACGAGCGTATTGTTTCTCGGCAGGAAATGCCCAGCGGGCGTTGAGGCTGTCGGTGATGTGGCAGGAGAGCCAACAGTGGGGGCAGTGACGCCCTTTGATCCTTCTTCTCGCCTGCCGCATTTCTCGTGAATACCATATTTCCTCGAGCGACTTCTCGTAGAGGTTACCCACGGGCGGCAGCAGCCAGCACGGTTTCACCTCCAGCCTCACGCTCACGTTGATGTTCAAGAGGGCCGTCATACAGCGGACGGTGTGCCTCTTCCCTGCGAAATAGTCAGGGATAAACTTCAGATAATCCGGATGCGAGGCGACCGTGCCGCGCTTCTGTCGGTAGTCGATGAGCCAGTCGATCAGGCGCTTCAGCTTCTCAATCTCCTCCTTGCCGAAGGTGAGTGGCCCCCCGCGCACATTGTGGTCCACGATCTCGTGGTAGGGGTCGAAGCAGACATAGAGCCCACGCTCGGCCATCTTCTCCACAAGGGGAATGACGTCGTCAAGATTCGTCCTCGTGATCACGCAGTTTATGCCCGCGGACCTGTTAGGATACTGCCTCTTGACCCATTCGAGGCTTTCGATGGCCCGCTCAGCAAATTTAAAGTCAACTCCCCGATGCTGCCGATAGTGCTCCGGATTGAGGGTGTCCAGCGAGAGGAGGAAGTTGTCGAGACCCTTTTCAGCGAGTTCGCCGGCCTTTTCCTTCGTAAGCAATACTCCGTTGGTGACCAGGAGGGTCTGCAGGCCCCGCGATTTTGCGCTCCGGATCAAATCAGGTAAATCAGGGCGGAGTAATGGTTCTCCGCCTGTGAATACCGCGAGGGACGCCCCAAGCCTTTTTACCGACGAGAGCACCTCTTCCAGTTTCTCTCCTGGCGGATCGGTGGGTGGGTTCGGGTTGTCCCAGTCGAAGCAGTAGCTACAGCGCGAGTTACAGCGCTTGGTGATGGTAAGTGTGGCTGTGATCGGGCGGACTAATGGGTAGGAGAGGAAGTAGGATAGACTGGTGCGGTTGATGTAGAGGCGTTGGAGTAATGATTTTATCATGGCGTCATTTTTGTGGCCGCGAGAATAAAAACACTTGGTTCTCTTCCACTTCGTGCGGATAAGGGGTTATATACTGCCGTCTTACCTTCTCATTGTAGGGGTTCGATTTATCGAACCCGCATTAAAGCGGGCTTGATAAATCAAGCCCCTACAGACTAAAAACAGACAAGGCACCTGTAGCGCATGCGTATAGACTGATTCATAATTGCCTGCATCTGCGTTCATCCGTGTCTCCATCGTGTAACATTGTCGTTTCACTTCTGGATCAATCCCGCCGCAGCCCTCAGGAACTGCTTCTGCCAGCCCGGCATGCGCGAGAGCTCCCTATAGATTGCCAGACATTCGAGATAATGAGGGCAGCGCGTGTGGCAGGCAAACGCTGAAAAGTAATCGTCGAAGACGGAGCGAGGGAAGACGCTCGCACGTTTCCTGAATTCCCGGTAGGCCGGGGAGTTCCAGATCTCCTTCATGGGTTGCCTCAGGAAATTGCCCAGTGGTTTTCCCGAGCCATTACAGCAGGCGAGCACATCTCCATTTGCGAGCGTGACCACAAAGCGCCAGCCGATGGTGCAGGGGATACGGTGAACCATGCCGAGGTCATAATCGCCGCTCGCGTGACGCGCGGATGAGATGCGGGCGAGATACTCATCTATGTTCACAAACTTAAGCGGGCAATTCTCCACCTTGCTCCTGAGGGTGATGAGCTTCTCTCGCACGAGGGCGGCTTCATCATCTGAGAGGAGGAGAGAATCCGTTTCTCCCGGGACCGTCATCATCGGCTGGAATATGACCTCTTCGGCGCCTGCCTCGATTCCGAAGTCGATCATTTCCTCGATGTCGGTATAGTTGGCGTTGCAGATAACGTTGAGGATCTTGACGTATGGTACGTCGAGGCCTTTTTCTCTCTTGAGTTCCTTGATTAAAAGCAAGGCGCGGCCGATGCGTTCGAAAATTTTTCCGCTGCACCCGGGATGGGTTTTAACATATGAAGCCGCGGAGCCCGCCCATACGCTCACGTCGAGACGGTCGAGTCTCATATCTATGAGCTCATTGACCATGCTCTCAGTGAGGAGGACGCCGTTCGTGCATACGCCGCAGTTGAAACCCGTACGCTTCGCCTCGGCGAGCATATGTATGATTCTCGGGTGGAGAAACGGTTCGCCGAAGCCCACGATGATGATATACCGGCAGCCGAGCTTGTGGAGCCCTCGCAGCAGCCGGCAGTAGTCGTCAAACGAGAGCTCCGCGTGCTGGGATCTATAGGGATTGTCACGGATAAGAGGGGAATGAAACCAGCAGCAGAGGCAGTTCAGATTGCACCTGTCCGTGACGCCGATCTGGGCATAGATGGGGCCGGTGAATGCGCGCCGGCCGTGAATAATGCCTAGCTTCTGCGCGAGGGTGAGCGGCGCGAATTGGTTTTTGATATAGCGATTCTTTGGCGAGCGCATTGCATAATCCGGGTGACCCGATTGTGCTATAATAGTATATCATGATGGCTAATATAGCTGAATATTCTAGCAAATTTCTCCGCAATAGGCTATGTGAGATCGGTATGGTATCCGGCGAGTGGGCATTTATCGGGCCCTTCCGCTGTGAGCTTCATCCAACCAATATGTGTGATAGTCGCTGCATCGCGTGCTGGAAATATTCTCCCCTCTTAGAGCACAGGGGCGCGACGAAGGAGTGGATGAGGCAGCAGCTGACGCTCGACGAAATAGAAAGGCTTGTTGATGACCTCGTATTGCTGAGAACTCCTCTGGTGAATGTGGCGGGAGGTGGGGAGCCGTTAATGCACCCGCGGATCATGGAAATATTCGAGTTGATAAGGTCGAGAGGCCTTCGTTGCTCGATATGTACGAATGCAGCCAAACTCGATGATCACACCGCTCGCAGGCTTGTCGACCTTTGGCTGGATGAGGTCGTTGTGAGCGTGTGGGCCGGGACACCGGAGACTTATCGGAAGCTCCACCTTAACGCGAGAGAGGATACGTTCGAGAATCTCGTTCACACAATAGGGCGGATGGTTGAGTATCGAAATTCACGCGCGCAGCGCTCCCCTCGCATTGTTCTCTACTTTGTAATATCCAACATCAACTGCCGCGAAATCAGGGAAATGGCCATGCTCACGAGGGAGACCGGAGCGGACGAGTGCCGTTTCTCTCCGGTGGACGTGCCTGCCGAGGAGGCGAAGACGCTTGCACTTTCACAGGCGGATATTGCTGAGGTGAGGCGCCAGTTTGAGGAACTTCGGAGGGATCCTCAGGCCTCCGGCTTGGGGGAGCAGCTCTTGGGCTGGAATGATGCTTTTTTGAGGAGGATCGCCAGCCCCTGCGCCCACGAGGGAATCTATGATGGCGAGGCGGTGAGCAGGGCGAAATGCTATGCAGGCTGGTGGTATAGCGAGGTGTTTGCGGATGGCTCGGTTCACCCATGTTGCAAAGCGGAGTTTATCGTCTCGGGGAATATCAAGGAGAAACCGTTCAGGGAAATCTGGAATTCGCCGATACAGCGCGAGTTTCGCCGGTTGAGGAACATGGAGTTCGAACGCTATGCCCTTCCGCGTGGCGTAAGGTGCGATCTGGTCTGCGATAATTTTTATGACAATGCAGAAATGAGAACGCTCTTGAAAAAAATGAAGACGCCCATCGGCTACCTCGTCGCGGGCGCCGCAAAGCTCTGCCGAATCTTTCCCGGATTCGCGTACAGGAGCTCGTCTCGATGAGAGAGCATCCCGTTATCAAAGGGATACGCGATGGTGAGAAAGCCTTCGCGGGTCCAGAGCTTGTCGTTGTCGACCTCACGAACCGCTGCAACCTCGCCTGCATCGGTTGCTGGAATCGATCTCCTCTCTTATCGGATGAAGTTCATGGTGCGCCGCAGCCCAATGAAGATCTTCCTCTCGGGCTGGCGAGGCAATTGATAAAGACGCTGGCACAAATGGGTGTCAAGGAGATCAACTTCAGCGGCGGGGGTGAGCCGTTACTCTATAGAGGGCTCCTCGAGCTTGTGCGGGCGGCCAGCGGCGAGGGGGTATGTTGCACCATTAATACGAACTTTACGCTCATGGATGAAAAGTTATTACGGCGTATTGTTGAGGCGGGCACGAAAAAGATCCTCGTGAGTGTCTGGGCCGGGAATCCAGAAATGTATAGGAAAACGCACCCTGGGGCAGCGAGAGGGGCGTTTGAACATGTGTGCCGCATGCTTGTGGAGTTGGTGAAATTGAGAGGCGAATCAGTATTTCCACGTGTGACACTTGTTAATGTGATCTCCAGCCGTAATGTTTCTGATTTTGAAAACATGGTTAAGCTCGCTATAGAGCTAGGCGTTGAAAGTGTGTGGTTTACCCCTGTGGATACCCCTTTGGAGGGGATGAATGAACTCCTCCTCACCGCCGAGCAGCTCCGTGGGCTCCGCGAGACGGCACTCCGCTGCGCTGAGAAATACGGTCAGCTCACCCTAGGAGATGGGCGGGTCTTCCGGATGCATCAGATCGCTGGTTTCATAGAAAAGATATCCTCCAGCAGAGCTGCAGAGGGGTTCTACCATTGGGATGTCATTGATACGTTGCCCTGCTACGCCGGCTGGGTAACGGCGCGCGTGCGTGTGACTGGTGACGTGTGTCCGTGCTGCAAGGCTGATCGTTTCCCGCTCGGGAATCTGCGTGAGAAGAACTTCGACACAATATGGTACTCCGAGCGATACAACCAGTTCAGGAAAAAAGCAATCTCCCTGAGCAAGAAAGACTGTTATTTCTCCCGCATTGGATGCCCGCGGATATGTGATAATTGGTGGCAAATGAGAGAGGTTCAGGTGCGCCTCGAGGACGAGGCGCGCGAGGCGAGATAAAGTTCCCGTATTTTTTTTGCCGCCTTGATCGGGTCACGTATCAAGGCCGAGAGATATTTGGGATTCAGGTAATTCCTGCGCTCACGCGTGATCCCCCGCTTCTTCACGTGGGCGTCCCAGGCGCAGGCTGCCTCACTCCTCAACTCTTCCAGCTCCCTCGCGGTCAGATTCTCGGTAGTGATCACCGCGCGGGAGTAGCCGTCGTACTCCTCCCAATTTTTACTCACGATACGCCCTTCTTTCTCGAGTTCCTCGTAGAAGTGGCTGCCGGGGAACGGCGTGGTAATCGAGAATTGCACGGTATCGGGGTCCGCCCTGAGGCACCAGTCGATGCTTCTCTTAATTGACTCGCGTGTCTCGCCGGGGAGGCCGAAGGTGAAGGTGAGGTGGTAGAGAATGCCGAGTTCCCGTGTCTTGCGGATCATGGCTTCGGTCTTTTGCAGGTCCATTGACTTACCACAGCGATTGACGACCTCCTGGTTTGCCGATTCAATCCCATACTTGAGGGCATGGAGCCCCGAGGATTTGAGCGCCTCGAGCATCTCTTCATCCATGAGATCGGCCCTCGCCATGATTGCCCAGGGGACGTTGAGCCTCCGTTTCCCGATCTCTGAACAGATTTTGAGAACGCGATTTTTGCCGATGTTGAAGGTGTCGTCATCAAAGTAGACGGATTTAAAACCCATCTCCTTGACGAGGTATTCCATTTCGTCAACCACCTTGACCGGATCCCTCGCGCGATAGCTGTGGCTACCATAGATGATCTGGGGCCACGCACAGAACGTACACCGGAAAGGGCAGCCCCGGCTGGACCACATCTGAACGCTGGGCTCGGGGATGACCCCGGGTGTGTCGTGGTAATTTGCCATGGAGGTAAAATGGCGCGCCGGCCATGGCAGGGTGTCGAGGTCTTTGATGAGCGGTCGGCGCGCATTAGCGCGCGCTTTCCTGTGAGCATCGCGGAAGACCAGGCCCGGTATCCCTTGCACATCCCTTCCCTCCGCTAAGCATCTGGCGAGCTCGAGGGTGCTGAGTTCATATTCACCGATGAGCGAAAAATCGATTATGGGGTTACAATCAAGGAATTCTGGTTGGAAGGCATAGACGTGCAGGCCGCATACCGCAATACGCCCTTGTGATCCCAGTATCCGCCGAACACCATCAATAATGCGCATGTCGTGGTAAAAAGATATTGTGGATATCTCATGGAGAATCAGGTCGGGATTAAAACTGGAGAGCCGCGCAAGGTATTGTTCATCGCTTATCCGCTCAGCGATCCCGTCCACGAGGAGCACCTCGAACCCATTCTTCTCGAGGAGGGCGGCGGCGTAGGCGAGCTGAAACGGGAAAGGCATGTAGCGGCTGCCTTCATGCTCAAAGTGCGGCCAGCGTGATCCCGCCCGTACCCCGTAAAAGCCAGGTTTCCGCCATGGGGGATTGCCGAGGAATATCTTCATATCCATTATTCTGCAAAAAATTGCATCTCCTGTATAGGCCAAATGAGAGGGCTATTATAAGGGGCCTCAGTTATGGGAGGTGCTTATAAAAACAATCCACGGATTTCACGGATGTAAAAACAGCCTAAAGTTTAAAGCTGAAAGCCAAAGGAGACAGTTACACTTTAAACTTTATACATTCAACTTTCTGCTGTGGTTACAATCCGTGTCAATCCGTGGATGAGAGAACACTATATGCATGGATCCGCTGCCCCCACGTAGCTGAGGCATTACTGACATTGTGCTGTTGTGCAGTGTGCCCCGAAATGGCGGATTTGTAGGGGTCGGATTTATCCGACCCGCGTTACGGGCTTGATAAATCAAGCCCCTACAGGAAAAAATACTTATGATTGCATTTTACCCATCAGGTGAATGTTTCAATCTGTTATCCGCCATTTCGGGTGTGCTGTTGTGCTTGACTAAAAGGGCAAGCTGAGGGACAATAAGTAAATTTTGAGAGGGAACGGAGGATAACCGGTCTCCAGATATGAGCATCCTGCAATGGCTGGTCATCATCGAACTTCTGGGGGCGGCGAGCTGGCCGCTCTGTTTCTTTCTCTTCCGGGGGCTGCCGGACGGGGGACTGGGAGTGGCGCGGCTGCTCGGCCTGCTCATCATATCGTATGCGGGATGGCTCGCCGCATCCCTTGGCCTCTTCCCGTTCGATGGGGCGTCGCTCGCCTCATTCCTGATTCTCTTCCTGATATCCTCCTCGATTTTTTACACATTGAACGGCAAAGAGATACTGTCCTTCCTGAGTGAGAGGAAACGGATTCTTCTTTTCGAGCAGGTGTTCTTCCTCGCGCTCTATTTTCTCGCCGTGTTCATACAATCGTACAAGCCCGACATCACGGTCGCCGAGAAAGAGCCGGATATGATGTATATTCAGGCGGTGCTCCGGGGCCGTTCAATGCCGCCGCAAGACCTCTGGTTCGCGGGGAAGCCTGTGAACTACTACTACTTCGGCTATGTCGTCTTTGCCGCGTTAATCAAACTCACCGCGGTGAAAACGGAGATCGGCTTCAACCTCGCGGTCGCGAGCGTAGTGCCCCTCGCCTGCTGTGGGGCATTCAGCCTCGCCTATAACCTCACCAGGCGCAGGAGTGCTGCGCTCCTCGCCCCCCTCTTCCTCCTCGGGCTGGGTAACTTTGACGCGCTCCTTCGCGCGCTTCGGGCGGGCGGGCTTGCGGGCATGGATTGGTGGAATGAAATGTTTGCCCACGGATCGCGAGAGGTCATCCCGGGGACTATCCATGAGTTCCCCTGTTTCAGCTTCCTCCTCGGAGATCTCCATCCGCACTTCATGTTCATGCCATTCTGCTTCCTCATGCTCTCGATGCTCTTTGTCCTCTTCACGCGGCAGGGGGATATCTTCCCTAAATTTTCGCTGCCGGGATGGCGCCTCTACAGTATTGTGTGCGCGCTCATCCTCGGGTCTGTCTTCATGTTCAACACGTGGGAATACCCCACGTATGTGCTGCTCATATTTCTCGGCGGCGTCGTCATTGCCTTTCGGCACAACGCGCTGGCGAAGAGCTGGCCCTTTTTCGGCTGGATTCTCCTGCTCGTCGTGCTCAGCGTCCTCCTCTTCCTCCCGTTCCGACTCCAGTTCGCGCCGGAGGCAAGGCCGCAGCCGGCGCTGGTGGATGCGGCAAAGCGCTCGCCGCTCGGCGCCTTCTTAACAGTGAACGGCCTCGCCTGTTTTGTCGCGTTCAGCTACCTGATCGGGGAGCTCGCGCGCTGCTCCGGGGGGCGGATGCTCAGGGTGAACGGCTGGCCGCTCGCCTTCCTCGGCATGGGGGTGTTGATTGCGGGGGGTTTGAGTGCGGGATGCGCGGTGGTGGGGATCATGAGCGCGGTATGCCTCCTGGCCGCCATGGCTCTTTTTTCGCGCGGCGATTGCCCGCCCGAGAAACTGTTTGTGATGCTCCTCCTGTTGTTGTGCGCGGCGCTCTTTCTCGGCTGTGAGCTGTTCTACCTGAAGGATTTTTATGGTGAGAAACTCCAGAGGCAGAATACGGTTTTTAAATATTATTTTCAGGCCTGGATCATCTCCTCCCTCATCTTTGCCGCGGGGAGCGGATTTGTGATCGAGCGACTGCGCGGCGGTTTCAGGGTAGCCTGGCAGGCAGCGCTCGCCGCGCTCATCGCGGGGTCCCTCATCTACCCTGTGTGGGGCACCTACCACCGCTGCCAGAGTTTCCGCGGCGGCTCGCTGTCTCCGGTGCCCTACCTCCCGACGCTTGACGGGAGCGCGTACATAAGGCAGCGGTCCACCGGAGAGTATAACGCCCTGCGGTGGGTGAGCGGGCACATTCCTGCTAACGACGTGATCCTGGAGGCGACGGGGGACCCCTACAGTTTCTACGGCCGCGTGTCCACCTTCACGGGACACCCGACAGTGCTCGGCTGGGGCAATCAGGAATCCCTCTGGAGAGACTGGAGCTGGAAAATTATCATGGAGCGCACCCAGGACATCAAGCGGATGTACGACGAGACGCGCAAAGAAACCATCAAACCGCTCCTTCAGAAGTATGGAATCCGCTTCATTTATGTCGGAACCCTGGAGGCCAAGAAGTACAGCGCCGCGGGCATCAGGGCATTCGCCGGAACGTTCCCTCTGATCTACGCAAACGACGTGGTGAGGATTTACAGGGTGAGCGAAGAGTAACATGGGGCGTAACTGCTCAGGAGCCAGAATTCAGGAGACAGGAGCCAGCATTCACGGTTAATGTGGTTACTCGAAGAGGTCAGCACGCTACTGGAAGCTTATTCGCGATCCATTCTGGATTCTGGCTCCTGGCTTCTGACTACCTGAGTAGTTACCATGTGGCAGGGATGCATGTGCGGACAGGGGTGAGGTGTATGCCGCAACGGGATCCGGTGGATGCATCCGAAGGGCTCAGCATGAAAGAAACCGATATGTATCTTTCGGTGGTGATCCCCGCCTTCAATGAGGAGTTCAGGCTCGGGGTGACGCTTGAAAGGATGTACGAGTTTCTATCCGGGCGGGGACATTCATTCGAACTCATTGTGGTGGATGATGGTTCCACTGATGGCACTGTCCGCGTCGCCGAGGCTTTTGCCGCGAGGAGGCCGAATGTGAAGGTTGTCCTCAACGGTACGAATCGGGGCAAGGGATTCTCGGTGAGGCACGGCATTGAGCAGGCGGGAGGAACGTACATACTCTTTTCCGACGCGGATCTCTCAACGCCCATTGAAGATATGGAAAAGCTTCTTCCGAAGCTGCTCCACGAAGGATTCGATATCGCGATCGGATCGCGGAGCACTCGCGGGGCGGATGTGCGCATCCATCAGCCGTGGTATCGAGAACTGATGGGGAAAATCTATAACAAGATCGTGAGAGTCTTTACGCTCCGCGGCTTCAAGGATACCCAGTGTGGATTTAAGCTCTTTCGCGCCGAGGCGGCGAAGCGCGTGTTCGCGAAGCAGCGGATTGAACGGTTCAGTTTCGATGTGGAGGCGCTCTATCTCGCACGGAAGCACGGCTACCGCATCGCGGAGGTTCCGGTGACCTGGTACGATTCTCCACGGAGCCGCGTGAGTATTTTGAGCGATCCGCTCCGGATGTTTCTCGATGTGCTCAGGATACGTTACGACGACTGGAAGGGCTACTATCGGTGAATGTTGCCGGGCGTGCAGTGTTAAAGGGCTCCTGAAAAGTGAACAGCAATAAACGATACCTCGTCCTCTTCCTCGCGGCCATTCTCCTCGGCGCGGGATTACGCTTTTACCGCCTCGATTGGGGGAGGCCTGAGGTGTTCCATCCGGACGAGGCGCGTCTCTCTTACGCGATCGGCGATATCGAAAGGCAGGTTCAGGCACTGAGGGGGAAGATTGACCGGGGCGATCATGTCACGGTAAGGGAGCGCATCGATGCGTACAACCCGCGCTTCTTCGCGTACGGCTCGCTCCCGATATACCTCATCTGGTCGTCACACCGCATTTTGAATGTCATCTTCCATCGCGTGTGGCCCGTGGCGGGAGATCTCTTTATGGCGGGCCGGGCCTGGTCCGCCCTCTTTGACACGCTGACGATCCTCCTCACCTTTCTCATCGGGGGCCGGCTCTTCTCGAGGCGCGCCGGCTGCCTGGCCTCTCTCTTTTTCGCCTTCACGGTCTTCCACATCCAGCTCGCACACTTTCTCACGGTGGATGTGATGCTCACCAGCCTGATCCTCGTGGCAATCTACTACTGCGCGCGCGTCATGGAGGAGGGGAGGTTCCGGCACTATTGCCTCGCCGGCCTTTTCTCGGGATTGGCCCTCGGGACGAAGTTCACCGCGCTGCCGATTCTTCTCCCCCTTGGGTTCGCGCACGTCGCCTATTGCTGGAGGCAGGGGAGGATCTGGTCGCCGGCTCAATGGGGAAAGCTTGTCGCCGGGCTCATCGTGTGCGCCGCGCTATTTACCGTATGCGAGCCATTCTTCTTCTTCGATCACAGGGAATTCATGAGGCAGTTGAGAGAGCAGAAGGATATGGTTCAGGGGCGATGGGCGCCACCCTGGACCTATCAGTACGCGCACACCGTGAGGGGGCTGTACCAGATCAAAAACTTCATCGCGTACTGCCTGGGGGCGCCCCTGGGGATTACCGTCCTCGCGGGCGCGGGTTATCTCGTGTGCCGCTGGCTCAAAAAGCCGGACCGGCGCGCGCTGCTCCTCATGATGTGGCTCGTGCCGGTGGGAGGCGCCACGCTGAGCTTTCATGTCAAATTCCTCCGCTACCTTGCCCCCCTCATACCGTTCTTGTGCATTCTCGGGGCGCAGGGAGTCTGTATGGCCTATGAGAAGGTGCGGGAGCGCGGCTGGGGGCTTGCCCTGCGCGGCGCCCTCGGCCTCGTGCTCGGCTTTTCCCTCTTCTACTCGCTCGCCTATGTGAGCATCTACAGGCGCGAGAATTCGCGCGTCACCGCCTCACACTGGATTTACAAGAATATCCCGAAGAGCTCGCACATCCTTGGTGAAACATGGGAGTTCGGCGGCCTCCCCTACGGGACCGATGAGGGGAATGCCGGCACGCATCGCTACACCGTCAAGCAGCTGGACATCTATAAACCTGACGACAGGGCCACGGCGAGGTACCTCGCGCGCGAACTGGCGGAGGGCGACCTCATTGCGCTCATGACGAAACGGATGTACGGCTCCGTCCTCAGGGTCGCGGAGCACTACCCGATCACCTCGAATTATTACCGGTTGCTCTTTGCGGAGCGTCTGGGCTACACGCTGGTGAAGAGCGTGGCCGCGCGCCCGCGCCTCTGGGGGATCAGCTTCAACGATGACTACGCCGACGAGAGCTTCACCGTGTACGATCACCCCAAGGTGCTCCTCTTCCGCAAGGTGGTGAATTATCCCGCCGAATATATCGAGCGCCTCCTCAGAGCGGACCCCAAAATTGACTACTGGCCTGTCCTCTCCGATGCGCTCGGCGCGGACGAGTTCAATCGTCCTCAGAGACAGCCCGAAACCGCGCCATCTCTCGAGGGGTATAAGCCTCCACACTACAGCAGTATAAAGGCCCTCATCATCTGGCTCGCCATGGTGGAGCTCATGGGGCTCCTCGCGCTCCCCCTGACGGCTTCGTTCTTCAGCAACCTTGCGGATCGGGGATACCCGTTCGCCAAGGTCATGGCGATCGCCCTCGCCGGCTATATTGTCTGGATCACCGCGAGCCTCGGCGTAGCGCGGTTTTCCCTCCGGCTCATCCTCCTCTCGCTGGCTGTGGTGCTCCTCCTCTCATGGCGGCGCGCCTCGGGCGAATGCGGCTGGCGCGCCTTTTTCCGGCTGAGAAGAAGGAGCATCATCGTTTCCGAACTGATGTTCCTCGGAGCGTTCGGCCTGTTCCTGCTTTTCCGCCTCTACAACCCCGATATCTTCTGGAGCGAGAGCTCCATGGACTTCTCATTTATAAATTCCATTCTGCGGAGCCGCTCCTTCCCGCCGATTGATCCGTGGGCGTCGGGGATTTACCTGAACTACTACTACTACGGCCATTACCTTGCCGCCATGCTCACGAAGCTCTCCCGCATCCCTTCCGCTATCAGCTACAATCTCTGCTTCTGCCTCATCCCCGCGCTGGTGATTTCGTGTGTCTTCTCAATCGTGTACACCGTCACGGGCAGAATCAGGTATGGTGTGTGCGGAGGGATTTTCGCGGGGCTCATGGGGAACCTCGATGGATTTTTTCTCCTGATAGACACGTATCCATGGCGGGAGGCGTTTTATCGATTCTGCCACATCGCCATGCCCACCCACCATGAGGCCGAATTCCGTTTCTTCCGCTGCGCCCATGAGGTGATTGCATATAGCGTCCACGAATTCCCCATCTGGAGCTTCATCTTTGTTGATCTTCACGCCCACGTCATCGCCATGCCGTTCGGCATCTTTCTCCTCGCACTCGGCCTCAACACTCTTATGGAGCCCCGCCCCGCTTTCGGTCTCCATGGCCGCGGCACGGGAGCGCTCGGGAACTTCTTTGTGTCCGGCGTGGTGCTGGGCATGATGATCCCGATGAACACGTGGGACTTCCCCACGTATCTGGTATTGCTTGGGCTGATGCTTCTGGCACGGGAGCTTCTTGTCAGGAAGAGGCCGCGCGCACGGGTCCCCATAGCCTCGTACTCAATATGGTGGAATAGCGGTTTCTTCGGATGTGTCATCAGGTATCTGCTCTCGATAATCCGCGGTGAGGGAGTGGTGGGCGCTCCGCTCAGGGTGGTGGTGAGGAGCGCATGCCCGACGTTGCTCCTTGCTGTGGTCGCGCTGATCGCCTATTCGCCGTTTTTCCAGTTCTTCGGCAGGCAGGGGATGGGGATCGGCCTCGTGGGCAGTTTGACAACCAGTCCGTTGTCGCTCCTCCGCTTTTTCGGTTTCTTTATCTTCATCATCGCCAGCCTCTTCGTGCGCGAGTTTTTATGCTACATCAATGGGAGGAGCGGGCTCTTCAAGAGAGCGTTTTTCGTTCTTGCGATACTGCTCGCGGCGGCGGCGCCGTGGATTATATTCATCTGGTGGGGAACGCGCAACTATGCGACGCTCTCCATTGCGCTCGCGCTTCTCTTCACCGGTCTTGTTGTTCTCAAAAGGAACCGTTTTGACAGGTCGGCAATCTACGTCCTCACCATCGTCCTCTACGGATTTTCCATAATCGCCTTCTGCGAGGTATTCCACATAAAGGATTTTCTTCAGGGCGGTGAATATAAGAGGATGAACACCATATTCAAGTTCTACATGCCGGTCTGGTTTTTCTTCTCCATAGGCGGCAGCTATTGCCTCGCCCGCATTTTTGCCCCCTCTCCGTATCGGTGCGGGGCGGTGAAGGGGTTTGTATCGTCATTGGGAAGAGTCATCTGGTGCGCGCTCTTCTTCGCGCTCCTTGCGGCCTCTCTGGTGTTCACCGTCATGGGGCCGAGGGCCAGAACAACCGGCGACGATATCTATGGGCGTAACTCATTAGAGCCGCCACCCGGCCCGCTCAAGATGTTATTCCCGAGGATCCTGAGCCACCCCACGCTCAACGGGCTTGCGTATATGAGGGAGAGCGCGCCCGATGAATACGATGCGATCCTCTGGCTGGATGAGAAGGTGAAGGGGCAGCCGGTGATTGCAGAGGCAACAGAGGGAGATTATCTTTACCAGTACGCTCGGATCAGTTCAAATACAGGGATCCCGACGGTTCTTGGATGGTGGAGCCATGTTGACCAGAGGGGGTACGACTACCGGGACGTGCGCAAAAACGACGTGTTCAACCTCTATAAGTCAGTGGATCCTGTTGAGCTGCGTGCAATTATCGCCAAATACAATATCGGCTACGTGTTCGTGGGGACCACTGAGAGAATCAGATATAAGCCTGATCAACTGGAGAAGTTCAACGAGCTCACTGATATTTTCCGCCCCGTCTTCAGGAATAAGCGCGTGACGATTTACCAGACGGTTTACCTTGGCGAAGTGGGCAGCCGCCCGCGAGGGGAGAAGGGCGCGGTCGCCGCTCCTGCCATGCCGGCCCCCGCCCCTCCACGCGTGCAGATGCTCGAGGGAGAGGAGGGTGACGCGCCGGGACAGTACAATGAGCCGCGTGACATTGCCATTGATAATAAGGGTACACTCTATGTGGCCGATTTCCGCAACTACCGGATACAGAAGTTCGACTCAAAAGGCTTTTTTATCACTTCGTGGGGGGAAGAAGGTGATTTTCCAGGACAGTTCAAAGACCCCTGCGGCGTTGCGGTCGATCCACGGGGGCAAGTGTATGTTGCTGACACATTCAACAGTCGGGTGCAAGTATTCGACAGCAATGGCAAGTACCTTTTGCATTTTGAGGGTAGATTCTTCGCTCCGCGCGACATCGTGGTGGACGGGAAGGGGCGTATCTGGGTTGCCGATACGGGGAACGGGGTGATAAAGGTATTCTCATCTGACGGGAAGGAGATCAAGACAGTTGGGAAGAGGGGACAGGGGGAGGGCGAGTTCGACGGTCCCAACAGTATTGCCATAGACTCAAAAGGGAAGTTGTACGTCGCAGATGCGGGGAACAAGCGCGTGCAGATCCTTGACAGAGAGGGGAACTACGTGAGTGAGTTCAAGGTTGACGGGTGGCAGCAGGGGGTGTTCAATGAGCCGTACCTGGATATTGACGAGCGCGGCGACATCTACCTCACCGATCCGCCGGGCAATCGCATCCTCAAGTACTCGCAAAAGGGGAAACTCCTGGGGGTGCTGAAGCCGATGGAGGGGGCGGAGCCGCTCCTCGCATTTCCCATGGGGATCGCGGTTGAGAAGAAGGGTGAGGCGATCTACGTCGTGGACTGCCGCCAC
>Ga0315281_10004705_pt1 | contig 19776 bp, 12 predicted proteins | sample YL17G07_0_MG_FD_204540 | JGI IMG/M metagenome (GOLD analysis project Ga0315281, IMG submission 204540) | Sediment microbial communities from Yellowstone Lake, YNP, Wyoming, USA - YL17G07_0 | ecosystem: Environmental > Aquatic > Freshwater > Lake > Sediment | place: USA: Wyoming | collected... | reverse complement strand
GGGCTGTGTCTTCACCAGCGATGATAACCTGCATGCCGCGTCCAAGGCTCCCGACGTTTCCGGAAATAATTCGATCGCCGGCCTTCAATCCCTCGACGACCTCGACGACGCCGAGGTGTTCGTCGACGACGCCGGTTCGCACTGGCGCGAGGTCGATCGCCTTGCCGTCGATTCTGTAGACGAACTGACTGCCGCCGGTCTGCGACTGGCGGACGGCATCGCGTGGAACGGCGAGCACGTTGCTGATCGTTTGGGTGACCACCTGGCCAGTGGCAAAAGTGCCGCCGCGAAGCGCGCGAGAGGGATTGGGGATCTGCACGTAAACCGTCACCGCACGCGTGACTGGATCGATCGTTGGGCTGACCCGCGCGACCCGGCCGGCGAGCGCCCGCCCGTCCGCGACGAACCGGACGGACTGACCGACGCGGACGGTGCTCGCTTCACGCGAGGGCATCGCGGCGACCAACTCGAGGACATCGTCGCGAACGACCGAGAATAGTGAGGCACCTCGCGCCACATGTTCACCGCTTTCAACCGTGCGCTTGTCGACGAATCCAGCTGTTGGAGAAAACACGCGGGTGTCGCGCACGATCGATGCCGTTGAGCGAACCCGGGCGTCGGCCGCGGCAAGCCGCGCCTGGGCGGCGGCCATCGTTTGCTGAGTGGCCTTGTTGTCACGCTCCGAAATCGCACCGGCCTTGAACAGCAGCGCGCTCTGTTCCGCGTTCCACTGTGCGTTGGCGAGTTCAGATCGGACCGCGGCGCGGTCCGCCTCGGCGCTCCGCTGCGCGCTTTCCTGCTCGCTCGGCTCGAAGCGGGCGATCAACTGGCCCGACCGCACGACCTCGCCTTCGCGGACAAGCACCTCTTCGATATCCCCCTCGAGCCGCGACTTGACGGCGACGGTCTCGATCGGCCGAAGATCTCCCGAGATCGCGGTGACGTCCTCGATGGTCGTTGGCTCGACCGTCGTGACATCGGTCGACGCCAGGGTGATGACCGCCGCGCCACGACCTCCCCGTGCATCGGTCGCGCCGCTGTCTGCCGGCCCAGTGGACTGTGAACCAGACCGCCCGCGGGCGACGCCGGACGTTGCGACCTCAGACGCAGCGCCGCTGCGTCCAACTTGGGCGGCCGCGGCGGTGCTCGCCGTATCGGGCTTGCACGCAGCGGTCGCGATGAGACAGGCGACAGCTATGCGGGTTTGTCCGGTCATCTCATTCCTCGGCGCCGCTGCCGGGGAGTACGGGCGGCGTTGGAACCGGTTGGCCCAGCGCCCGAGCCAGATCGGTGGCGGCCAAATATAGATCGTAGACAGATCGGATCGCGCCCGATTGGGCGTTGAGCATCGAAAGTTGCGCGTCGGAAACTTCGAGCTGTGTGCTCAGGCCAGTTGAAAAACGGAGGGAAGCAAGTTGAAACGCTTCAGCCGCTTCGGCCGCGTTTTGGCGACGTGCCTCGAACACGGCGAGCGATCGAGCCAGTTCAGACCGGGTGCGCGCAACGTCAAGTGCGACGACCTCGCGTTGCTGGCGAAGCTGAAGCTCGGCGATCTGCGCTTGAGCGCGCGCGACCTGGATGTTGCCGTGCGTGCGAAGGCCGTCGAACAACGGCCAAGTCACCGTCGCCAGTAGAGTGCGGTCGCTGAACCATCCGCCGTTCTGGCAACCGCGAGTCGCGGCAGGGTCAGCGCAGAATTGTGTTTCAACGCTGCCGAGCCCCGCGGGAATGCCGAGCCTGTTCCATCTCTGAGAGCTGCCGGGAGGGGGAAACGCTTGAAATCCAGACTGCAATGAGAGCGCCAGCGATGGGAAGTAGTCCGCGCGCGCGATTGTGACCGCTTCTTCTCGGGCGCGAAGCGTCAGTTCCGCGGAGCGAAGTGTCGGGCGGTCAGGCGACGCGGAGGTATCGACGAGCGTCGCGACGAGTCCGCGAAGTGACGTCCCGTCGATCGTCGACGTGAGGACGAGCGGTTGCGCGAGCGGAATGTTGAGTTGACGCTTGAGCTCGAGCAACGCGATGTCGCGGTCGCTGCGCGCCTGAATGAGCAGCGGCTCGATATTGGCGCGGTCGACGCGCGCCCGAAGCACGTCGTATCGGGCCGCACGACCCGCTCGCTCGAGTTGCTCGATTTGTGCGAGGCGGGCCGAAACGAGGGCGAGATTTGTGTCCTGAAGCGCGGCGACCTGCCGCGTGTACAATGCCTGGAGATAGGCGCGCTGAGCATCGACTGACACCCGCGCGCGGACCTCGCGTTCGTCAAACCGCGCCGCGCCGCGCGCGTCCTCCGCGACCCGCCTCGCGGCAACGATCCGACCGCCCTGGAAAATCGACTGCGAAAAATTGACCGACGTGTTGTATGTGTTCGGCTGATTGAAGACGGAGCCGACGGCCTGCGCGCGCGCGTTTTCGTAAGCGTGCGTGTAGGTGGAGGTCAGCCGCGCCTGAGGGAACCCGGTGGCACGCGCGGCGACAACCTGCGCTTCTGCCAGGCTTACCTGCGCCTGACTGATTCTCACCTCGTCAGAGCTGGTGAGCGCCTGCGCGACGGCAGCCTGAACCGTCAGGTGGAGGGTGTCCTTTGACTGTGCTTGGGCGGGGCTCGCGATGTAGATGGCGAGCGCGAGAGCCAGCCCTCTAAGCGCGGGGTGAAATCGGTGCATCGATTCGACTACGAGCCATGTTGGCAATTCGTTGGCGCGCAACGCACTCCGGCGTCAGGAGAAACGCTGATCAATCTGATACAAACTCGACGTTTACTGGATGGGGAATGATGCCGGCCTGGACCCCGCGATCAAGAAGAAGTCGCACAGCTTGCCGTCCGCGTTCGCCGTAGTCGAGGGTCCAATCGTTCACGTACATGCCGATGAACGTGTCAGCCTTGGAACGGTCGAGGCCACGAGCATAGGTCATTGCGTGGTCAATGGCTGCTTCGCGATGATCTAATGCATACTTGATACTGGCGCGAAGATGGCGTGAAATTTTGCCTATAAGCGGACCTCCGAGGTCCTTTCTGACGACGTTTCCACCTAGAGGAAGAGGCAGGCCGGTTTCAGAAAACCACCACTCACCCATGTCCTGAACCAGGGTGAATCCATCGGCCGCATACGTCAGTTGGCCCTCATGAATCAATAGGCCGAGGTCGACCGAGCCACTGCGGACGGCAGCATCGATCTGATCGAACGGCGTCGCGACCGCGACAAAATCCGGCTGGTACAGCCGAAGCGCCAGATAGGCCGTGGTCAGGGGTCCAGGAATCGCGATGCGTTTTCCGCGGATCGACTCCCGGTCGTGCGAACCGAGACTCACCAGGCGCGGACCATAGCGATCGCCCATCGAAGAGCCGTGCGGCAGCAACGCGTACCGATCGGCGAGGTGTGCGTAAGCGTGGATTGAAACCGCGGTCACCTCGAGCTCGGCGCGCAGCGCGCGCTGGTTGAGCGTCTCGATGTCCTGGAGTTCGTGGACGTACGTGAGTCCTTCAGTATCGATCTTGCCGGCGGCAAGCGCGTAGAACATGAAAGCGTCGTCCGAATCCGGACTGTGTGCGACGTGAATCTGCATTGGTTGGTGTCGTTGGTCAGCGCCGTACTGTGCGGCGAGCTTCGTCGAGGGCGGTGACGATGTCGCGCTCGTGTGCGCTGTACTCGACGAGCTTCTTCGCCCGCTCGGATTGTTCCGCGGCGACGAGGCGTTGAAGATACCGGCGCTCGTCATCGGCTCGGCCCGCGCGCCGCGCGGTGTGGGCGGCGAGAATCAGGCCGAGCAGGTGTTTCGGATTGCGCTCCAGTATCGTGTCCGCTTGGGCCGCGGCCAGCTTTGGGTCGCCAGCGATCTCGCCGATGCGGCCGAGGTCGTAGTGGCCATCGAGGTCCAGATCGCCGAGCATCTGATACGCCGCGATCGCCATCGGAGCAAAGAACTGAACGCTGTCCCGCTTGCCCGCATCGTTGTACGTCATCAGGCGATCGTAGAGTTTCACGGCCCGCTCGCCCGGCGAGAGCTGACCGATGTCCGGCACCCGAGGACCCGGTGGCGCCGGGCCGACAAATGCTGCGGAAGCGTCAAGACGACTCGCACCGAACCGTTGGCCGGCCACGAGCGCGACGAGGGCGAGCAATGCGACCGTGGCGACAATCCAGGGCAGCGAAACCCCTGCGACCGTTGCGCGCTCCGACGGTGGAGCTGCGGCACCGGCGGGCAGGCCGCAGCGGTAACAGAAACGTGCCTTCTCGATCAGGTCGACACCGCAAGCAGCGCATCGCGAGTGCCCGAGCGAGCTGCCGCATTCCGAGCAGAACTTGCCGGTGGCGCTGGCTCCGCACACGCGGCAGGTGGCTGTCGCCGGGGTCGAAGATTGAACGGACGGGGTCACCGGTGAAGGGTAAGCGGCGGTCGGAGCACCGGCATGGGTAGGACGGAGTCCGACTTGCTGACTTGCCACAGACATTTCGACCTGCCGCAATCCGTAAGTGTGGCGATCTTTGACAGTGCTCCGGCATGCGCGGTAGGCTTCAGTGGGCCCGCCACCTCCTCGAGACCCGACCAGACTACGTGCCACGGAAGCCAAAAGCGCTCATCAGCGACACCACCGGCGCCAGCAGAAAAGACATTCTGGATCTGACGGAGAAGCTCAACGTCAGCTTTATGCGCCTGCAGTTCACCGACATTCTTGGCGTCAACAAGAACGTCGAGATTCCGGCCTCGCAATTCGAGAAGGCGCTGGACGGAGACATCATGTTCGATGGCTCGTCGATCGAAGGGTTCGTGCGTATCGAAGAGTCGGACATGTTGCTCAAGCCGGACTTCGACACGTTTCGAGTGTTTCCGTGGGGAGACGCGGAGAACCGAATCTGCCGATTGATCTGCGACATCAACCGTCCCGACGGAACGCCGTTCGAGGGTGACCCGCGGACGGTGCTGCGCCAGGTGATCGGCCGGGCATCGAAGATGGGCTACATCATGAATGCGGGGGCGGAAGCGGAATTCTTTCTTTTCCGGCCGGCACCGAACGGCGCACCGTCGACCGCAACTCACGACGTAGGAGGCTACTTCGACCTGGCTCCAGCAGATCTCGGGGAGGAGGCGCGCCGCGCGATGGTCGCGGTGCTGGAGCAGATGGGATTCGAGGTTGAGGCGGCGCACCACGAGGTCGCCCATGGGCAGCACGAGATCGACTTCCGCTACGCCGACGCACTGACGACAGCGGACAACATTGCGACGTTTCGATTTGTGGTGAAGCACGTCGCGCAGCAATTCGGTCTGTTCGCGTCGTTCATGCCGAAGCCGATTTTCGGACAGAACGGGAGCGGGATGCACACGCACCAGTCGCTGTTCGAGGGAAAACGAAACGCTTTCTGGGACCCGAATGGGGAGTGGCAACTTTCGAAGGTCGCGCTGCACTACATCGGCGGCCTGCTCAAGCACGCGCGCGGGATGTGCGCGATCACGAACCCGCTGGTCAATTCGTACAAGCGACTCGTTCCCGGGTTCGAAGCGCCCGTGAACGTGGCGTGGTCAATGCGGAACAGGTCACCCCTGATCCGGGTCCCGGAGCGTCGCGAAATCGGGACGCGGGTCGAGCTCCGGATGCCCGACCCGGCGGCGAACCCGTACCTCGCTCTGGCGGCGATGCTCGCCGCCGGTCTTGACGGGGTTGAGACGGCGGCCGACTGGAGGGAGCCGGTCAACGAGAATATCTGGGAAATGAGCTTTCGGGAGCGGCGCCGATTACGAATCGACGATCTGCCCCACGACCTTAACGAGGCCCTGGACGAGCTCGAAAAGGACACGGTCATTACGGCAGCGCTGGGCGAGCATGTTACCCGACATTTCGTGGAAGCCAAACGCCAGGAATGGCGCGAATACATCACCCAGGTCAGCGCCTGGGAACTGGACAGCTATTTGGCGAAATACTGACAGGGTTGGCGGTGGGTCTTCCGGACCCCGTCGCCAGGCGGTAGGATGGGTAACCGATGGCGGGTACCCCGGTTACGAAATACGCAAGTAACCGTGTCGTAGTACCTTTGCCGGCTCACGAGTTCTCTCCCATGTCACCGACAGCGCCAACAACTTGCACCCACGATCGTGGGCGAGGCACGACGGTCTGCCTCCGTTGCCGCCATGATGCGCGGCAGGCGTTGCAGAAGCGTCGTCAGCAAATGCTCATGCGTTTTGTTGGGTTAGCATCCGCCATTGGGGTCATCGGTGTCGCCGGCGCAGCTGGCGCGACCAAACTGCGCGGCGGAAGGGCATCTGGCATTACGGAGACGGCCGCAGGCAGCGTGTCGCTGCGACAGGAACGGCGTTCGACCAAGGCCGGATCAGCTCGGACAGCCCGTCCGCTCAGGACTTTGACCTCGACGCCGGAACCAGTATTGTCGGCGGCCGGAGCGCCGCCCGCGCCGGCTTGGAGCGGGGAATCATTGCTGGCCCTGGGACGTACGACGCTGACCGAAAACATCTATGCCGTGCGTAACGGCGACTCAGTGACCGTCAACTTCGACGCTCCGGTCCACCGCACACGGCGGGCGGACAAGTTCGAGTTGATCGTGCGCGCGACGTTACCGATGGTGTACGGCCGGCGCGTTGCCTCTGCACTCGACACGGTGCCGGCGGGGTCACTCCTTCCGTCTCGTGACGTGATGGGCGAGCTGGCGTCCCAGGGTGTGCATCTGATGCTGGACAACGGATTGAAGATCAGCGTGTGGCCGCAAATGCGGGCCAGCGGCGACGGACCGCTAGTGGTCGCCTATCGCACAGTCGTGGAGCGTTGATTCTTCCGCGGAAAACAAAACGCCCGACGAGAGATCGTCGGGCGTTTTCAGTTTCGGTCAATGCAGATCCTGTTGCCGCTCACGTTCCTCGGGGCAGGTTGGTGACTGGCCCTAGACTGGAAACAACATCTCCCGGTACTTCGGCAGCGGCCAGCAGGAGTCCGCCACCGAGAGCTCGATCGCGTCGGCGGACGCCCGCACTTTGGCCATTGTATCGGCGCCGGTAGACGTCAGCAGCATGGCTTGCTTAACAAGGGAGTCGTGCATTGCCTCGGCGCGATCGATCAGTTGCCCGAGTTCTTCGCGGTGGGTCTGGAGACCGGTGATCATCGTGCCGAGCCGGTCAGCCTGCGCGACCTGCGGAACGATGGACACGCCGGCCGACTTGGCCTGCGCCGCCGCGGCGACAAGCGTGCCGGAATACTCGAACGCTGCGGGCAGCACCAGAGTATCAACCATCTCGCGCAGCGTGTGCAACTCGATGAGCATGTCCTTTACATACCGCTCGAGGCGAACGTGGTAACGCGAGTCGAGCTCGGCATCCGTCAGGATCCCGAGCGACGTGAGAAGTTTTCGCGACTCCTTGGTCACCAGCTGCTCCAACGCCTGGGGCGTGCGGCTGACATTCAGCAGGCCGCGCTTGCTGGCTTCCTTGACCCATTCTTCCGAGTAGTTGTTGCCCTCGAAGCGCACGGCCGCCGTTTCCTTGAACACTTTGCGGACGACCTTGAGCACGGCGTCATCGACTTTCTTCGTGGTCTTGAGTTCTGCGCGAATGGCATCGGTGACCTCACCGAGTGCCCCGGCAACCGCGGCATTGAGCAACACGATCGGAAAGGCAATCGATTGCGAGCTGCCGACCGCGCGGAACTCAAACTTGTTGCCGGTGAAAGCGAACGGCGATGTGCGGTTGCGGTCGGTCACATCCTGTGAGACTTCGGGCAAACGGGCGACACCGAGGTTGAGCATGGCGTCGACCGCGCTCGCCGGGACCTCGCCTTCGGCGATGGCATTGATGACCGTCGTTAGAAATTCGCCCATGAACACGGAGATGATCGCCGGCGGCGCTTCGTTGGCGCCGAGGCGGTGCTCGTTCCCCGACGTCGCAATGCCCGAACGGAGCAGTCCGGCATGATCGTGCACTCCCTTCAACACGGCGGCGAGAAAGGCGAGGAATCGAATGTTTTGATGCGGCGTCTTGCCCGGCTTGAGCAAGTTCGCGCCATTCAATGCTTTCGTGTTGGAGTGGACCGATAGGGCCCAGTTGCAGTGCTTGCCAGAACCGTTGATGCCGGCGAAGGGCTTCTCGTGCAAGAGCGCCTGGAGGTGGTGCCGCAGTGCGACACGGCGGAGCGTCGCCATCACTAGTTGATTGTGATCGACCGCGATATCGGTTTCCTCGTAGAGCGGCGCCATCTCGAACTGGCTCGGCGCCACTTCATTGTGCCGCGTCATGATCGGTACTCCGAGCTTGTACAGCTCGTACTCAACCTCGGCGATGCAGGTCTGGACGCGTTCGGGAATGCCACCGAAATAGTGATCCTCGAGCTGCTGCCCGCGCGATGGCGGAGCACCGATGAGCGTGCGGCCTCCCATCACGAGGTCTGGCCGCATCGCAAAGTGCGCGCGATCGATGAGGAAGTATTCCTGTTCTGCGCCAAGCGTCGTCGATACGCGGGTGACTCCCTTGTCGCCGAGAAGCGTGAGCAGGGCGATCGCCTTTGCCGACAGGGCGTCGGTCGATCGAAGCAGAGGAGTCATCTCATCGAGTGCCTCGCCATTGTAGCCAATGAACACCGAGGGGATGCAGAGCGTGCGTACGCCAGCCCATTCGGCGATGAACACCGGGCTGGCTGGGTTCCATGCCGTATAGCCGCGGGCCTCCCACGTGGCGCGGAGACCGCCCGATGGAAAACTCGAGGCGTCCGGCTCCGATTGAATCAGCTGCTCACCGCTGAATGACTCCAGTGGTGATCCGTCGTCGTCGAGCGAAAGAAACGCGTCGTGCTTTTCGGCGGTAAGTCCGGTCTGGGGCTGAAACCAGTGGGTGAAGTGCGTCGCGCCGCGCGAAAGCGCCCACTCCTTGATCGCTTTTGCCACAGCGGGCGCGACGTCGGGGTCGAGCTTCTTTCCCTGGCGAACACAGGCGACGAGTTGTTGATACGCGGCCTTCGGCACCTTGTCGCGCATTTGCCGGACGCCGAATGCGTTGATTCCGAAATATTCGGAAATCCGTTTGGGGAGTGCCGCGGCGTGTTCAGCTGGACGAACAGGGCGCCCGGCGATCTCGCGGGTAACGCTCATGCGGGGCGAAGCTTTGGATGACATAGCGATCAAGTTCCTCAAACCAAGGGTTCATGCAAATTCGTGGACGAATGTACTCAGATTCGTGTAAGAATCGCAGTAATTCGCATACATTTCTTCATTATTGGACGAATAAGTAACCATCTACCGCTGAAATATGGCAAAAACCGGCCAGTCTTGGGGACAACCCCCATCCCCCCGCTGACTGTCGTCGCCGGCAAGGGCAATCCGAGAACTCGGAAGTTGCGGCGGCGATGCCTCGGCGGCGGCCGCACTCAAGCGGGCTGGCGATCGATAACGCCCATCCGACGAAGCGCGGGAACCGTCACTGCGACGATGCCGACGACCGCCAGCGATGCGACCCCACCGAGGACGACTGCGGGTACGGTCCCGAGCAGGCGGGCCGCGACTCCAGACTCGAACGCTCCGATCTCGTTCGATGAGCCAATGAAAATCGAATTCACCGACGAGACCCGCCCTAGCAGATCACCGGGGGTCAATACCTGGAGCAGAGTCGACCGGATGAGAACGCTCACGTTGTCGGCCATGCCGCTCACAAGGAGCAACCCAACGGAGAGATACACGCTACGTGACAAGCCGAATCCGACGATGCAGAGCGCGAAGGTCGCGACGGCAATCAGCATGGTCCGACCGGCGCGGGTGAATGGAGGGCGGTGCGCGAGGTGGAGCGACATCAACACGGCGCCAGCCGCCGGCGCCGCGCGAAGAATCCCCAAGCCTTGTGGGCCGACGTGCAGAATCTGATCTGCAAAGACGGGCAACAGTGCTTCGGCCCCGCCGAGGAGAACAGAGAACAGGTCGAGGGTGAGTGCGCCGAGGAGCAGGGGCTGACTCCAGACAAAACGAAGTCCGACGGTCAGGCTCTCGGCGATGCTCTCGGCGGGTCCGCCGCGGGGAGTACGGCCAGAGTACTCAATGCGCGCGAAGGTAAGGAACGCGGCACCCATCAGCGTTGCCTGGACCACGTACGCAATGCGTGCGCCGCCAAAACCATATAGAAGGCCACCGATGGCGGGTCCGATCACTGCTGCGGACTGCCACGTCGAGCTTCGCCAGGCAATCGCATTGTGGTACAACTCGCGCGGAACGAGTTCGACCCCGAGCGCGTTCCGGGCCGGCTGGAGAAAGCTGCGTGCGAGCCCGCTGACAGCGATCACTGTATAGAAGGGCCAAATTCCCAGAGCGAGCACGCGCGCGGTCGCAAAACTGAAAGCGAGCAGTGCCCCCGCGCAGAGCACGAGGACGAAAAGCGCGGCGATAGAAATTCGTTTTCGATCAAACCGATCGGCGACGTGACCGGCAAACAGCGCGACGCCGATGAACGGGAGCGCCTCGGACAAGCCGATCAGCCCCAGCGACAGCGGGTCATGTGTGATCGCGTAGATCTGCCACGACACAACAATCACTTGAATCTGTGCCGACAGCGTCATCGTCAGCAGCGAGATCACGAACCAGCGGAACGCGGTGAGCCGAAGTGCGGCGTAGGGATCGTGTCGCGGGAGAGCGGCTGCGGACGCCGCCTGCCCGTCCTCTGCTGGCCCGGACAAAGCAGCAGGGACTATTTGCCGAGCCCCGCCTGGACGCGTTGGGCGTGTTCGAGGTGTGCTGCGAACGCTGGACGCACGCCGGTCAGCAACGACTTCAGTTCAGGATTCCGGGCGGCGGGAATCAGCACGGAATCGATCACGCCAAGCAACTTCTGATGGTATCTGACTTCATTGGCGATGTAGATGCTGTCGAACGGCGCCCCGTTCCGTTCGCGGAGCGTGTCGCGTTTTGCTGCGGACTCGTCACGAAAATCAAGGCTGACGATGTTGTCTTCGGGAATGATGCGTGCGCTGGCGCATACCTGCATGATCGCCTGATTGAGCCCCCCGTGGTCGCTGAGCATTCGCGCAGCGAATGCGAGGATCGCCGGGGTGGTCGTGCGTCCGCGAGCGACCGCCACCTGTGCGTAACTCACATCTGTGTTGTTCGCGGCGAGAAACATCGCCGCGATATTGCCGTCGGTTGGAGCTCCCTGGTGGGCCGCCTGCCGCCTCAGCCCGCATGCGGACACCCCCACGAGCACTCCGAAAAAAAGGCCGGCGGCGCGGGCGCGGGGCGAGTTCCAGACGAACATGGGATCACCGTTTGGGTGGGGGTGGCGGGGAGAAACTTACCGTCGGCGAGCGGTATTGGAGGGTCCGCGCGCTTGAGAAGGGGCTGAGCCAGCAATAGCTTGACTCCTCCACGGCGCGGTAGCCAAGTGGTAAGGCAGCGGTCTGCAAAACCGCTATTCGCGAGTTCGATTCTCGCCCGCGCCTCTCTCTCCCCCTCGTCAACGACGGCGATTGTGTCCCGGCCCACGGTAACAGCACGGTGGGCTGCGGTAGAATGATGTTCCCGACCACCAGACGACCACTGATGAAGCTGATTGGAAGCGTTCGTAGCGGTGTCGCCGCTCTGGTGTTCGTCGGAAGCGCCGGCCTGGCGGTGTGTGGCGACCCGGCAGAACCGCAGGTTCCCGCGACGTTTGAAAAGACTGGTGGGAATAACCAGAGCTCTGGTGTCGGCGCCGCGGTTGCGATCGCCCCGTCGGTGACCATCAAGACCGCGTCGGGAAAGGGAATCGCAGGGATCGCTGTGACGTTCGCCGTGGCGGGCGGTGGCGGCTCAATCACTGGCGGGGTTACAACGACCGATGCGAGCGGGATAGCTACGGTGGGCGGCTGGGTGCTCGGCACGCTCGCAGGCGCCAACACACTTACGGCTGCGGCGGTCGCCGTTCCGGGATCGCCGGTGACATTTACAGCGACGGCCGTTGCGGGGGCGGCAACGACAATTGCGAAGATCAGTACCGATCCGGTATCGCCGCAGGCGGGAAGCAACATCGATTCGATCACGGTGAAAGTCGCCGACAAGTTCGGGAACGGCGTCGCCGGCGAGCTGGTCACGTTTGCCGTGGTGACCGGCGCTGGAACCGTCTCACCCGCCTCAGCGATCACAAACGCAAATGGGCTCGCGTTGGCGCGTTGGACGGTGGGCATCGTTGCAACGACGGCGAACAGCGCGACGGCGACACGGGCTGGACTGGCGGTGCCGACAGTCACGTTCAGCACGACGACCGGGACGGCGGTCACGAAGGTTGTGTTTTCCACGAAGACCGTGGTCGTCGATTCGCTTGCCGTGATTACACCGGCCGTGAGCGCCATCGATCCGGTGGGGAACGCGATCGCGAACGCGGCGATCTCGCTGGTCACCCGCGCGCCATCCACCGCGGCGGCATCAGGTGCGACGGTCACAGGCGCGCGAACCGGTCAGACTTTTCTGGTCGCGACATCGACGGACAACCCGAACGCGAAGGATTCGGCCGTGGTGGTCGTGGCCAACGTCGCGTCGCCGGTGGTGATCGCGACAGTTCCGCGCTTCGACCTCAAGACGGACACGACATTCACGATTCCGCTCATTATCGATATGCGGTCGTCGGGCGAGAAGCTCGGCGCGGCGACGCTGCAGATTACCTGGGATCCGAATGTGCTCACCTTCGTGAGCGAGGCCGAAGGAACGTCGGCGGTTGGCGCGACGATCAATACAACAGCCGCGGGGACCGGGTCGGTGACGCTGGCGATGGCGAGCGCAGCGGGATTCGCCGGCGCGGTGGAAATCAGAAAGTTGACGTTTAAGGCGTCGCTGGTTGCCTCGCGCACCGGCGCACTGGTTCTCATCACAAACGATCTGAGCGGCGCGGTCACGCTTGCGAACCTGCTCCCCAAGACCGTGAGCGCGTTCTACCTGTTCAGAACTCGATAATGGGCGCGGCTCGATGGTGCGTCATGCGGCTTCACGCGAGGATATCATGCGACTGCACGTAACAACTCTCCTGCTGGCGACGGCGCTGACTGGATGCCAGGACCGAGAGCCGATCGCCGCACCCATATTCGCGGCAACTGCACCGCCAGCGCCGGCAATGCAGCGGGTCGCGTTTCTCAGCGTCTCGAGTCTGACGCCGGATGCTGGCAGCATGGTCGTCGTCGAGGGCAACATCGGCGACGGGGAATCGTCATCGATCGCGTCGTTTGTTGTACGGTTGGCGTACGACGCGACGGCGCTCCATTTCGTTCGCGAAGTCCAGCTACCCGGCATGATGCGGGTGGTGAATCCGCAAGGGAAGGAAATCATTGTCGCTGCAGCGTCCGGCAGCGGATCATCCGACAGCCGTTTGTTTGCCGTGGAATTCCTCGTTGATGATCCGGTGGGATTGGCGTCGCTGGTCATGACGCTCAACGAAGTGAACGATCGCGAGTTCAACAGCCAGCTGGCGCTGATCACGTCGTCGCCGATACTGGTGTTCGACAAGAGACTCGCCGCACTGCCTTCGAGTCCCCGGTAGTCGGCGAACGATTTCATGTACACACACGCTCTGCTGATCGCGACTCTGCTCTGGGTTTCGGGAGTGATGAAGCCGGTCGTGTGTGGCACCACGGTCACGGCGGAGGGCGCGCATGTGTTTCTCGAGGCTGTGATTCCGGTGGAGAAGAAGGACACGTTGGTTTCCGTTCGACTGTGCCTCGTGCCGCCGAGGGCCCGCGTCGGCAGCTATTCGGCGACGCTGACCTTCGATTCGACACAGATGCGAGTGTTGCGCGTTGACGTCAGTGGCGGAATGCAGGTGGCAAACGTGAACGATCCGGGATCGATCCGGCTCGCGGGTGCCGCGCCGGGCGGATTTCCGCGCGGCCCGTTGGCGACAATCGCCTTCAAGCCGTCACGGGGAAAAGCGCTGGGAAAGATTCGTGTCACGCTGATCGAGGCGAATTCGCCGACCGGCGCGACGTTGCTTGCGGATTCGAAGGTGTCTGGCTACCCGCTGAGCGATCGCACCCTTGGCGTCATTCAGCAGAAGTCCGGGGCAGTGGTATCGCAGAGCAATCGGACGTCGATTGCGTCGTCAACGACCGGAGTTCCGCGAATCGACAGCATGGTGCCGAACAACGGTCACATCGATGCCGAAGGCGTTCTCGACGTCCTGGTTTACGGAAGAGGGTTCGCGGCCAGGGACAACAGCGTGTTGTTCGATGCGGCGACCGTCGATGGACTGGCGTCGGACAACGGCGGCACTGTCATCCATTTCATGGCGCCAACGATGATTCCCGAGCATGGCAACACGCAGCGGCGGCGTGTGGGCGCAGGCACGTACGCGGTGAAAGTTCGTACGCCGGGCGGGACGAGCAATGCAGTCACGTTTACGGTACGGGGAGGGGATCGATGAGCGAACGATCATGCCGGATCGGGCGAGCCGCCGTCATGCTGGCGCTGCTCGCTCCGATCGTGATGGAATCAGGGGCGCAAGGGCGGGCCGACGACCCCGCGGGCGCGGCGCGGTACTTCAACGAGATACGAGCGTTCCCGGCGGCGCAGATTCCGGCGGGCGCGCGGCAGGCGGCGCTGGCGCAAATGAGGTCGCGGTGGCCGCAGGCATTCGCACAACGTGACGCGTTGGCGACGACGGTTCCGAATCTCTCGTCGTCGACGACGTGGACGTTTCTGGGTCCCGCTCCGCTAACGGGTGGGAGCGGAGCGTTTCCGTCATCGGGTCGCCTCAACTCGATTGCAATTGACCCCGGCAACCCGCTTCGAATCTTCGTCGGCGGGGCGCAGGGTGGTGTTTGGAAAACGACAAACGGCGGCGCGAGCTGGGTGCCGCTCACCGACGCGCAGTGCTCGCTGGCGATGGGCAGCATCGCGATCGACCCGAAGACTCCGACCACGCTTTACGCCGGCACCGGCGAGCTGAACAACAGTGGCGATTCGTACTATGGGTGCGGCGTGCTCAAGTCGACCGACGACGGAAACACGTGGACGCAGCTGGGGGTCAGCACCTTTGTGCGAACGACCAGCCGCAGCGCGACCATCTCGAAGATCCTGGTCGCTGAGGCATCGAGCAGCACGGTGTTTGCGGCAACGAGTTTCGGACTCTTCCGGTCCACCGACGGCGGAACCACGTGGACGTTGATGATCACGGACGCGGTCAGTGGCCTGGGGAACGTCGCGAGTGACATCGTGCAAGATCCGCTGAATGCGTCGATTCTCTACGCGGCGCAGGGATCGATCAGCGGCGCTGTGAACATCAACGGTGTGTACAAGTCGGTGGACGGCGGTGCCACTTGGACGAAGATTCCGGGGACGGCAGGCAACCCTTCGCTGCCGGCATCGAACGTGGGTCGCATCAATCTCGCGATGTCAACGGGCGCGCCGAACACGGTGTTTGCGGCGCTCGAAGACGCCAACGACGGCGTCGGGTCCGACGGACAGTTGCTTGGTCTGTACGTGACCACCGACGGTGGCGCTTCGTGGGGGAAGCGGACCGCGACGTTCAGCGGGTCGATGTGCAACACGCAGTGCTGGTACTCGATGTCCCTCGCGGTCGATCCGGTGAATCCGCTCAACGTCTACTTCGGTGGGCTCTCGCTGTACAAGTCAGTTGATGGGGGCAACACCTTCATCGACATCGGCACGTCGATCCACGTTGACCACCACGCGCTGGCTTTCGACCCGACGAACCCGGCCACGATCTTCGCCGGAAGCGACGGTGGAATCTTCAAGTCGATCAACTCCGGATCCAACTGGACGAGCCTGAACACAAACCTCGGCCTCACGCAATTCTATGCTGGCGTTTCGGTGAGCCCGACGAGCGCGACGACGATTCTTGGCGGGACGCAGGACAACGGCACGCTGCAGTGGGGCGGGTTTTTGACCTGGCCAAACGTGATCGGGGGGGACGGTGGGTTCACCGCGATCGATCAACTGACTGGCAGCGTCGCGTTCGGCGAGACGCAGTGGACCGCGGGCAGCGGCTTCTCTGGGCCCCGGCGAAGAGATTTCGAGGGGGGAGGTTTCAGCAGCCCGAAGTTGGTCGGCATCAATACCGGGGATCGCGCGAGCTTCATTCCGCCGCTGATGATGGATCCGGCACGCCCGAAGATCGTGTATTTCGGGACGTTCAATCTTTATCGATCGGCGAACTCGGGCGATGTCTGGGCGAACATCGGCCCAAGCCTGGTCGCTTCGGGGGGGGTCATCAACGCAATCGGGATTGCTCCGTCCGATTCCCTGACCGTGTATGTCGGGTCGAGCGATGGCAGAGTCTCGTACACGCATGACATGGGCGCGACGTGGACCGCCGCGACTGGACTGCCGAACTTGGCGGTGACGGATTTCGCGGTCGATGCGCGTGATCCGCGTGCGGCAATAGTCGTTTTCGGCGGCTTCACGAACAGCCATGTGTGGCGCACCACCGATGGCGGCGTGACGTGGAATAATCTGACCTTGAACTTGCCAAACGCCCCTACCCTGGCGGTCGTCCTCGAGCCGGGATCGCGGGACATCGACATCGGCACCGACATCGGAGTGTTCACGCTTCGGAACGGCACGACGTCGTGGGCCCCGATCGTGAATGGTCTGCCCAATGTGGCCGTGTACGATCTGGTCTTCGACACGCAGCGTAGCCGGCTGATCGCGGCGACGCATGGGCGCGGGATGTTCTCGCTTGACGTCGCGCAAACGGCGCTGCGCGGCGACATCACCAACGACGGCGCGGTGACGGCGGCTGACGCGCAGGCGATCCTGCAGTCGATCGTCGGCCTGCCGATACCTGGGACGGCAGTTCGCTATCCGCACGGCGACGCGAACTGCGACGGGCAGGTCACCGCGCTCGACGCGCTCGTGGTCCTGATGAAGGTCGCGGGGCTGACCACGACCGGCGTCTGCGTCGGGACGGTCAAATAGGGCGGGATCGCAGCGCGACCGGTCGACGTCGCAACGCGGTTCAGATTCTGCGCGCGCCGGGCCCTCTGCCCGGCGCATATCATGTGCCGCACCGACGGGAGCTCCCAACGTCATGAGATTTCACCTCTTTGTCGTCGTCGGTCTGGTTCCGATGACTCTTTTCGCGCAACGCGGTGGCCGCGGTCAAGGTGATCCGACGCTGAACGGGCCGATTCCGGCGGCGGCCGCGCCATATGGGCCGGCGCTGTTCGAGGCGATGCGGATGAGGAACATCGGCCCGACCACAGGTGGTCGAATCTCCGACATCGCCGTTGATCCGAAGAATCAGTCCGTCTGGTATGTCGCGTCGGCTGCGAGCGGATTATGGAAGACGACGAATCACGGAGTAAGCTTTACGCCGATCTTCGAGAACTATGGGTCGTTCTCGCTCGGCTCGGTCGTGATCGACCCGAACAACTCGAACGTGATCTGGCTTGGCACCGGCGAGAACAACGCGCAACGGAGCGTGGACTTCGGCGACGGTGTTTACAGAAGCATGGATGCGGGCCGGACGTGGACCAACGTCGGCCTCAAGAACTCGGAGCACATCGCGAAGATTCTCATCGATCCACGCAACTCGGAGGTGGTGTACGTCGCCGCTCAGGGTCCGCTGTGGTCGGCAGGCGGCGACCGGGGCCTGTACAAGACGACCGATGGCGGCAAGACGTGGAACGCGGTGCTGTCGATCAGTGAGAACACGGGTGTGACTGACGTCGCGTTCGATCCGCGCAATCCTGACGTGCTGTATGCCGCGGCATGGCAACGTCGTCGTCACGTCGGCATGGCCCTTGGCGGCGGCCCAGAATCTGGAATCTTCAAGAGCACCGACGGCGGAACGAACTGGATGCGACTCCGCAGTGGATTGCCAACGGCCAACGTCGGTCGGATCGGGATTGCCGTGTCGCCGCAGAACGGGGACGTGGTGTACGCGTGGCTGAATCATGCGGCGGGTGCGCGTCGCGCACCGGCGACGGTGGATAACACGTCGGTCGTGACTGATTCAGCCACCGCGGTGCAAACTGGCGGCGGAGTCGGTGGGCGCGGTGGTGCTGGCGGTCGCGGCGGTGGCCGCGGGGCCGTCGATCCGACGATGGGCTTCTACCGGTCGGCGGATGGTGGTGCGACGTGGGTGCGGATGGCGGATGCCAACGTGCAGGAGCCGCAGTACTACGGTGAAGTCTTCACCGATCCGCGCAAGTTCGACCGGGTGTACTTCATCGACACGAACATGAAGTACTCGGACGATGGCGGGAAGACGATTCGCCCTTTGCCAGGAAATGGTGTTCACGTCGACTACCACCTGTTGTGGGCGGATGCGACGGACGCAAACCATCTGATCGTGGGGAGCGATGGCGGACTGTATGAGTCGTACGACTGGGGTCAGTCGTGGCGACACTTTGCGATTCTGTCGATGACGCAGTTCTACCGCATCGGGATCGACAACGCATGGCCGTTCTACAATGTCAACGGCGGCGCGCAGGACAACGGATCGCAGGCTGGGCCAACGCGCTCGTCGTTCAGCGTCGGAATTCGGGGCAGCGATTGGTTCTCCACTGGCGGTGGCGATGGGATGCAGGCGCGGATCGATCCCGACAATCCAGACGTGATGTACAGTCAGACCCAGGGCGGCGCCGATCGTCTCGACAAGTTGACCGGCGAAACGGAGTCGTTGCGACCCGTGGGCAATCGCATTCCGGTTTCCGGCGCGGCCGCTGGTGGTGGCGGCGGCGGTCGCGGCGGGCGCGTGAATACCCCGAGCTGGAACATGACCACGGACACAGTGCGGTGGCATTGGGACACGCCGCTCTACATCAGCCCATTTAATCACGATCGAATCTACACGGCTGGGTCGAGCGTCTTTCGCAGCGACGACAAGGGTCACACGTGGACGAAGATCAGTGCCGACCTCACCAAGCACATCAACCGCGACACACTGCCAATCATGGGACGCGTGTGGGCGGATTCCGAGGCGGTCCTGCGCAACTCGTCGACCAACGACTACGGGACCGGCATGGCGTTCGATGAGTCGCCGCTGAAACAGGGACTCATTTGGTGGGGCAGTGACGACAACGTTGTCGCCTGGTCGGACAACGACGGCAAGAGCTGGACCCGCATAACGTCGTTCCCCGACGTTCCGTCGTGGGCGCAAGTGACGGAAATCGTGGCATCGCGCCACGATGTGAACACCGCGTACGTCTCATTCACGAATTACGCGCGCGGCGACTACAAGCCCTACGTCGTCAAAACGAGTGACCGCGGCAAGACGTGGACGTCGATCGCGGGGGACTTGCCGGATCGTCAGTTTGTCTGGTCGCTGGCCGAGGACCACATCAACAAGAACCTGTTGTTCGCCGGCACGGAATTCGGTCTGTTTTTTACCGTCGACGGTGGCCGCCGCTGGACACAGATTCGCGCCGGGCTTCCGACCATCGCAGTCCGCGACATCGAGGTGCAGCGTCGCGAGAATGATCTCGTACTCGGCACCTTTGGCCGGGGGGCGTGGGTGCTCGATGACTACTCACCCCTCCGCGCAATGACGCCCGAAGTCGCGGGCCAGGATGTCGCATTGTTGCCGATTCGCAACGCGTTGCAATTCCCGGTGCTCAACTGGGCGCGCGGCGCGCCGGGCGATGCCAACGATCTCGCGCCGAATCCGATGTACGGCGCAGTGATCAATTACTACCTCAGGGAGACGCCGACAGGCGCTCTCCTCAGCGGAACAGACAGCTTGCTTGTGGCGATGATCACGGATGCGAAGGGAAAGTTCGTCCGCGACGTCCCCGTGCCAGCGATCGCCGGACTGCATCGGGTCGCATGGAGTTTACGGGGTCCGCCGACTCCTCCACAGCCGCAGCGACGTGACACCACC
>Ga0315281_10004704_pt1 | contig 19778 bp, 18 predicted proteins | sample YL17G07_0_MG_FD_204540 | JGI IMG/M metagenome (GOLD analysis project Ga0315281, IMG submission 204540) | Sediment microbial communities from Yellowstone Lake, YNP, Wyoming, USA - YL17G07_0 | ecosystem: Environmental > Aquatic > Freshwater > Lake > Sediment | place: USA: Wyoming | collected... | reverse complement strand
GGCGCGCGACACGCTATTGCCCGCGATTGAAGCCGACCATTATCGTTCTGACTTATGCGAGCGGATGTTGAATGCGCTGGCTGGATTGGGCCGCCGCCACGAAGTTAGTGACCACTATCGGCGTTACTGTGATTTGTTGCAGAGAGATTTGGGCCTCGACCCGCCACCGGAATTGCGGGCGTTGTATGCGCGGCTCATCCAATGAACGGGCAAAATCGCCAGATTTTGCCCGTTTTTATTGAGTGTGACGGGTTAGGTGACGGGGAGCCTAATAAGGTAGGGCAACTCAGCACTCAGGAGGTGCCCAATGAACCCGTCACAGCGTATCAACTTAGCCGCCTCGCGCATTGCTTGGTGGGCGGCCCAGAACCCCATGGCCGTACGCCTCGCGCTCATCGCCTTACCGCTGGTGGCGGCGCTGGTGGCCCTGCTTACACATAATCCAGCCTATGCCTGTCCGAATGCAGGCTCAAGTTGCGGCACCGGGGGCTAAAATTTCGACAACTCCCAGACCTGCTTACCTGAGAGGGACGGTCGAAGGTGATTGCATCCGGGTGTCCCTTCCGCTAACGGATACCCGGATGCAATCAGGGGTAAACCGAAGAGGTCTTTCATCTTTTGGCGCAAGTGCTCAGGCTGTCATGGTGAGCATTTTTCTCTAGCACTGCCCCGGCGAAATACAGCCAGGTCGTGATGATTCAGATTAAGTGACCGAGGCTACCAACATCCCCAACTGACCGGGCAATGACCCGGTTGATCGGTCGGCCTCGTCAGGCGGGCAGGAGGGTTTCTATGTCTGCGCTTGAACTTAATAAACTCGTAGGCCAGGCCGTCGTCAGCAAGACTTTCCGCGCCGGGATTTTGAATGGCCAGCGGCCCGAATTAGTGCGTCACTTCAGCCTCACGCCCGAGGAAGTGGCCGCGGTGTTGTCCATCGAGGCCGCGACGCTCCCAGACTTTGCCGCCGCAGTTGGGCGCATTGTGGCCAACCAGCCGACTCGGTTTGCAAAGTCACATTCTGTTCCGTCTCATCCGCTGGCTGATGACCCGTAAAGACCGGCAAGTTATATCCGGTGGGCTCTACCAGATTTAACAGAAATCTGCCTGTAGATCACGCTTAAAGCGTGACGACTTGTGCGGTCTTGTAGGTCACGCTTCAAGCGTGACCCACATTAATCCCATTAAAGTCGGGAGAGCCATTTGGTTTCAATAGGCCACGAAAGTCTGTCGTTGCAAGGCACAACCTTTGCGCCTCGCGTTTCGTGAGGTATTGAACTCAGTAGAAGGCGGGAATGGTGAATACTCCTATCCGGGTTTTGATGGTGGAAGACTCTCAAGATGATGCCAACCAAATTGCCCATGAATTGCGGCAGGGCGGCTACGAAATTGCCTCCCGGCAAGTCCATACGCTGGAAGCTTTACGCGCGGCATTAACGAGCCAGGCGTGGGACCTCATCCTCTGCGATCACTCCTTGCCGAATTTTGATTCTTTGGATGCGCTGGAGGTTGTTAAAGCCAGCGGGCTTGACCTGCCGTTTATCATCGTCTCTGGCGCCATCCCGCGCGATCTGGCGCTGACCGCCATGCGGCGCGGCGCGCGCGATTTTGTCGTGAAGGATGATCTGGCGCGACTAGCGCCTATCGTCGAACGCGAACTGCGCGACGCCGAGATGCGGCGGGAACGCTACCGGGCCGAGGCGCAAGTCCGGCGGAACGCCGCCCACGCGGAAGCGCTGGCCCGCACCGCCGCCCGGCTCAACGCTCAACTCGATTTCGACGCCGTGTTGCAGGCGGTCTGCGAAGAAACAGTCCACGCCCTGAGCGTTTCCGGGGTCTCCATTTCCATTTACGATCCGGTCTCGACTGAAATTCGGTTGGCATTGGCTTACGGCTTGCCGGCCGCATATGCCCAGAGTCACCAACCCGTCTTGCGCGCCGAGTACGAAGAATACTTCCGGCGCTTCGGGCCGGTTGTGGTCGTGCCCGATGCGCGGGTCGAAACGACCTTGCCCAGCGCCGGACTCTACGCGCGTTACGACATCGGCACCATCGTTTGCACCGGCCTCCTCCGCGGAGGGGAACTGGTGGGCCTGCTGAGTGTTTATATGCTTGGTGAAACGCGGACTTTCGCCGCGGATGAATTAACCTTGCTGAAAAGCCTGGCCGATCAGGCCGCGCAGGCCATCGCCAATGCGCGCTTATTTGCCGAGGCGCGGCGGCGACTGGCGCACGTGCAGGCCTTGCGCGCCATAGATACCGCCATTACCGCCAGCCTCGACGTGCGCCTGACGCTCAACGTCATTCTGGGGCAAGTCACTCAGGAACTAGGTGTGGACGCCGCCGACGTGTTGTTGCTTACCCCGCACGCGCAAGTTTTCGAATACGCCGCCGGGCGCGGGTTTCGCACGCAGGTCCTGCAACGCACCCGCTTGCGTCTGGGTGAGGGGCACGCCGGGTTGGCCGCGCTGGAGCGCCGCGTGGTGAGCGTTCCCCGGCTGGGTGAGCAACCCGGCGATTTCACCCGCGCCCCGTTGCTTCAAAACGAAAACTTCGTCGCCTACTTCGCCGCGCCGCTCGTGGCCAAGGGGCACGTGAAAGGCGTGCTCGAAGTCTTTCACCGCGCACCGCTCAACCCGGAGCCAGAATGGCTGGATTTTTTGGAAACACTGGCCGGGCAGGCGGCCATTGCCATAGACAACGCCGCGCTATTCGAAAATCTCCAGCGCTCGAATACCGAACTGAGTCTGGCGTACGACGAGACCATCGAGGGCTGGTCACGCGCGCTCGACCTGCGCGACAAGGAAACCGAGGGCCATACTCAGCGCGTGACTGAAATGACCATGCGCCTCGCGCAGGCCAGCGGCGCCTTCAGCGAGGCTGAACTCACCCATATCCGCCGGGGCGCGCTTCTGCACGATATCGGCAAGATGGGCGTCCCCGACGGCATTTTGCTCAAGCCCGGCCCGCTCACCGAGAGTGAGTGGGAAGTGATGCGTCAGCACCCGAAGCACGCCTACGATATGCTCGCGCCCATTGCCTTCCTCCGCCCGGCGCTGGACATTCCCTATAGTCACCACGAGAAATGGGAGGGGACCGGCTACCCGCGCGGATTGCGGGGCGAGGCCATTCCCCTCGCGGCCCGGTTGTTTGCAGTAGTGGACGTGTGGGATGCCTTGCGCTCCGACCGCCCCTATCGCCCCGGCTGGGCGGCGGCCAAAGTGGGCGAACACATTCGGGAGCAGGCCGGGAAGCATTTTGACCCGCGGGCGATGGAGATGTTTTTGGGGATGATGGGGAGAGAAGTTGAATAGCCGAGGGGGAAGGGGAAAAATTCAGAAACCGGGTTTCTCCAAGAAACCCGGTTTCTGGTTAAGCACTGACGAACTCAACCGCGAATATAAATCGGGTTGCTAAAAATCCACCCGCGCAATTGCCCCTGATAATGCAAGTGGGCTTCTACTCTAAACGCCCCCGGTTGCCTCTCCGGCACGATGTGCGTGGCATTAGCCTGATTTTCCCACCGCTTCACTTCCTGTCCGTTACACATCAATCGTAATACTGTCGCCGGGGCGGGCGTCCCGATTTGCAAAGTGACGCCGCGTTTGTTTGTCACCTCGTCGCCCAGCACGGCTTGCCCCTTTTCAAAATTGGCAGTGAACTTGAAGCCCCGCGTCGGCGCGGGATAGTCGTAGCCCACGAAACAATGCCCGCTGGCCAGCGCGCTCAACATCCGGCGCTTGTCGCTTTCAACTTCACCCGTGAAAGGTGAATCGAGCAGGAGGTGCGTGTTCACACAGCGAAAGAGAAACGGGTAGGGGAAGATGGTGCGCGTGAGTCCGGCCAGGTGATATTCCGTGCCGTGCGCGTCGGCGTTGCCGATGGCCACCACGCGCAAGCCCTGCGCGGTGAGTTCGTCCCACTTGGCGAGCGTTTGCGGGAACGGGCCGCGAATGCCGCGCTCCGGGTTGAAGGCGTAGCGCACCGCGTTAGGCCACGAAGTGACGAGGCTCTTGAACTCCGTCATGTAATTCCAAATCTCCAGGCCGGTGAACCCCCGCACGTCCCAGCTCACCCACGAGAGATCGGGTTCGTGAACCAGCGGGGCCTCCGGGTCGCTGGGGTGCGCGAAAAACGTCAGGGCGTGGCGGCCCCGCGCGGCGTCCACCAATTTCTGCGGGTCGGGCGCGTGGCCGGCCAGTTCCGCGTCCGCGCCGTAGACGAGCATATGATTTTTCTGCGGGTCGCGCATCTGGTCGTGGATTTCTTCGCCGACCAACACCAGCACCCGCTGGCCATCTTTCTCGTAATAATGCTCCGGCCCCTGCACCCACACGTTGTGGTCGGTGACGATGATGGCGTCCAACCCGGCGCGCATGGCCGCCTCGGCGATTTGCGCGTGATACCATTCGCCGTCGCTATACGGCGTGTGCATATGCATATTGGCGACGATTTCGTGGAATGGCATGGAGTCCCTATTGTGCCGGGGCGTATGATAGAGTTAGATGAATGCTGGGGATTATAGCCGACTTGGGAAACGACTCAACAATGACGACTACCTTGAAACTCTCCCGCCCCGCAGGGGTTTATCTGGCCCGCGAGGCCGCGCTGGTTTTGCTCTGGGCGTTTGCCGCGCTCGTGGCGGGGACGGTGGACGGCCTCTTCCGTTTCAACCTGCAACTGTACGCGGCGGTGGTGTTAGGCGGCGTAATGGTCTTGTGGCTCGGCGCGCGCCTGTGGCAGAAGCGCGGTCTACCCCGCACGGGTTTGGAATGGGCCATTATTATTTTTTTAGTGATGCAGGGCGGCCTCACTCTGCTCTCAATAGACCCGCGCCGCAGTCTCGCCATCCCCGCGCAGACGCTGGCCTACGCGCTCATCTTCCTCTGCGCGTTTGACCTCACGCGCTCCGGCTGGCCCGCCGAGTTGACCGAGAAGACTCTGCTCATCGTCGGCGGGATCGCGGCGGGGCTGGCGCTGGTGAACATCGCGCAAGTGTTTCTCAATTGGCTGACCATCACCGCCGGGTTGCCCCACGCGCCGAGTTTTGTCTATCGCCTCTACACGCCATTAGGCGATGCGAATCTCGTAGCGGCCTTCTTTAATATGATTATCCCGCTCGCGGTCGCACGGGCGCTGACGACGCCCGCGCGGTTGCCGCGTTTCCTGCTCGGCGCGCTCGTCGCCGCGAGCCTCGTCGCCGAAGTTTTCACGCGCTCGCGCGGCGGGCTGGGCGCGCTGGTCGTCTCGACAGGCGTGTTCGCGCTGTTGTGGATTATCTTCGTTTCACCCGAGGCGCGGGCGCGGGCCGCGCGCTGGTGGGCGGCCTGGCGCGCTCGTCCGCTCGTGCTGGGCGGATTGTTGTTGCTGGCAGTGATTGGCGCAGTCGTCGTCGGTGTGCCGTTCTTGCAGTTGCGCGGGAATAATTTGCAGGGGCCGCTCTTGTCCGCCCGCAATGAATACTGGGGCGCGGCGAACATCGCGTGGCAAGCCTCGCCGCTGTGGGGCAGTGGGCCGGGCACGTTCCCCACCGATTTCATTCGTTACTATGCCTCGCCGCCCGGTCGCCCATACTTGCACGCCCACAACATTTTGCTGACGACCCTGGCCGAGTCGGGCCTCATTGGACTCGCGGGATTGTTCTTCGGCCTCGGGCTGGTGGCGCGGGCGTGGTGGCGGGCGCGGGAGCAAACGTCCCGCGCGGGCCGCGCGCGCTGGGTTGCCGTCGCCGCGATGTGGGTGGCCTTTATGGGACACGGCTTGTTCGACGACCACACCCGGTTCGTGGCGGTGACGATTCCGTTGGGGGTCTTGCTCGCCGCCGTGCTGGCCGAGTCGCCTCGGGCGGAGTCGCCGCGCGCGTTTCATCCTGTGTGGCTCATCGTGCCGGGGTTGGCGTTGGCTGCGTTCAGCATTTATTCACTGCGCGCCTATGCCGTGAGCGAACAGGCAGTGGCCCTCGGCGCGAAAGATTGGGCGCGCACGGCGCAGTTGTTTGACGAAGCGACGAGGCTTGACCCGTCACTGGCTTTCTATTGGCAACAGGCCGGTTATGCTTACGGACGTTTGGCGGCAGAAGGGGATGAGCAAGCCCTCAGCCCGGCGATTGAACGCCTTAAACGCGCTCGCGCGCTCGAACCGGCTTACACCGTCACTGCCGCAAACCTCGCCGCGCTTTACTGGCAAGCGGGCCGCTCGGCGGACGCCGAGGCCGAAATGCGTCGCGCCGCCGAGCTCGCGCCGGGTTTTGAACTCCCGCCTCTCAATCTCGGCGTGTATGCCGAAGCCCTCCACCGTGAAACCGAGGCGCAAGATTTTTATCGGGCCGCCTTGAAATATGGCGGTTCCGCTCAAACGAGCGAGGACTTTTGGGGTCAGTCGTCCGCGCGGGCCGCGATACTTGCCGAGTGGCAAGCCGCCCGTGAGCCGGATTGGAGCGCGAGGGTCGAGGCCGCCCTCGCCGCGCAAGATTTTGTCGCCGCTGAACGCGAACTGGTGGAAGCCTGGCAAACCAATGACCAGATTGGCACAGTCTATCGCTATTTCGCCCGGCTCGCTCAAGCGCGGGGCGACTTGACGCTCGCGCGCCGCTATAGTGATTGCGCGTTGTGGGTGCAAAGTCCAGACGTGTATCAGCAAACGTGGTCGGCGCTGGAGGCGGCGGATATTGCGCGGGCTAGTGGTGATCTAGCCCTCGCCGAGTTTCGCTATCGCGCGGTGTTGAACGCGGCGACGGACTATGGCGCGTACGGCTGGGGTTCCGGCACGGCGGGCTGGAGTCCGTATGCGTTCTTCACCTTCCAGCGCCGGGGTCTGGGCGATGAGTTGCTCCCGCAACTTGTTCGCGCCGATTTCATGCCCGAACTGGGCCGTAGCTTATTGGCGCTAGGTCAATTGTACGAAGACCGAGGGGAAAAGGAAAAAGCCGCGCAGGTGTACCGGCAATTGTTGGCGCGGGATGAGTTGTTGGTTGAGGCGCGGGAGGGGTTGGAGCGTGTGGAAGAGCCGTGAGGACTTAAAACAACCTCGCCCGTCCCTCATCCTTCGTCCTCAGCAACAACCCTCTTTCCCTCAGCCACTCCGCCTCCGGCTCCCATTGATACTGCTCCAAATCCACGCGCTCTTTTTCGTCGAAGACCACGCCCTCTTGCTCCAACAAATGCTTCTGCACCAGCGGCCCGTAACCGGCCCGCGCGCTCACCTTGCCCTGCCTATTAATCACCCTCTGCCACGGCACGTCGTCGGCGCAATTGGCCATCGCGCTTCCCACCCAGCGCGGCGAGAGTTTTTCATACTGCGCCGGGTCCACGCGGGCAGGCGGGGGGATGAGCGCCGCAATCTGCCCATACGTCATCACGCGCCCCGGCGGAATGGCGCGCACAATCTCGTACACGCGCTCGGCATAACCTTTGGGGTCGGGCGGGCTGGAAAACGGCATAAACCGAGTATAGCACGGTGTATAATCCGCTCGTGATCCGAAAAATATTCCTCAGCGTAGCAGCGACTTTAGTCGTCGGTTGTGCCGTTGAACCTCTGACTCCGACTCCGGTGGAAGTGACCCAACCCCCGCCGTTGGTCGCTATCGTGACATTTACCCCAGCTCCAAGTACGGGCGGGTCTCAGATCCGCCCCGACTCACCCCCGACGGCGACTTCCGCCCCGGCCCCGACGGTGATTCCGTCCCCCACGGACTTCGCCCCCCGCCCCGCTGTTGTGAACTCGCTGGTGGTCGCCCCCCCGACGGCTATCCCCCCCGTCCTCGTCGCGCCGCCGCCCTCCGCCGATGTCGCCGCCGCCGAGCAATACACTATTGACCTCATCAACGCCCAGCGCGTCGCCGCCGGGGTGGCCCCCCTCAATCGCGACGAGACCCTCATGGGCATCGCCCGCGCGCGAGTTGCGGATATGGTCGCACGGGGCTACACTGGACACACTGATCCCGTGACCGGCGAGCGGTTAGCGCGCTCCATGATGCGCGCCGCCGGATACACCAGCAACTACCTCGGCGAGAACTGGTACGGCACCATCAACGCCCCGCCCGCCATTGCCGATATTGCCATGAACTGGTTTATGACCGACCCGCCGCACGCCCAGAACATCCTTAACCCCCACTACGTCTTCGTCGGCGTGGGCATCGCCTACAACGGGCGGCAGTGGCTGTTGGCGCAAAACTTTGCGGGGAATTGAAAGTGGTAATGAAAATCACCGAAATGATCTTAGAGAAGGAAGTGACCCGCCTGCTTGAGCAATGGCTTCAAGCGCAAGCGGTGAATCAGCCAAGCGTGGGTGGCAAGCGACCTGACGTTATTCTGACAATTGATGATTTTCGTTTCGTTATTGAACTGGAACTAGGCGCACCGCGCAAAATGTTGGAAGCTGTCGCGCAAGGCTATGAATATGCTCAAAGAGTCGGAGCCGATGGCATTATTGGGTTAGTTTATCCTGAAGAGGCTCGCCGGACAGTTGCCACACAGCAAGATGTTGTGGATGTAGTAACAACTACGCCGGTTTCCGCGCTGGTTCTATCGCCACTCTTAAGCCAACATTTTCCAAACATTGCCTTAGACCAGTTAGCCAGCAAGTTGCGGGATTTACTGTCTCGCAAGACGCCTAGCTCAGATGTCGGATTAATTACCAATATGCTTTAGAAAAAACAGAGAACGACCCCGAAGAAGGCTCAGTGGCCTATGCGCTCATCAGCGCCAATGAAACGGGCGACCCCTCGGAAATAGAAGACTTAATCGGCGATGTGGTGGCGCAGTTGTTCAAGGATGCGGGGGTGGAGCACAAGCGGGTAAGCGCCCGCGGCCAGAGTTACAGCATTGCCGAAGAAGCCTACAATGAATTTGCGGCCTGGTTCAATATGCCATGGGAATAGTTCCAACTCTAACCATCCGCTCAATCCATTGACCAAAGAGCTGCATGACTAACAAAGAACTTTCCGACATTTTCTCCACCATTGCCGATCTGCTCGAGATCAAGGGTGAGATCATCTATAAGATTCTCGCCTATCGCCGCGCGGCGCAGACGTTGGGCGAGTATGGCCGCAACGTGACCGACGTGTGGAAGGCGGGCAAACTCAAAGAAATCCCCGGCGTGGGTGACGCCATTGCCGAGAAGATTGACGAACTCCTCCGCACCGGCCAACTCGGCTTTTTGGAGAAACTCAAAAAAGAAATCCCGGTCGGGCTGGTGGAGATGCTCAAGGTGCAAGACGTGGGGCCGAAGAAGGCCGCCCTGTTCTGGAAGAAACTCGACATTACGACGGTCACAGATTTAGAGAAAGCGGCGCGCGCCGGGAAACTCCGCGACCTGCCCGGGCTGGGTGAAAAGTCCGAGGCCAAGATCATCGCCGGGATTGAAGCGCGCCAGCGCGCCAGTGGCCGGGCCAGCATGGGCAAAGCGTGGCCCGCCGCGCAGGAACTCCTCCGGTTTTTGCGCGGCCTCCCCGGCGTCAAAGTGGCCGAGAGCGCGGGCAGTCTGCGCCGGATGCGCGCCACGATTGGCGATCTGGATTTCCTCGTCGCCGCCAATGACGCCGAGCCGATCATGAAGGCCTTTGTGCATCACCCGCAAGTGGCCCGCGTGCTGGGGCAGGGGCCGACCAAAGCCTCCGTCGAACTCTCCAACGGCCTGCAAGCCGATTTGCGCGTCCTGCCGCCGGAGCGCTTCGGCACGCTCCTGCAATACTTCACCGGCAGTAAAGAGCACAACGTCAAACTCCGCGAACTCGCGCTCACGCAAGGGCTGTCGCTCTCCGAACACGCCTTCACCAAAAAGAACGGCGAAGAAATTTTGTGCGCCACCGAGACCGAAGTCTATAAGACCCTCGGTTTGCCTTACATCCCGCCCGAACTGCGCGAAGACCGGGGCGAGCTGCAAGCGGCCTTGCAAAACAAACTCCCGCGCCTGATTGAAATGAATGATTTGCAAAGCGATTTGCATTCGCACACGACCTGGAGCGACGGGACGCTGGCGGTGAAGGAGATGGCGCAATCGGCGCGGAGCCGGGGCCTCAAGTGTCTGGCGATCACCGACCACTCCCAAAGCCTCGGCGTGACGGGCGGTCTGACCCCGGAGCGTTTGCGCGCCCAACGGAAAGAGATTGACGCGGCGCAGGGCGAACTCGGCTCGGGGTTCAGTCTGTTGCAGGGCGCGGAAGTCGAGATTCGCGCCGACGGGCAGTTGGATTATAGCGACGACACGCTCGAAGATCTGGATATCGTCGTCGCTTCCATTCACACCTCGCTCCGGCAAGAGCGCGACAAAATCACTGCGCGGCTCATCAAGGCGATTCACAACCGGCACGTGGACATCATCGGCCACCCGACGGGGCGCTTATTGCCCGACCGGGAAGGCTCGGATTTGGACATGGACGCGGTGTTGCAGGCCGCCGCCGATTCGGGCGTGGCGCTGGAAATCAACGCGAACCCGGCGCGGCTGGATTTGGACGACGTGTATGCCAAGCGCGCTTTGGAGTTGGGCTGTTTGCTTGCGATTAACACCGACGCACACAACTCGTCTGATTTTGATCTGGCGCACTTTGGGGTGGGCACGGCGCGGCGGGCGTGGGCCACGAGCGAGGCGGTCATCAACGCCTGGCCGACGGAGAAGTTGTTGCACTGGTTGGACGAGCGCGGGCACCGGCGGATGCGCAAAGGGACCGGCGCCCTCGTCGAGATCGCCGTCGTCCCCCCGGCCCCGGAAAAAAGCCCGCGGAAAACGGTTAAACCGCCGGCCACCAAGAAAGCGCCGGTTAAACGGAAACCGGCCGGGGCGTCCAAGTCTAAAAAAGTGAAGAGTAAAAAGTGAACCGGGAAGCGTATTTTTTGTCTCGGCAAAGGTTGGAAGCCGGTAGTTTGGCTTCCGTGAAAAATTCGAGTAGGATTGAAAACTATGGCTGATGTGAATGCGATTGTGCGCCGCGCCTTTCCGGGCGTGACCGACGACGAAGTGAACGCGCTGTGCGAGGTGGCGGAGACGAAGATTTATCCGCCGGGCACGACGTTGTGCCACGAGGGCGCGATTGAGCACGTCTTTTACATCGTGGCCGACGGGCAGACGGCGATCACCAAGAAGCTCGGCGAGAACGAAGAGCAGGTCTTGGCAATGCGCCACACGGGCGAGTTCTTTGGCGAGATGGGGATTCTGGAACACAAGCCGCGCACGGCCAGCATCACGACGCTGGTCGAGACGACGGTGCTGGAAATTTCGGAAGACGATTTTCAGCGTTTGCTCGCCGCGAACCCGAACATGGCCATGGTGATGATTCAGCGATTCGTGGGGGCGGTGCGCGCGACGAATGACAACACCATCGGCGATTTGCGGCGCAAGAATGACGAATTGCGGAAAGCCTACGACGATTTGAAGGCGGCGCAGGCCGAGATTGTGAAGAAAGAAAAACTCGAACGCGAGATGGAAATCGCGGGCGAGGTGCAACGCAGTTTACTGCCGTCCAAGTTCCCGTCCGTTCCCAATTACACCTTTGCCGGGCGGAACGTCCCGGCGCGGCACGTCGGCGGCGATCTATATGACGTGCTAAAGATTGACGACGAGCACGTGGGCCTGCTCATGGCGGATGTGTCGGACAAAAGCGTCCACGCCGCGCTGTTTATGGCGGTGACGCGCGCGTTGTTCATCGCCAACGTGCGCCAGAGCCTTTCCCCGGAAAAAGTCGCTATGGCGGTGCATCACGGCATCATGGAAGTATCATCCAACGACGAAATGTTCGTGACGGTGTTCTATGGCGTTTTGCACTTGCCGACCGGCAATCTGCGCTACGTCCGCGCCGGGCAGGACAAGCCGCTGTTGTTCCGCCAGAGTTTCCCCCTGCCGCTGGCGCTGGAGGCCGAAGGGCGCTTCTTGGGCATGTGGCCCGATCTGGTGCTCGAAGAGCGCTCGATTCAACTTCAGCCCGGCGATTTGCTGATGGCCTATTCCGACGGCGTGCCCGACGCAGTGAACGAAACCGACGAGTCGTATACGACCGAGCGGTTGATTACGCTCATCGGGCGGCACCGCTCGGAACCCGCGCCCGCCGTATGTCAGGCGGTGTTCGACGACGTGTTCCTGTTCCGAGGCACGGCGCCGGCGTTTGACGATATTACGGTGCTGATTGCCAAGTATGACAGCGGCCCAGCAACTTAATTTTTCCTCGTTCTTCATTTCGTCGTGACCGTTTCCCCTCGCAACTCAGCTGGCTATATCCCGTGGTGGCTGTTGGCGGTGGTGACGTTTTTGTTCATCATCGCCGCCGTCGGCCTCGTCGCCTTTTTAGCGGCGACGCGCCCGGCGGATTTGCCCCTCCCGACGGTGACCGCCGTGGTGGTGACTGCGCCGCCCGCGGCGGTGATCGCCACCCCGACGATTCAATCGCCCCCGACCGCCGCGCCGACCGCGACCCCGCCGGAGGCCTCACCGCCCCCGCCGCCGGCGGGGAGCATTCAGGTCGGCGATTTCGTGCAAGTGACCGGCACCGGCAGTGACGGCATTCTGAACCTCCGCGCCGAAGCCAGCACTGCCAGCCCGGTGAACTATCTTGCCATCGAGCGCGAGGTCTTTCAAGTGCAAGCCGGGCCGCAAGACGCCGACGGGTTTACCTGGTGGTATCTGGTTGACCCGGCGACGAACACCAAATACGGCTGGGCGGTGCAGAATTATTTGCAGGTGGTCCAACCGTAAAAAAATGAAAAATGAAGAAATGAGAAATGCAAAAAAATATGTATAGTCATCCCCGTCAACTTTTCATTTTTCATTTGGATTTTGAATAATGCCTCGTCCAACCTCCATCACCCTCGACCGCACCCGCCAAGTTCTCATCATCCCCTGGGACGATGGACACCCAAGCGAATACCCGCTCTCCGGCTTGCGCGAAGCCTGCCCGTGCGTTGAGTGCCGGGGCGGGCACGAGAACATGGGTAAACCGCCTGATCCAAATGTAATGCTCCTCATCCCTCTCGCGCCGACCAAGAGTTACATGATCGCCAAGTTGTTGCCCGTGGGCAACTACGCCCTTCAGCCGGAGTGGGACGACGGGCATCACAGCGGCATTTATACGTGGGCTTATTTGCGGGGGTTGTGTCCGTGTGAGGAATGCCGAGAAAAAAGGATTGCTTCGCAGGATGAAGGATGAAGTATGCCCAAAAAACTCATCACCGCCGAAGACCTGTACGAACTGCAATTCGTCGAAGACCCGCAGATTAGCCCGGACGGGAAGCACGTTGCCTTTGTGAAAGTCACGCTGGATAAATTGGGCAACCAGTACAACCGGAACATCTGGCTGGCGACGCTGGGCGGGACGGCGCCGCGCGCGCGGCAGTTCACGTTCGGGGCCAAGCCGGATACCTCGCCACGCTGGAGTCCCGACGGGCAGACGCTGGCCTTTGTCTCGGCGCGCGGCAGTAAGCCGCAGATTTATTTGATCGGACTGGCCGGCGGCGAGGCGCGGCCACTCACCTCGACGACGAATGGCGCGAGCAACCCGGTGTGGAGCGCGGATGGTAAACGGATGGCGTTTCTCGCCGCGGTGAATGCGGAGGAGAGAAAGCGGGAGGATGAGGGCCAAGAAGACGCGCCGCCCGCGACGGCGCTGGAAGCCAGGCACAAACAGGAAAAAGAAGACGAAAGAGAAAAAGAGAAAAGCGATCCGCGCGTCATCACCAAGTTCCCGTACCGCACGGGCAAAGAATATTTTGACGACCGCTGTTCACACATCTACGTGATGGACGTGCCGGGGGGGGACGAGAAGCCGGGCAAGGCGTATCGCATCACCGACGGCGAACTGGGTTTTGGCGACATCGCGTGGTCGCCGGACGGGAAAACCATTTACTCGTCGCAATCGCGCACGCCGAATTATTCGCCGTGGGAACACGCCGACCTCGTGCAGATTGCGGCGACCGGGAAGCGCAAGCCGTTCAAGCGCTTGACGAAAGAGGGGCACGAATATCGCGGCCCGCTGGCCTCGCCGGATGGCAAGTGGCTGGCGCTGGGGCGCAACGTGGAAACCGGCTCGCTGGGCAACCTCACACATTTGGCGGTGATGTCGGCGACGGGCGGCGGTGTGGTGCGCGACCTGACCTTGGAATTTGACCGAAGCGTGGACTTCTTTAGCGCCCCGTGCCCGTTCTGTTGGTCGGCGGATTCGCGCTGGCTCTATTTCATGGTGGGCAGTCGCGGCGACACGAATATCTATCGCGTGAGCGTTAAAGGTGGGGCGGTGGAAAAGGTCATCGGCGGGCGACGGCAAGTGTTGGGGTTCAGCGTTGACCGCGCGGGCCAGGTCGTTTTTGCCGCGTGGGGGCCGGACCGTCCCTCGGATGTGTATATCGCCGGGGCGGGGGGCAAGTTTGAGAAACGTCTCACCGATTTCAATCGCGCCTTCCTCGCCGGGCGCGAAGTCGCTAAAGTCGAGGAGATGACCTATACCTCAACGGATGGTTACAAGGTTCAGGGGTGGCTACTCAAGCCCGTTGGATTCCGCACAGGCCAGAAGTATCCGCTGGTGGTGCATATGCACGGCGGGCCGTGGGTGATGTGGGGGCCGAGCACGCCGAGTATGTGGCTGGAATGGCAACTGCACGCGGCGCGCGGCTACGCAATCTTCTTCTGCAACCCGCGCGGGTCGGAGGGCTATGGGCAGGCGCACGCGACGGCGATTCGGAATCACTGGGGCGAACCGGCCATGCCCGACATTCTCGCGGGGGTGGATCAAGTGGTGAGTATGGGCTTCGTGAACCCGAAGCGGATGGCGCTGACCGGCGGGAGTTACGCGGGCTATATGACTGCGTGGATTGTGAGCCATGACCGGCGCTTTGCCTGCGCGTGGGCGCAACGCGGGTTGTATAACTTCCTGTCGTGGTACGGCACGACGGACATTCCGTACTTGTACGAGCGTGAGTACGATGCGTATCCGTGGGAGGATGTCGAGAAAGCGTGGCGCGCCTCGCCGCTGGCTTACGTGAAAAACATCCGCACCCCGCTGGCGATTGAGCATCAGGACAACGACTGGCGTTGCCCGCCCGCCGACGCCGAGCAACTTTATTCCGCGCTCAAGCGGCTCAAGCGGACGGTGGTGATGTATCGTTACCCGCGCGAGGGGCACGAGATGTCGCGGGGCGGGGAGCCGGGACACCGGGTGGATCGGCTTAATCGAATGACGGCGTGGTTTGACCGGTATTGCAAAAAGTAAAACTTAAACAAAACCGCCCGCCTCATTCCAAGGCGGGCAGTTCCGTTTTAACGGCCAGCCAGCGGCTACAGCATCTCCACCAATTGCAGTAACACCTGCTTCACACTGGTTTTGCGCGTGGAGACGCAGGGCATGACGAGGATATCCGCGTCGAGGCCCAGCGCGCGGCGGAGTTTGGCGGGGGAGGCCGCGCCTTCCGCGTCTTGCTTGTTCGCGGCAATGACGTACGGCACGGCGTGGGCGGAGGTGAAGATGTCAATCAGTTCGCGGGCTTCGTCCACCGTGTCGAGGTCGGCGGAGTCCACCAGCAGGACAAAGCCGTCCATCTCTTGCGCGAGGATGTCCCACATGAAATCGAAGCGGGCTTGGCCGGGCGTGCCGTGCAGATGCAAAACGGCGTCGTCGAGCGTGACGCGCCCATAGTCCATGGCCACAGTCGTGGTGCGTTTGGTGATGCCCTCGATGCGGCGCGTGATTTTGCGCTCGGTGCTGACCACGTCAATCTCGCTGATAGCTTTGATGAAGCGGGTCTTGCCCGCGCTGAACGGGCCGGTGACGACGATTTTGTAAATGCGACTCATAGGGGCCGGGGTGACGGGGAACAAGGGGCGGGTGGCGAGAGGCCGTTCTCGTCACGCGTCACGCGCCCCCGCCACTTTCTCCTCCGCGGTCTTGCGGAAGTCCACAAAGCGGTAGCCGACGCCCCGCTCGGTGAGAATGTATTTCGGGTGGGCCGGGTCGGCTTCGAGTTTCTCGCGCAGGTAGTTGATGTAGAGCCGGAGATAGTGCGTTTCCTCGCGGTATTCGTAGCCCCACACTTTGGCGAGCAATTGATCGTGCGGCACGACCCAGCCCGCATTGTTCACCAGATGATAGAGCAGGCGATATTCGGTGGGGCGGAGTTTGACGGGCCGGCCCTCGACCAGCACTTCGCGGCGGTCGAAGTTGAGGCTCAAACGCTCGTCCACGTACAACGTGGATTTTTCGGCGGGGGCGGGGGCCTCGGTGCGGCGCAGGACGGCTTTCACGCGGCTGACGAGTTCGCGCGGACTGAAGGGCTTGGTGACGTAATCGTCCGCGCCCAATTCGAGGCCGCGCACCCGGTCATCTTCCTCGCTCCGCGCGGTGAGCATGATGACGGGGATGTTCGAGATCTCGCGCAGGGCGCGGAGCGTCTCGAATCCGTCGAGTTCGGGCATGGCGACATCGAGCAGGACGAGATCCGGCAGAGTATCACGCACCCGCTGGAGAGCGGCTAACCCGTCCGAGGCCTCGGTCACTTCGAAGCCGTCGTGTTCCAAATTCAGGCGGATGAAGCGAATCATCCGGGGTTCGTCGTCCACCACGAGGATGCGGTGGCGCGGTTCGCGGGGCGGAGGCATAGCGGATGTTGGAAATTTGATGTTGGAAGTTGGAGGCCCGCTGGAGGCTACCCGGCGCCTCCAACTTCCCGCTCGAAGAGCGTCCAACTTCCAACGGGTTATTCTCGGACGAAGCCGACGACCTTGTCTTCCTCGCCGGAGGGCATGACTTCAATGAAGCCGACGCGGCTCATGGGCCAGATAACTTGCGTGACGTTGAGGGCGAGGTAGCGCAAGTCTTTGCCGTCGCGCATCCGCGGGCTGTTGGCGATAAGGATGGTGTCGGTCACTTCAGGGAGCTTGTCTATCTCGGCCAGAATCGGTTCTTCATTGGCGATGTGGATGAGGACGGTATAGGCCATGCAAGCCTCCGGGAGGGGATGAGATTAGAGGTTGAAATAGACGCGGACGGCCAATTTGCCGAGGCGGATTTCGTCGCCGCTTTCGAGCCGCACGGGTTCATTGGCCACCAGCGGCGAACCATTGAGTTGGGTGCCGTTGGAACTGCCCAGATCCATTAGGAGCAGTTGCCGCCGATCTACGCGCAAGGTGGCGTGGCGACGGGAGACGCCTTTCTCGCGTCCGCCGTACGCCGTGAGGTTCACATCCACCGTTTGCGGTTCTTGCGCCTCGCGGCCCAGGGAGTATTCGTTCCGGCCCTCGAGGATGACGGGCTGAGTCACGCCGCTGATCGTGAGAGCAATCTGCCCGGCTTTGAGATTGTTGATGCTCGTGATGGTGGCGGTCCCTTTGGGAATGTCGGCCAGTTGCTTGGAGTTGAAGGTGACGGTCGGCGGCAGTTCCGCCCCGCCTTCCCAGAGGCGGGCGCCACATTCTGAGCAGAACAATTCCCCATCGAATTCTTGATGGCGGCAGGAAGGGCAAGTGATCATTTGCTTTGCGTGCCTTTTGAGGGGGGCGGCGCGAGAAGCAGCGCGCGCGTCCCGTACTTGATGTTTTTCTTCGCCTCTTCAGATATGACGTGCGTCTTTTCCAACCGGCGGGCCTCGGCGAGCGTGGCTTTGGCGAGGTCGGTCTGGCCGCTGGCGAGCATACGCGTGCCGAGGGTGGAGAGGCGCTTGGTGGCGTTCTCAATTTCTCCAGCAGCCACCTCCTGCCACGCCTTCTCTTGCATATTATATTGCGAAAGTTTGCTCAGGGCCTCCACAATTTGGGCGGGCGGCGGGGTGCGGGGCGGGTTCACGGCGGCGGGCAGGGTAATGTCTATCGTCGTCCGCTCGCCCCGGCGCCCGAGGCTGACCACGTCAGCATAGAGCGCAAGGCGGCTGATGGGCTGGTCGCCCTCGGCGGTGACGGGGGGGATGAGAAACTTCAATAAAACCGAGAGGCCCTGCTGTTTAGGAAGCGCGCCCAGCCGGATGGAGGTGCCGTCAATAGGCACTTGCCCGGCCTCTTGCCCCAGCTTCACCGCGGAGAGCAGTTTCACTTCGACATCGGTCGTAACTTGAATGGTGAGCCGCTCGGCGTAGGTGGCGCCTAACCCGCGCACTTTTTCCCAGATGAACGTTTTGACCTGGTCCGGCCCACTGACGTAGGCGGCATTCCCGCCGGTGCAGGTGGCCAACTCGTCGAGGAACTTGTCGTTCCACTCGTCGCCGATGCCGAGGCCGGTGATGCCGATGCCGTCGGTGGCGGCGAGCATGGCGAGCAGAATGCAATCATCCTCGTCGCCATAGGTGCGGCCATCCGTGAGCAGGATGAGATGGTTCACGGCGCTGGAGCTGAGGCGTTGATGGAGTTCAGTCAGGCCCACCATCAAACCTTGCAAAATCTCAGTGCCGCCGCTAGCTTTAATAGTGCTGACTTTGGCTTTCGCCAGAGTCTTTTCGGCATTGCCTTGCTGGGCGGGGACGACGACTTCGGCTTTATCGCTGTAGGCCACGACGGAGAAAGTGTCATTGTCGCGCAGAGAGTCAATGACTTGCAGGACGGAGGCTTTGACTTGATCGAGCCGCGCGCCCTGCATCGAGGTGGAACGGTCAATGACAATACACAGGTTGACGGGAGGCGCGGGGAGTTCGGTGTCGGCCCCAAAGGAGGGGGTGATGTTAATGAGCGTATACAGGATCTGCGGGTCGGGCTGGACGGAGAGTTTGTCGCGGCTGGGCACCCACCGCACGGAGACGAGCGGCCCGCTCCCGGCTTTGCGGAGCGCGGCATCGTAAACCGCGCGCTGAGCGGGATCGCTGAGGATACCATAGGCGTTGGCGATGAGCTTGAATTCTTCGGTGGCGGCGGGGTGCGGATTCACATCCGGGTGAAAGCGCCGCGCGGCCAGCCGATAGGCGGCTTTAATTTCATCGGCAGTGACATTATGCGCCACACCCAGAAGACTGTAGAGGTCGTTGGTGCTCATATACTAGGCGGCCTTGCCCCCAACGCTCAAGTGGGGATTTGCACCATGAGGGCGGTAATGTTGTCGGGGCCGCCCGCGGCGTTGGCGGCAGCCACAAGGGCCTCGCAGGCCGCTTGCGGATTGATTGCTTGTTGAACGATCTTGAGGATGCGGTCGTCGGGGACGAGGCCCCACATCCCGTCGGAGCACAATAGAAGCGACGAGCCGGGCGCGAGGCGGCGCGAGGCCACGTCTACCTCCAGGCCATCGCCTTGCCCGACGGCGCGATACAGCACACTGCGTTGGGGGTGCACCAGCGCCTCGGCGGCGGTGATTTGCCCCAGTTCTTGCAGGCGTTGCACCAACGAGTGATCGCGGGTGATTTGCTCGAAGGAGTCGGGGGTGATGATGTAGGCGCGACTGTCACCGACGTGCGAGAGGATGAGTTGCTCGTCGAGGAGCAGGGCGCAGGTGAGGGTGGTGCCACCCTCAGGGACGGCGGCGACGACGGCGCTGTTGGCGGCAGTCATGGCCGTTTCCATCATGTCGCGCAGGCTGGGTCGTTCGGCATCCGCCTGTGGGTCGGCAAGCAGGGATGGCAAAATTTGATCGAGGATGGAGCGCGTCACGGTGCGGGCGGCGATGCCGCTGGCGCGCTCGCCGAGCGAGTGCCCACCCATGCCGTCTGCCACCACGAACAGGCCGAAGTTGGGCATGGTCTCCAGTCCGGCCAGTTCGCCGGTGAAGACTAGGAGCACGTCTTCATTGTGATCGCGCACGCGCCCCACGTCTTGCGCGATGCCGAGGCGGATGTGCCCGTGCCCGCTACTGTCGGTGAGGGCTTTGACCGCGTCGGGCGAGAGTTGGGCCACGACTT
>Ga0315281_10004702_pt1 | contig 19785 bp, 20 predicted proteins | sample YL17G07_0_MG_FD_204540 | JGI IMG/M metagenome (GOLD analysis project Ga0315281, IMG submission 204540) | Sediment microbial communities from Yellowstone Lake, YNP, Wyoming, USA - YL17G07_0 | ecosystem: Environmental > Aquatic > Freshwater > Lake > Sediment | place: USA: Wyoming | collected... | reverse complement strand
TATGTTTGAGACCCTTCTTCCAGGAGTGCAGCACCTTCAAAACATCCACCCATTGGTGGTTCATTTCCCAATCGCATTTTTAGTGGGCGCTGCACTCTTCTATTTTTTGGGCTGGATTTTCCGAAACAATACTTTCACAACAACAGGTTTTTTATTGCTCCTTCTCGGGACGCTCTCTGCAGGGGCTGCAGTTGGAACGGGACTCTATGGGGAGGAAGGGGTAATGGTTTCGCGCTCGGTGCGGGAGCATCTTTTAGAGGTCCACGAAAAATTCATGCTCGTAACATTAGGATTGAGCATTGCCTTATCTATCTGGGCTTTGGTCGCACGATCATTTCCTAAAAAAGGTAGGTTACTATTTCTTCTACTTTTTTTGGTCTTATTAGGGATCATGAGCGTGGCAGCAGACTACGGTGCCCGAATGGTGTACGATTACAATGCGGGCGGAAACGCCTGTTCACAGCCCATTGAGTTTACTAAATGAAGTGCTTCTCGTTCAGGAAAGAATTTTTTTGAGGAGTTGAATCACCCTGCCCAATTCTTCAGAAGTGGTCGATCGTCCTAAACTAAATCGGATGGTCCCCATCCCAATTTCGGGTATGATTTTCATCGCTTTTAAAACTGGAGATAATTCCACTAAACCAGAATGGCAAGCTGCACCGGTGGAGGCAGCCACTCCATCCAATTGGGATAATATTTCTCCTCCTACTTTACCAACAAAACTGACATTGAGTGTATTTGGAAGGCGGTAAATGGGATGGCCATTAAGGACGATTTCACTCCCGAAGTTTTCTTGAAGAATTTCCCAGAAACGATCCCTGAGATTACGGATTCTATCATCATTCAAATATTTCTTCGCAATTTCACAGGCCTTTCCAAGGCTAACAATGAGAAGGACATTTTCAGTTCCAGCACGTCGCCCAGATTCATGGCCTGCCCCATGAATGAGCGGTTCGATAGGTGTGCCTTCACGAATATACAGAACTCCTACACCCTTTGGGGCATATACTTTATGGCCAGCCACGGACAATAAATCAACACCCAGATCATTTACTTTTGTATCAATCTTTCCCACCGCTTGGGCCATTCGGAATGTGTTCCCGTACATACTGTAATACAAAACTAACCAAAAATATTTGAAATTTCCTCAATATAATTTCCTCCCCCTTTGATGGGGGAGGATGAAGGTGGGGGTGAACAAAAGGAATTTGGTCCCCCTCCCCTCAATCCCCTCCCGCCAAGGGAGGGGAGATTTTTAGTGGGGCAAAATGTTAGAAGAAAATTCTGAGATTTTGTGTATTAGAATCTACGCCTCGTCCGGGACTTCGCCCGGAAGAGGTGGCCCCTTCGGGGCAGCAATTCTTCGGTAGCCGCAACCTTTAGGTTGCGTTCGAAGGCTTATGCGCAGGCTAAAGCCTGCGGTTACCATTTGGGTCTTTTTCAGAGATCGACAATTTTTTGTCGATATTGATGCGCTAAGCGCCTAATATCCTCATGGGGGACCTCCTGTTTATAGATTATCCTGCCATCTCGATGGGCAGGATTAGGATCCGGATATGCTTTCGCCTTGGGTCTTCATTTTTGAATTCTATGATGGCTTTAAAAAGTTCCTCAGCTTTCTCGTCCGATACCGGAGCGGAAAGAATGCAATCCATTCCAGGCCAGATCTTATCACCAAAATGTTTTCCATCAATATCCTCTGCAGAGATCCTTTGGCAATCCACATATTCATGAATCTCCTATTTTTTCATGAGATCGAGTATCGCTTCGTTAAATTGGATATGGTAGATGATCTTAACGAACTTCATTCTCTTCTCTCCTTTTTTGGCAAGGATCTAACTTTTCAAGATGGATTTTCTTATGTCATTTTTTGCCTTCGGAAGCATCATTAGCCCTCCAGTCAATGTCTTCAACTTTGACAGCCACACCATAGGCGCCGCTTTCATGAGTTAAGAAGATCCAATCGCCTTCAATTTTGCTGAAAATCCACTCCCGATCCTTCAACTGTCTACACACGCCCTCCCGCAACCTTAAGCGCTTCCCCCGGGGGATAGAGTTCAAAGCAGACCAATTTAAGTTTATGACCATTTTGGCAAGAATTTCATTAGAAAGGGACTAATAAATGGAGCCCCACGGGCAAGCCCGTGGCCCCCAAAACCATACCCACCTACGCCAAGGCTTCGGTGGGTCATCCGCCGGTGAGCGAAATCCGTCGAAGCATGATAGATTGATCGCTGAAATGGTATATCGCGTATTAACGCATTCCTCCACGGCCAAGGCCGTGGTCTCCTGCGTAGGCGGATGAAAATCTCTTTTCATTTTACTTCAATACCTTAATCCGGGTCACCGCGTTTCTTCCGAGCTTATCTTTCACATATTCAATCCTTACTCGGTCTCCAAAGAAAGGGACCCTCGATTCCAAATTCGTTCGATATCCCATCCAGAATACTGAAATTTTTCCATCATCTCCCTTAACTTGAATCACGCTAAACTGCGTTCCAACGACTTTTCCATAGAAGACCTTATGATTTTCTTCTGCTACAGCACCTAACAAGGAAGAAAAAATGATCAAGGCTGCAAAAAAACAGACCATCATAAACCTTCTCTTATTTCGCATGGATTATCACCTTCCTTTCCCTTTCATTAAAATAAACGATGATTGTTTAAATAATCGTCAAAAATCTTCTTTACACGTGAAGGGGAGTCCTTTATTGAGCCGTTAGGATGCAATGGGAAATGGGATTTGCGCGTCTTAAAGAGACCCGATTGGTCTTCAAATGGTAAAGATGACAACTTTCTGTTTTGTGAAAGGAATAACCGCCGGCAAGTTTACCTTTTAGCCTATCACCCTCATTTGCCTTCATATTTACTCCCCTTTCCGTCCCCACCAAATTATTTTTTAGGTTTTATCACGTGCTCCTAAATTGGACGATCTTAAGTGGTATTGGTTTTTCTCCTCCCAAGTTATAGATCTTCAGCTGTTATAACTTTTCCATTTCAAAGTTATATTGAGACGGGTACTCCAGAATCCAGACAAAAGGTACGATTAAGAAAATCCCTCCTATTAGAGCAGGAACCGACAGCTTTTCTCGCCTAATGAGGCTATTGGAGTCTTTGTAACCCTCCTTTTTTAAAGTCACTGTTTTCACTGTCCCGGCTGCTGCTTTATCCGTATAGAAATAAGGTGTTTCTCCAACGGACTGTCCATCTACTTGCAGCTTCGCCCCGGGTGGATTGGATTTTATTAAGGTTGTGCTTGCACATCCAAAGAGTAAAAAGAAAACCGTGGTTAGTGCAATTAGTTTTTTCATATCTTACCTCCTTGAATTAAAGTCTCAGGATGTTCCTTATTTCTCTAATGCCTTTCTTATTGCATCCAATAATTCTCTTGGTTTATAGGGTTTCTTTTGGAAGATCTGTCTCTGCTTCGACCATCAGCATCACTCCTCTCGGCTTCATCTCTATCACCCCGTTTCTTTTAATTTAGTGAATTCCTTGACGATCGGATTAAGATTCGGTTTCCAGGGAGTCCCCTACTAACTGTTTAAATTCAGGGGGATATTCTGTCTTGGCCGTCCCTGCCATGCAGAAAGGGATGCTCTCGATGATCCCGGCAATTCGATGGTAAGGAACGGAGACGAAGAGTTCATCCGGTTTATACCCTTTCATCTTTCTTGCCGTATAGTCTAAGAAGCTCACGTTGATCTCTCCGGAAACGAGGGGGTAGGTAATGGCCATATGGCAGGCCGATCCGACGAGCTCGGTCTTCGGTGAGACTCCAGTATTATAAGTGGCCAGTGTAAGGATACGGCATGTCTGCTCGGCATTGCAGAGGAAGAGAACAAGGTCAGGTTTGAAAGGGGTCTTTCCTAAAGGACAAATAACCACGTATTCAGCTAGACCAAGGGGCGGCTGAGCCGTCAGGGTCATAGCCCGATGGAAGGTAGCGATGGAGCAGAACAATTTCTCTCCTTCAACCAAAAATTTCTTCAATGTCTTGTCCATTTCCCCGGTGGGTCTCGGTCCCAGGCCCAGATGCCACGTGCCTCCGTGGCAGGCTGAATTTTCTTTATGTAAGTTGATAATGGCCCCATCCCTTGCATCCTGCAGCGCCCGGCAGACCCAGTGCTTACCCTCCTTTGTTCCATCAGCAGGGGTCATCGAGTACGTCACGGCGATGGGATTTCCCTTAAGGTTTAGCACCTCTATTAATTTCTCTGAATATTCTTTCCAGATCATCCCGTTTCCCTTCCTTCTCATTGATCATCCTGCCTTTTCAACCGGCAGAATTAGAATGCGGATATGTTTTCTTCTTGGGTCCTTCTGTTTAAAATTCACGACCTCGTTGAAGAGTTCTTCGGCCTTCTCGTCCGATACCGGAGCGGAAAGAATGCAATCCATTCCAGGCCAGATCTTATCACCAAAATGTTTTCCATCAATATCCTCTGCAGAGATCCCCTGACAATCCACAAACTGATGAATATCCAACTTCTTCAGGATATCGAGCATCGCTTCATTGAATTGAGAGTGATAGATGATCTTAACGAACTTCATTCTCTTCTCTCCTTTTTTTGGCAAAGATCTAAATTTTCAAGATGGATTTTCTTATATCATTCTTTGCCATCGGAAGCTTCATTAGCCCTCCAGTCAATGTCTTCAATTTTTACAACCAGGCCATAAGCGCCGCTTTCGTGAATTAGGAAAATCATATCGTTTTCAAGTGAAACCTTAGCTTTAGCCATATATTTTTCCTATTGCATTGCGAATGATGAGAAGAATCAACGAGTAATTCACAAGAATGGATTTTGAAATTTGATAAATTTCCCGACAATAATTACGCGTTGCTGTCTTAACGGAATGTTTGTGAAGTTTGATCGGGTGCACAAGCCCCCAAAGCCACACATACTCCACCCGCTTATTTTGGGCGGTGTAGGAAAGATTGATCAAGGTCTCCACACCGTATCCTGAGTCCCTAATTGTTTCAGTCAATGGCAGGACATCTTTTTTAAAAACTGCACGTTCTCCTGCGAGTGGCTTAAATGGATTCAGTTTCTTGTCAAGAACGTTTTCGGTCGGATGTCCGATTACCATATCCGCTTTTCCATCCAATAGCGGTCTCAGCAGAAGCGGAACATAATGCTCATCAAAGTTCAAGAGATCAGCATCGACAAAAAGAAGAATTTCATTCTGTGCTTTATCTATTCCTTCAGCCATTGCAAATCCCTTTCCTCTGTTGTGAGGGAATTCGATAATTCGGACCTTGGAGTTGTTGGTGAACTCTTTGAGTTTTGCACTTGTAACATCGGTCGAACCATCATTGATGATGATCACCTCATCCACTTCCTTAGCGCCGATCAGGGTTCTCACAACTCCGGGAAGTGTTTGCTCTTCATTGAATGCGCAAACAATCGCAGTAACCGATAGGGGCGTGCGGGTCGTATTCATTAGCATTTCTCCAAAAGTCAGGGCTTATATGACAAATGGCCGATTAAAATGAAAGCCCTATGATGAGATTGTGTGTATTAATTCCGGAATCCTGTTCAAATGGATCTGAGATATGATGAAACCTGTATTCTCCCCTGAGGAATAACCCTTTCCCTAAATAGTATTGAATTCCTGAACCTATCTGAAGGATACCTACGACATGGGAATCACCAATATCTCTCACCCTTCTGTGCTCATCACTATTATTGTTATAGGCAAGCCCCATCCCACCTATAAGAAAAATAGAACCCCCATTCCACTGGATGGGTTTGAATATGATATTCGTATTGGCTCCCAGAAGGTAAAGATCCTTTGAATCATGAATACCATAATGTGAAAAGTTTCCTTCAAACTCAAACAAACTCAAAATCCCAGTTCTTATGAAGTGGTAGATCGACCCTGGGTAGAAGGGCAAACATCATCAAGTCATTTTTACTCTTTTGATCCGTCCCTGCAGAAAGAGAGAAACCCCATTTGATTTTTCCATCCTCCTCTCCATAAGAATTGGAAAAAGATGAAACAATTATCATCAATAATATGATAGTTATAACAAAATTCAATTTGCCTAAGTTCATTTTCCAATTCCTTTCCATCTTTGGCTCTCCTAAAAAATATTTTTCACCATATGCCTGACTTTCCCCTCTTCGCTCCTTTGCATAATGCCTCAAATTGGTTAGTGTCTCCTTTCGACAATATATCGATTGAGTTCAAGGAGGTTTTCTTTGCTTGAAGACGCAGGGAATATATCCAGGCACCTGGCCGCCTTTTCCACATGGGCCTTTGCTTCATCCTTAACACGCTCGATTGCCCCGTTATCCCTGACCAGGGTTATAAGTTGCCTGTAATCTTCATCACCTGCCCGATCACTTTTAAATAAATCCTCAAGTTGCTCCCTTTCAGCTTTTCCAAGATTGGATAGGGTATATATGAGGGGTAGGGTGATCTTACCCTCTCTCAAGTCCGTTCCCTCAGGTTTTCCCAGTTCCTCTTCACATGCTGTGTAATCCAGAAGGTCGTCGATCAGTTGAAATGCAATGCCTACATTAAGCCCGAATTGCCTCAAACAATCCACCGCCTTATCTTCAACGCCGGATAGGATCGCCCCGGAGGCACAGGCTGCAGAAATGAGCTTAGCGGTTTTCCCTGTGATTATCTCCATATATTTATCCTTCGTCAGTCCCCAATCATGTGTGTGGAACAATTCCTGAATTTGCCCTTCGACCATCCAGAACCCAGCCTCGGTCAGGGTATTCAGAAATTTCACATTGTTAGATTCAACGGCAATGGAGAATGCCTTTAAAAAGAAGAAATCGCCACTTAAAACGGCTGCCGGGTTTCCCCACACCCGATTTACTGAGGGTTTACTCCTCCTGGTCTCGGCATGATCCAGGACATCATCATGGGCCAGAGAAGAGGTATGAATATACTCAAAGACAGTTGAAAGCCGGTAGATATCCTCCCCCTGGTAGCCACATAGTTGGGAGGACAGGACAAAAAGGAGCGGACGGAGCCTTTTGCCTTGCCCTAAAATCGCATAATGACCGATATCTTCAAGGAGAGATACCCGAGAACTGAGGGGCCTGCTTAGTTCTTCGTCTATCCTCTGAAAGTACCTGCTAAATCGCTCTAAAAACTCCCTATTTTCTGGTTTCAATTCTACAGTCTTCCTCTACCTTATGTTTTCTGCGGAAAGAACCCTCCAGGTTCGTCCTTCCAAAAAACTCCCTTTCACATCGTCTTCCATCTCTTGAAACATCTTCCAGGGAACCGTAAAGGTGAACAGATCCTTCCCGAGCTGTTTTCTCAAATTCGCCCTTGCGGATATGTCCGTTAAACCCACAACCGCACGAGGGTTCTCAGATCGTGCCTCTTTGTAAGCAAAGATGCCAATGGTCTGACAGCCGGCGGCATAGGGAATGGTTACATGTTCGGTTCCCTCCCTCCCGTAGTTCGCGAGGATAACGAGGGCAGAAAGCTGATCAGGTTTCGCCAAGAATACAATAATCTCTGGTTGCTCTTTCTACGGTTCATAATCTTCCGGAGCGCAAAATGCCGACGAGCAGCCATATACCCAGGATGCTGGCCACGAGGAAACCGGCAAGGCCGAGGAGGGGATAGCCAAACAGCTTTGGGCCTGCTCCTGTTTGGAACACAAGGGATGAGCCAATAATGAGGGCAGCAATGATTACCGCAAAGCTCAGACGGTTGCTGGATCTATCAAGTTCACCGATAAGGCGTTCAAGTCCCCGATGTTCAAACCTTATTCCCAATTCATCCTTCCTCATTTTTGAAAGGATTTCCCGTAAGTCGGATGGCAATTTCTTAAAGAACCTGGCAGTCTCTCCAGCCAGGTTGGAGAATTCCTTTAACTGCCTGACGGGATCTAACCTCCGCATCATAAGTTTCTGAACATAAGGTCTGGCATGTTCAATAATATTAAATTCAGGATAGAGCATCGTGCCCACACCTTGATTAATCACGAGCGCCTTTGCCATCATGACCAGATCCGGAGGAAACCGCAGCCTGTAATGGCGGATGATGCCCATCAATTCGTTGATAATTATCCCGATATTCAATTGCTTCAAAGGAACTTCATAGTAGCGTTCAAGAAAATCTGCCAGTTCCAGTCTGAAGGCGTTCCGATCTATTGGTTCCGGTGCCAGGCCAATGCTCAGGAGAACATTTACCAGAGAATCCGCATCCTTTTCCACGATAGCCGTAACCATAATGCCCAACTGGTGAGCGATTTCCTCATCAAGCATCCCCATCATGCCGAAGTCCACAGGCGCAATCACATTATTTTCAAGGACAAAGATATTTCCAGGATGGGGGTCGGCATGGAAGAAATGGAACTCAAATATCTCCTTAAGGATAAGGTTTGCTCCGTTAATGGCGATCATCCTTCGATCCAAACCGGCAGCCTCCAATTGCTCAAGATCGGAAACCTTAATTCCACGAATGTATTCCATGGTCAATACTTTCGGCGCCGTTAAATCCCGGAAGACCCTGGGGATATAAACGGTCTCATCACCTGCAAAGTATTTCCTGAAACGGTCTATGTTTCGACCTTCCCTGACAAAATCCAGCTCCCGTCGGATGGTTTTGGCAAACTCATCTACAATCCTGCCAGGCTCATAATATCTGCTTTCTGGTAGGCGCCGTTCAGCAAGGGCAGCCAAATCATACAGGATGCGGATGTCTGTCTCAATAGTGCTTTCAATACCCGGCCTCTGGACCTTAACCGCTATCTCATCACCAGCCTTTGTCCTGGCTCGGTGAACCTGGGCAAGGGAGGCTGCAGCCAAAGGATCTTCCTCGAAAGAGGCAAAAACTTCCGTGAGGGACCGCCCGAACTGGGCTTCGATGAGGGCCTTGGCATCCCCGAAAGGGAACGGCGGGACACTATCCTGAAGTTTGCTTAACTCCTTGACAAACTCCGTAGAAAGCAAGTCCGGCCGACTGCTTAATACCTGCCCGAACTTAATAAAGGTAGGTCCAAGTTCCTCAAAGGCCAGGCGCACACGCTCAGGCGTAGAGAGGCTTTTAAGAGCCCTTGCCTCTTTTGTGAACATCCTTTGCCATGCTGCATGACTGACCTTTAATCGATGCAGGAGATCTCCAAATCCATATCGGACAAGAACGCTGACAATGCGGCCATACCGCTTCAGCTCCTGATAGGTTTCATGAACCTTAAAGATGGACATAATTTCAGGGGATCCTCTTTTCTATCTCCTCCAACCTTTTCAAAATATCCTCCAGATCCTTTTTAGTAGCCAGCCCTATTTTGGTTATTGCCTTCTGCACGATTTCGCTTATCTTCCCGGTTAGCTCCTCTTCCTGCTTTTCCGCCTCCTTTAGCAGCTTGTCCACCATTTTGAACCTTTCTTCCCTGCTCACCTCTCCACGTTTGATAAGGTCATCAACCACCTCCTCCGCCTTTTCTTTTGTGAGGCTGATCACGCCGAGCCCCAATAACATTGCCTTCTTGACAATATCCATTGTTTTTCTCCTTTCTAAAGTGGTTTTTATCCATCTTACTTCCGTGTCATCATCCCTGTGCCGACTTACGCCGGTGAACCAGCGAATACAGAAGCGGCACCAGAATCAAAGTCACAAACCCGCTGACCATAAGCGTTTCAGTTTCAAGATATGGCCGATCACATTCAGCCGGGAAAGTACTTCGATGTTCCAACTGAAGTACCTGCCGTAGCACTCGGAATCATGGAAAAAATCTGAGCTGGCAGGGAATTCTTATGATCCAAGCCAGCTTAGCCAATTGTCTTCACATCCCGCGGAACTGAAGCAGTGACGCTAACTCGATCCCCTGTCCTGCTCTCCACTTGCGATAGCGCCTGATCTGATCAACGTGAAAGCTTTGCCGCTATCTTTGCCACATGCATTCCCTGAAATCTGGCAATCGCCAGCTCATCTTCTGTGGGTATGCGGCTGCCATCGGGACCTGCAATAGTGGAAGAGCCGTAGGGCGACCCGCCAGTGACTGCATTAACCACATTCAACCTTTTTTCTGAGTAGGGGACCCCTACAATCACCATGCCATGATGGAGCAGCGTCACGTGAAAACTGAGGATTGTTGATTCCTGTCCGCCATGCTGGGTACCGCTGGAGGTAAACACGCTTCCCACTTTCCCGATGAGGGCGCCTTTGGACCACAACCCTCCGGTGCTGTCCAGAAAAGCACGCATTTGTGCACTCATCATGCCAAACCGTGTCGGCGTTCCAAAAATAATTGCATCCGCTTCGGAGAGATTCTCCAGGGTGGCAACGGGCACATGGGCAAACATCTTTTTAGTCTTCACTGCACCCATTTTTTCGAGGATGTCATCTGACAATGTTTCCTGAACCTGAAACAACCCTACCTCTGTCCCTTCCACTTGTGAGGCGCCTTCCGCTACCGCCTGGGCCAATTGAAAGATATGCCCATACATGCTGTGGAAAATAACGCTCAACCTCATTTCGTCTCCCTCCTTTATGTTATGTTTTCTCCGGAAAGAACCCTCCAGGTTCGTCCTTCCAAAAAACTCCCTTTCACATCGTCTTCCATCTCTTGAAGCATCTTCCAGGGAACCGTAAAGGTGAACAGATCCTTCTCGATCTGTTTTGTTAGATTCGCCCTTGCGGATATGTCCGTTAAACCCACAACCGCACGAGGGTTCTCAGATCGTGCCTCTTTGTAAGCAAAAATGCCGATGGTCTGACAGCCGGCGGCATAGGGAATGGTTACATGTTCGGTTCCCTCCCTCCCGTAGTTCGCGAGGATAACGAGGGCAGAAAGCTGATCAGGTTTCGCCAAGAATACAATCATCTCTGGTTGCTCTTTCTTCGGCTCTACCTCATCGAGTGGTTTAAAGACCACATATTTTGAAGGGACCTCCGTGATAGGCATTGATTCAACAAATTCTTTCACCAATTCGGGTGACTTCAGGTGGCCCTCTCCATGGAGAAAATCTTCCAGGAAATCCTTTGTTACGAAGTTTTCTATTTGCTTTGCAACCTCTTTTCCTCTCTCCCATTGCTCATTGCCCGTTGAAAGGAAATGGTAAAAGCATTCAATGCCACCGGGAAATGCCAGGTATTGATTCCCAAATCCCAGACCAACACCACCACCCCAACAACCATAGGTGTCTTTGGTGAAAACAGCCGTTTTTCCTTTGGCCGCACTGGCCAGCATCCACATGACACAGCCCCATTTGCCCTGTTTGAATTCTTGTGCCTTTTCCGGTTTCTCGTCTGTCCACAGGATGGCCACCGGAGCATATGCCAGCCTGAGTGCTTCAGCGATCTTACTTTTCATTTTCCCCGCATCCTTTGTTAATGTTTATTTCCTTTTTCTGCACCATCTTTTTCCCCGACTCTCTTTAAGAAGACCTCCTGGCGTTCTTTATCCCACTGTGAACAAAAAGCAGGTTTACCCTTCATAACTCTATTCATACACAAAGAGCATGTTGGTTCGCATCTTACAATGGGTTCTTTTATTTCTCCTATTGCCTTTTTGGGCCAGAGTGGGTCAGCAAACAACACCCTGGCCAACCCAATAAGGTCTGCGGTTCCCTGTTCTATGATTCTGGCAGCAGTTTCAGGGGTTTGAATCCTACCTGCAGTTATGACAGGGGTGTTATGAACCGCCTTTTTGATTACGCCTGCAAAGTGGGCCATGTAGCCTTCCTGCCTTTCAGCCTCTTTGTATTCAGGCAAGGAAAAGGAATCGTATGTCCCCGCCATCACGGAGAGATAGGCAATCCCTCTTTTTTCAAGCTCCCCTGCATATATCGCGGTCTCTTCAGGATGAAGTCCATCAGGAAGCCACTCATCTGCGAGGAAACGATAACCAACCGGAAAGTCCCTTCCCACGGCATCCATAACAGCATCCACGACCCTTAAAAGAAAACGCATACGATTTTCAAGCGAGCCACCATACTCGTCTGTTCTGTGGTTTGTGCGTGGCGAGAGAAACTGAACAAGGAGATATCCTGTTCCCCCATGTATCTCCACACCATCAAAACCAGCCTTTTTTATTCTCTTTGCAGTATTAGCGTAGGCATCAACAATCCTGTCAATATCGTCCTTCGTCATCTGCCGGCGTATAACTTCTCCTATCTTTATCTCCGAAAGAGCGATTCTATCAGGGGTATAGGCATATCTGCCTGCATGGTTTATCTGGGCAAAGGCAACGACATCCTTGCCCTTGATGACTTCGGCCAGTTCGGAAAGGCCTGAAATATATCTATTATCATCCGCCCTTAACATAAATGGAGAACCCATACCTGATGGATCAACAGCTATGTTCTCCACAACTATCATGGCAACCCCAGATGATGCCATCTCCCTGTAGTGGTCAATCATCAACCGGCTGACCGTACCATCCGGATTGGCATAACTCAGAAATATGGGGGCAATGGTTAAACGGTTTTTCAGAGTAAGGCTCTTGATATTAAAGGGGGTAAAAAGGGTTATCGCTTTTTTCATGACTTCCTCCGAACTTCACTCCCCCGCACCCCCACCCAGCACCTTGGAGAGCGTCACCAGATTGGTGAGCCTCGCCAGGCGGATGGCGATGAGCCCCTGCTGCGCCGCATAGAGGGAGCGTTGCGCATCAAGGACGCTCAGGTAGCTATCAATTCCCTTTGTATAACGGGCATTGGAGAGGCGATAGGTCTCTGCCGAGGCTTGAACGAGGGATTCTTGCGCCGCTATCTGATCCCCCACGGTTCCCCGTTGGGCAAGGGCATCGGCTACTTCCCTGAAAGCCACCTGAATAGCCTTCTCGTACTGGGCCAGAGCGATCTCACGGTCAGCCTTTACCGCCTTGAGACCCCACCTTAAACGAGTATCGAAGATCGGCTGAATGATTTGAGAAGCGAAAGTCCAAGCGCCTGAGCCGGACTTAAAAAGTCCGGAAAGTTCGTCACTGATGGTACCGATGATGGTAGTGAGATTGATGCGGGGGAAGAGGGCCGCCCGTGCCGCACCGATGTTGGCGTTGGCGGCCTTGAGCTGGTTCTCGGCCTGGAGGATGTCGGGACGGCGTAGCAGCACCTCAGAGGGCAATCCGGTGGTGATATCTTTCAGCGCCGTAACCGCATCCAGCTCGCCTGGCAACAGCTCGGCTGGCACCGGCGAGCCGATCAGAAGGTTCAGTGCGTTCTCATCCAGAGCTACCTGGCGGGTATATGTGGCGACGTCCACCCGCGCTGCTTCCATCCTTGTTTGGGCCTGACGGAGGTCGAGTTCGGAGGAGGCGCCGACTTCGTAGCGACGGCGAATCATGTTGTAGGTGGCTTCCTGACTCTCAAGGGTATTCTGGGCGAGTTTCAGACTTTCACGGTCGGCAGCAAGGGTCAGGTAGACGTTGGCAATTTCGGCCACCAGCGATATTTGTGCACTGCGCCGGGCCTGTTCCGTGGCAAGGTACTGCTCCAGCGCACGATCTTTTAGGCTTCGAATGCGACCGAAAAAGTCAAGTTCCCAGGAGCTAACCCCTAAGTTGACGCTGTATTGCTCGACGGTCATCGATTGTCCGGTCCCGGAAACGCTGGCGGGCAGTCGTTGTCTGCTGCCGATTCCGGCAGCGTTCACCGTCGGGAAGAGTTCGGCGCGCTGGATCCGGTACAGAGCCCGCGCCTTTTCGATGTTTAGTGCCGCCACCCGCAGGTCCCGGTTGTTGTTGAGCCCAAGACCGATAACCTTCTGTAACTGTTCGTCGACATAGAACTCTCGCCATCCAATGTCGGCTACGGCTGGTGCCCCCGGCGTGACTGCGCTGTCTTTGTAAGCAGGACCCTTTGGCCATTCGGCAGGGACGGGTGCCTCAGGGCGGGTATACTTTGGGGCCAGGGTTGTGCACCCGGCCAGACAGATGATTGTAAGGATGATTGGCAATGCGTTTCGTATCATAATTAGTGCCCCTCTGAAGAAGCGTTAGAATCTGTGGGGTGCTGAGGTGTTTGATGTAGCCCCTTTCCCTTGAACATGCGGGATACGAGGATAAAGAACAGGGGGATGTAAATGAGATCGATGAATGTTGCGGAGAGCATCCCGCCTGTTACAGCAGTGCCAATGGCTTTCATTGCGCCAGCGCCTGCGCCAGAGGCAATGGCCAACGGCAGTACACCGAAGAAAAAAGCCAGTGAGGTCATTATGACCGGTCGAAACCTCAACCGCGCTGCTTCAAGAGTTGCATCAATCAGCCCGGCTCCATGCGCCATCTGTTCCCTTGCAAACTGAATAATCAGGATGGCATTTTTTGTCGACAGTCCGAGAGTCGTGAGGAACCCGATCTGGAAGTAGACATCATTAGGTAGGACTCGCAACCAAGTGGCCAGCGTCGCGCCGAATAAACCCAGCGGCAACATCAGCAAGTTGGCGATAGGGATGGCCCAGCTCTCGTACAGGGCCGCCACGCACAGGAAGATCACGAGAATGGAAAAGGCGTATAGGATGGGCGTCTGGGAAGTTGCCATCCGCTCCTGGTAGGAGAGCGCGGTCCACTCAAAGCCGATTCCCTGGGGCAACTTCGAGACGATTTCCTCCATCGCCTGCATCGCCTCACCGGAACTTCTTCCTGGTGCCGGCTCGCCCCAGATGTTCATCGACGGAAAGCCATTGAAGCGCTCCAGCTTGGGGGAGCCGGAAGTCCAGTGTCCGGAGGCAAAGGAAGAAAAGGGCACCATCTTCCCCGCCGTATTGCGCACATAGAGTTTTTCCAGGTCCTTGGGCAACATGCGGTAGGGGGAGTCCGCCTGAGCGAACACCCGCTTCACCCGGCCACCCTGTATGAAGTCGTTGACATAAGCGCTGCCGAAGGCCGCCGAAATGGTATTGTGAATGGCGGTGATGGGGACCCCCAGAGCGCCGGCCTTTTCCCAGTCCACGTCAATCCGGTATTCGGGCACGTCTTCCAGGCCGTTGGGCCGAACCCTGGTCAATCTTGGGTCCTGCATAGCCATCCCCAGGAGCTGGTTGCGGGCCGCCATCAGGTCGGCGTGGCCCAGACCGCCACGGTCCAGCAACTGAAAATCAAACCCCTTGGAGATGCCCAGTTCGATGACAGCCGGCGGGGGAAAAGCGAAGACCATGGCGTTGCGGATCTTTGAAAAGACCCCCATGGCCCTTCCGGCCACGGCGCCAACCTTCAATTCCGGCCGGTCGCGGAGTTTCCAGTCCTTGAGCTTGGCAAATGCCAGGCCCACATTCTGTCCTCTGCCGGACATACTCATACCGGCAACCGTCATGACAGATTCCACCGCGTCTTTCTCCCCCTCCAGAAAATGGTTCCTGACCCTCTCCAGGACCTTCTCGGTCTGCTCCAGGGTAGAATTTGCCGGCAGCATGGCCTGGACCAACAGGATCCCCTGGTCTTCATCAGGGAGATAGGCGGTGGGCATGCGAAGTAACAGGAACCCCATGGCCCCCACAATCAAAAGGTAAGCAAAAAGGTAGCGCAATTTTCTGGAAAGAGAGTGGCCGACCAGTCTTACATACAGGTCCCTTGTGCGAAAAAAGATGCGATCAAACCTTAAGAAAAAGGGGCGCAGAAAAAAGACCGCGTTTTCCGCCGGCTCATGCCCCTTGGGCACCGGCTTGAGGAGCGATGCGCAGAGGACTGGCGTCAGGATCAAGGCCACTAAAACGGACAAAAGCATGGCGGCGATAATGGTCACGGAAAACTGACGGTAGATGACCCCGGTCGAGCCGCCGAAAAAGGCCATTGGGCCGAACACCGCAGAGAGCACCAGCCCGATGCCGATCAGGGCGCTGGTGATCTGGTCCATGGACTTGCGGGTGGCCTCCCTGGGCGAGAGTCCTTCCTCGCTCATGATCCGTTCCACGTTTTCCACCACCACGATGGCGTCGTCCACCAGAAGGCCGATGGCCAGCACCATGGCGAACATGGTCAGCATGTTGATGGAGAACCCGAAAAGCCCCAGCACCGCGAAGGTCCCCAGCAGCACCACCGGCACCGCGATGGTGGGAATCAGGGTGGCCCGGATGTTTCCCATGAAAAGATACATGACCAGAAAGACCAGAAGGATCGCCTCCAGGAGGGTCTTGACCACCTCCTCGATGGCCACCTTGACAAAGGGGGTGGTGTCGTAGGGATAGACGACCTTCATTCCGGGGGGGAAGTACCGGCTCATTTCTTTCATTTTCGCCTTGACGGCGTCGGCAGTATCCAGCGCATTGGCGCCGGAAGCCATCCGGATGGCCAAGGCGGCGGAGGGCTTGCCGTTGTAAGAGGCATCGATATCGTACTGCTCGGTTCCCAGCTCCGTCCGTCCGACATCCTTGATCCGAATAATGGAGCCGTCCGGATTGACTCGGATGGGGATCGCGGCAAACTCCTCGGGGGTCTTGAGCAGGCTCTGGACGATGATGGAGGCGTTCAAACGCTGGCCTTCCATGGCCGGCGCCCCGCCGAACTGGCCGGCGGAGACCTCCACGTTGTAGGCCCGAATCGCCAGGATGACATCTTCGAGAGTCAGGCCGTAGTCGACCAGCGTGTCGGGGTTGAGCCAGACCCGCATGGCATACTGGGTGCCGAAGGTTTCCACCTCGCCCACCCCCGGCACCCGCGAAAGCACCTTCTCCAGGTTGGATTGGGCATAGTCTCTCAAGTCATTCCCATCCATGCTGCCGTCTTCCGAGATCAGGCCCACGATGATCAGGTAGTTCCGGGTGGATTTGCTGACCTTGATGCCCTGGCGCTGGACCACCTCCGGCAGGCTTGCCATGGCGAGCTGGAGCTTGTTCTGCACCTTGGCCCAGGCGAGGTCCGGATCGGTTCCCGGGGCAAAGGTAAGTTCGATGCGGGAGGCCCCGGCCGAATCGCTGGTGGCGGACAGGTAGATCATGTTGTCAAGGCCGGTCATCTTCTGCTCGATGATCTGCGTCACGCTGTTTTCAACAGTCTCCGCCGAGGCCCCGGGATAAAACGCATCGATGGCAATGGACGGCGGCGCGATGGGAGGATTCTGGGATATGGGCAGATTGTAGATCGCCAGGCCGCCCGCCACCATCAGGATAATGGCGATGACCCAGGCGAAGACCGGACGGTCCAGGAAGAATCTCGATAACATCATGCGCCTCCGTCAGTTCGATTTTGGGGCCGGCTGGGCCGTCTTTTTAGGTGCCGCACCACTCGTTCCACCCTCCTGAAACGGGACAACCTTCACGGCAGCGCCGGGCCGCACTTTTTGAATGCCCTCGACGATCACCCGCTCACCTGGTGCAAGCCCTGAGGCAACGAGCCATCGGTCGCCGATGGCTCGATCGAGCGTGAGCATCCGCTGCCCGACCTTCCCCTCGCCGTCCACGATGAGCGCGACGGGATTCCCCTTGGGATCCCGTGACACAGCCTGCTGAGGAATCAGGATGGCCTGATCGACTATCCCTTCCCGGACAATAGCACGTACATACATGCCCGACAGCAAGATATGCCTCGGGTTCGGAAAGACCATCCGGAGGATAAACGACCCGGTACTGGGATCAACAGTGATATCGGAAAACTTCAGGGTGCCTTCCAGTGGATGGGGGGTGCCATCTTCAAGAAGCAATTTTACCCGTGCTTGGTTGGGACCGTCACCTTTGATCCGGCCGCTTGCTATGTTCTGTCTCAGTCGTAGAAGATTGGTGCTCGACTGGGTTGCGTCCACATAGATGGGATCAAGCTGTTGAATGACAGCAAGAGGGGTGGGTTGGTGTGCTGTCAGAAGCGCACCTACGGTCACATTGGATTTACCAATACGCCCGGTAATCGGTGCGATGATGCGGGTGTATCCCAGATTGATACGGGCGGATTCAACCGTAGCTTTCCAGTACTCAATATCGGCCTCGGCCTGCTTGAGCGCAGCGACCGCATCGTCATACTCCTGCTGGCTGACCGCTTTGACGGCAACCAACTCCTTGTAACGCTCGACTTTCAATCGGATGGGTGGTAGATTAGCTTCGGCCCTGGCGAGCGCAGCGATGGTATTGTCGTAGGCCGCCTGATAGGGCGCCGGATCAATCTGATAAAGTACGTCGCCAGCTTTAACATCAGAGCCTTCAGTAAACAGACGTTTCTGAATGATACCACCCACCTGGGGCCGTACTTCGGCAACAAGGTAGGCAGAAGTTCGTCCAGGCAATTCCGTGGTGATCGTTACCCGCTCCGGTTGCACCACCACAACAGCTACTTCGGGGATGCCGCCCTGCGGTGGTCCTGCGCCCTCCTTCGGTTTTCCGCAACCGCTCAACATCAGGCTAATAATGAGAACTCCAACGGTGGTAATGAGCCTGCTTCTATATCTAATCTGCATACAACACCTCTACGATTTGAATCTAAGATTTGAATCTAAATGTCCACCCTCGCCAGTGTCAGGGTGAAGAAACATTCATGCCTACTTTTCCATTACTTCATTTGGCCAAGCACCCCCTGAGAAACAACTCCTTAATCAAAGAGATATTTGCCTCGTAAGGATGGCGATCTGGGTCTTCCAACCAGCAAAAAAGAAAGGCATTGGTGAGTCCTTCCAAGGCCACGGCCAAATAGTATGGGTTCACATCACGAAGCACATTTTCTCGGATACCCTTTTCCAGTACAGAAGATAGTTGCTCTACCAGTTCATCATAAAGCTTTCGAATGTCCTGATCGAGGCCAGCCTTGATGTTGAAACTCACGCCATGTGTTTCACCAAAATAGAGGCGTAAGGTGGCAATGCTTTCAGCAAAAATCTTGGCCTTGGTAGAAATATACTCCTCGAGAATGGTCAGGATATCGTTTTCTTTGGAAAGAACACCATTTAGGATGCGGTGGTATTCCACTGCCTTTTCCATAATGAGGGCCTTGTATAAATCTTCTTTGTTCTTGAAGAACATGTAGAGCGTTCCAACGGCAAACTCAGCCCTCTTGGCAATCTCGTGCATCGAGACGTTGTGGTAGCCCTTTTCCGAGAATAGATCAAGCGCAGTAGCAAGTACCTCACTACGATGCTTTAATTTATCTCTTTCCCGACGCGAGAGCTTCTCATCTTGCATCATTCGACCTCCGTATGATTAAGCATTGTACAACTTAATGAATATGACGTCAGGTTTTAAATCTGATGTCATATTCACATTTTAGGATGAGATGTTCTATCTGTCAAGCAGAATTTTAGAATTACAAGCCATTTACGATGTTATTTTTTTAAAATAAGGCTAATAGAGACTGTTCCGAAAAAACTCGGAACTAGGTAAAAAATAAGGACAAACCTGTCATTTTTTGATCAACCTAATATAAGGCCAATAAACCGATGATTTAAAGCCAAATTGTTTTAGCTAAACCTTAAAAAGCTCTGAAAAGATTATAGATTTTGTTTCTAATAAATTTTTTGAAAGCATTATTTCACTTTTTTTCGGAACAGTCTCTAATAATGGGAGGAATGCGAACGTAAGCGAATCGCTTTCAAAAGCAACACCTATCCATCCTTTCTCATTCTAAAAACCAGATTCTAATCCGCCTGCTCTCTCAGATGCCAAGGGACGGGTAAATTCAGAGAGAAAGATTTGAAAGATTCGAGCTTGGAATCTCTGAAGAAATATGAGAGGGAGTTGCGTAATGAGCTCAGAGTTGTTCAAGAAAGGGTCAAAGAAATAGGGTCCAAAAAGAAATAGAATTTTTTTTGCATTAATATTTAACCTCACTACTGTCCCAACGTTGTGTGGAAAATATTCTGTAACTACTTAAATACAATGAAATTTAACCGTAAAATGTTTTTTTTCGATACAAACTCCCCAATGAGTCATACTTCTTCATCATCACAGAAG
>Ga0315281_10004701_pt1 | contig 19789 bp, 12 predicted proteins | sample YL17G07_0_MG_FD_204540 | JGI IMG/M metagenome (GOLD analysis project Ga0315281, IMG submission 204540) | Sediment microbial communities from Yellowstone Lake, YNP, Wyoming, USA - YL17G07_0 | ecosystem: Environmental > Aquatic > Freshwater > Lake > Sediment | place: USA: Wyoming | collected... | reverse complement strand
GCAGCGAGGTGCGAAACGGGTCTATGCGGTCGATGTTGGATACGGTCAGCTTCACTCGAAGCTCCGGGGGGATTCGCGCGTCGTGTTGCTCGAAAGGGTCAACGCCCGGAATCTTCAGCGCGAACAGGTTCCGGAGCCGGTCGAATTTCTCACCGCCGATCTGTCATTCATTTCCTTGACGATCGTTCTTCCGGCCGCGGCTTCACTTCTGGCTCCCGGGTGCGAGGCGATTCTGCTGGTCAAACCCCAATTCGAGGCGGAGCGGGGAGAGGTAGGCAAGGGGGGAATCATCCGGGACGAGGACGTGAGGCGAAGAACCGTGTTGCGAGTTCGCAGCGCGGCCGAGGCCCTCGGCTGGACATCCATCGGCGACCTCACTTCTCCCATCACGGGCCAGGAGGGAAACGTCGAGTTTCTCTCGGCGTTCCGCACGCCGGCTTCCTGAACGGCGATTCCGGATGACGGATCGCGATGCGGGAGTTTTGAACTTTCGACCCCGGGTTGGCTTCGATATCATGCCGGCGCCTTTCTTCGTAGAAAGGGCGGCGGCCGTTTTCTCAACCTCGATAGGAAATCGAAGAGCTGGAAATCAGCTCGATCGGACGGAAAATGAAGGGACTCATACTCTCGGGAGGCAAGGGGACGCGGCTTCGTCCGCTGACCTATACGTCGGCGAAGCAGTTGGTGCCGGTGGCCAACAAGCCGGTCTTGTTTTACGGAATCGAAGCCATCGTGGCGGCCGGCATTCAGGAGATCGGAATCATCGTCGGAGAAACCAGGGACGAAATCCGCGCCGCGGTTGGTGATGGCTCCCGTTTCGGTGCCCGTGTCACCTACATCGAACAAGACGCTCCCCGCGGTCTGGCCCACGCCGTCCTCATCGCCGAACCTTTTCTTCGCGGATCGAAATTCGTGATGTACCTCGGAGACAATCTCGTCAAGAACGGCATCGTGCCTCTCGTGGAGGAATACCGGAAGCTCGGATGCAACAGCCAGATTCTTCTGGCGCGCGTTCCGAATCCGCAGCAGTTCGGCGTTGCCGAGCTTTCCGAGGGACGAGTGGTGAGGCTGACCGAAAAGCCGAAACAGCCCAAGTCGGATCTGGCTCTCGTCGGTGTCTACATGTTCGACGAGACCGTTTTCGAAGCGGTGAAGTCGATCAAGCCCTCGCCCCGCGGCGAGCTCGAGATCACGGACGCGATCCAATGGCTGGTCGACAACGGCAAGGTCGTGCATCCGCACCTCGTCTCCGGCTGGTGGAAAGACACGGGAAAGATCGAAGACATGCTCGAGGCGAACCGGATCGTTCTCGACTCGTTCGAGGCCGGGGGCGCGGCGAATTTCGACGATCGAAGCCGGATCGAAGGGAAAGTCGTCGTCGAAGGGGAGGTCTCGATCGCCAATTCCGTCGTTCGCGGTCCGGTGATCCTCGGGGCGGGGACGAAAATCGAAAATGCCTTCATCGGTCCTTACACTTCGATCGCCTCCGGCTGCCGTCTTTCCCGTTGCGAAATCGAGAATTCGATCGTCTGGGAGGGGTCGGTCATCGAGGACGTCTTGCTGAGAATCTCCGATTCGCTCATCGGGCGGGGAGTTCGGATCTACCGCGGCGACGCCAAGCCGAAAGCGCACCGTTTCCTGGTCGGCGACAATAGTGAAGTCGGAATCGGATGACGGACCGATGACCGCGAAAACGAAATATCTCGTCACGGGCGGGGCCGGTTTCATCGGTTCGAATTTCATCCGGTATCTCTTCGAATCGAATCGCGACGTCGCCGTCGTCAACCTCGACAAACTGACTTACGCAGGAAACCGCGAGAATCTTTCCGAATTCGAGAACGACTCCCGTTACTCGTTCGTTCACGGTGACATCGCCGACGAGAATGTCGTTCGGCTCGCCATGGACGGCTGCGAAGTCGTCGTCAATTTTGCCGCCGAGACTCACGTCGACCGGTCCCTTCACGGAGCCCGGCATTTCCTCGACACCGACGTCATCGGCGTTTTCGTGCTGCTCGAGGAGGCGAAGCGCCGGGGAGTGAGAAGGTTCGTTCAGATCTCGACCGACGAAGTGTACGGAACCATTCCGGCGGGGCAGTCGGCGACGGAAGAATGGCCGCTCCTGCCGAGAAACCCTTACAGCGCGGCGAAGGCCGGCGGAGACCGGCTGGCCTATTCGTATTGGGCGTCGTACGACGTTCCGGTGATGATCACTCGCGCATCGAACAACTACGGCCCTTATCAATACCCGGAAAAGATGCTCCCCCTGTTCGTGACCAATGCCCTCTCGGGGGATCCGCTTCCGCTCTATGGAGACGGAAAGAACGTCCGGGACTGGCTGCACGTTCGCGACCACTGTGAAGCCATCGATTTCGTCGTCGAGAACGGGACCCCCGGCGAGGTTTACAACATCGCAGGGGGAAACGAGAAGGAAAACGTCGATGTGACGCGGAAGATCCTCCGGGCCCTCGATAAACCCGAGAGCCTGATCCGGTTCGTCACGGATCGACCCGGGCACGACCGCCGCTATTCGCTCGACGGCGGAAAGCTTTCGAGGCTCGGCCCGCGAGGATGGAAACCGCGATTCGATTTCGAGGCGGGAATCGCCGAAACCGTTCGCTGGTACGTCGAGCACGAATCGTGGTGGCGGGCCATCAAGGAGAAAGACGCGGCTTACCGCGAGTATTACCGCAAACAGTACGGCGAGAGACTCCGGGCGTGAACGGCACGATTCTCGTCACGGGTGCCGGGGGAATGCTCGGGAGAGACCTGGTGGCTGCCGCGAAGGGCCGCGGATGGAATGTCGCGGCTTTCACCAGGGCCGGGCTCGACGTGTCGGATGAGGCTGCGGTTCGCTGCGCCGTTTCGGAGGCTCATCCAACGGTGATCGTCAACTGCGCCGCCTTCACCAGGGTCGACGACTGTGAAATCGAAGAAGCCAGGGCTCGCCTCGTGAACGGAGATTCGGTGGCCGTTCTTTCCCGTGCCGCCAACGAAGTTTCCGCACTGCTCGTCCAGGTTTCCACGGATTTCGTCTTCGACGGACGGTCGACCGTTCCGTACCGGGAAGACGACGAGACGTCTCCGGTGTCGGCCTACGGTCGTTCAAAACTTCTCGGCGAAGAAAATGCGCGGCTTTCCAAAGAACATCTGATCGTTCGGACGTCGTGGCTTTACGGGTTGTCTGGCTGGAACTTCATCGAAGCGCTGAGGAAACAGATTGACGCAGGGAAAAACGAGCTCAACGTCGTCGACGACCAGGTGGGTTCTCCCACGTCGGCGACTGATCTGGCCGACGCGATTCTCGATCTGATCGCCGCAGGGGCGCGGGGGATTGTCCATTTCTCGAATTCCGGATCGGTCTCATGGTTCGGATACGCGAAGGAAATCTCGAGACGACTGGGATGGAAAGCTCAGGTCTGGCCGATCTCATCCGAAATGCTCGCCCGGCCCGCGAGGCGTCCCGCCCATTCCGTTCTCGACACCAGCCGGTACACCGGGATGACGGGGCGGACGCCCCGGCTCTGGACCGAGCCGCTGGCGGAATATCTCGATCATTCTCGCAGTTGAGAAGGCGGACCCGTTGATCGATCCGGCCCTCAAGGAACGTCTCCGATACGAGCTCCACCTGAACGGCTTCGTCGTCTTCCGGAGCTTCATCCCGATCGATCTGGTCGAAGCGATGAGGGAGCAGATCGAACCGATCATTTTGGGAGAGTTCGCTAAATATGAAGAGGGATCGAGCCAGATCGTTCGCGGCCCGGCGCGCCTCGCCATCGACCTTGCCCCTTACATCAAAGTTCTCGGAGGTCCCCTCGATGACGACCGTTTTCGTCGAAACCCGGTGATTGAAGAGCTCGTCACCGACATTCTGGGAGCGTGGCGTTACGGCGTCACGAAGGCCGAATGCCCTTTCAAGGGATCGGAATTCATGGGCTGGCACCCGGACACCTGTGAACGGGATTTCGACGGAGCTCTGCGCCCCGTTCGATTGACGTTCAACATTCCGCTGGTCGACGTCAACGACGCCAATGGACCGCTCGAGATCCTTCCGGGTTCCCATCGAATGGAGCACGGGTTCGACTCGCGGATGATCGAGGAAATTCCTCAGATCCATACTCACCGTTTTCTTCTTCGCCGAGGCGATGCGATTCTCCGCGATGGGAATGCTCTTCATCGCGGAACTCCGAACCTCGTCGATCGGCCACGGATTCTTCTCGACCAGACCTACCGGGCGGTCTGATCGCCGTTTCGTCTAGACTCCTTTCCCATGAAGCGGTCAGTCTCCGGCGGAGAGGTCGCCCGTAAAGCGGTTCATGTCTCGATGGGAGCCTTCGCACTCCTGTTGAAATCACTGACCTGGCAACAGGCGGCGACAGCTGCCGGGGCCGCCCTGGCCTTTAATCTCTTCCTTTTGCCTTCGCTGGGGGGCAGGAAGATCCACAAGCCCGGTGAAGAGAATCAACGATGGAGCCCGGGCGTTGCGCTCTATCCATTCACGGTTCTCGTGCTCGTTCTGCTCTTTCGCCATCGGCTGGAGATCGCTGCGGCGGCGTGGGGGCTGCTTGCGATCGGAGATGCTTCGGCTTCCCTCGTCGGAAGAACGCTCGAATCGGAGCGGCTCCCCTGGAACCTGGAGAAGAGCTGGGGCGGCCTCGGCGCTTTCGTCATTTTCGGCGGAACCGCAGCCGGCTGGCTCGTGCTCTGGGTTCGCCCGGGTTATTACTCGGGCCCGGAAATGATTGCGCTGGCGTTCGGCGGCGCGCTGGTTGCCGGGCTCGTCGAGAGCCTCCCGATGAAGCTGGACGACAACGTCACGGCGCCTCTGGCTGGCGCGATTTTCATGGCGGCGCTCGCACGCACTTTTGACGGTCCCGACGAATGGGCGCTCCTGGTCACGCACGAAAAACTGCATTGGATGACGATCGCGGCAGGGGTGAATCTGGCGATCGCGGCCGCCTGGGCGGTGTTTCGCCTTCTCCAGCCCTCGGGCGTCGTCGCCGGTTTTCTTATCGGAACGGCGATTCTGTTTTTCGGCGGCTGGCCCGCGTATGCGGTGCTCTGGACGTTCTTTTTTCTCGGCACCGCCGCGACGAAGTGGAAATACAAGGAAAAGGCGAGGATCGGTGCGGCGCAGGCGCGAGAGGGGAGGCGGGGTGCCGAGCATGCGCTCGCCAACTGCGCCGCCGGCGCGATTTTTCTCGGGCTCGCGGCCGGAGCGGGGAAGCGCCCGGATCTCGAGCTCTTTCGCCACCTCCTTACGATCGGCTTCGTCGCCGCGTTCGCGACGGCTCTCGCCGACACCCTCGGCAGCGAGCTCGGTTCGGCTTACGGCAGGAACCCGCGGCTGATCACGAACGGGAAGCGGGTGCCGCCCGGCACCGACGGCGCCGTTTCGCTCCCCGGGACGCTCGGCGGGATCGCAGGGGCCGCGTTCGTCGCCGGTGTCGCCGTGCAGCTCCACCTGTTAGGCCCGAAGACGATCGTCCCGATCGTTCTGGGTGCGATTGCCGGAACGACGGTCGAGTCGATTCTCGGAGCGACCCTCGAGAAACGAAAGCTCATTGACAACGAGGTTCAGAATTTCCTGAACACTCTCGTCGGTGCACTGGCTGCGATCGGCGCGGCGCGGGCGCTGGGAGCCTGATCCCATGGAACGGCACCATCTCACCGAGGAAGAAGCGCGCCTTCTGTTCGCGCCCCCGATTCTGATTCCGGCGGCGGGGGATTCCGGCCGTTTCGGAAGACCCAAACTCCTCGAAAAAATCGACGGGATCCCGATCATCCGGCGAACCTGCGCGGCGTTGCGGGGCGGCGGCGGCGGATATCTGCTCATCTCGGTTCAGCCGGGTGATCGTTCGCTCGCGGAGCCGCTTTCCGATTTGCCCGGCGTTCTGTTCGTCGACAATCCGGAATGGCGCGAAGGGATGGCTTCTTCGTATCGACGGCTCGCCAATCTTCTCGTTCCCCATCATTCCTTCGTTCTGGCCTCGCCGGGGGACTTGCCCTGGCTGCGTCCAGAGACGGTTTGGCAGATCGTTTCGGAAGCGGAAAAAGACCCGTCGCAGTTTCTGGTGCCGGCGGTGGCGGGGGTTCCCGGTCATCCCGTCGCGATCCCGTTGTCGATGCTCTCCCGAACGCACGAGCTTCGCGGCGACGAAGGATTTCGCCATTGGCGGGGAGAAGCCCGCACTTTGGCCGTGGACGACACGGGTTGCATCCGGGACGTCGACGTTCCGGGCGACGTTCCGGATTGAGTGCCGGTTGTCAGGGTGTTTCGCGAGAGCTCGCCGTCGAAACGAGGTTATGCGGGCCGGCACCCGTGCGCCGATCCCTGCCCGATTCGGGCGAATCAGGGGAGCTTCTCGGCCCCGTAAACGTATTTGTCGAACCAGGGGCGATAGTCCTTCTTCGTCACGAAGTTGATCAGTCCGATCAGCTCCTCGGTCCCGGCGACCTTGCCGTCGAATGAGCGAAGGTAACTCCGCAGAATCTTGAAAAAATCCTGATCGCCGAGCTCCTCGCGAAGCTTGTGGAGAGTGTAAGGGCCGCGGCAGTAGAGAAGGTTGAACCGGTAGGTCCACTCCTGGTCCCAGTGGAGGAGATTGGCGTCGGTGATGGCCAACCCCTTGGATACCTCGTTTCCGCGGGCTCTCCAGTAGGAAGTCAGTTTTTCGTATTCTGATTTTCCCTTGATGGATCCGAGGACGACCGCCGCCATGTACTCGGCGGTCGATTCTTCGAGCCATTGGTCCTGCTCCGAGGGAATTCGCGTCACGTGTCCCCACCAGAAATGCGAGACTTCGTGAGCGATTCGCTCGTTCACGCCCCCTTTCAGGAAGTCGACGTAGGTCCCTTCCTCCTCGTTGAGGATCGGATTGAACGCCTCCTCGGTGATGTTGAGGAACCCGTCCGGCGCCTGCCCCCATCCCCAGTCGCGCATCTCGACCACGGAGAGCTCCTTCTGCGACTGTGGGCCCAGCCATTTCTCCTCGACGTCGAGGAAGGCCGAAACGATCTGTCCGAGCCGCTTTGATCCGTCTTCCCTCTCCATCGCGTACGAGGCGACGGTGATTTTCTTGTCTCCGGTCTCGGAGATCACCGCAGGAAAGTAGCGCCCGGCCATGATCGAAGGAAACTGCACGGGGTGCTCCTGAAGAGCTTCGAGGCGGTTAAACTTGTCGTCCGAGCTTCTCGCGACCGTTTTCCCCGTCGCAAACGGGAGGTTGGGTTTGGCGGCCGCGATCCTGGCGTGAAAGGTCGACCAGTTGCTCCGGAGGTCTCTCGAGACCGGATACCAGGACTGATCGGCGAGACGCCAGTATTGATCTCCCCAGGGGTGACGGAGGCTGAAGTAGTAAGTGGTTTCGATCGTTGTCGTGCCACCTGGAACGAGGGGCGGCGCAGCGACCAGGAGGCCATTGCCGATGCGCAGATAAGGGAGGGGGTTCCCGGATCCGTCGCGGACTCCGGAGACCGAAGTCGGAATCATTTCGATATGGATCGATTCGGTCTGGAATCCGATATCCACTTCGTCGAGCCGGAGCCGAAGCACGGAAGTCGGTCTTCGAGCCGCGAACTCTTCTCGCGTCTTGAACCGCCCCCCATGGTTCGCCTGTTCTTCGAGATCCACGTCCAGTTTCCTGAGCTCGACCGGCGCCACCGTCGGTTTCCTCGTTCTGGCGACCGGCCGGCGGTCGAGTCGATAGGTCGTCAACCAACCCTCCAGCCCCGACGGCGCCGGAAGTTTTTCGAAAGCCCAGGTCATGACTTCTTCCTGGGCTTCCGGGTCGAAAACGTAACAGCAGTACCCCTTGCCGTTGTACAGGATCGCGACCGTCGTCGATGGCCGGGACGCGAGAATCCCTTCGGCGATGAGGATCGCCGGTTCGATCTCGGCTCCGCCGAAGAAGCGGGTCGACCCGAAGCGCTCGAGAAACCGGGAGGTCGAGGCATCGACCGGCGGGATCGATGCAGACTCCTCCGGTTTCGCAGCGGCGACGGGGGCGGAGGTGATCCAGAGAGCGAAATTCGCACGGATGCGAAGGGCGCCTTTTTCTCCCGGAGACGACGACTCCATGACCCGGTCGAAATTGATTCGTATCGCCGTCTCGCCCGGTCCGGACGGGTCGTAATCGAAGTGTGTTCCTTCCGGAAAGAAATAACCGATCGATCGCCCGTCGCCCAGCCGAACGGTGCGGGCCTCGCTCGCGCCGACGAGTTTGAGATGTCCGGGCGCGGGCAAGGTGATTTTTCCAGCCGACGGGCCGACCGTGAGGTGTTTGAGCGATTCGCCGAGGGAGGTCATCTCGGCTGGCGTCAGAGCCGGTACCGCGAAGGCCGCCGGGACCGCGAGCGCAAATACGATGGTGGCCGGGAGCAGGGCTTTCGGGACTCTTTTCACGGTGGAGCTCCTTGGTTCGTCGATGGGTTTTCGCTGCGTTCCCCGCGAATCTAGCCGTCGCCGTATCTTTGGTCAATGGTCAACGGAGGCCACCCGCCGTGAGTGGACGGAATTTCCTTCGCCCGGCTGGCTTCTGACAGAATCAACTCTTCATGCCGCTAAGCCGCCGTGCCGCTTCCCGCTTCGCCGCCGCTTCGAGAACTCCGCCTCATCGCGAAGTCCTTCCCAACGGTCTGACGCTTTTTCTACGCGAAGATCATGCGGCGCCGATCGTCTGTTCGATGATCTGGTATCGGGTCGGCGCTCGCGACGAAGAACCGGGGCAAACGGGGAAGAGTCATTTCCTCGAGCACATGCTCTTCAAGGGGACCGACCGTTACGCCAAAGGAGAGATCGATCGGATCACGGCGGTCGGCGGCGGACGCAACAACGCATTCACGTCTCACGATTTCACCGCCTACTATTTTTCATTCGCGTCGGATCGCTGGGAGGTATCGCTCGACATCGAAGCCAACCGCATGACCCGAACGCTCTTCGACCCGCAGGAGTACGCCTCGGAGCGGGCGGTCGTGATCGAAGAGCTGCGAATGATGAAGGACCATCCCTGGTCCGCGCTGCTCGAAGAGGTCGAAGCGACGCTCTTTCGTCTGCACCCCTATGGCACGCCGGTCGTCGGACGAATCGCGGATCTGGAATCGGCGTCGGCTGCGGACATGAAGCGCTATTACGAGACTTTTTACCGGCCCGACGCCGCGGCTCTCGTCATCGTCGGCGATCTCAATCCGGAAGCGACGCTCCGGGCTGTGAGGCGAACCTTCGGCCGGATTCCGGTTCCGTCATGCGCGATTCCGCGTCGGCCGATGATTCCCGAGCCGGCTGCCAGCGGCGAACGGCGAGTCGTGCTCGAGCGGGAAACCAATGCCTCCCGTCTGGTCGTGGCTTCCGTCGCGCCTCGCTTCGGAGATTCCGACGAGCCCGCGGTTCGTGTTGCCGCCGCGATTCTCGGTGACGGTAAAAGCTCGCGGCTCTACCGTTCTCTCGTCGACCGGAAGCGGTTGGCTTCTGAGGTCGGTGAAGACTACTCGCCGAGACTCGATCCCGGTCCGGTTTTTCTTTTTGCGGAAGCCAGCGGCCAACGCGATCGCGCGGCCGTCGAGGCGGCTCTCCTCGAGGAGATCGATCGGCTCACGCAGTCGAGACCCCGGTCATCCGAGCTCGAGCGGGCCAAGCTTCGTGTTGCGGCCCGGCACCTGTTCAGCAGGGAGACGATGCAGGGGGAAGCCGAAGCGATCGGGGAACAATTCGTCTTGTCGATCGACCGCGAAGTCCCCGATCTCGTCGACAGAATTCGAGCGGTGACGAGCGAGGACGTGAGAAGAGTGACCGGGAACTGCTTCCAGCCGGCTCGGCGCACGATCGGCTGGATGGTGCCACCTTCGACTGCGGCTCGTGGAAGGAGAAGAGAAAACCCGCGAGCTTCCCAAACCCCACCTTCCGCCCCCCTCGCAGTGCCTGATCCATCACCCCGATTAAAAGCGTCGCCTGGACGCACTCGAATCGATTTGCCCGTCGAGCCGGTTCGAGTGGAGCTGCCGGCGATCGACCATCGTTTCCCGAACGGTCTTCGCATTCTGGCCCACCAGTCTGGCGGCTCGGCAACGGCGAGCGTCGAGATCGAAATCGCGGCCGGGTCTCGCGATGAGGTGGAACCGCTTGCCGGGCTCGCCCGGTTGACGGCGATGATGCTGACGCAGGGGACCCGGAACCGCTCGGCCGAAGAGATCGCGGAGAGCGTCGAATCGCGAGGCGGTCAGCTGGAAGTCGAGGGGCTGTTCGACCGCACGCGGATCCGTCTCGAAGGGCTGACGGCCGACCTCGGCCTCTCCCTCTCGCTTCTCGCCGAGATCGTCATCCGCTCGAGCTTCCCTGCGGCCCGAGTCCGGTTTCAAAAGGACCTCCTCGTCGACGAGATTCAATCCGAAAAAGACAACCCTGCGGTCGTCGCCTCCCGCGCGCTCTCGGAGCTTCTCTATCGCGGGCACCCGCTTCACCGTCCGGCGAGCGGATACCAGAGAACGGTTCGGCAGCTGGATCGATCCCGCGTCGTTCAATTCGCAAGAGCGTTCTACCTTCCTGGAAACGTTCGGATCGCCGTGTCGTCGGGAGCACCGCCCGGCGACGTCCTGCGAATGGTCCGGCGGTTTTGGGGAGCCTGGCGCGGTTCCGAACCTCACCATTCCGCGCCGAGGCCGATTCCGGCTCACCCTCCCTCCGTGAAGCGGATCGTCGTTTCGAAGGAACAGACGCACGTTCTTCTCGGACACCTGGGAATCCGGCGGAGCGATCCCGATTTCGTCACAGGTCAGGTGCTCGACATGATTCTCGGCGCCGGCCCCGGCTTCGTATCGCGAATTCCCCGAGTCCTCCGCGATTCCATGGGGCTCGCTTACACGACCTGGTCCGACCTGACCCAGAGCGCTGGAATCGAGCCCGGCCGTTTCGCCGCGTATATTGCAACGGCGCCGGAGAATGAAAAACGCGCGATTGCGGCGCTACGCGGTGAGATCGAACGATTCCGCGCCGAAGGGCCGACCGAACGGGAAGTCGCTGAGGCCAGGGCCCACCTCACCGGCCGCCACGTTTTCGAAGTCGAGACGAATTCCTCCCGCTGCGAAATGCTCCACTACCTGGCGCGGCATGATCTCGGTCTCGACTACCTTTCTCGTTACCCGGGCGAAGTTGCGGCGGTCACGAGGGCCGCCGTTCGGGACGCCGCGAAAAGGCTGCTTCGTCCCGATCAACTCTCGACGGTGATCGTGGGGCCGGCTACTTCGTGAATCCTTCCCGGTCGAGCAGCTCGCTCGCCTGAAGGTAGGCCTCGAGCAGCATTTTTCCGAAAGTGCGCGGGGAGAGATCGAACGGGTTTCCGAAAAACAGGAGCGGGTTCTTGTGGGGATGAAGGTAGAGCGTTTTCATCCCGTGTCCGATTTCGAGAATACCCGCCAGCCGTTTCGTTTCCTTCTCGAGGGCCTCTTCGCCGAGATACATCGCCAGGGTCTCGCGCATCGCGGCCAGAGCCGCCCCTTTGGACTTGTCGCTGTTTCGCGACTGCAGGAAACGGGAGTAGATGGATAGCGCGATCGCCTGCGAAATCTCGTAGGGGAGCCCCAGGTGATGGAGCGAGCCGATTGCCGGATGAAAACGATAGGGAGCTTCGAACGACGAGACGATCGCCAGATCGCATCCATGATCCGTCTCGATCATCGTCTCGTTCGGATTGTAGACGTCGCCGTCGATGAAGTAATGGCGCCGCCCCTCGAGCTTCACCGAAACCGGATTGAAAACCGATGGCGCCGCCATCGAACAGGTGGCCGCCCTCGCCAGCGGAACTCCAGAGACGTATCGATACCAGAGATGATCGGATTCCTCGGCCGAGAAAACGACGACCCTCGCGTTGTCGAGATCGGTCGTGATGAAGAAAAGGCGCGCCCGAAGCTCCGCGAAATTCGTGTGGCCGCCGAGAAGTTTTTCGAGGAAGTCCTCGAGGCCGGTCAGCACGTATCGCGCCCGCACCGCGAGCAGATCCCGCATTCGGAAATGATGGATGAACTTTCGAAAGGGGAGTTGTCTCGGAGTTTCGACTCCCGATTGTGTTTCGTCCTCGTCGGACGGCTGCGACGGAAACAGCGGCGTTCCGGGAAAGAGCTCTTCGCCCGCCCGCAGGTTGACCGCGTTTCGAATGCGGCGGAAGTAACCCTTCCAGGTGATCCCACGTTGCCGGAAGATGACCGACGAGTCGATCGCCGGGAGCCGGGAAGGGTGCCCGCGGAAAGCGTTGAGGATGTCCGGCACGTCGCAGCCGGTCGCCGTCAGCAACGAAAACATGCAACCCGCCGAGGATCCGACCATCATCCCGATTTCGCCGGGCGTCGGGGGAGCTTCCTGGCCGAATCCGACGGTAAACCGAAACCCCCGCTCCTCCAGTGCGCGGCGCACCCCGAGGTGCCAGAAGACCGCCTTGACCTTTCCGCCCGTTGCCCGCATCGAAATGCGCCGAAAGTTTTTCGCGTGAAATTTGTCCGGCATGGCGGACATTCTACCGGTGGGAGCGTCGCCGGGATTCGCACTCTTCAGGCGGAAGGCGCGGCCACGCTAGAATGGCCGCTCGTGACGCGGGGCTATAGCTCAGTTGGATAGAGCGGAGGTTTCCTAAACCTTAGGTCGCAGGTTCAACTCCTGCTAGCCCCACCAATTTTCCTGGTCCCTGCCGTGGCGGAATCTCATGGTTTTTTGGGGAGTCCCGGCCGGCGGCATTCCCTTTTCGCCGGCTCACCCGGTTGCCGGTTTCCAGCGGGTTCGCCCTGTTTCTTTCTGTTAGACTCGCGCCGTTTCAGGTTCATTTTCGCCGCTGGATTCGGCGGCTTTTTCGGGAGGCTCGGTGCGAGTTCATATCCTCTCTCCACAGCGTGCGCAGGCCGTCGACAATTTGATTCTTCTCCGTCACGAGGGGAAAGATCCGTTCGGCCGCCTCCACATTCCGGCGGCGCTTCGATTGACCCTGAACCGCGCTCTGGCCGGCATTCATCACTCCGGAAAAGACGGAGAGATGATCGGAGTTCAGGTCGATTCGGCCGGAATCGGAAGGTTGACCCTCGTGGGGCTCGGAAAACCCGAGCGATTCACCCTGAAGAAGATTCGTTCGACGATCCGGAACGTCGCAAGGCAGGCCGGACGGAACGGCGAAAAGCGAATCGCGATCGGAGTGACGAATTCGCTTTCCGGTGCGGGGCGGGCCTGGGAGAACTTTCTCCTGCTCGAGGCCTGCCTCCTGGCCGATTACGAATACCGGGTTTACAAGACCGAAGGAGACGCTCCCCGCTACCCGGAAGAAATTCGATTCGTTCCGCGCGAAGACGACGAAGAAGAGACGCTCGAATCCACTCTCAAGGAAGCCCGCGTCGTTGCCGACTCGGTTCGTCTCATTCGTGACCTCGGCAACGCCCCTTCGAACGATCTGACTCCGACGAAGCTCGGAGAAGCCGCCCGCGAAATCGCCAAAGAGATGGATTTGAAGTGCACCCTTTTTGGAAAAAAGGAGCTCGAGAAAGAAGGATTCGGCGGTCTTCTCGCGGTCAATCGCGGGTCGGCCGAAGAACCGCGATTCATCATCCTCGAATATCCGGGGCCCAAAGGGGGGCGGAAGCCGAAAGAGACGATCTGCCTCGTTGGGAAGGGGCTCACCTTCGACTCCGGCGGAATCTCGATCAAACCCGCCGCCGGCATGAGCGAAATGAAATACGACATGTGCGGGGCGGCTGCAGTCATCGGATCGGTTCGTGCCGCGGCGGCGCTGAAGCTTCCGTTCCGGGTCGTCGGTCTCGTGGCTTCCACCGACAACATGCCCGATGGCGCCTCCTACAAACCGGGAGACATCATCAAGACCTACTCAGGAAAAACCGTCGAGATCGACAACACCGACGCCGAAGGACGGGTCGTTCTCGCCGATGCTCTGGCCTATGCGAAAAAATTCGATCCCGCCGTCATCATCGATTTCGCGACGCTGACGGGCGCCTGCATGGTGGCTCTCGGCCTCGAGTGCTCGGGAATCATGTCGCCGCAGGACGAATTGTCAGCGAGCCTCATCGCCGCCGGCGAAGCGAGCGGCGAACGCCTCTGGAGGCTCCCCCTGTGGGACGACTACAAGGACGGTCTCAAGAGCGACTGGGCCGACATCAAGAACTCCGGTCCCCGCTGGGGCGGCGCGATCAACGGCGGAATCTTCCTCAAGGAATTCGTCGGCGACTTCCCGTGGGCCCACCTCGACATCGCCGGCACCGCGAATTACGAAAAAGAGTTCGGCGGTCTCCCGGTCGGAGCCTCGGGTATGGGCGTGAAGCTCATCGTGCGGTTTCTGAAGGAGAGGAGCGAGGCGGCGTAGGGCGGGTCAATGAACGTCGAGGCGGAAGACATTCGACAACACACCGCATTCGCCCTTGTTGGCTCCGGCATCGTGCTCGCGGTAGTACAGCGCGACTTCGTAAAGGCCGGCGGGCAGGAGGGAAGCAAGTGTGGCGTCGATCTCGATCTTGGAATGAACGGGCAGGACGCTTCGCAAGAGACGGTCCGGCGCCAGCACCTTGGTGATCATCCCGAATTGATGTTTCCAGCCGTCGGGGGTCCAAAGCGGATTCTCGGTATGCACGGCGATCGGCTCCATCTCCAACTCCCGCGATTTTGAGTGAGAGACTGCGGCCTGGTCGACGACTTGCCAAAAGGAATCGTCTTTCTGCCGATCGGCCGACCAGCGGGCGGCGGTTGGAGTTCGGGCCGTCAGAACGATCCGGAAATCGGTTGGACGGATCGCTTGATCCGAGTCGCTCTGGTTCTCGATGACGAAATGGAGGGCGAATGGTTGGTTTCTGACAACGAATGTCTCTCCGTTGGGAAGGCTCGATTCCAATCGAAGCGACGGATTTTCGAGTCTTGGTATTCCGTTGATCGTTTCGATGGAACCATGGCCAGCCAGGGTCGAACGTCGAAGCGACGAGACCTCGACCGACGCGGACTTCCCGGTAATACCTCCCCGCGCAAGTTCAAGATAAGCGGTGTCACTGATAAAATATACGACGCTTCCGTCCCGGAAGACTCGTCGACCCCATCGGTCGATTTGCAGATAGCCGCAAACCGGTTCTCCGAGAGGGGCGATTGTTCCCGGTTTCTCATAGGACGCGGTTCGCGCCAGAGGCCCCGAGAAAAAGAAAAACAAAATGACGAGCGCGCTGACCGGCAGACGATTCACGGGACGATCTTATCTTAGGTCTGGGGCCCGGACGTGGAGAATGAACGAGTGGACTTGGTTTGAATTCCGCATTTTTTGAGTCTTGAGGAGGTCGTCGTGGCCGCAATCGTCCGAAGAGCTTTCTGGTTTCCGTTGATCATCGGTTTCATGGCGCCCATCCGGGCGTTTGCAGGAGCGAGCCCTCCGGTCATTCTGATCACGATCGACACGCTTCGAGCGGACCGCGTCGGATGCTATGGAGACGAGAAAGCCTCGACGCCAACGCTCGACCAGCTGGCTCGAGAAGGGGAGATCTTCGACCGTCTTTATGCCCCCGCGCCGCTCACGCTGCCTTCTCACGCGTCGCTCATGACGGGGCTCCAACCGAGTCGTCATGGAATTCGTGACAACGGCGGCTTTCAACTTGATCCCGCAGTCACGACCCTCGCCCAGCGTTTTCATGCCGGCGGATACGCGACGGGAGCCTTTGTCAGCGGCATGCCACTCAAGCGCGGCTCGGGGATCGAGCGAGGGTTCGACGTTTACGATGATCGGCTCGATCCTGGGCGCGAAGGGCTCGAACGATCCGCCCCCGACACGATCGGACGTGCTTTGAGCTGGCTGAAAACGATTCGGCAGGCGGCGGAGCAACGGCCATTTTTTCTCTGGGTCCATTTGTATGAGCCCCACAGCCCTTACCGGCCGCCGGAAGCTTTTGCGGAAACCTGGAAGAATGATCTCTATCGCGGCGAGATTGCTTTCGTCGATTCCCAGGTCGGCCTGTTCTTCGAGACGCTTCGGAAACAAGGGATTTACGATCGTGCCGTCGTCGCGGTGGTCGGCGATCATGGAGAAGGGCTCGGAGATCACGGAGAAGCCCGCCACGGGGTGTTGCTTTACGAAGAGACGGTTCGTGCGCCGGCGATCCTGAAAGCTTCCATGTTGCCGCGCGATTTACGGGGGGTGGTCGATCGGACTCCGCTTTCGATGGCGGATTTCTCGTCGAGTCTTCTCTCCTTGTCGGGACTTTCTGTTCCGGAGGGGCTCGACGGACGGATTCGTCCGCTTCCCGGCCGATCAACGGGAGATGGCCCGATTCCGATCGAATCGGCTTTCCCGGCGCTTCATTTTGGCTGGAGCCCGTTGTTTGGCGTGGTCGATGGAAAATGGAAATTGATTTCAGGACCCGATCCGGAGCTCTACGATCTGATCGCGGACCCTCACGAGCGCCACAATCTCGTGAAACTGGAGGAAAGGGTTTACCGCAGGTTGTCTGCCTGGCTGGCGTCCTATCAAAAGTCGGTTCCCGCCAACGGATGGAAGTCTCGCCGAAGTGACCTCGCGGTCGATCCACGGCTGAGATCTCTCGGTTACTTGACCGGGAGCGAAGGTTCGCCGGTCGATTACCAAAAGGATCCAAAGGCCTGGATCGAGATCGTCAATCGCCGGGAGGAAGGGGAGGAAGCTCTCGCCAACGGGGATGGAATGAAGGCGATGAAGGATTTTACACTCTTGATGGAATGCGACCCCGATAATTACGAAGCGCTGATGGCCTACGCCCGATCGTGCGAATTGGAAGGATTTGATTCGATAGCGATTCTTTCCTACGAACGCGCGAATTTTCTCCGCCCGACCGTCCTGCGGGTTTACGACTCCCTTTTTACTCTTCGGTTTGGCCGTGGCGAGTACGATCAGGCGGAAGAGAAACTGAAAACCGCGCTTTTACTCGCGCCGGGCCACCCGAAAGTTCTTTCGACGGCAGCCGATTTTTACCACCGAATGGGGCGCGGGGCCGAGGAGCTGTCGACGCTCGAATCCTTGATCGAAATCCAGCCGAACGATCAAAACGTTCGGGAAAGGTTCGAGAACGCGGTGGCGTGGGAGAGCAAGCGGTTTCGTGGGCGGTGACCCGCACTGAAGAGCCATTCACCCCGATGATTGGTCGCGCGCCCTCCTGTCGATATTAATTCCCTGCGCCAGCTTGACACGTTACAACGAATGGTGTTTGCTAGACCCTTGGGAATTGTTGCAGAGAGATGCGTGAGACGTTTTGGGCTACGGAAGCCGTAGAATTCTCGGACTCTCGTCCTCAATTACGCTTGAGAAACCGGGTGAGGTACTAGCAGGAGGTTTTGTATGAATGAATCGATGGATCAAAAGCTCCAAATTTGGACCTCGAAATTCGTGGCCTGTTGCGCCGTGGTGGCGATTGCCACCCTGGCGGTACCGGTTTCGGCTTTCAAGCCGTACCGGGCGCCCACGATCGTGACCAAGGATCCAGCCACCGGAAAGCGACTCGTCGAGCATCTCGGTGGAATTTCTGCAGAACACACTCTTGGGCTCGTTCCCGAGGAGCTTCCGAAGGACGTCGATCGTTCGCCCCAGATTTCGCAGATTGCGGAATGGGAACGATTCGTAAATCAGAATTCCGGGTACGGTTGGAACATCGCCTGGGATAACTACGGACTCGCCACCGTCGCTCAGGGACGGAAAACCGAAAAGTCCTACACCGGAGGTCCGGAAGCTGCGGCACGAGCCTTCTTCGCGGATCATTCCGGTCTCTTCATGATCAACGATCCCGCCGACCTCCGGCTCGATTTTGCGGAAGTCGATCCTGACACCCTGGTCACGCGGGTCAAGTTCATCCAGGTCGACGGCGGCCTGCCGGTGCTGAATTCGGTTCTAGGGGTCATCTTTGATTCCCAGATGCACGTCATCCAATTCTCGTCGAGTTACCATCCCGATGTTTTCATTCCTCATATGAACGCGGCGATCGATTCGGTCGACGCTTTCGATCGCCTCCTTTCAAAGGTCAATCCCGGGGTTTCGTTCAATCGTTCGGAACCGGTCGATCAAAAACTCCGGGCCGGAGTGCATAACGAACTTCAGGGCTACGGTCCGAGTCAGTTCTCTCCGGCAGGAATCGTGAACTCCGGAGCAAGCCGGCTGGCAATTCTCCCGTTTGGCGACAAGTATCGTCTCGTCTGGGAAATCTACGCTTCGGTGAACACGCCTCGCGCCGATTTTCGTGCATTTTTCGACGCCGAGACTCTTGGCCTTCTCGAGATTCGAGACGAATTGATGCGGGTGAACGTCAACGTTTACGATCCCGACCCAATCGTCTCTTCGGCGACCGTGATCAAGAACGTTCCGCTCTACCGGTGGAACATAGCGTCACCTCAGAATTTGAACACCCAGGCGCAGCACGTGTCGGTCACGAACAACTACAGCGGGACTCCGAATACGAGTATCAGCAACGGAGTTTTTACGAATCCGACCGACATCCACTGCCCGGTCTCCGATACTCCCTGCACGACGGGTAACGTCCATTTCGACGAGCAGCAGACGTTCTACCACGTCGTCGCGGCGCGCGATCTTTTCTGCTACCTGAACGGCGGGACGATCAACACGACTACCGATGTTTGCTCGCAACCCGCCCTGGGTGCCGACGCGGGGGCTTTGAATTACAAGATGCCGGTTCGCACTCATTTCCCGGACGCCGGCCCGCCGGCCGACCCGGGCTACGATAACGCGTTCTATTCCTCCGGCGCCTGCGGGGCGCCCTGTCTTACCTTTGGTCACGGCACTTACTACGAGGGGATTTTCTACGGACTCGAAGATCTCGCGCTCGACGCTCCGGTGATGTACCACGAGTTCTCGCATTACATCTCGGACCGGATCACCCTGGGCAATTTGACGGGGAACTATGGCGGCGCGATGAACGAAGGGATCGCCGACCAGTGGGGCTGTACGATCACGGACAACAAATTCATCGGAGCGTTTGCGGAGCCGTCGGCCGAGAGCACCTCGACGACCACGAATTCCGGATTCATCCGCAACATGGAGAATACCCATCAGTACTGCGAAGTCTGCCGCCGGAACGACTGCACGCTGACAACCGGAACCGCCGCCAACTGCGAGGTTCACAACGACGGCGAAATCTACGAAGGCGCCATGTGGCAGACCTATCTGGATCTTCGGAAATACTATGGCCAGGTGGCCGGTAAGGACATTTACCAGAAGCTTGTTTTCCAAAGTGAAAAGAACCTGTCGTCAGGAACGGTCAACTTCATCACTGGCCGAGCCTCGATGCTGACTGCCGACAACACCCTCAACGCTCAGAAATACGATTGTTCGATCTGGCGAGGGTTCGTCAGCCGCGGGATGGGCAGTTCGGCGGCAGTTGATAACACCATTCCCATTACCAATGCGAACGACTACACCTTGCCCGCCACCTGCGCGAATCTAGCGACGGTCACGATGAACCAGAAGGTGTTTGCCTGCGGGTCGAGCACCGGTTACGTCAAGGTTGCAGATCCGGTTCCTCACAACGGCGCGCAGGTCTACAACGTGACGGTGACCACGACTGACGGTGATTCCGAGACGTTTACGGTCACCGCCGACACGTCGCCGGCGGCCTCGGCCACTTCCTTCAGCTCCCCGTCCTTCAATGTCTCCATCGCGGGAGCGGTGATTCCCGGAAACGGGAAAATCGAAGCTCTCTCGTCGAATGCGGTTCTCACGGCAAAGTTTGTCGACGCCGACAACGCCACGGCTTTCATCGCAGATTCGGCCTACTTCAACTGCCAGGCCAATGTCTCGCTCGTTTC
>Ga0315281_10004700_pt1 | contig 19789 bp, 18 predicted proteins | sample YL17G07_0_MG_FD_204540 | JGI IMG/M metagenome (GOLD analysis project Ga0315281, IMG submission 204540) | Sediment microbial communities from Yellowstone Lake, YNP, Wyoming, USA - YL17G07_0 | ecosystem: Environmental > Aquatic > Freshwater > Lake > Sediment | place: USA: Wyoming | collected... | reverse complement strand
CCTGGGCTACACGGTCACGCTGGGGCCGACTGCTCCGGCACTACCTCCATCGGCAGCGACTGCCTGAAGGCAGTGCCACATCGACTTCCAGAGAACCCACGCGCCCCTCCCGAAACGCGCCGACACGATTTTCGGGTCAACACGCCGGAAGTACCGGAATGCGAAGCCTGCCGTCAGCGTCTACGAGATGCTATTGCCGGCCAAGGGCAGTCGCCGGCACGGAATGTGAAGAGGCCTGGAAGCGCCGGTTTGAAAAGGGGCCGGTTTCGCCGGTTTGATGGGGGACCGGTCCCCCTGGGGAGCGGCGGAAAATGCCCAGGATTCAACACCTCCCCCCTGCCAGCCACCAGCCGGAAACGACCCTACGCGGCCGATGAACTCTCCGTGAGCGATTCCTGACCCAGCAGGAATCGCTCAGTCGCTACGCGTGGACGCGGCCGATAGATCCCTCCCGCATCGTACAACGCCCCGGGCTGCTCTCGGTGATGCCCCTCGTCACGTGAACCGTCATGTCGCCGTGGACCTCGTTCTGCCCCTTGTGAGGTTGCTTGGTGGTCTGTGCCATCAGCCGCCGGTTGTTGTGGCGGTGAGAGACCCCTTGGAAGAACGGGCTGGCCTCTGACGTGCTCACGGTCAGGTATCCTACCTGGTCGAATGCGGGAAGGGAAGGAGGCAGTCCCGTGCGGGAGCCGGGCCATGAAGGTGACGGCCCTCGACAAGTTCGGGGCATTGGATACAAACTTCAAGGGGACCGTGGCATTTGCCACAACCGATTCTATGACGGTACCGCTGTCGTTCCGCATCCTGGCGTTGAGGTCCATCGAGATCTCGGTCCAGGCCTCCCTCTTCAGGGGCCCCGGCAAAGCCTTCATCCCCGCGGCATGCCTCGATATCCGGGTGGTTCGTGCGATCAAGGCCGCCGGGGACCGGGGGCCCGAAGTACTCCCGCTCCTGGCCGAGTCGTTCACGCGGGTCCGGCTCGCGCCCCGGAGCCTGACCCGGATATGGATCACGTACTTCGTGCCCGAGGGAACGCCGCCGGGAACCTACCGGGGCAAGCTCGTGATCCGGTCGGGAGCCGGGAGGCGGCAGGAAGTCTCCGTCGAACTCGAGGTGTATCCGTTCCAGCTCCTCGAGCCCGACACGGACTTCTACCTCTACACCGAGTCCACGGACGACCCTTCGGTCTTCGCCCGCGAGCTCGCGGACCAGCGCCTGCACGGGATGAACATGGGAATGGTGCACCCGCCGGTCACGCGCGCCGGCGAGCTCGTCCGCGACGCCATGACCGGGCTTCTCGCGACGTACGATGCGGCGGGCCTTCCCCGGAAGCGCGTCTTCGTCCCCCTCGAGAACCGGATCACGGCCGAGTGGCTGAACGACCCCGACAAGACGATCGGGATGTGGGGGCCCTGGATGCGTTATTACCCGCTCACAGGGCGACTGGACCGCAGGTACGTGGAGGCCGTGAAGTTCGTCCGGGACGAGGCCGCCCGCCGCGGCATCCGCGTCGTCCTCGCGGTCGGGGACGAGGCCGGGTCGCACGCCTGGACGATTCCGCCGGTCCGGCACTACCTCGAGCTCGTGAAGCGCGAAGTCCCGGACGTCGTGCGGGAGCTGACCGTGGGCGGGGGTTGGGCCGGCGGCGTGGACGAGAACGCGGAGTGGAAGGGATTGCTGGACATCTGGACGACGAACCGGTGGCTGGCGGACAGGATCGACCGGGTGCGGAAGGAGGAGCCCGGCGCCTCCGTCGCGGTCTACAACATGGGGGGCGCGGGGTCGAAGCCCGGAGGCCTTACGGCCGCGCGCGCCCTCCTGGACGAGATCGCGGCCGCGACGGAGCTCAACCACGAGGACTACGACGCCGTGTCCGGGGGCAGGATCCACGCCGCGCCTCCCGGGAAGCACGAGGAATGGCGGGCCCGCCTCGCGGAGGCGATCGTGAGACTAGATTCGGAGAAGCGGGGGCCCTAGGCCTCTTCGGCCAGCTTGCGGTAGTGATCGGGGGGCTGGAAGATGCCGCCCGTCGTCTCGTGGAAGATGGCGTCGAGGTCGAACCCGCCGCCGCGGGGGATCGTCCACGACGCGCCGGCCTTCGGGTGGTACGACCGGAGCTTCTCCCAGTTCGCGTAGTAGAGGAATCCGTTCGTCTCGAACGCGGGGGCGTCGAGGCCCGGAAGCACCGGGAGGCGAGAGGCCACGGACTTGTTCCAGTCCACGAGGATGGGCGAGACCGTGAGGTCGGCGACGAAGCAGGGCACTCCGCCGGCCCTGGCCGCGGCCAGCATGCGCAGGGTCATCGAGAGCGTCTTGGCCGCGGGCTTGAGCGCGATCGCGCCGTAGCCCAGCGCGATGCGCTTCCGGACCTCGGCGTCCGAGTGCGCGCTCTCGTCGGCCGCGACGCGGACGCCCAGCCCGCCGACCCCGACCTCGAGCTCCTCCGGGAACGGCTCCTCGAGGAGAATGATCTTCTTGAACGCGCCGATCTTCCTGCAGTGGTCGAGCAGGCGGTTGAGCCGGTCGACCGAGTCGTATCGCCCGTTCGCGTCGAGGTAGTAGAGAGAATCCGCGGCGGCTAAGTCGTGGATGCTTGTCACCCGGTTCATGTCCTGCCGGAGCATCTTCTCCGGGTCTCCGTCGCCCGCGGGATCGGACCCGATCTTGATCTTCAGCAGTTGGTGGCCCTCCGCGACCAGGTGCTTGACCTCGTCCAGCGAGATCGCGTACCCGACGAGCGGGATGATCCCGATCCTTTTCGCCGGAGGGCCCAGGAGCGCGCGCTCACTATCGGTCAGCAGGTTGTCGAGCCGCGAGGTGGCGTGGGCGCGCGCGTGCAACTGCCAGGCGGCGTTGTCGAGCGCGACGAGGCTGTTCAGGACGAACGTGAGCCGCACGGCCGGAAGCCCCGTGACTTCCCTCGCCTTCGCGATCGCGCCGGGCAGGACCGCGTCCAGGAGCTCGCCCGGCCGCGTGAACGGGACGCCGACGGCGCGGCGGGCGGCGTCCTCGAGCACCCCGAACATGAGCCCGTTGCCCGCCTCGTCGCCGTGGCGGAGGAAGACCTCGCGGTCGGACCACAGGACGCTCTGGGTCTGAAGGCCGACGCCGAGCTGTCCCTCGGAATCCCGCAGCGCGGCGACGGCCTGCCAGAGCTCGGTCTGGGCGCCGCCCTTGAACCCGAGCGGGGTCGAGAGCGGCTCGCGCTCGACCGCGCACTTGGCGCTGGCGACGACGACCGGGGGGACACCCATGGCGCCCTATCGTAGCGCTTTGCGGGGGAGGCGGTTTCACCGGGACCGGGCGGGGTGAGAGAATACGGGTCGCGATGAAGGCGGCCCTCGAAGCCCTTGGTTCCATCAAGCTTGCCGTAATCGGGATGATCCTGCTCATGCTCGTCGTGACGGCCTGCACCCTCGCCGAGGTCCGGCTCGGCGTCTACGGGGCCGTCGAGGCATGGATCCGCACTTTCCTCGTCTGGGGGCGGGTGCCGGGCACGGCTCTCCGCCTGCCCGTGTTTCCGGGCGGCGGGCTGATCGGGGCGCTCCTGATCGTGAACCTGACCGCTTCGCTCCTGACGAGGCACCGGCTCGAGTGGCGACGCTGCGGCCTCATCCTCACGCATCTGGGCGTCATGGTCCTGGTCGCGGGCGAATTCTCGACCGCGTTCTGGGCCCGCGAGTCCCTGCTCTCGGTCGAGGTGGGGCACAGCCGGAACTGGGCCGAGATCCCGCGCCGGTTCGAGTTCGCGGTCGAGGAGGCGGGGAAACCGGTCACGGCCATCCCTTCGACCATGCTCGGGGACGGAGCGGTCGTGGCCAACGCGCGCCTGCCGGTGGAGTTCCGGGTGCTCCGGCACTCCCGGAACGCCCGGCTCGAGATGCGGCGCTCGACGCCGTCGGACGAGCTGGTCGCCACCGCCGGGGCCGGCCGGAAGCTCTACGCGGTCGAGCTCCCCCCCGTGGCCGGGGACGACGAGGACAACGCGCCCGCGGCGTTCGTGGAGGCGGTCGAAGGCGCGAAGCGCCGGGGGATCTGGCTCCTGTCCACGGCGCTGGGACCCCAGCTGCTCGAGGCGAAGGGGCGCCGGCTCGAGGTTTCCCTGCGTCCCGAGCGCGCGCCACTACCGTTCACGATCACGCTGAAGCAGTTCCGGCACGACGTCTACCCGGGGACCGACATTGCCCGGAACTTCTCGAGCCTCGTGCGGCTCTCCGACCCGGGCCGCCGCGAGGACCGGGACGTTCTCGTATGGATGAACCACCCGCTCCGGTACCGGGGCCTCACCCTCTACCAATCCAGTTACGGCAAGGGCGACACTCTCTCGGTCTTCCAGGTCGTCCGGAACCCGGGCTGGACGCTCCCGTACCTCGCGTGCATCCTCGTCACGATCGGGCTGGCCTGGCATTTCCTGCTCATGCTGGGAAGGAGAGAGCCTTGATGTCCTGGCTGAAGAGGAACCTCGCCTGGGCCGTGCCGGCGCTGATGGTGCTGTGGGTGGCCGGTTCGCTCCGGGCACCCCGCCGGGCGGACGGCGCGGACATCGGCGGTTTCGCAGCGCTCCCCGTGCTCCACGAGGGACGCGTCAAGCCGGTCGACACGGTGGCGCGCGCGAGCCTGCTCGCCCTGCGCGGCAAGCAGACGGTCCGGGTCCCCGGCCGCACGATCTCGTCGGCCGAGTGGCTCCTCGACATGGCGGCCCGCCCCGGCATCGCCGACTCCGAGGAGGTCTTCGAGATCGACGACCCGGACGTGCTGGGGGCGTCGGGGCTCGGGGGCACGGACCGCCGCCGGTTCTCGATGCGGGAACTGGTCCCCGCCCTGCCCGAGATAGCGGCGCAGGCGGAGAGCGCGGGGGCCTCATCCCCGGAGAACCGGACCCGGTTCCAGGCCTCGATCGCGGGGCTGAACGCCCGGCTCATGGCCTACCGGAGCCTCCAGAACAGCCTCGCCCCCGGGGACACCGACGACTTCGCGGCCGATCTCGAGGGGTACCGCAAGGCGCTGGGCCCCGGGATCGCGGCCGTGCGGCGCCACTCGCAGGGCGGCGGCTTCGACCGGAAGGCGCTCGCGGCCGTGGGCGGCTACTTCAAGCGCTACCAGTTCATGGCCTCGGTCGCCTCCTTCCGCGCGATCCCGCCGGCCGACGGGGAGCCGGCCGACGCGTGGGCGAGCACGGGGGAAATCCTCCTCATCGCCCTGCACACGGGTGGCATCGATCCCCACGCGGCGGCGTATGCCGCGCTCCTCGGCGCGTGGAAGCGCGGGAACGCGATAGCGTTCAACTCCGCGGTCGCGGCCGAGCGGATGTGGCTCCGGGACCACCGGCCGGCGGAGGCGCGCGCCGCCCGCGCCGAGACGTTGTTCAACCGCGCCGAGCCCTTCTACGCGGGGATGGTCATGTACGTCCTGGCCCTGCTCCTCGCGTTCGCGGCCGGGCTCGGCTGGCGCGAGGTCCTGGGCGCGACGGCGTTCCGGCTGATGGCGCTCGGCTGGGCCGTCCACACGCTCGGGCTCGCGGTCCGGATCGCGCTCCAGGGCCGCCCGCCGGTCACGAACCTCTATTCGTCGGCCGTCTTCGTGGGCTGGGCGTGCGCCGGCCTCGGGCTCGCGCTCGAGCGCCGGTTCCGGAACGGGCTCGGCGTGATCGTGGGCTCGGCCGCCGGGTTCGCTACCCTCATCATCGCGCACCACCTCGCCGCGCAGGGCGACTCCATGGAGATGATGCGGGCGGTCCTCGACTCGAACTTCTGGCTCACAACGCACGTGGTGACGGTCACGATCGGGTACGCGGCGACGTTCCTCGCGGGGGCGCTCGCAATAGCCTGGATCTTCCGTCCCTCGGATGCGGCCGCCCTGGCAACGATGGTCCCCGGAATAGTGCGGTTCGCCCTCTTCTTCAGCTTCGTCGGGACCGTCCTGGGCGGGATCTGGGCGGACCAGTCCTGGGGCCGGTTCTGGGGCTGGGATCCCAAGGAGAACGGCGCGCTCCTGATCGTGCTCTGGAACGCCGTGATCCTGCATGCGCGCGGCCGTTACGCGGGCGACCGGGGGTTGATGGCCATGTGCGTGTTCGGGAACGTGATCACGGCGCTGTCGTGGTTCGGCGTGAACATGCTTGGGATCGGCCTGCACTCGTACGGGTTCATGGACCGCGCGTTCCTCTGGCTCGCCGTCTTCATTGCCAGCCAGCTCGCCGTGATCGGGATCGCGTACCTCCCCTCCCGCGGACGGGAGGGCGCGTCCGCCGGCGGCCGGGACCGGGGGGGAATGTGCTGACCGCGACGGTTCTCCTCCGGACGGCGCTTCTCGGCTATCTCGCGGGAACGTCCCTATTCCTCGCGTACCTGGCCTCCCGCCGGCGCGCCCTCGCGGCGCTCGGACTCGCGCTGTCGGCGGCGGCGGCCCTCGCCCACGCGGCCGCGTACGGGATGGACTGCGCCGCGACCCGGGCGATGGTGATCGTGACCACGCGTGGCATGTGCTCGCTCCTCGCCTTCGTGACCGCGGCCCTCTGCCTCGCGATCGCGGCGCGCCACCGGCTCCTGATCCTGGGCGCCTTCGTCATGCCCCTCGTGGCGGCCCTCGCCCTGGCGGCGGTCCTGGCCCCGGCCCCGGCCTTGCCGGTCGTCGTCCTCCGGGGACCCCTGTTCCCCCTGCACGTCTGGACCACCTACCTCGGGTTCGCCGGGTTCACGGCCGCCTTCGGCGTGGCCGTCGCGTGGCTCGTGCAGGAACGCGAGCTCAAGTCCCGAAGTCCCACCGCGCTGGCCTTCGCCCTGCCGCCGCTGGAGACGATCGAGCGGCTGACCCTTTCGCTCGTGAACCACTCCCTGCTCCTGACCGGCGCCGGGATCCTGACCGGCGTCCTCTACCTCCGGCGGACCGAGGGCGTGTGGTGGGCGGGGGAGCCCAAGGCGGTCGCGACCGTCGTGTCGTGGGCCGTCTTCGCCGCGATCCCGGTCCTGCGCCGGTTCGCGGGATGGGGCGGGCGCCGGACCGCGCTCCTCGTGATCGCGGGGTTCGTGCTCGTCCTGTTCACGTTCGCGGGCCTCAACCACCTCCCCGGCCCGCTCAAGGGCGGATAGGGGCGCCATGAGCGTCATGTGCCTGGGCCTTTCCCACCGGACGGCGCCGCTCGCCGTGCGCGAGCGGCTCTACATTGGCAAGCCCGAGTTGCCCGGGGCGGCCGCCATGGTCCGCCGCATCAAGGGCGTGGACGAGGCCGTCGTCGTCTCCACCTGCAACCGCATCGAGCTCTACCTCGCCGGGGCGGGGGGGCCCGGGGCCGTGCGGCACGTGAGGAGCGCGGTCATCCGGCTCCTTGCGAAGACGCGAGGGGTGCCCGCGCGCGCGCTCGGGCACTCCGCCTACCTTGTCTCCGATCTCGAGGCGGTCCGGCACCTGATCGAGGTGGCCGCGGGGCTCGACTCCCAGGTGGTGGGCGAGGCGCAGATACTCTCCCAGGTGCGGGAGGCGCACGAGGCCGCCATGGGCGCGGGGGCGACGGGACCGGTCCTGAACGGCGTCTTCAACCGCGCGCTCGCGGCCGCCAAGCGGGTTCGCACCGAGACCGAGATCGGGCGGCTCCCGGCCTCCGTGGCGTCGGTGGCCGTGGACCTCGCGGAGCGGATCTTCGGGGAGCTCTCGGGCCGCTCGGTCCTGCTCGTGGGGACCGGCGAGACCGCGGAGCTCGTGGCGCTGACCCTCGTCGAGAGGGGGGCCTTGCCCCTGCTGGTCGCGAGCGGGAGGCACCTCGACCGCGCGCGCGCGATCGCGCGCCGGTCCGGGGGCGAGGCGCTGGAGCTCTCGTCGGTCGCGGACCGCCTGCCCGAGGTCGACGTCGTGATCGCGGCCACGAGCGCGCGGGAACCCGTCCTGCGCCGCGACGACGTGGCCGGGGCGATGCGCGCCCGCCGGGCCCGCCCCCTCTTCCTCGTGGACCTCGGGGTGCCGCGGAACATCGAGGCCGGGGCGGGCGACCTCGCCGACGTCTACCTCTACGATCTCGACGACCTCAAGGCCGTCGCGGACGGCAACCTCAAGCGCCGCGAGGAGTGGGCGGGCCCGGCGCGGGAGATCGTCGGAGCCGAGGCGGCCGAATGCCTCGCGTGGCTGGATTCCCTCGGGGCGGTGCCCGTCATCCGCGACCTCCAGAAGTGGGGCGAGGACCGCCGCCGGGAGGTCATGGCCCGCGCCGGCCGCCGGGTCCGCGACCTGCCGCCCGGGACGCGGGAGGAGGTCGAGTACCTGACGAAGGCCCTCGTCGCCAAGCTCCTGCACCACCCGATCGTCAAGCTCCGGGAATCGGGCGGCGGGTCGTTCGGCGAGCTCGTGCGCCGGCTCTTCCGGCTCCCGTGACGCCGGGGTCCTTAAGGCTCGGCACGCGCGGCAGCGCGCTCGCGCTCGCGCAGGCGGCGCTCGCCGAAGCGGCGCTCGCCGCCGCCGCTTCGGCGGGGGGCGCCCCGCAACTCAAGGTCGAACGCGTCGTGATCACGACGACCGGGGACCGCCGGGTCGCCTCGGAGGGCGACCCCATCGCCCCAAAGGGCGATGGACCAGGCATCGCCTTGGAAGGCGATGCCCGGGGAATCTTCGTCCGCGAGATCGAGGAGGCCCTCCTTTCCCGCGCGGTGGACGTCGCGGTGCACAGCTTGAAGGACCTGCCCGTGGACCTGCCGCCGGGACTCGTTCTCGCGGGGGTTCTCGAGCGCGGGGATCCCCGCGACGCGTTCTGCTCGCGTGACGGGAGGACGCTGGACGAACTGCCCGCGGGGGCGTCCGTGGCCACCGGCAGCCCCCGGCGCGCGGCCCAGCTCGGCCGGATCTGGGGCCACCTGGTCTTCGTCCCGATCCGGGGCAACGTGGACACGCGGCTCCGGAAGGTCCGCGAGGGTGCCGCGGACGGCGTCGTGCTCGCGCGCGCCGGGCTTGTCCGGCTCGGGCTCGCGGGGGCGATAACGGAGCTGATTCCCCTCGAAGTCTGCCTGCCCGCGCCTGGGCAGGGGGCGATCGGGCTCGAGGCCAGGGAGTCCGACGCCGGGATCGCGGGCCTCCTGGCCCGGGTGACCCATCCGCCGACGCTCGCCGCGGTTCTGGCGGAGCGCGCGTTCCTGCGGCGGCTCGGGGGCGGCTGCCGGGCGCCGGTCGCGGCGCTCGGGGTCGGCGCGGAGGGCGGGAAGCTGGTCCTGCACGGGTTCGTGGCGGACCCCGCGGGGGCGAGGTTCGCCGCATCGTCCGCCGAGGGGCCGGCCGCGGACGCGGAGGCGCTGGGGGTCCGGCTCGCCGAGCGCCTCCTGGACGAGGGCGCCGCGGAGTTCATGCCCGGATGAGGGGTCCGCTGGCGGGCGTCCGGATCGCGGTGACCCGGGAGGAGAAGGACGGAGGACGGCTTGGCGCGACGCTGGCCGCCCGGGGCGCGCGCGTCCTTCTCTGTCCGGTCGTCCGGACGGTGCGGCTCGCGGATCCGCCCGGAGCGGCGGCGGCGGCAAGGGGATGGGGCCGGTTCGACTGGACCGTCTTCGCGAGCGCTCGCGCGGTGGAGGAACTCCTCGCGTTCTGCGTGCGCCGCGGGCTCGACCCCGGGCGCGCGGGCCGGGTCGCGGCGGTCGGGCCCGGGACGGCGGCGGCGGTCCGGAGCCGGCTCGGGCTCCGGGTCTCGGTAACGCCGGCCCGGCACGAGGCCGCGGCTCTCCCCGCCGCGCTGGGACGATTGCGCGGCCTCCGCGTTCTCCTGCCCCGCGCCCGCGGCGGCCGCGACGTCCTGCCCCGCGCTCTCCGCCGCGGCGGCGCCTCCGTCACGGTCCTCGCGCTCTACCGGACTGTCCCCGACCGCGCGGGACTGTCCCGGCTGGGCCGGCTCCTCGCGCGGGGGGCCGTGGACGCGGTCGCGTTCACGAGCGGCTCGGCCGTCGCCGCGGCCGCGGGAGCCCTTAAGGCCCCCCTGCGCCGGGTCCCGGCCGCATCCATCGGCCCGGTCACCTCGAAGGCGCTGCGCGCGCACGGCATCCGCCCGGCGGCGGAAGGGGCGCCCTCCACGTTTGCCGGGCTCGCGCGGGCGATTGTGCGGTACCATCGGGGGAAGGCTCATGCCCGCACCTGACCTCACCGTCCGCCTCCGCCGGCTCCGGCGCACGAGCGCCCTGCGGCGGCTCGTGCGCGAGACTTCGCTCTCGGCGGACAACCTCGTGATGCCCTACTTCGTCATTCCCGGCCGGCGGCGCCGGGAGCCCGTGCCGTCCATGCCCGGCGTCGAGCGGCTCACGCCGGACGAGCTCGCGCGCGAGGCGGAGGGGCTCTGCCGGCTCGGGATCCCGGCCGTGATCCTGTTCGGGATCCCCGAGCGCAAGGACGCGACCGGGAGCGAGGCCTGGTCCGCCCGTGGCGCGGTCCAGCTCGCGATCCGGTTGATCCGCCGCAGGGCGCTCGACCTGGCCGTGATCACGGACGTCTGCCTCTGCGAGTATACGAACCACGGGCATTGCGGGGTGCTCCGGGGGGCCGAGGTGGACAACGACGCGACCCTGCCCCTGCTCGCGCGGGCGGCGGTCTCGCACGCGCGGGCGGGGGCGGACCTCGTGGCCCCGTCGGACATGATGGACGGCCGGGTGCGCGTGATCCGCAGCGCCCTCGACGCGGCCGGGTTCAGGGACACCGGGATCCTCTCGTACGCGGCCAAGTACGCCTCCGCGTTCTACGGGCCCTTCCGCGACGCCGCGGGGTCCACGCCCAGGTCCGGCGACCGGCGCGGCTACCAGATGGACCCGCCGAACGCGCGCGAGGCCCTGCGCGAGATCGCGCTGGATCTCGAGGAGGGCGCCGACCTCGTCATGGTGAAGCCCGCGCTCGCGTACCTGGACGTGATCCGGCGGGCGCGGGACAGGTTCCACGCGCCGCTGGGCGCGTACAACGTGAGCGGCGAATACGCCATGGTCAAGGCGGCGGCGATGAACGGGTGGATCGACGAGAAGCGGGCCGTCCTCGAGATCCTGGGGGCGATCCGGCGCGCGGGGGCGGGCTTCATCCTGACCTACCACGCCAAGGAAGCCGCGCGTTGGTTGAGAGGATGAAGGGCCGCCGGCCGTGGTCCGGCCGGTATACGGACTTCGTGCAGGCGCGGCGGGACGAGTTGTGCTTCGGCTCGTGGGGACTGGGGTTCCTGCTGGCCGTCCGGCGGATCGAGACCCACCCGGACATCGTCACGGTCTGGGACGCCTTTCCCCGGCTCTTCGCCGGCGAGTGGCGGCCCGAGGCCGCGGTCGCGTGGGTCTTCCTCATCGCGGGCGTGGGGCTCCGCGTCTGGGCGGCCGGGAACCTCGAGAAGAACCGGTTCGACCGGCCCGCGGGCCCGTACCGGCTCGTCCGCCACCCGCTCTACCTCGGGACCCTCCTCATCTCGCTCGCGTTCTTCCTCACGATCGGCCTTCCGGCGACCGGGCTGCTGCTCTGGGGCCTCCTGCTCGGAACGGTCTTCATTCCCGTCCTCCGCAAGGAGGAACGCGAGCTGACGCGCTGGTTTCCCGGCTCCTACGAGAGGTACCGCGGGGCGGTGCGCGCGCTCGTGCCCCATCTGCTCGCCTTCCCGGCGGCCATCGAGGCCGACCGGTTCACCCTCGATCGCGCGCGCCGCAACTTCGGGCTCCGCTCGCTCTGGTTCCTGGCGTTGATCCCCCTGCTCAACCTGATGCTCACAGCACTGATCTGGTACCGGTGGCGATGGACCGGGGGCTGAGGGCGGCGGCGGCTCTCGGCGTCGCAGTGGTGGCGCTGGGCGGTGCCGGATGTGCCGGCAGCCGGACCTACCCGAACGGGATCAAGCACTGCTACCTGTGCGCGGTCAAGGTGGCGCGGCTAAACGGCTACGAGATCCGGGAGCAGGACTTCCACGAGGTCTCGGGGGACCTCCTCGCGGCGCGGAGCACGCCGGACCCGAAAGAGACCCCGGTCTCGCGCGGGTTCTTCCGGCGGTTCAAGGAGGTCTTCTGGAACCTCTGGGAGAACGGCAAATTCGAGCTCTGGGACGAGGACATCGCCGCGTCCCGGGTGCGCATCGAGGAGCGCCTGGCCACGTCGTTCAGCACCCGCAGGTCCGGGCCGCTGGGGTGGCTCGGGGTCACGCGGAAGAACGAGACCCGGATCAAGGTGGCGCTGGACCTGACCGACTACGGACGCGAGGACTGGGTGATCAGACGCGCTCCACTGACGCCCGCGGTGCACGAGCGCATGTACAAGCAGATCGCGGATTGCCTCGGCTACGCGTCTCCGACCGCGTACCTGACTGCGGCCAAGATAGCCCGGACCGTTCCGCCTCCCGCTGCGCCTGAACAGCCGGCGATGGTTGTGGCAGCGGCTCCTTCTGCAACAACCGTGTCCGTTTCGGAGGCGCCGGTTGCAGTCGCGGAGCCGGGAGTTTCGGCGTCCGTCGAAACCCCAAGGGCCACCGCTTCGGTGGCCCCGCTTTCCGCGGACGCGGCGGCCGCCCTCCTGGTCAAGGCCCGGACGGCCTACGAGGCGGGGAAGTACGACGAGGCGATCCCCGCCCTCGAGCGCATCGTCGCGTCCGATCCCGACAGCGCGGAGGCCTTCGGCTACCTCGGCGCCGCCTACTACCAGCGCCGCCGCCTCGACGACGCGATCCGGGCCTACACCGAGTACGTACGCCTCGTCCCCAGCGACCTGCGCACGCAATCTTTCATCGACGAAATCCGCAAGGAGCAATCCCAACCCAAGTAGTTCCGGACCCGGACGGGTCCGCTAGGGCAGGGGGTCGGGGGAGTGGTCGCGCGCGAATTCGACGAGCGTGGCGATCTCGTCCTCGTTCCGGATCCGGAAGGAAACGCCCGCGCAGTACTTCCCCATGAGCGACACCGCGTTCCGCTTCACCCACTGGACCTGGACCTCGTAGACGACATCGTTCATGGTCGCGGGGAGGCGGAAGTGGAGCCGCATGACGTCGCCCGTGCTGGCCTCGGTGTCGAAGGCCAGCATGAACCCCCCCGTGCTCACGTTGACGGTGCTCACCCGGAAATGCTCCTGCCCCCGGAGCGATTCGTCGTGGTAGGCGACGTCCGGGGACCGCCGGTAGAGGTTTTCCGCGGTTCCGTCGAGGTTGACCGTGTACCGCTCGGCCAATCGCCGTTCTGCCCCAGATACGGTTTCTCTGTCCATGTGTGTTTGGTCACATACATGGTACTCCCCCGGCCTTATCCTTGACAGGCAATGCCCCGGGCGGTCAAGATAGTCCCGGGAGTCTGGGAACCGGATAAGTTACAGGGGAGTTATCCAAGGAGGAAGAGCAATGAAGAAAGCACTCGTCATCGTCCTCGTCGCCGTGGCGGCCATGGCCGCCTCCGGCGCGCTCGCGGGAAGCAGGATCATCGCGGCCAGCGGCATCGTACGGGTTTCGCCGCCGGCCCCCGCCGGAAGCGAGCAATTCGCCCAGGCCGCCGTGGGCCAGCCCCTGGTCGACGGCAGCATCGTGATGACGGCCGAGAACGGCCGCGTCACGATCGAGGTCAGCCCGGGCAACATCGTCCGGCTCCGGGGCGACACCAGGATCGTCGTCGGCGCGCCGCGCGGCCAGACCACGCGGTTCAGGCTGATCGCGGGCAAGCTCCGCGGCGTCTTCGGGAGGCTCACGGGGAACGAGCGCTTCGAGGTCGAGTTCGCGAGCATGAGCGCGGTCGCCTCCGTCAAGGGCACGACCTTCGAGGCCGCGGACGGGTCCGGCGGCATCAGTCTCAGGACGGTCTTCGGCGCGATCGACATGATCTTCAGCAACTCGACCCAGAGCATCCCGCAGGGCTGCGGCATGTTCACGGGCGCGGGCGGCGTACTCCAGGTGCGGCCCCTGACCGAGGCCGAGATCCAGGACGCCGTTTGGGGCGACAGCGGGAGCCCGCAGGGCGACCGCTCCGACCTGCACGCCTTCGTCGAGGGCGCCCGGGACGCGGCGGCGGCCCAGCAGGAGATCGTCGTTCAGGTTCGCGAGGACGACTTCGCGGTGGGCCGGTCTCTCCGCGACGTGCACGGCAACCTCGCGCGGGTCGATCAGCGGCTGATCCGCCCCGCGCCCGACACGATCCAGTTCGTCAACCTCGTGAAGCGCGACTCCTACGTCTACGCGGGCAGGTTCTCCTACTCCGGTCCGTCGGGCGTGCGGTACGACTACCTCGAGGGGCTGGTCCGGTTCAACGTGAGCCTGCCCGACAGCATCGTCGACTGGCCCGCGTTCTTCGTCAACAACGACAACGTGGAGCCCGTCTACGGCCGCGTCATGGCCGCGAACGGGCGGGCTGCCGATCCGGGTCGCGACATTGTCATGCGGGTGACGACGTTCCAGGACAACGAGACGGACTTCGTCTACATCCTGAACGGGACCGACAACCTCGACAACCCGCCGGCCGCCAAGCGCTACATCGTCGGCGACGAGGTCACGCACTCCGACGGGAGCGATGCTGGCTCGCTGTGGGCGACGAGCATCCAGACGATGTTCCCGGTCGCCGCGGACACCGACCTTGACGGGACGATCAGCGAGGCGGAGGCGTCCGCCGCGTGGGCGACCCACCTGGAACTCCGGCTGGAGGCCTACGGGCTGAACGAGAACGGCGGGATTCTCAACATCAACGACTTCACGAGCGATTCCCTGAACGGTCCGTTCGGGCTCCTGCGCAGCGTGGCGGTCGAGAGCGTCATCTCGATCGCGGACGCCAACGGCGGGCAGTTCTTCGGCCGCAGCAACATCGACCTGATCGTGATTCCGGACCTGGTCGTGGCCATCGTGCAGAGGTACGGGATCAGCATGGCCCAGTCCCTCAACAGCAGTAACTGAGGAACGGGGAGGCCGAATGAGGAGGGTGGCTTCGGTCCTGGCACTGTGCGCGGCTCTGCTGGCCGCGGCCGGCGCGTCCGCCGACATCCGGGACGAGTTCATCCGGATCGGCGAGTCCGTGGCCACCAAGGTCGCCGTCGACCCCGCCGACTTCCTCTACGACATCCACCTCGCGAGCGAGGACCGTACGCCCCTGCCGATCGACAAGGACTGGCAGATCGGGACGAACATCTTCCCGGGCATCATCCCGTTCACGGAGGTGTCGCTGGGGGTCAAGTCCAAGGTCAAGGGCGAGCACGGGGGATGGCCCCAGATCGACCTGAACGCCGGGGGGTGGGACTCCATCGCGAGTTCCGTGGTCGGCAACTACGTTGAGGATTTCAAGGGCAACCTCTGGGGCCTTCGCGCCGGCGTGTCGGGGTCGGTCTCCCTGGACCCGCGCCTGCGGCTGTTCGCCGGGTACGAGTTCTCGCAGATGCGCGTGGACGTCAACATCAAGTTCAAGGACATGAACACCAAGACGGGCCTGGAGCTCCGGGTGCTGCAAGCGCTGTCGAACCTCCATGTGGGCAAGACCGAGCACTTCGTCTTCACGGGCGCGGAGGTCCTCCGGACCGCGCGCAAGCGGATCGTGGCCGAGGTGGGCTACGGCGTCGTGCACAACAAGCTCCTGGCCCGGCTGACCTGGGCGTCCAGGAGCTTCGACACCGGGTTCGCGTTCTACCCCGAGGGCGCCTGGGTCCTCTGGCCGATCTGGAACTTCCAGGTGCGGTTCTGATGTCCTTCGACTCGATGACTCGCTCAGGACTGGTGTTCGTCGCGCTCGTCGCGGGCGAAGCCGTTTCGGGGGCCCCGCCGTCGCCGGCCCCGGCCGCGGAGCCGGCCGTGGCGGCGGGGACGGCGGCCAAGGTTGAAACAGCGGTGCCCTCCGGGACGGCAATGAGCGTTCCTGCGGCCGCAGTCTCGCCGTCCGAGGTCGCCTCCGCCGAGGCCGCGGCCGCCGCGGCGGGCGAGGAGGAGAAGGAGTCGGCGCTCGTGCCGTTCTATTCCTTCCACTTCACGGAGGGGATGAGCATTCCGAGCATCGGCGGGCTCTTCTTCGGCAACAACGTCGGGACGACGATCGGGGGCAAGTACGGGCTCGGGCCCGAGCACGCGCTGTTCGGAGCCTACGAGTTGAGCTACCAGGGACCCGGAATGCGCGCGCAGGAGGGCCACGAGTTCCAGGAGCGCGCGATCGACCACTCGGTTTCGGGGGGCCACTCCTGGAAGATTTCGCCGTCGCTGCTCCTCAGCTCCCGCGTCCAGTACCTGCACGAGTTCCGCCGGACGGGCGCGAACGAGCAGTTCGGGAACGGCCTCTATGACTTCTGGTCGCTCGGGCTCGCCGAGAGAGTCGATCTCGGGCTCGTCCCCGGCATTCCGCTGGGCGGCGGGCTTTCCTACGCCTACGTCCGGTTCCCGAACTACACCGACCTGCTCGCCGAGTTCCAGTCCGCGTCGCTGACGTCGGAGTTGTCGGGAGGCGCGCAGGACTTCCACCGGTTCAGGGCGGAGGGGGACGCGGGATTCTCGCAGGGGCAGGGCCGGGCCTGGTTCCAGGTCTCGATGCTGGACTACATCAACGCGAAGGTCGTCAGCGGCATCGGGACGGCGGGGACCACCAAGCAACAGGACTTCCTTGCGGGCATCGGCGGCTCGTGGAAGCAGGTCCTGTCCAAGTCCTCGGGCGTGATCACGGCGGAGCCGGCCCTGCGCGTGGACTACAAGACCTCGAACCAGAACTTCGTCCGGTACCGCATCTTCGGCGACCCCTCCAGCGCGAGTTTCATCCAGGGCAACTACGATTACGTCGCGCCTTCGCTCGAGGTGCCCGTGCGGTGGTCGTTCGAGACCGGACAGGCGCTCGTCTTCTCCCCGGCATATTCGATGATGGCCTACACCAAGCGGCCGCCGCGCGACCCGGTCAACAACTACATCACCGGGAAGAGGCAGATGAACCAGACGGTGGCGCTAACCTTGGGCTACGTGGCCAGGCTCTACGCCTATACCAACTGGACGTTCGGTTACACGCTCCAGATCCAGCAGTCGAACAACAAGTTCGAGCGCTTCCTGCCGTACAACTACACCGGGCACGTGGTCTACACGGCGCTCGACATCACGTACTGACGGCGACCGAAGACCTCTCGCGCGTTCCGGGCACCCGGGGCTTCTCGTTCCGCCGGGGCTCCACCGGCGTCCTCCTCGTCCACGGCATAACCTCGACCCCGCTTGCGATGCGCGGGATGGGCGTCTGGCTGGCCCGCCGCGGGATCAGCGTCGAGGCGCCGCTGCTGGCGGGGCACGGGAGGACCTGGCGCTCGCTCGAGCGCACGACCTGGGAAGACTGGTACGCGGGCGTCGAGGCGGCGTACGAACGCCTGCGCGCCCGTTGCGGCCGAGTGTTCGCAGCCGGACTCTCGATGGGCGGGACCCAGGTCATCCACCTGGCGGAGCACCATCCCGAGCTCGCCGGGCTGGTCACGATGGCCCCCGCGCTCTTCCTGCGGGACCTGCGCGCGCCGTTCCTGCCCGTGCTCCGGCTCCTGAAGCGGACCATGGACTTCAGCGGGAACGGGGTGGCGCGGCCGGGGTTCGCGGATCTGCACTACCGGCGCCTGCCCCTGGGAAGCGTCGCCGAGCTCGCCGCGTTCCAGCGGCACGTGCGCGAGGACGTATCCCTGGTCCGGTGTCCCGCCCTTCTCTTCCACGGCCGTCTCGACAGCGTGGTCTCGTCCGGAGATTCCCGCTGGGCCCTGCGGCGGATCTCTTCCCGCACAAAACGCCTCGTCACGATGCCGCGTTCGGCGCACGTGCTGCCGCTGGATTGGGACCATGAGCGCATGTTCAGGATGATTCTGCGTTTCATGAAAGAGGCTTCTGCGCTATAATCCTCTAGTTGCGGGGCAGTAGCTCAGTTGGGAGAGCGCATCGTTCGCAACGATGAGGTCAGCGGTTCAATCCCGCTCTGCTCCATGTGTTATAGGGCCGGATCCGCAAGTACGGCCGAACGGCGCGGCTTAGCCGCGCCGTTCGCGGACGTCGCTAGCGCTCGGTCCGGTTTCTTAGAGCCATGCTTAACGATGCTGTTCTGCTCCTGAACTCGACGTATGAGCCGCTGAACGTGATCAACGTGAAGCGGGCGCTTCGGCTCGTCCTGACCCGGAAGGCGGACTCCGTGGAGGCCGACGGCGCGCTCGTGCGCACGATCACGCGCACGATCCCGGTTCCGGTCGTCGTGCGGCTGGCGTACTACGTGCGGCGGCCCAACCAGCGGGTCAAGTTCACGAAACGCACGGTGCTCGCGCGCGACCAGTACACTTGCCAGTACTGCGGCGCCCAGACGCGCGACCTCACGCTGGACCACGTCACCCCCAAGACGCTCGGGGGCGAGACGATCTGGACCAACGTCGTGGCCGCGTGCAAGAAGTGCAACGGAGCGAAGGGGGGCCGGACGCTCAAGGAGGCGGGGATGCGCCTCAAGCGTTCTCCGCGCGAGCCGCGTTTCCTGCCGTACCTGCGGCTGGTCAAGAACTCGTACCAGCGGGCGTGGGACAAGTACCTGTTCACGGACCCCGAGAGCCCGTTCCTGCTCCGCGGCCCCCTGCCCGGTCCGTTCCGGGACCGGGTCCCGCGTCGTCAGGCGCCGGCCCTCGCCTAGCCCGGCCCGGCCGCGGGTTATGATGTAGAAATGCCGTTTCAGGCGTGGGCGATCCCGTGGGTGGGCAACGAGTTGCCGAGGGCGCTGGTCGGGTACCTCTTCGGCGTCGCGTGCTACTTTACCGTGGGCGCCAGCCTGCTCATGGTCGTGCTCGAGCACCGGGCCCAGCGCGAGGGCAACCAGTTCCTGCTCTCGTTCCTCCAGGACTGGAGCCGGTTCATCCTGCTCATGACCACGATCCTGGGGCTTGTGCTCGCGGCCGGCGTCTGGATCGTCGCGGCGCTGACCCAGCCTGCCGCCGTGTTCGCGCTCACGCGTATCCTGTTCTGGGTCTGGGGCATACTCTGGGTCCTCGGCGGTATCGCGCTGTCCGCCACGCTCCTGCACTACAGCGGCTGGGGCGCCGTCGCCCCCGGCCACCACCTCGTCGTCGGCTGGGTCGCCGCCGGGTGCGCGTGGCTCGCCCTCTTCGTCGTGAACGGCATCCTCGCGTTCCTCCTCGAGCCGGGGGAGTGGCTGAAGACCGGGAGCCTGATCGACGGGTTCTTCAACGCGACCTTCAACCCGTCCCTCCTCGTCCACGCCGGGCTCGCGCTCGGGATCGGGGGGCTCTTCACGCTGACGGCCGGGGCCGAGACCGACCCCCCGCGCCTGCGCAGCATCCTTGTGCGCACGCCGGCGTGGTTCGCGCTCGCGGGATTCATCCTGACGCCGATCGGCGAGGCGTGGGAGGCGGGCGTGATGCCCGTTAACGCGCACAACGCCCTCCTCGCGGGCCCCGGGCCGGGCGTGCTCGCCGTCTCCATCGCCCTCTCGGTCCTCATCGTCGCCTTCCTCGCCACCGGGCCGCTCGTGCGGACGGCGGTTACGCCGCGGCCGCTGGCGCTCCTCCTGCTCATCCTGGGCCTCGCGGTCGCGGGCACGAGCGGATGGGTGCGCAGCGCCGCGCGCGCGCCGTGGGTCATTTCCGGGTACCTGCAGGTGAACGGACTGGACCCCCGGGACGCGCGGGCGACCGGCGAGGCGGGATTCCTGCGCCGGGCGCGGTACGCGACCGCGAGGACGGGCCCCGCGGCGGGCGGGGAGCTCTTCCGGTTCGAGTGCTCGAGCTGTCACACGGTCAACGGCGTCCGGGGTCTCAAGCGGATCGTGAAGGGCTGGGACGTCGAGACGATGGACCACCAGCTCGGACGGCTGGAGAAGCTCCAGGGCGTGATGCCGCCGTTCGCGGGCAGCGAGAGCGAGCGCCGGGCCCTCGC
>Ga0315281_10004699_pt1 | contig 19791 bp, 12 predicted proteins | sample YL17G07_0_MG_FD_204540 | JGI IMG/M metagenome (GOLD analysis project Ga0315281, IMG submission 204540) | Sediment microbial communities from Yellowstone Lake, YNP, Wyoming, USA - YL17G07_0 | ecosystem: Environmental > Aquatic > Freshwater > Lake > Sediment | place: USA: Wyoming | collected... | reverse complement strand
GTCGATCGCGAAGTTGACCAGCACGAACACCACCGCCACCAGCAGCACCAGCGCCTGGATCATGGTGTAGTCGCCGCGCGCGATCGCCTGCACGAACAGCTTGCCGATGCCGTTCAGGTTGAACACCTGCTCGGTCACCACCAGCCCGCCGATCAGGAACGCAAACTCGAGCCCGATCACCGTGATCACCGGCAGCAGGGCATTGCGCAGCGCGTGCCGCGCAATCACCAGCCGCTCGAAGACGCCCTTGGCGCGCGCCGTGCGGATGTAATCCTCCTGCAGCACTTCGAGAATCGAGGAGCGCATCATGCGCGTCGAAACCGCCGAATAGCGGTAGCCGACCGCCATCGCCGGCCAGATCAACTGCAGCAGGTTGGCCTGTGGATCCTGCAGGAACGGCGTAAAGGCAAGCGGCGGTATCCACGAAAACACCGTCAGCAGCGTCAGGATCATGATCATGCCGAGCCAGAACGAGGGCACCGCGAGGCCGGCGATCGAGAACACGCGGATCGACTGATCGATCCAGGTGTCCTTGAAGATCGCCGACAGCGTGCCCAGCGGCAACGCGAGACAAACCGCCAGAACCGTCGCCATCACCGCGACCTGCAGCGAGAGTTCGAGCCGGATGCCGATCTCGTAGAGCACCGGCTTGCCGGTCCAGATCGAGTAACCGAACTCGCCCTGCCCGACGCTCCACAGCCATTTGGCGAGTTGCACGTAGACCGGCCCGTCGAGGCCGAGCCGCACGCGCTCCGCCTCGATGACCTCTTTGGTCACGTTGGCGCCCTCGAACATCATGGTCAGCGGATCGCCCGGCATCATGCGCAGCATGAAGAACACCAGGATCGCGACGCCGAGCAGCGTCGGGATCATCAGCAGGATGCGGTGGAGGATGTAGCGCAGCACGGTTCGGGAGAAGCGTCAGGCGAGGAGCGGGAGAAGGGGCGGGGGCGGCGCCTCGCCCCCTGCGCCGTCCCCGGTTGCCGCATCATCGATCCAGCCAGACGTCGGCCAGGTCCTGGCCTACGTAATGGGAGGGCGTGATGTGCCAGCCCTTCAACTGCTTGTTGAGCACGATGATGCGGTGCCACCAGATGGTCGGAATGGTGTACGACTGCTCGAGCGCACGCTTCTCGAATTCGCGCAGCAGGGCGATGCGTTTCTTCTTGTCGAGTTCCCCCGACTGCCGGTCGTAGAGGTCGTCGAGGACGCGGTCGGTCTGCCCCGCGTAATTGATCGCCGACTTGTCGTGCGAGAGGAACTTCTGCAGCGCAAGATTGGGCTCGTCCATGTAGTCGCAGTTGAAATCGAGCGCGGCGTCGAACGTCGGATTGTCTTTCTGCTGCGCAGCAAGATAGAGCTTGGTCTCGAGCTGCTCATGCTTGACGTTGAGCCCGATCTGGCGCCACTGGTCGATCAGGAACACACCGACCGCGGTATATGGCATCGCAACGTTGCGGTTGGTCAGGGTGAATGCCAGATTCGACTGGCCGGCGTCGGCGAGCAGCTTTTTCGCCTCGCTCCGTGACGCGTTGATGTCTCTGGCGAATCCCGGCAACTTCACCAGCTCGGCTTCCGGCGTGGCCAGTTCGTAACCCGGGCGCAGCAAGCCGCCGACATGGCGCACCAGCGCGATCTTCTGCAGGTCCCGCGCGCCGCTCCAGCGGTCGATCGACAGCGACAGGGCCTTTCTCACGCGCTGGTCGTCGAACGGCTTCTTTTTGGTGTTGAAGGTCACCACCAGGCTGCACACCCACGGCGTCTCCTGCACCACCGCCTTATCGCCGAGCGCCTTCACCAGGCGGTCGCGGTCGGCGGGCGAGTGGCCGCGGAACTCGGCCAGGACCTGGCCCGCCGACAAGGCATTGACCATCGGCGCGCCGGCCACGAAATACGCGGCGTAGCCGTCGAGGTACGGCTTTCCCTTCTCGAAATAGCCGTCGAATTTCTTGCCGGTCCAGTGTGACCCCGCCACGTGTTCGACGAAGGTGAACGGCCCGGTACCCATCACGTTGCGCTCGGGCCAGCGCTGGTCCTGCTTGAGCTTTGCAGCGCTGTAGACGCAGTCCCAGGGGCTCGCAAAATTGGCGAGCATCGAGGCATTCGGCTTTTTCAGCCTGAACAACACGGTCTGCGGATCGGGCGTTTCGATGGCGGTGATGTCCGCATAGCCCTCCTCGCGCAGCGACTTGACGCCGGGCGGCGGTTTGCGGATGCGGTCGTAAGTCGCCTTCAGATCTTCCGAGGTCAGGATCGTGCCGTCGTGGAACTTGACGCCCTTCCTGAGCTTGAAGGTATAGGTCAGGCCGTCCTTCGCCACGATCCACGATTCGGCGAGGTCGCCAATGATTTTCGGGTAGTGCGGCGTATCGAACTTGAGCAGTGTCGAGTAGTGCGGCCGCACCGGATGGATGAAGGCGAACGAGGACTGCGCGTGGCAATCGTAATTCGGCGGCTCGGCGCCCACCGCAAACTTGAGTATGCCGCCGGCAACCGGGGTCTCCGCGGCAACGCCGGCAAGCGCAACCGCTCCGGCCGCAAGTCCGAACAACATGGCAGACAGTTTCATGGCGAATCCTCCTCCGAATGGCTGTTTACAAGTTATAGCTTGACGCAGGCCGCAAAATGCTGCGGCCGGATTTCCCGCAATTCCGGAATCGCACCCTTGCACTCCGCGCCCGCCAGCGGGCAGCGCGTATGAAACACGCAGCCGCGCGGCGGATTGAGCGGGCTCGGCACTTCACCCGCGAGCACGCGGTATTCGCGCCTGGCCTCCAGCGCCGGGTCGGGAATCGGCACCGCGTCGAGCAGCGCCTTAGTGTAGGGGTGCAGGGGGGCGCTGTAAAGCGCGTCACGATCGGCAATTTCCATCACCTTGCCGAGATACATCACGATCACGCGGTCGGAAATGTGGCGCACCACCGCAAGGTCATGTGCGATGAACAGATAGGTGAGATTGAACTCGCGCTGCAGTTCCTCGAGCAGGTTGATGATCTGCGCCTGGATCGAGACGTCGAGCGCCGATACCGGCTCGTCGCAGACGATGAACGACGGCTGCAGCGCCAGCGCGCGCGCGATGCCGACGCGCTGGCGCTGGCCGCCGGACAGCTCGTGGGGGTAGCGCTGCGCCATGTAATCGAACAGCCCGACCTGCGTCAGCAGCTCGGCCACCCTCCGCTTTGCGGCTTTGCCGTCCGGCTGCAGTTTGTAGACCAGCATCGGCTCGGCGATGATCTCGCCGATGGTCATCCGCGGATTGAGCGAACTGTAGGGATCCTGGAAAATCACCTGGATCTGGCGGCGGTAGGCCTTGAGTTGCGCGCCGGCCGCCCGCGTCACGTCGGCGCCGTCGAAAATGATCTGGCCCGAGGTCGGCTCCTCAAGACGCAGCAGCGTGCGGCCGACGGTGGTCTTGCCGCACCCCGATTCGCCGACCAGCCCGACCGTCTCGCCGCGGCGGATCTCGAACGACAAGCCGTCGACCGCGCGGACTTCGGTGTGCGTCGGCTTGAGCAGCCTGATGCCTGCACCCACTTTGAAATAGGTGCGCAGATCGTGGACCCTGAGCAGCGGCTCGCCGCCGGCGATGGCTTTGGGCGCGGGCGGCTGCGGATTCGCGCTTTGCAGCCCCAGCCCGGCCGCACCGACCTTCGACATCTTGACGCTGCGCAGGCAGGCAGACCAGTGGCGAGGGAGGATTTCGACCAGCGGCGGCGGCGCCGCGACGCACTCGTCGAGGCGCGCCGGACAGCGCGGCGCGAACCGGCAACCGAGCGGCGGATCCAGCAGGTTGGGCGGCACGCCGTCGATGGTCTCGAGCTTGCGCCCGCGCGGCTGGTCGAGGCGCGGCACCGAGCGCAGCAATCCCGCCGTGTACGGATGCAGCGGCCTGTCGAACAGTTCCTCCGCAGTGCCCTGCTCGGCGATGCGCGCCGAATACATCACGTTGACGCGATCGGCATAGCGCGCGACCACCCCGAGATTGTGCGTGATGATCACCAGCGCGATGCCGAGGTCGCGCGACAGGTCCTTCATCAGCTTCAGGATCTGCGCCTGGATGGTGACGTCGAGCGCGGTCGTCGGTTCGTCGGCGATCAGCAGCTTCGGGTTGCACGCAAGGCCGATCGCGATCATCACGCGCTGGCGCATGCCGCCCGAAAACTGGTGCGGATACTGGTCGAGCCTGCGCCCCGGATCGGGGATGCCCACCATCTTCAGCAGGTCGAGCGCGCGGCTCTTTGCCGCGGTTTCGCCCATGCGAAGATGAATCAGCAGCGGCTCCATGATCTGAAAGCCGATCGTCAGCACCGGGTTCAGCGAGGTCATCGGCTCCTGGAAGATCATTGCGATATCGCGGCCGCGGATCTCGCGCATTTCCTCGGCGGAAAGCTGCAGCAGGTCGCGGCCCTGGAACAGCACGCGGCCGCCGACGATGCGCCCGGCGGGTTTTGCCAGCAATTGCATGATCGCCAGCGACGACACGGATTTGCCGCAGCCGGACTCGCCGACCAGCGCCACCACTTCGCCCGCCCTGACCTGGTAGGAAATGCCCTCCACCGCGCGCACCACGCCGCGCGAGGTCACGAAATGGACGTGCAGATCCTCGACTTCCAGCAGCCATTCGCCGGTGGTGGCGGGATTGATGGCGCCGGCTCCGCCGGTTGCTGGCAACACTGCGCTCATGGGCGCGGATTCCTTCCCCGGGTGTGGGTAAGCTGCAAGGAGCAGGCCGGTTTCGCACAATACCTGCAGACCGGAATCCGTCCGACAAACTCCGTGGGTAACGCGGATCCGGTCTGCTTACCTGGCCATTTTACAACATTGTATGTGCAAGACTGGCTTTCCATCTGCCCTGCAGGCACGAATCGTTGTTGTAATTGACAATTGCTCGAGCGGCGCCCTTGGCGCGGCAAGGCGGCTGCGCGAACGCCGGCGGCCGCGGGGCGCAATCTTCTACTTCTCCGCCATCACCCACACGCCGTCCCACTCGCCCTCGGGCGGCTTGTCCTTCAGGTGCTGGCAGCGCTCGATGTAGGCTTCGGAGAGCTGGTCGCCGGGATTGGCATGCAGGGTCTCCTTGAAGGCGCGGATCGCCGCGTCCCATTTGCCGGCGCGGTACTTGGCGATGCCGTCCTTGAAGTGGTTCAATGCGTCCATCAGGTTGGGGAAGCTGTCCTCGGTGTGGTAGTCGAGAATTTCGTACACCGCCACCGGCTGGGTCTTGCCTTTCACCACCACAAAGTCGATCTCGCGGCTGCGGTAGGTGCCGCGCAGTTTCCGGTAGGTGAATTCGCTGATGAGGATGCGGGCGTGGTACTGCTTGCACGCCGACTCGAGGCGCGCCGCAAGGTTGACGCCGTCGCCGATGATGGTGTAGTTGGTGCGCTTTTCCGAGCCGATGCTGCCTGCCACCACGACATCGGTATTGAGTCCGATGCCGATCAGGACCGGCAGCTTGCCCTGGCCCAGCCTTTCCTTGTTCCAGGCGTCGAGCTCGCGGATCATGGCGACCGCGGTGCGCAGCGCGCGGTCCTCGTCGTCCTCATGGCCGACCGGAATGCCGAACGCGGCCATGATGGCATCGCCGATGAACTTGTCGAGCATGCCGCCTTCGCGCTTGATGCAGTCGACCATGATCTCGAAATATTCGTTGAGCAGGCTCACCGTCGCGTGCGGCCCGAGCTGCTCGGTCATGGTGGTAAAGCCGCGGATGTCCGAGAACAGCACCGTCGCCGTCATCGCCTTGCCGCCGAGAATTTCGTTGCCCGCGGCAAGCAGTTGATCCGCGATCAGCGGGTCCATATTGCGCGCCAGCGTGGCTTTCATCCGTTTCTCGCTCGAGATGTTCTCGAACATGAGCATCGAGCCGAGGCGCTTTTTGTCGGCGCTCACCAGCGGCATCACGGTGGTGTTGACCGAGAGCCTGTCGGCGCCGATCTGCAGTTCCGCGTCCATCGTGAAATCCGGTGCCTGCGTTTCCGCAACGCGTTTCAGCTTGTCGAAAAGCCATGCATTGGGCCCGGTGAAAAAATCCTTCGCCAGCCGGTTGAGGACCTGGGCCGGCGCCACCTGCAGGAGGCGCAGCCCGGCGGCGTTGCAGGTGACGATTTTTTCCGCGTCGTCCAGCGTGAGCACGCCGCTGGACATCGATTCCAGCATGCTCTCGTTGTAGTTCTTCATGTTCTGCACGTCGGAAAACAGCTTGGCGTTTTCCAGTGCGATCGAGATCTGCGCGGTAAACGCCTTCAGCCGCGACTCGTCCTCGTGGGTAAACGGCCCGCCGCGCTTGTTCAGCACCTGCGTCACGCCGATGATCTTGCCGTGCTGGTTGACGATGGGCACGCACAGGATCGAGCGCGTGAAAAATCCGGTCTTCTTGTCGAACCCGGGATTGAACCGCAGGTCCGCGTAGGCGTAGGGGATGTTGATGGTCTTGCCGGAGGTGAACACGGCGCCGGCGATCCCGGCGTGGTTCGGGAAGCGGATCTGCATCGCCTCCAGCCCCTGCCCGACTTCCGACATCAGTTCGCCGGTCTTCTCGTCGTTGAGGAACAGCGTCGAGCGCTCGGCGTCGAGCATGCGCGTCGCTTCGCCCATGACCTTCTGCAGCAGGGATCCCAGCTTGATGTCGGAGGTGACCTCGGAGACGATGTCGAGGAACTCGAGTTCCTGCTTCCTTATCGCCTCCATGCGCTCGATGAACTGCGCGCTCTGCAGCGCGAGCGTACCCTGCGTGGTCATCGCGATGAGCACGTTGCGGTCGCTCCGGGTGAACCTGCCCTTCTGCTTGTTGAGCACCTGCGCCACGCCGATGATCTCGCCCTTGGCGGTGCGGATGGGCACACACAGGATGCTCCTGGTGAGGAATCCGGTCTGCTCGTCGATGGTGCGGTTGAAGCGCGGGTCGGCGTAGGCGTCGTCGATGATCAGGCCCTCGCCGGTGGTGAACACGTGGCCGGCGATGCCGCTGTTGTTGAGCAGCCGGATTTCGCGCTGCTGGTTGCCCTGCGCGACGCGCGAATAGAGCTCGTTGCTGGTCGCATCATTGAGGAACAGCGAGCCGCGCTCGGCGCCGAGCTCTTTGGTCGTCACCTCGACCAGCCCGATCAGCACCTCGCCCAGCGAGTCCATGCCGGACATCTTCTGCGAAATGCTCAGCAGCAGTTCGGCGAAACGCAGGCGTTTTCCCTGCTTGGTGCTGGAGTCGTCGTCGGTCTTGCGCTGGCGGGCGGACCTGGCGGCAGCGTTTGCCGCTTTCACCACGGCGCGCGAGGTTTTCACTGCCTTGGCCTGTGCGGCGGGCGACAACGGCGCGGCGCGGACGCTGCTGCCGCCGCCCGCCTGCGCGCTGCCCATCGCGTTGCCGGTTCGGACGCGTTTTTCGTTGGCTGATTTTCCCATGTCAGTGCGGTGTCCGGTGCTCTTCAAGTGAACTGCGCAGCGCGGACACGGTGCCTTTCAATTGCTGGATTTCGTCGCTGGCCACCCGCACCGCCTCCTGCACGCTTTGCTTCTTGTCGAGCTGCGCGACCTCGAGCGCCTCGCGCAATGCCGAGGCGGTGGCCTTGAGCTGGGCGATTTCCTGGCTTGCGGCGACCACCGCGTCCTGCACGCTCTTGTCCCTGTCGATCTTCGCCTGCTCGAGCGCGTCGCGCAGCGCGGCGGCGGTTGCCTTGAGCTGCGTGACTTCGGCATTGCTCGCCGCCCTCGCCTCCTGCACCGCCTTTTCCCTTTCGACCTGCGCCTGCTCCAGCGCGCTGCGCAGCGTCGAGACCGTGCTCTTGAGGTCGCGGATCTCCGTCAGCCAGGCGTTGATTTCGGCCTGGGTGGCGGTGGAGGATTCGGCGGATGGCATATTCATGTTTGCGAGGCTGGTTCTGTGCGCGGCGATCGAAAACGTCGAACTGATCCCGACGCACGCGAGGAATCTGCTCCAAGCGACGGATCATACAAGTATTTGTATGGGCTGCAAACCAGCGAATTGCTGCCGTGCCGCACGCGGTGCCCGCCGCGAGCCGCGGCCGTCGATGCGCGGCGCAGCGGCCCGGATACCCGGGCCGGCAGCGCCGCCGGCCGGGAAAGGGCTTGACAAACCGCTGTCGCCGGACAACACTAAACCTTATGGTTAAGTATATGCAGCAAACACCGCCCTCCGGCTCGCTTGACGGCGTGTTCGCCGCGCTCGCCGATCCGACGCGGCGCGAGGTGCTGGCGGCGCTGCAATCCGGCAGCCGCGCGGTGAGCGAACTGGCGGCGGCTTCATCGATGTCCCTGCCGGGCTTCACCAAGCACCTGCAGGTGCTCGAGGATGCCGGGTTGCTGAGCCGCGTCAAGACCGGCCGCGTCGTCAATTGCACGCTCAGCGCGGAGCCGATGAAAGGCGCCGCAGACTGGTTGTCGAAGTACGAAGTGTTCTGGGGGCAGCGGCTCGACGCGCTCGCCCGTTACCTGTACCACCAAAAGGAGACCGCAGCATGGCCGAAATCAGCGAAAGACCGTCGCTTGCCATCGTCCGCAGGCTCGACGCCTCGCCGGAAGAAGTCTGGCGCGCATGGACCGAACCGGAAGCGTTGAAGCAGTGGATGGGGCATAGCGACGCATTTTCGGTCCCCATCGCAGAATGCGAGCTCCGCGTCGGCGGTCGCTACCGCATCGTCATGAAAGCGCCCGACGGCGAGGATCACGATGTCAGCGGTGTCTACCGCGAGGTGGTGCCGAACCGGAGACTCGTCTACACCTGGGCGTGGAACAGCACGCCGGAGCGCGAATCGCTGGTGACGGTGGAAATGCGCGCGGCGGCGGGCGGCACCGAACTCACGGTGCGGCACGAGCAGTTCTTCGACGACGATGCGCGCGATCGCCATAACCAGGGCTGGGTCGCCTGCCTCGCCCGCCTCGAACGGTTTTGCCATCGCGCCTGAATGACGTATTTACCAAGGAGAAAAAAATGAAACTCTACGGCTTTCCCCCTTCCCCCAATACCCGCAAGGTGCAGGCGGTGGCGGCGCACCTCGGGATACCGCTCGAACTTGCGTTCGTCGATCTGTCCAAGGGCGGCTCGCGCACGCCGGAATTTCTCGCAATCAATCCCTGCGGCAGGACGCCGGTGCTGGTCGACGGCGATTTCACGCTCTGGGAGTCGAACGCGATCATGCAGTACCTCGCCGGCAGCAAGCCGAACGGCCTGTGGCCCGAGGGCGCCCGCGTCCGCGCCGACATCGCCCGCTGGCAGTTCTGGCAGGTCGCGCACTGGCACGAGGGCTGCGCCGGATTCATCTGGGAGAACGTGGTGAAAAAATTCATGGGCGCCGGCGACCCGGACCCGGCGGCGCTGAACAAGGCCGACGAGGCGTTTCATCGCGACGCCAGGGTGCTCGACGGGCACCTCGCCAATCACCCTTTTGTCGCCAACGAGGCGCTGACGATCGGCGATTTTGCGGTCGGCGCCTACCTGCATTACGCGGTGCCGGCGAAAATGCCGCTCGAGCCGTATGCGAACATCCGCGCGTGGTACGCGAAAATCGAAGCGCTGCCCGCCTGGCAGAAGACCAAGCCGCAGATGTGACCGGACTGGCGGCGCAATACGCCTGCGGCTATTGCGCCCTACGAAGTGCTGCCTACGAAGTGCCGGCCACCGGTCCCGTGGGACTGGTGGCGCGATACGCCTGCGGCGATTGCGCCCGACGAAGTGCTGCCTACGAAGTGCCGGCCACCGATCCCGTAGGACTGGCGGCGCAATACGCCTGCGGCTATTGCGCCCTACGAAGTGCTGGCTACGAAGTGCCGGCCACCGATCCCGTGGGACTGGCGGCCACCGGTCCCGTAGGGCGGATCAAGGCCGCAGGCCGGATCCGCCGCAGCTAGCCTGGATAATCGCGATGACGCGGGATCAGGCCTCCGCCTGATCCCGCTCTTCCTGCTGCTGCAGCGCCCACATGCGGGCGTAGAGGCCGTCGTGGGCGAGGAGTTCCCGGTGCGAACCGCGCTCGACGATGCGCCCCTGCTCCATCACCAGGATCTGGTCCGCATCGACAATGGTCGAGAGCCGGTGCGCGATCACCAGCGTGGTGCGGTTCTCCGAAAGCTTTTTCAGTTCGGCCTGGATCGCCTTCTCCGATTTCGAGTCGAGCGCCGAGGTCGCCTCGTCGAATATCAGCAGCGCCGGATTCTTCAGGATCGCGCGTGCGATGGCGACCCGCTGCTTTTCGCCGCCCGAGAGCTTGAGGCCGCGCTCGCCGACCAGCGTCTCATAGCCGTCGGGCAGCGACGCGATGAAATCGTGGATGAAGGCGAGTTGCGCCGCCGCGATCACCTCGCCGCGCGACGCGCCGGGGCGGCCGTACGCGATGTTGTATTCGATGGTGTCGTTGAACAGCACGGTTTCCTGCGGCACGATGCCGATCGCCGCGCGCAGGCTCGCCTGCGTCACCTCGCGCACCTCCTGGCCGTCGATCAGGATGCGGCCCGCGTCGATTTCGTAGAAGCGGAACAGCAGCCGCGACAGCGTCGACTTGCCCGAGCCGCTGTGGCCGACCACCGCCAGCGTGTGTCCCGCGGAAATCGCGAAGCTCACGCCGTGCAGGATCTGCCGCGAGGGTTCGTAGCCGAAGCTCACGTTGTCGAATTGCACCGCCGCGCCGTTCACGGCCAGCACCGGCGCGCCGGGCCGGTCCCGGATTTCCGATTCGACGCCGAGCAGCCCGAACATGCGCTCCATGTCGGTCAGGCAGCGCTTGATTTCGCGGTAGACGAAACCGATTTCCCGAAGCGGCATGAACAGCTGCAGGATGTACGCGTTCATCAGCACCAGGTCGCCCATGCGCATGGTCCCGGCGGCGACGCCTTCGGCGGCGATGACCATCAGCGCGGTGATGCCCGCGGCAATGATCAGGCCCTGGCCGAGGATCACGCCGGAGACAGAGAATTCGTTCCGCACCGCCGCCGCCTCCCAGTGCGCCATGCTATCGTCATAGCGGCCGACTTCGAACGACTCGTTGCCGAAGTACTTCACGGTCTCGAAATTGATCAGCCCGTCGACCGCGCGGCTGTGCGCCGCCGAGTCGCGGTCGTTCATGTTGCGAACGATGGTAATGCGCTGGTGCGCGACCAGCAGCGTGAATGCCGCGAACGTCACCACTGTCGCGAGCGTGACCCCGCCGAGCGCCGGCGGGTACAGGGCGAACAGGATCCCCAGCGTCAGCAGGATCTCGACCGACAGCGGCACCACGAAGAACAGCAGGTGCAGGATCACGAAGCTGATCCCGCGCACGCCGCGTTCGATGTCGCGGGTGAGGCCGCCGGTCTGGCGCTGGATGTGAAAGCGCAGGGACAGCAGATGCAGATGGCTGATCACCCGCGTCGCGATCGCGCGCACCGCCGACTGCGTGACCCTGGCGATGATGCGGATCTGCAGTGCGTCGAACAGCGTGCCGGTGAGGCGCGCCGCGCCATAGGTAAGCAGCAGGAACAGCGGGACCAGCGCGGCCGCCTGCAGGGTGGAGCCGGTATCGAGCTGGTTCACTACCTCGCGGAACAGCAGCGGCACCGAAACGCTGCACAGGATGCTCGCCATCAGGCAGGCCAGCGCGATCAGCACCCGCCCGCGAAACTGCCAGACGTAGGGCCACAGCGTTCTCAGCGTTTCGAGATCGCCGGAACGGCGCGCAGTCGGAAACCCTGCGGGGAAACCCGCAGGAAAACCGGCGGTGGAGTCGGTAGTTGAGTCAGCAGACACGATGGCAGGCGCGCAGAATTCGTTTTTTGGCGCGCGGGAAAACAAATTTTAACGCACTGCACCCGCCGCGCGTTGACATGGCAAGCAAATTAGACGCTCGGGGCGAGCCAGACGCTACTTTAGCGCCTCGGTGTCCTTCACGTCATAGGAAATCGGCGCGTTGTTGGCCGGGTCGGCGATCAATGCCTTGTATCTTGGATCGTCCCGCAGAGAAGCGTACGCGGAATTCGTGACCACATAGGAAATGGCGTTTCCGGGAAAGTTGATCCTTCTGGACAATTCCTTGATGGCCGAGTCCTTGTCACCCAGGAGCGCACTCAGCCAGGCCGTCGATTGATAAGTGCCCGCGATCTCGCGGGCATTTCGATTTGCGCGTGCAAGCGCCATCGCCCGTGCGTGTTCCTTGTACGCCGCGTCGCGGTCTCCCAGAATCGCGTGCGCCTCTGCCGCCGACATCACGATATCGACATCTTCAGGGTGGTTTCGCCGCCACCGGTCCACCTCCTTGAGCGTAGCATGCGCGACAGCCATCGCTCGTTTCTTGTCGCCTTTCGCGTGGTAAGCGTCGGCGCTCTCGAGCATCCGCTCGGCGGGTCTGTTGCGGGCCTTGGTCGGCTCTCCCGGATCATCCGCGAGGCGGACGACTTCATCGAAATCGCCGTGCGCCTGCGCATAGCGAATGTCGACGATCCAGAGTTCCCAGCTGTTCTTATAAGCGTCCTTCGGCAACGTGGCCCGCCAGCGCTCCAGCTCGTCCCAGGATCCGCTCCTCTGGTAACCGATCCAATAGTAGCGAGCGATCCACTCGAGGTCGTTGGGCCGGATCGCTTGAATCCTGCGGTTGGCCTCGAGCGCCTTGTCATAGCGCCGGAAGTTAACCATGGTTCGTTCATAGGTAACGAGTGCGGCGAGATTGCGCGGATCCACCTCCAACACTTTCTCCAACATCGCGACGGACTCCGGCCAGCGATTTTGGATTTCTCTGGCGTATGCGAGCTGCAGCAGCGCCCGAACGTTGTTCGGCGCCACCTGGACCACGCTTTCCACCGCCTGCGTGGCGTGCTCGATGTCGTCCAAATTGCGATAGGTGGTGCCCTCCGCGAGGCGCACGTCAACATTGTCCGGCGCGAGTGCGATTGCGCGCGCGATCGCGTCCTTGGCCTTCTGCCGCCCCTCTACGGTTCGCGCGACGTCCTGGTGATACGCCCGCGAATATTCCACGCCGAGGCGCGACCAGGCGATCGCGAACTTGGGATCGAGCTCGACGGCTTTCTCCAGCATGGCAATTCTTTCCCGATACGTCATGGTCGCGCGAAACGTTCCTTGTGTCGCGTTAGCCGATTCCTGCGCCTGCAGGTAGAGATCGTAGGCCGCGAAATTCTCCGTCGGGCGGCGCTCCAACCGCTCCGCTTCCGGTTTGGTGAGTGAAACGCGCAGTTCTTCGGCGATGGCCTTCGAGACTTCGCTCTGAATCGCGAAGATGTCCGCGAGCTTGCGGTCGTAATTCTTCGCCCAAACGTGCTGGTCGTTGCGCGCGTTGATGAGCTGGGCCGTAACGCGCACCTGGTCCTTCACGCGGCGCACGCTGCCCTCGACGAGATAGGAGACATGCAGCTCCTCGCCGATGTCGCGCATCTTTTTCGCGGTGTTGCGGTACTCCATCACCGAGGTGCGCGAGACAACCTTGAGCGCGCCGAGCGATGCGAGCTGCGTGAGCAGGTCCTCGTGAACGCCGTCGGCGAAATAGCCGGCGTCCTTGTCGTCGCTCATATTGGTGAAGGGAAGCACGGCGATCGACGGGTCCGTCGCGGCAGTCTCAATCTTCGTCAGCGACGCGTTTCGACCTTTCCAGATCCAGGCACTCGCGACCGCGGCGACCATGATGATCGCAACAAAGATCGCGAACGCGCGATTCTTCGCATTCAAGCGCGGTTTCGCCGCGGTGTCGGCTTTGGATTCGTCGGGGAAACTCCCGACGCCTTCTGGCAGGAGGTGCCAGGCTAAAATCGGGTCGCCGATATTTTTCAGCTCCTGCGCTCCCGCGAAGCGCGCCTGCATCGGCACCTTGCCCTTCACGGTTTCGTAGACGTTCTGGCTCACGCAGACACCGCCAACTGGCGCCTTCGATTCGAGGCGCGCCGCGATGTTAACGCCGTCCCCCGCGACCTGGCCGTCCTCGGTGCGGAACACGTCGCCAAGGTGCACGCCGATGCGGTGCTCGAGCGGCGCTTCGCCAGCCCTTGCGGATTTGCGCGTGCCGAATTCGCGCTGGATGTCGAGCGCGCAGGACACGGCCTCGACGACGCTGGAGAAGCACATGAGCATGCCGTCGCCCATGGTGTTGAGGATCTCGCCGCCGCGCTCGGCGCAGGCTTCACGCATGCGCGCGAAATCCGCCTGCACCGCGGCGATGGTCGCGCGCTCGTCGCGCTGCATGCGCGTGGAGTACCCGACGACGTCGGTGAAGACGACCGCGGCAAGGCGGCGCTTATCGGCAGCGTGTGAAGGCGCGAGTTCGCTCATGGTCAACTGAATACGTTACCTGAAATGCGGAAATTCAGCCGGGATGGGCGAATTTCAGGGGTCAGGCCGAAGCTACTTCAACGGAAATCGCGCGATGATTTCGTAGCGGCTGCTGTCCGGACCGAGGTCCGGCGCCGGTTTCGATTCGACCAGCACGTATTCCCTTGCCGCCCAGACGACCTTTTCTTCCGGCAGCTCCCTGGTGGGAGGCCGCGCATTGCGGAGCAGCGTGACGTGAACGTGGAAAGGCTTGGCGTCGAAGCTGATCCCCGCCGCCGCGAGCCGCGCAACCAGATCGGCCTGCAAGGCGGCGAGCGCGGGCGGAACGGCCTCGCAGCCGACCCACGCGATGCGGTTGTGCGGCCAGAATCCCGCGCGATCGATCATCATTTCGAATGCGGCTCCGTGGGCGCCAGCCGCGGCGGTCTTCACCGCATCGAGACTGTCTTCCGGCGTGTTGCCGAGGAAAACAAGCGTAAGGTGCAGGGTCCACGGTCGCATCGCGCGGCCGCCGCAGGCGCGCAGGAGTTTCTGCTGCCAGGCGGCGAGCGCGTTCCGCGTCCCGATATCCGGCCACAGTGCGAAGAACAGGCGGACCGTTCCGTCCTGCTCTTTGTCTTCCGGGACTTTGTCGTCCAACTTGCCCTTGCCTGCGGGCTTATGCGCTGCGCTCACACCGGTGATGAAATCAGCCGAGACGCTCGACCAGGGCCACCGCCTCGGCAGCAATGCCTTCGCCGCGGCCGGCGAATCCGAGGTGCTCGGTGGTCTTGGCCTTGAGGTTGACGCAGTTCACAGCGACGCCGAGGTCGGCCGCGATGTTGGCGACCATCGCCGGAATGTGCGGCGACATTTTCGGCGCCTGCGCGATGATGGTCGCATCGACGTTGACGATGCGGCAGCCAGACTCCAGGACGCGCTTCACCGCCTCGCGCAGCAAGACACGGCTGTCGGCGCCTTGATGCTGCGGGTCGGTGTCCGGGAAATGCCGGCCGATGTCGCCGAGCGCGGCAGCGCCGAGAATCGCGTCGATGATAGCGTGCAGCAGCACGTCGGCGTCGGAATGCCCGCCGAGCCCGCGTGCATGCGGAACCTCCACGCCGCCGATGATGAGCTTGCGGCCCTCGACCAGCGCGTGAACGTCGAAGCCCTGGCCGATGCGGAGCGAGGTCATGGCCGCCCCCCTCCGGCGAGCAGCCTTTCGGCGACACCCATGTCATCGGGATAGGTGATCTTGAGATTGCCGCTCGATCCCATCACCAGGCGAGGCGCGAGGCCGATGCGTTCGATGGCGCCCGCCTCGTCGGTGACGCCCGCCGCCCCGCTGTCGGCGAGCGCCGCAAGCAGAACGCCGTAACGGAACATCTGCGGTGTCTGCGCCTGCCACAGGCCCTCGCGCGCTGCGGTCGACGCCACCCGCCGCGTCCCGCCCACGTCATTCGCGCGCTTCAGCGTATCCGCGACCGGCAACGCCAGCAGCCCGCCGACTTCGTCGTCGCCCGCCTCGGCAATCAGCCGCGCCAGCGCTGCATCCGGCAGCGCCGGGCGCGCCGCGTCGTGCACCAGCACCCAGTCGTCGGCATCGACTGCGCCGGCCATCGCGACCAGCCCGTTGTACACGCTGTCGCGCCGCTCGACTCCACCACAATAAAGCGGCACCACCTTGTCGCCGAGTTCGGCCGCGCCGCAGCCTGCAAACAGCGCGTCGCCCTGCGCCAGCACCACAAACACCGTGGCAATGTCCGGCGCACGCGCCAGCACGGCGATGGCGTGGCAGAGCATGGTCTTGCCGGCGAGCGGAAGATATTGTTTGGGCGTTTCGCCGCCGATGCGGGAACCGGTGCCGGCGGCGGGAATCAGTGCATGAAAGCGGACGGTGGTGCGCACGGACATCTGGCGTGAGTGGGCTTGGCGTGACCGCGTATAATACACGCCTTTTTCCGGCTTTATGAAGGCTGGCCCCGGTCAGACGCGGCGTTCGAAGATGAAGTCGATTGCGCCGCAAACCGGTGCCTTCCCGGAGCAACGGGAGGGAACACCGGCATGAAGCGCCTGCGCGATCTTCACGGGTCGGCCGATGCGCTGGCCCTGTCACGCCTGGCGCGCGGAAAAAATGGCATGGGCGGTGACAGCGGCAACGCCCCCTTCCTCGCAATCGTCTGTGCGAGTGCCGCAGATGCGCAGCGGCTGGCCGGGGAAATCGCCTGGTTCGATCCGCAGCTTCGCATCCACCTGCTGCCGGACTGGGAGACCCTGCCCTACGATGCGTTTTCTCCGCATCAGGACCTGGTGTCCGAACGGCTCGCCACCCTGTATGCGATCGCGCATCGCGCCTGCGACGTGGCGATCGTGCCGGCCTCGACCGCGCTCTACCGCCTGTGCCCGGCGGAGTACCTCGCGGCGTTCACGTTCTTTCTCAAGCAGGGCGAACGCCTCGACGCTGCCGACCTCCGGCGGCAGCTTGCGCTGGCGGGCTACCTGAGCGTCACCCAGGTCGTCGCGCCCGGCGAATTCTCGTTCCGCGGCAGCGTCATCGACCTGTTTCCGATGGGCAGCGCGGTGCCCTACCGCATCGACCTCGACGACGATCTCGTCGATTCGCTGCGCACCTTCGACGTCGACACCCAGCGCAGCATCTACAAGGTCAACGAGATCCGCCTGCTGCCGGCGCGCGAATTTCCGCTCGACGAGGACGCGCGCAGCGCATTCCGCGGGCGGTTCCGCGAAACTTTCGAGGGCGACCCATCGAAATCTCGCATCTACAAGGACGTGAGCCAGGGTATCGCCCCGGCGGGGATCGAGTATTACCTGCCGCTGTTTTTCGACGGGACCGCGACGCTGTTCGACTACCTGCCCGAGGGCACGGTGCTTGCCCTGCACCACGACGTCGAGGCCGCGGCCGCGGATTTCTGGCGCGACGCCGAGTCGCGCTACCGGCTGCTGCGCGGCGATCGGGACCGCCCGCTGCTGCCGCCCGCCTCGCTGTTTCTCACCGTCGAAGAGTTTTTCGCCGCCTCGAAACGGCTCGAGCGCGTGGCGCTCGCGGCGCCCACCGCCGATGCGCCGTCCGTTCCCGGCAGCGACGACGCGGTCGTGGCATCTGCGCTGCCCGATCTCGCGGTGCAGCGCCGCGCCGACGATCCGCTGACGCCGCTCAAGCGCTTTCTCGATTCGTTCCCGGGGCGGGTCCTGGTCTGCGCCGACTCCGCGGGACGGCGCGAGACGATGGCGCAGTATCTCGCCGAGTACGGTCTGCAGCCCGCTGCCTGTGCGGACTATGCCGCATTCATCGCGTCCGGCGAACGCCTGCTGCTCGGCGCCTCGCCGCTCGCCGCCGGTTTCACGCTGCCCGGCGCGCAACTCGCCTTCGTCACCGAAACCGAGCTCTATGCGGATACCGTGCGGCGCCGCGCCGAAAAGGCCGAGGCCCGCCGGACTTCGGTCGAGGGCATGCTGCGCGACCTGTCGGAACTGCGCGTCGGCGACCCGGTAGTGCATTCGCAGCATGGCATCGGCCGCTATCTCGGCCTCGAGACGCTGGACCTCGGCGAGGGCGCGACCGAATTCCTGCATCTCGAATACGCCGGCGCCGACAAGCTCTACGTCCCGGTGGCGCAACTGCATCTGATCAGCCGCTACAGCGGCGGCCCGCTCGAAGACGCGCCCCTGCACCGCCTCGGCAGCGGGCAATGGGAGAAGGCGAAGAAGAAGGCGGCGCAGCAGGTGCGCGACAGTGCGGCGGAGCTGTTGCATATCTACGCCCTGCGCGCGGCGCGCGAAGGGCACGCCTTCGTCTGGTCGCAGCACGACATGGAGGCATTTGCCGCGGGATTCGCTTTCGAAGAGACCGCCGACCAGGGCGCTGCCATCGCCGCGGTGCTCGAGGACATGAAATCGGGGCGCCCAATGGACCGGCTGATCTGCGGTGATGTCGGCTTCGGCAAGACCGAAGTCGCGCTGCGCGCGGCTTTCGCGGCGATCACCGCGGGCAGGCAGGTCGCGATCCTCGCACCGACGACGCTGCTCGCGGAGCAGCATTTCAACACCTTTTCCGACCGGCTCGCCGACTGGCCGGTGAAGGTCGTCGAGCTGTCGCGTTTCCGTTCGCCGAAGGAAGTCGGCGCCGCGCTCTCCGCGCTGGCGGGCGGCACCGCCGACATCGCGATCGGCACTCACAAGCTGTTGTCCCGCGACGTCAAATTCCTGCGCCTCGGGCTGGTGATCGTCGATGAGGAACACCGGTTCGGCGTGCGCCAGAAGGAAGCGCTGAAGGCGCTGCGCGCCGAGGTCGACGTGCTCACCCTGACCGCGACCCCGATCCCGCGCACGCTGGCGATGTCGCTCGAAGGCCTGCGCGATTTTTCGGTGATCGCGACGGCGCCGCAGAAACGGCTGGCGATCAGGACCTTCGTCACCCGCATGGGCGACGGCATCGTGCGCGAGGCGGCGCTGCGGGAGCTCAAGCGCGGCGGCCAGATCTATTTCCTGCACAACGAGGTCGACACCATCGAGGCGATGAAGGAGCGCCTGGTGCGGCTCCTGCCCGAAGCGCGCATCGCGATCGCCCACGGCCAGATGCGCGAACGCGACCTCGAACAGGTGATGCGCGATTTCTACCAGCAGCGCTTCAACCTGCTCCTGTGCAGCACCATCATCGAGTCCGGCATCGACGTGCCGACCGCCAACACCATCCTGATCAACCGCGCCGACAAGTTCGGCCTCGCGCAGCTGCACCAGCTGCGCGGCCGCGTCGGACGTTCGCACCACCAGGCCTACGCGTACCTGCTGGTGCCCGAGGAAGGCGGGCTGTCGGCGCTGGCGAAGAAGCGGCTCGAGGCGATCCAGATGATGGAGGAACTGGGCTCGGGCTTCTATCTCGCGATGCACGACCTCGAGATCCGCGGCGCCGGCGAAGTATTGGGCGAATCGCAGAGCGGCGAAATGCAGGAGATCGGCTTCAATCTCTACAACGACATGCTGAACCATGCGGTGAAGGCATTGAAGGAGGGGCGCGAGCCCAATCTCGCCGAACCGTTCGGCGTCACCACGGAAATCAATCTGCACCTTCCGGCGCTGCTGCCGGACGCCTACTGCGGCGACGTGCACGAACGGCTCACGCTGTACAAACGGCTCGCCAACTGCGAGACGCAGGAGGCGCTCGACGCGCTGCACGAGGAACTCATCGACCGCTTCGGCCTGCTGCCGGAGCCGGCGCAGACGCTCCTTGAATCGCACCGCCTGCGGGTGGCGTCGCGCGCGCTGGGCGTCGCGCGCATCGACGCGACCGCGGAGCAGCTGCAGCTGCACTTCGTGAAGAACCCGCCGCTCGACGGCGCCAAGGTGGTCGCGCTCATCGGCCGGCAGCACAACTGGCGCCTGCAGGGCCCGGACCGGCTGCGCATCGATGCGCCATCGGCGGGCCTCGAGGAGCGCGTGAGGAACGCGCGCGCCGCCCTCAAAACCCTGGCGCAGGCGGCATGATGACGTCATCGCAGATCAAATCCATCCCGCGTTCATGGCGCGCCGCACTGCTG
>Ga0315281_10004698_pt1 | contig 19792 bp, 21 predicted proteins | sample YL17G07_0_MG_FD_204540 | JGI IMG/M metagenome (GOLD analysis project Ga0315281, IMG submission 204540) | Sediment microbial communities from Yellowstone Lake, YNP, Wyoming, USA - YL17G07_0 | ecosystem: Environmental > Aquatic > Freshwater > Lake > Sediment | place: USA: Wyoming | collected... | reverse complement strand
GGAGGAAGGCAATGCCTGTGTCCTTACTAAGGAACAGTGGGAGACTCTTAAAGACAAGATATTGAACAAAGAACTATAAAGCGAGAAAATCAAAGTTGAAGCCCATGAGCCCCACCCTCTCAACAGAGGCCATGCAATATAGATGAGGTAAAAAAGACTGCAAAACTGAAAAATGAGGCTTTGGAAAATTAAACTGCCTTCAAAACACAACGGAGGAAAGCAATGAAGGTCACCGTAAGGCCATTTTTGTTCATTCGTGATGCCCTTGGGGATCGGCGAGAAATTGAGGTCAAGTTAAACAGCCCGGCAACTATATCCGACCTGTTAACTACCTTGCGAAGGGAATATGGGCTGCCCGATGAAATTACTATAGGTAAAGGTGTTTTTGAATTGTTCCATGGAAACGAAGTAAGAAACATGGTGATTTTAAAAGACGGAAGGAATATTAGATTCCTGGAAGGCATGGAAACAAAACTCGAAGATGGAGCGGAAATAGCGCTATTTCCTCCGGTGGTCGGAGGATAGTTATCGAAAGCAAAATGCTGACTGAGAACGAACTGAAGAGATACGAAAGACAGATAAGGGTATTCGGAGCAGACGGCCAAGAGAGGCTCAAAAATGCAAAGGTCTTCGTTGCCGGGGCTGGAGGTCTCGGCTCAGCTATCTCCATATATCTTGCCGCTGCCGGCATTGGAAGGATAAGGATAGTTGACCATGAGAAGATAGAGCTTAGCAATCTGAATCGGCAGATACTGCATTGCGATGAGGATGTAGGAAGAGAAAAGGCAGCATCCGCTGAAGAAAAGCTGAAAAAGATAAACCCCGATGTTAGCCTGGAAGCCATATCAGAAACAATAGAGGAAAATAATGTCCTTGAACTTGTGGATGACTTTGACCTGATTGTGGATGCGATGGATAATTTTCATACCAGGTATTTGTTGAACAGGACTGCCATAGTGAAGAACATCCCTTTTTTTCATGGTGCGATTAATGGACTATATGGACAGGCTACCACGATAATTCCGGGCAAGACTGCATGTCTAAGGTGCATATTTCCTGAACCTCCTCCATCAATGACCTTCCCTGTGGTTGGAGCAACATGTGGTGTTATAGGGTGCATTCAAGTAACTGAAATAGTAAAATACATTGTTAAGATGGGGAGCTCCTTAGAGAACAGGCTTTTGCTCTGGGATGGCTTGAATGCAAAGATAGACGAGATTGAGATAGAAAGAAATCCAAGCTGTGAGGATTGTGGCTGGAAATGAGATTAGAAACACGGAAAATCAACCTTTACGATTCTAAAACCTGCACGTCAGTAGGGCTTGTCACCAATATAGTCCTGGCAATTTTCAAGTTGTTCGCTGGCATATTTGGTTTTAGTTATGCCATGATAGCTGATAGTATTCACTCCTTCTCCGATTGCGTTGCCACAGGAATTGTTTACGTAAGCCTACGAATTGCAGAAAGACCACCAGACAAAAGCCATCCTTACGGTCATGCCAATGCCGAGATTATTGCCGCCTTCCTGGTCGCCCTCACAATTCTCGCTGCCGGGGTCTATGTTGGTGTTTCCTCTATCAACCTCATTGCCCACAAACACTTTGAAACCCCTGCCGTGATTGCCCTGGTAGCAGCGGCCACTTCCATAGTCATAAAGGAGGCTATGTTTCGTTACACGCTCAAGGTTGGGAGGAGGAATAATAGCCCCGCTGTTGTTGCTAATGCCTGGGACCATCGCTCAGATGCTTACTCCTCAATTGGTGCCTTAGTCGGTATACTTGGAGCCAGGCTGGGGTTTCCATACTTAGACCCTATAGCCGGTCTCGTTATCTCTGGTTTCATTATCCAGATGTCCTTTTCCATTCTCCGCCCAAATATTGGAGTCTTGATGGATGAAAGCCCAAGCTCAGCAGTCTTGGACAAGATTAAAACCACGGCTCTAGAAACTGGAGGAGTTAAGACAGTCGATAGCATCAAGGCGCACCGATTGGGTGCTAGCTTCACCGTTGATATAGAAATAGCTGTAGATAAGAGCCTCACCGTAGAGCGAGGCCATCAGGTAGCCAAAGAGGTAAAAAGCAGGCTCTTGGGTGAAGTTGAACATGTGCAGGATGTCACAGTTCATGTTAACCCTTATCGTCCAGGATAGCCCTCAACGAATGTTCCCGATGGTGGTTGAAGCTAAGGATGCTTTAAATTTCAAAACCAAAGGAAAAAGTAAAGCATAAAAATTTGAGATATTAATTCCTCGGATATATGTCCCTCCTTACGAAGTTAGTTATTGCCCCGAATTAAAATAGTTAAATAACAGAGCTATCTAAATTTAGCGTAACTTAATAGCTCATCATATCATCGATAGCGGACGAGCACAGGGGGGTTGAAATCAAAATCACAGTGAGCTATACTTCACTAATTTGTCGTGTACGTGGAATGTATGAACTGAGGATAATTAAGAGTATTCTTGGCATCGCTTCAGACAGGGCTCAAAGAAGCGCGAGCTAGCAAAATTATTGGCAGTTGCGTTGCTGAAACTGTAAATAAAACTAAATAGGAAAGGAGGCCATTAAAAATGCCGTTCAATCCACCACAAAAAATGACCCTTATGGCGGGGACTGCGGGGGTCTATAAGTCGAAGCTTCCGGTATTTCAACTACTTCTCCGCGGATTTATGGCTGGTTCCTATATTGCTATTGGAGCAGCATTGTGTACTGTGTGTAGCACTGGCTTTTCAGGTGGTGCACAGAGCCTTGTTGGAGGTGCAGTCTTCCCGGTAGGCTTGATTGCAATAGTGATAACTGGTGCTGAGCTATTTACTGGAGACTGTATGCTGGTCCCAATGGCCGCTATGATGAAAAAAGCCAGTTGGGGCAATGTTTTAAGAGTCTGGTTTTGGGTTTATCTGGGTAATCTTGTAGGCGCTGTTTTTTATGCCTACTTAATGGCCGTAGGGCCATTCGTAGCTGGTTCAACAGCTGGATTAGGGATAAACGACTTTGGGATACGTGCCGTGAACATTGCTGTTGCCAAGACGCTTACCTATAAAGCCGCTGGTGTAAGTGGTTTGTGGTCATGTTTCTGGAAAGGGATAGGATGCAACTACCTGGTCAACATAGCCATAATGCTTGCTATCTGTGCTGACGATGTGGTAGGAAAGTTCTTCGGCATCTGGTTCCCGATTATGGCATTTGTTTCTAGTGGATTTGAACACAGCGTTGCTAATATGTATTTTTTGCCGGCAGGAATGTTGCTGATACATGGGCATCCTGAGGTGATTGACCTTAACCCTTTGCTTGCTCACTATGGTGGAATTAGCCTGGCTGATATGTGGTTCTGGAATGAACTGCCAGCTACATTAGGGAATATAGTTGGCGGATTTTTATTCGTGGCATGTTTTTACTTCTACGCTTTTAGAAAGGAATTACCGACTGGGTGAGTGAAATGCCAGGACTAAAGCTCCCGGGGATGTCCCTGATAGCATGGGCAGCCGTCGCTATAGCTGCGGTGATGGTTATTTTTACCGTTGCATATAGTAAAGACTACCATTTGCTGGCTGTAGCTATTCCTATGCTTGCTGCCTTGGTTATCATTCCTATGGTGTTAACGAAAATGAGCCAGAACACCTACTTGAATGCCGTACCGCTTTATGAAAAAAAGGCAAAGCTACAAAGGATATCAAATATCGACCTGAGCAAGGTCGGTGACGCGGTAAAAGTCAGAGGCGTAATAAAGAATATATCTTTCAGGTGGCTTAACCGCCCTCATGTGGCTATAGAGGATAACACTGGAACGATATCAGCTATCCTGTTTACTGCTGCCTCCGAACAGCTAGTAATTGGTGAGCAAGTAGAGGTTCTCGGAGTAGTGATGCGAGGGCTTATTCACCGCAGGCTCCCGGCTATCTCGGCAATTAGCATTAAAAAATTGAGAACCGGCAGCGAGTAACCTTTTGAAGGAGGTAAAAATGCAAAGAGGCGAATGGGGATTTTTAATTGGGATGCTCTTGATGCTTGTGGCTCCTTTGATTGGTGGTGGAGTTGGGAATTTGCTTTGCCCAGCAACGGTAGTACTGTCTATTATAGGGATTTTATTTATACTGGGCGCAGCTTTTGATATACCGTCGCATGATTGAAGGGGAAGTATGAAAAGGGTATTAACCACATGTGAATTTTGTGGCTGTGGCTGTAACTTCTATTTAGGGGTAGAAGATGGCAAAGTGGTAGCTATCTACCCCAGCGTTTCCCACCCCATAAGTCAAGGAAGATTATGCATCAAAGGGTGGCAGGGGCATGAATATATCCACAGTCCGGAAAGGTTGACGACGCCTTTAATCAAGAAGGGGAATAGGTTCAGGGAGGCCTCGTGGAACGAAGCTTATGTGATGATTGATGACAGGCTCAATGAAACAAAGACTCGGTATGGTAGCGACAGCATAGCTGTTCTTTCCTCTGCCAAGTGTACTAATGAAGAAAATTACCTGATGCAGAAGTTTGCCAGAGCGTGTCTAGGGACAAATAATGTTGACCACTGCGCCCGCCTGTGTCATGCCTCTACGGTAGTCGGCCTTGCCACAACATTCGGCAGCGGAGCAATGACCAATTCTATTACCGAGATTGCAGGTGCGGAGGTAATTTTTATCATCGGGTCCAACACTACGGAGCAACATCCCTTAATCGGGGACCAAGTGCTGCGGGCGATAGAAAAAGGAGCGAAGGTAATCGTTGCTGACCCTCGAGAGACTCAACTGGCGAAACTTTGTTCTCTTTACATGATGCACAAGCCCGGCAGCGATGTAGCTCTCCTTAATGGCATGATGAATGCCATTATCGCTGAGGGGTTGGAGGACAAGGAATTCATAGCTGAAAGAACCGAAGGTTTTGAGTCACTAAAAGAGACCGTGGCTGACTACACTCCAGAAAAAAGCTCTGCGATAACCGGTGTGCCTGAAGAGAAGATTATCGAGGCAGCGCGGATATATGCTCGGAGCAAGAAAAGCATTATTATTTATTCTATGGGTATCACGCAGCATACTACTGGTGTTGATAATGTTATGACAACGGCAAATCTAGCGATGCTGACCGGCAATGTTGGCAAGGAGTTCACCGGGGTGGACCCCTTGCGGGGGCAGAATAATGTTCAGGGTGCTTGCGATGTAGGTGCCCTTCCTAATGTCTTTTCTGGTTACCAGGCAGTAACAGATGAAAAACTCAGGAACAAATTTGAGAAGGCTTGGAAAGTGAACTTGCCTCCACAGCCAGGGCTCACGTTAGTAGAAATGCTTAATAGCGCTTTGGAAGGCAGCCTTCGGGCAATGTACATTATGGGCGAGAATCCCATGGTTTCTGACCCTGACATTAACCATGTTGAGAAATCCTTGAATGCCTTGGATTTTCTGGTTGTGCAGGATATTTTTTTGACTGAGACAGCCACTCTGGCAGATGTCGTTCTTCCTGGGGTTTCATTTGCAGAAAAGGATGGTACCTTTACCTCAACTGAACGGAGGATACAGCGGGTTAGAAAGGCTATTGAACCTTTGGGCGATAGCAAGCCAGATTGGAAGATAATAACCGAGTTATCATCCCGTTTAGGCTACAGGATGGATTACAACTCCCCGGCGGGAATCATGGATGAAATAGCTAAGCTTACTCCAATATATGGAGGAGTCAGCTACTCGAGGTTGGAAAATTTCGGGCTCCAGTGGCCCTGTCCCAGCCTGGACCACCCAGGTACACCTTATCTTCACAAAGGTTCGTTTACCCGTGGGTTGGGGAAATTTTCTCCAGTAGGCTATAAACCACCGGCGGAACTCCCTTCTCATGATTACCCCTTTATTCTCACCACAGGCAGGGTGGGCTTCCATTATCATACTGGAACGATGACTCGTAAAGATTGGGCACTTGAGCGGGAATATCCCAGAGGCTATGTGGAGGTTAATTCTCAGGATGCCAAACAGCTGGGAATAAGAAATGGGCAAACAGCGAAAGTGATTTCACGGAGAGGTGAAATAAGCCTCTCCCTCAAGTCGGTGGATACTATTGCAAAGGGGGTGGTTTTTATTCCTTTCCACTTTGCTGAGGCGGCTGCCAATAAACTTACCGCAGCGAACCTTGACCCTGTGGCTAAGATTCCAGAATATAAAGTCTGCGCGGTAAGATTAGAAAAAGGATAGAGGATATGAAGATACTGAGTAAATCAAACCTGGTCCCCTTTTTGGAGGGACTGGGGCCGGAATTTGAAGTCAACGCACCTTTATACGAAGGACAGGATGTGCTCTTTGGTGACTTAGACTCATCGAAACTAGCCACCGATTTCATCGGCAAACCACGATTATCCCCGAAGGAATATTTCTTTCCTCAACGAGAGAGGCTATTTACCTTTAAGAATAATGGGGGCGTAGAAATTGAAGCTCACCTGAACGAAACAAAACGAGTAATCTGGGGTATTAGGCCCTGCGACCTATATGGGCTTAAGTTTCTGGACATGGTTTACCTCTCAGATTATGTTGACCCTTACTATCAGGCACGAAGGTCTAATACCATCCTCCTGGGTCTTAATTGCAATAAGGCTGAAGAATCTTGCTTCTGTAGCTCCATGGGAACAGGACCATTTGCCAAGGAAGCATTTGACCTCCTCTTTACTGACCTGGGAGATGTCTTTCTGGTAGAGATAGGAAGCAAGGCGGGGGAAAAGCTAATAGAAAAACAAGCTAATCTTTTCACCAATGCCACAAGCAAGGATGAAAAGCAAGCTGGAATACTGGAAGAAAAAAGTAAGAAGACCTTTAAGACATCCGTCGATTTGGGAAAAGTAGAAGCCAAAATAGCTGGCGCTTCCAGCAGTCCAGTCTGGGCTGAAGAAGCGGCTAAATGTATTCTCTGTGGTGGTTGTAATTGGGTCTGTCCCACTTGCTACTGTTTCAATATTGAGGATGTAATGTCAGGTGATAAGACCCAAAGGGTAAGATACTGGGATAGCTGTCAGCTTGGTGGTTTTACTCAAATGGCTGCTATGAATAGTCGGGCTACTCAGGCGGAGAGGTTACGCCAGAGAATTTACCATAAGTTCTCCTATAATCCTGATAAATATGGTGGGGAAATAGGATGTACTGGCTGTGGAAGGTGTATTGATGTTTGCCCCACGGGAATTAATATAGCTTATATTCTGCGGAGAGTTGCAAATGGATAAAAACATATATACTCCTGATTTGGCAATAATTAGGGAGGTTTGTGATGAAGCGGCAGGAATAAAGACTTTCGTCTTAGAATTCAAGGAGCCAGAAATCCGGAAATCATTTGACTATCGTCCGGGACAATTTGTAGAGCTTACTGTATTTGGTGTAGGTGAGGCCCCCATTTCGATTACCTCTTCCCCGGTAAACAAAGGCTATCTTGAGATAACTGTTGCTGCAGTGGGCAAAGTCACTAGAGCATTGCATCTCAAAAAGGAAGAAGATATTGTTGGGATTAGAGGACCTTACGGTAATGGGTTTCCTTTCGACGAGGTAAAAGGCAAGAATATCCTATTTGTGGGTGGCGGTATCGGACTCGCCCCCCTCCGTTCTCTCATTAACCAGATGTTTGCCCAGAGAGGAGATTTCGCCAAGATAGATATTCTCTATGGTGTCAGGGAATCAAGGTTCCTCTGTTTCGTAGATGACATTGAAGGGTGGGGCAAGGTGCAGAATAGCGAAGTGCTACTCACTGCTGATGCTCCTGATGCTAGTTGGCGGGGTAATGTCGGAGTGGTGGGCTCGTTATTACCTAAGATAGACATTGACATAAAAAACACCGTGGCCTTTATTTGTGGTCCACCAATCATGATTCATTTTGTCCTCCTCGACCTTCTCAAAATGGGATTTGAAGAAGAGCAGATTATTACCACTATGGAGAGAAGGATGGAGTGCGGTGTGGGAAAATGCGGTCACTGTAATATCGGGAAGAGTTATGTGTGCCTGGATGGTCCAGTCTTTTCCTACCACCAGTTAAGAGAGCTGGGGGAAGATATCTGACCCATCCCACTTTTCTTGTCAAAATCCCTCTAAGTCCCCCTTTAGAAAAGGGGGAGTAAGGGGAATTTGACATTCAGCGTTAGTAGCTCAGCGCCGCCTTCGGAATCGGAACAGGGAAAGAAGCCACATCATTGCCAGCACGCCGAAGAACGGGGATATATTGATTCCCGGGCTCCCTCCACTCGGGGTTATAACGGTGGGAGATTTACCAGTTGGCTCCATTTTGGTTACCGCCTCATCTTTAACTTCATAGACCATTAGTTCCATACCGATGAGTTTCTCTGGCATCCAGCCTAATGGGTTGTTGCTGCCAGTAGCCTCAGCCCAGACCCAGCCTGATTCACCGTCAATGGATAAAAATTGATTGGCCCTGTTATATTCAGGTAGGTATACCAGCGTTGCGGCATGATCCGGTGCCAGTACTATCGCCGAGCGAAGTCCTGCCCCTTTATACATTGCAGCAAGCAGTATGGCATAATCCTCACAGTCACCATAGCCAATTCCTTCATCGTCAATGAAGGTTGCTAACTCGTCGGCATTCTGGGCGAATTCTTTATACCCGAACTGGTCTTTATCGGGAGTATATCTGACCTTATCGCGGGCGAAGGCGAAGATTTTCTCTGCCCTCTGATTGGAATCAGGATAGTCTTGGGCAAATTGCTGACCAAGCTGGTAAGCCTTATCGACGTTTTCCCCCAGGCTTTCACCGAGGATGATGGGGCAGAATTCTGCTTCCGAGGCCTGGAAGAAGCCATCGTCACCGACAGAATTGGTGCGGCATATACTCCAGTCATCATAAAGTTCGCCATTTTGTTCATAAAACTTTGTTGATGACATGGCGAAAGCGGTGGCCGGCATCACCACCATAAGGATTGCGATAGATAGCAAAATAGGTCTCAAATATTTTGGCATGGCAACTTATAATGGCATTATCAAGGCGCCATGGATTATTAAACCGAGAAAAACTAGATAGCCAAAAACGTAGATTCCCACAGCAACTGGATTTTGCTCAATGCTCCCGAAAGGTATTTTTGGGGTCAGTTTGTCCAGGATGCGGAGTAAAGCCACTCCGAGAAGCAGGCTCACAAAAAAGCTAATGGCTATTAGCCCTAATCTTCTGGGGTCGATTAAACTCGCCAGAAGCCCGGCACCGACCATGACCGGACCAGTCACCGCTCCGTGGATGACCAGCCCTATTAATATTATGAAGCCGGCGATAAATAGACCTACCGAAACAGGATTTTCCCCTATTCTCTCTTGTTCATGGATGTGAGGGGTGAGGGTATCCAGCACTCTGATTCCGAGCCAGGCCAGGAGGGCACAGATGAACGCCAGGATTACTGTCCTGGCTACCCAGAGCAATACTACTACATAGAAGGCGCTGCTGGTTCCCATTCCAATCATAGCAACATTATAACCTGTATGAAGAAAAGTTATGTTTGTCAGCCAGCATTACAATTCAAATATTTGCTGTTCCAACTGTACAACTTCCTGGGGAAGATTCTTTGGTTTGCCGAGGAGCGAAGACAATATGAATATTTTTGCTGCTCTTTCAACCAATTCAGCGTTCACAAACGCACCTTCCAGGTTTTTTCCACAACTTAAAGAGCCGTGATTTGCCAGAAGAACTGCGTTCTTCTTTCCCAGGGCTCTCACTGCATTTTCGGCCAATTCTTTGCTGCCTGGTATGCCGTACTCTGCAACTTCTATTTCACCACCAAGCATAAGCACAATATCATCGAGGAAAGGTGGAATTGTTTTTCCCAATGATGCAATTGCGCTGGCATACACAGAATGGGTATGAACTATCGCCCCGACATTTGGTCTGGTTTCATAAACTCCGATATGCATACCAGTTTCAACGGATGGACTGCGGTCCCCCTCAAGGATATTCTTTTTGAAATCCACCACTACAATGTTATTGACACTGATTTTGTCATATTCTATTTGACTCGGAGTAATTACAATCTTGTCTTCACCGGAAATTCTAATGCTGATATTCCCCGATGCGCCGATTACGAGGCCTTTACGCAGCATTCTCTTACCGGCTTCCACTATTTCCATTTTCAATTTATTAACTTCTTTTTCATTCATGTTTTCACCTCTTTTATATCAGGAGCATCGGCCGATATTTGCAGCCACAATTTACCTTTAACCAGACCATCGTTTCCATATAGTCTCTGTACTTTCTATCTTGGGTTGGCGGAATCACGCCGGCAGCTATTTACTCCACTTAGGTTGTCTTTTCTCGAGGAATGCTAGAGCGCCTTCTATTATGTCTCCGCCAGCAGTAATCTCTCGAAACGCCTTCAGACTATACTCATATCCTCCTAGTTCCCTATTTATTCCTTGTTTTGTAAGTTTTGTTGCTAAAGGTGCTGAATTCTTCATCCGTTCTACAATATCGAAGACAGCGTCCATAAGTTTTTCGTGAGGAACTACTTTATTTATCAATCCAATTCTCAAAGCCTCCTCAGCGGATATGCGGTCGCAGGTGAATAACAATTCCTTCGCCTTTGCCCGGCCTACTTCATCAGCAAGCCGAATCATGGCGTAAGGACATATTGAGCCCCGCAGAGGACCAATGAATCCGAATACTGCTTTATCTGAGGCGATAATAATATCACACATAAGGGCGCATTCTAAGCCGTGACCCAGTGCGTAACCGTTCACCGCGGCAATCGTTGGTTTTTCCAGATTGATGAGCTTTATCATGGTAGATTTTCCTGAGGAGGCATCAAGTTGTTGGTCCATCATTTGAAATGTCTGCATATCAGAGAGGTCTGCGCCTGAGGAAAAAGCATTGCCGACGCCGGTAATAACTACCGCTCGAACATCATCGTCGTTCTCTACACCTTCAAGCACGCCGCGAAGTTCCTCCATTAATTCCAGAGAAAGGGCGTTCTTTTTTTCTGGTCGGTTAAATTTTATGACTGCGGCGTTATTTCTTTTTTCACATAAAATATTTTTACCGCTCATTATTTCTCCTTTAATTTTCCATTTTAGCTTATTATATCGCAAAACTTTTCCCCGTGTGGCCTGGGTTTTCTTTTAGGTTTGCAGTGCTCTAGCACGCAAAAGGCAGCCGGCCTCCCCAACAAAATGACGTTTTGTTACCAGTGCGGCTAACAGCACCCTGGGTTCTCATGCTATAATAACCCCTGAGAGATGGTGTTTGATAGCAATGTGTAGCCCAGCCAGCGGATTTGGAGGAGAAAGACAATGGCAACAGCTTACTGTATGAAGTGTAATAAGAAGGTGGAGATAAAATACCCAGTCCCGGTCACCGTGAAAGGTGTCCATGGAATAAATGGGATTTGCCCTGTTTGTGGCACTAGAGTATTCCGACCAACGAGAGCTTAAATGTGGAAGCGTAAGTTACTTATTTCAGCCATCATAGCTCTTATAGTGAGTGTCGTTTGTTTGGCAATTTCTGATAGCAAAGCTTCAATTGCTGATACAAGCATTCCTAACAATGGATAGCTGGCAGTGTCAATCAAACCGATAATGCCAGTTCTGCAACCGCTACAATTACGATTACTATGATAACTCCACCTTTGCCTGATAAGCCTATTAACTATCAGGCCAAATGCCACACTTCGTCACTTCCCGGTTTTCTGCTTATACAGTTGTGGGAGAAATTCGGGGAACCGTCCCATTTCCACTATATTGTGTTTACGTAAAGAATCAAGAAACTCGGGAGGTACAACCGCGGGAAGGGTAAAAGTGGAGCGCATTCGTGTCCCGTAAGATGTCTCTTCATACTCGTGGACGATGCAACCCAAAGGTATATCGTCGGGACCAGGGCCAGAGGGGCTGCCCACTATCGAACCAACTCAATAATTCTGGGAAACAACGATGTGTGTTTTGCTTGGTCAGCAGTCAAGACTAAGTAGTATGGTTGTGATAATATAACGCCTGGAGCTAAGACTGGCAACGGAGGCATGACAAATGGAGCAGAAAGATAAACAGACACCGGAAGGCGATTCAACAACAGGTCTAAAACCAAACGTTGCTGGATTACTATGTTATGTCGGTATCTGGGTAACAGGCATAATCTTTCTCATCATAGAGAAGAAAAATACGTTGGTCCGTTTTCATGCGATGCAGTCCCTGGTTAGCTTTGGTATCCTTAACATTATCATAAACATCGCTGATTCTGTTCGTGGATGGGCTGCCTGGACAGATTGGCGATGGTTTTTTTATCCACAGTGGATTATGGCAAACATTGTCTTTGGAGTTTTCGTCGCAATTACTTTTGTGCTGTGGATAGTCTTGATGTACCAGACTCACGAGGGTCACCTGGTCAAGGTACCCTTGTTTGGTGATTTAGCCCTGACGCTATTGACCAAGCTGGATGGTATCAGCAAACAAGATTTTGAGCGGGAAGCTGGACGCCTTAAAATCCAAGCAGAGCCAGAACAACCTTCTACCCCCTTAGCCGAGGAAGGTAAACGAACTCCGGATACAGCAGATAGGTACTTCAAGAGTAAGAGAATTGGCAGAATTGCGTCATCCGGCGGAGCAATTGCCTGGAGTGTTGTTCTCCTCGTGTTCTTCAACTTTTTCAGTCGATATCTCGCCTTTTACCAGGGTGAAACAGTAGATGGTGGCATTAAGTGGAACATATACCCACTTTTAACACAGGACTTCAGATTAGTGCTGCCAATTCTAAACACGGTCTTGATCCTATCTATAGTGGGCCATAGCATTGCAATTGCTTTTGACAGGCACATACTTCGAGAGATTATCTTAATTGTCTTGAACTTACTCGGCATGGCCGCCGTTTTGACTTTCCTGAGGATATTTCCTTTTGATTTCAGTGTTATACCTGATACCGGCGTGGCCACAATTTCCTCTACAGTCGCTATAGCAGTCCTCACCCTTATTGCAGTTGTGTTGGGAATTGCAGCGCTTGTTAGACTCATAAAGCTGTTTGTCAATGTGCTCAAGCGTGATTAGATTGTTGACTGGGTCTCTTTGCCACGCTGTAAATTCGTATTGGTCTATTTGAATTGAAGCGCTAAAATTGCGATTACCATATGTAACGTATCCAGTTAATGATACCGGATATAGTATAAGAAAAGTACACAATCTGGACTAATGTGTAGTCGAACTCCGTAGATGGTAAAATCATCTATGGGTATCATTATCATCGGTGAGCTGGTCTTCCTATGATTGTCAGAGAAATCTACGCGAGAAGCATTTTGTCCAAATCGAAGGTCTTTGACTATGTGGTCAATCCGTACATTGGGTGCCAGCACGGTTGCGCCTATTGCTATGCTCGCTTTATGAAGAGGTTCACCGGACATAAAGAACCGTGGGGTGAGTTTGTTGATGTTAAGATTAATGCCGCACATCTACTGCAGCGCGAGATAGAAAAAAAGCTGCCCGGTAGGGTGTGGGTAAGCGGAGTGTGCGACCCCTATCAACCGCTGGAGAGAACATACGAACTGACAAAAAAGTGCCTGGAAATATTGGTTCGATATGATTGGCCGTTCACAATCCAGACGAAATCCGCACTTGTTTTACGTGATGTGGAGCTATTTAAAAAAGCCCACAAGATTGAAGTTGGGCTATCGGTTACCACTGGAGATGAAGGTGTGAGACAGCTATTTGAACCTGGCGCGCCATCAATTAGGGAACGAATCAAAGCGCTCGAGGAGCTACATCTTGCCGGCATTAGAACCTATGCGATGATTGCACCAATGCTTCCCGGGGCGGAGGAACTTGCTGCTGGGCTCAGCGGGAAGGTGGATTACGTATTGGTCGACAGAATGAACTACCATTATGGCGATTGGGTCTATAGGAAACATAATTTGGAAAGCGCCATGGGCTATGGCTTTTTTGCCTCAAAAGGTAGGAAACTTGCTTCTGACTTTGCAAAGCAGTGCATCGAGTGCCGAGTGCTGTTTTGATAACTGGACGGCTTCGTTTGTTGGCTTCATTCGTAACGGGACATCTGATGTGTAGACCAGTGAACATTCGGCTATTTCGTTAATGAAAGAGCGCAACTGATGAGCTATTTTCTTTAGGCACCCGTGGCAGGCCTTCCTTTTCGTTTGAGTGTCTTTCACGCGGTGGCCCGCAAACAAACTTTTGTCAGACGCTTCTTCTTGACTGTATAACATAAACCCCCTATAATAAACAAAAATAAACAAAGTGGACATTTCTTTATAGGAGGTATGCTATGGCGGACATCGTGCGGCGTATTGAGTATTACTATACTGTGGTTCCCAATCGGACTGGAGCGGGTGTTAAGGTTTTCAGTGCACTCAAGGCAGGGGGTGCCAATCTGATTGCTCTCAATGGTTTCCCAACGGGCACGCGGCGTGCTCAACTTGTTTTTGTGCCGTCCGACCGAGATGCCTTCCTTGCGGCAGCACGAAAAGCAGGGATCAAGATGAAGGGGCCCAGGGTTGCTTTCCTGATCCAGGGAGAGGACCGCGTAGGTGCTGTCGCCGATATACTTAGCAAGCTGGGACAAGCCCGGATTAACGTCACAGCCATGCAAGCCATTGCTACTGGCGCAGGGCGTTATGGAGCCATCCTCTGGGTCAAGTCACGCAACGTCGGCAAGGCTGCCCAAGCATTAGGTGTCTCTTAAGGTATAGGGAACAATCATCTCAGGCATGTTATTCTGCGTTTCTGCCAGTGGCCACCCCCGATGAGAGGCGGCAGGGAGTTACGGCTGAGTGATAGCACACGCTAAGAAGGACTGCTAAGACCGGCCACCCTAGATTAATACTGTGTTTGGTTGGGAGGCGCTCGGGGTTATGCGAAAGAGCATCAACAGTCTTTCGTATCTTTGGTCAGTAACAACCATCTGAAGTTTTCAATATCTAATTCCAATAATCTCGACCCGGCAGACAACAAATTGAGTAATTGTGTAATTGAGATGAGGAAGCGCATTACAAAATTACTTCTTGCTCTCTAAAATTACTTTAGCCCAACCCACAGCCCGCTCTAGTTCTCCCTCTCTCAGCGGACCTTTGGTGCCTTTAACGAAGAAGCCTTCCGGAGACGCTACGAGAGTACCGCCCTTTCCTTTCAGATTGCCGGCGATGCGTCCCGCGGCATAACCAAAGACCCCGACAAGTTTCGTCGGGATTCTGGTATCGAACGCAGCTACGTTGATACCTTTAAGAGAAGGCTCAGGGACTTTGTTAAGGAAGTCTCGAATCGCCGGCGTCGGCCTGCCTCCCTGGGTTGGAGAGCCAACGATGAAAAGGTCAATCGTTTTTAATTCGGAAGGATTCGCTTCATCCACACGGAGCACCTTAACCTCACCGGTAATAGCACCGCCGATAGCTTTGGCAATTTTCTCCGTATTCCCATAGACCGAGTCATAGACAATTAAAACCTTCATTGCATACCTCTGCTCCATACTCGATTACCCAGTGTACTCTAAAATTAACAAAGCCCCAAGCATACATAGCCTCATTCAAGTGTAGTGAGCCTGCACAAATGTCAGTTTTGTTTACCGGTCGGTTCATGCCCTGTCGAAAAATAAATTGGCCACCTGCACAAACCGATGTTTTGTGTCAAGAGTGCAGGTTCATTTAACCGTTTAAATGTTCATTTTCCGATTGCCAGTCTAACAGTAACGGTGAACTCGTTTTTGGAGACGAGATAACGGGAATTCCAAAGAACTTTATAAAAATTTAGCGCCGCGTGGGAAGCATACCCTCAGTGCGGAACCACTCTACGTGATCACGGATGGACTCCTGCCATGGCCTCGAGGTGAAGCCGAGTTCCTCACGTGCCCGTGCTGAACTCACCAGCGAGTTACTCCGCAGTACGTCGATGGAGTAAGCGGTGAACACGGGCTTACGCCGGAGTAGTCGATAGTAGACACTCGCAAGTATCCCGGCAGTGCGGGCTATCACGGTCGGTATCTGGTAGGACGGAGCAGGATAGCCGATATCACGCGCTAGTTCCTCCATTAACTCTGGCACCTGCACCTGTGCGCCGGAGAAGATGTAATGACACCCCGGCTGCCCCTTATCAGCAGCAAGAATGAGACCACGGGCGACATCACGCACATCCACGAAATCGTAAGCACCACTTACGTAGGACTTCAGATGCCCGCTTGCGAAATCAAGTATGAGTTGTCCAATGTTCGAGATGCCATAATCCCAGGGGCCGATAACTCCTGTCGGGCAGCAGATAATCGCATCTAGTCCGCCTTTGCGAACTTCATTGAGGAGAAGGAGTGTGGCACGGGCCTTGCTCCTGGCGTAGTCGCCTAGGACACGGTCAGGGTCGAAGGGCTGTGACTCGTCAATAACCGTGCCATGAGGTGGCTCGGCGATAGCGTGGATGGAACTGGTATAAACAAGTTGGCGGACACCGCTGGTGCGACAGGCGGCGATGACATTGCGCATGCCTCCCACGTTTACCCGCTCGAGCACGCTCGCCATACCCGGCATAATGGTGACGATACCAGCAAGGTGAAAAACGAGCTCAGCCCCCGCGAATGCAGATTTGAGGCTTACAGGGTCGGTAACGTCGCCGTGGATAGTTTCTACATCTAAGCCAGCGAGCGGGCGTTTGTCGTCGTCAGGTAAAACCAGGGCGCGTACATCTACACCCCTAGCAAGCAGTTCGCGCACAAGAACGTTACCGATATGTCCGGTTGCCCCAGTCACGATAACCACGTTTCCACTTCCTCCCGGTCCAATTGTAGGAATGTGAGAAATGGGTTGTCAACGAAAAATGGCAGGCATTTCTCAAACATTATAGAACTCAAACCATATTTATTAGGCTAGAGCAAATATAAACTAAACTTCTTTAACCTTCCCGTGGTCTCCTCAAAAGCGCAAACTGCACTAGATGGCTGATTGTTACCTCAAAATTGTGAACTATTCAAAGAAGACCCATTCTTAGGCTGAATCTACCTATGTGTCGAAAAATATTGCTGAAACTGTGCTCTGCACCATGTGCACAGTCAGATGCATACCAAGTTTATATATCTTAAGCGTATAAATGATGACTAGGCGATTTAGTATCTCCTCTATCTTCCTCTTCCACCAGACCCGCCACCTCTCCGGCCACCATAGTACCCACTGCCTCTGCTGTCGGAACGAGGGTGAGCCTCGCTAACAGCAAGAAGCCGATCCTTTAGTGTTTTTCCGTTGAGGCCAGTAATTGCAGCTTGGCCTTCAGACTTTGATGACATTTCAACAAACCCAAACCCCCTGGGTTCCCCACTATCTCTGTCTTTTATAATGCTTACAGATGCCACTTGTCCAAAAGCCATGAATTCTTGCCGCAATTCCTCGTCAGTTACTTCAGGCGATAGGTTGCCCACATAGATATTCATATTTTGGTACCCCCTTCGTTAAATTTTGTAACCTTCCAGTGATATACATAGGCCGGGAATACCCGGCCTATGTATATCCTTAAGTCCAAACTAGCGTTCTCTACTCGGTTTGACCTTATTGTAGCAATCGCTACAATATACTGGTCTACCTTCGCGGGGCTCGAACGGTACTTCGGTCTCTTTGCCACACTGGGCACATATTGCGGGAAACATTTGCCGCTGGGGCCTGTAGCCACTACTACTTCCGTAACGCTCTGCCTTCCTTGCTTCGCGGCATGAGGGACAGCGCTTAGGCTCGTTAGTGTAGCCTTTAGACGCGAAGAATTCTTGTTCCTCAGCACTGAAAGTGAAGGTAGTTCCACAATCGGAACATTGGATCGACTTGTCTTGAAAACCCATTGGATGACCTCCTTTCATCTAAATAGTTGGTTTAGAGTTGCGGCCATCCAACACTTGAGTAAATCTGAGTAATCTAACTAAGTATGTAATAACCTGAACTAAAACCACCGTGGATATTATATACTAAAGGGACACCCTTTGCAAGAGCCTGTCCACAAGATTCCCGGTAAGAAAGATTGACATGACCAAATCCGAGGAGCTTTGCTTTGCTTGACACTAACGACATGACTTAGTGATTACTGCAGCGCGATATATCTTTTTGTCGCCTGAGTAGTAACATTGTGACGAATTGTTCATCCCTCATGTCAAGACTTCCTTGTCATACCACTCGACTACTTTACTTGACCAGACTCGCTCCACTGCTGTTTCCAGCACTGCCTGCCGCGGGTCGGGTATATCGAGCAGCGGCGCCAGGGTACGATTGTCAAACTGCTGTAAGAATGGGCATCGCTTTTGAAGTAAAAGTATTGTGGTTCGTGCGCCTCCATAGACCAGGTAATCCAGCGTCCGGACTTGCGATTCCAGCTTCTCCTTGACGTGGCAACAGACCCGATTCAGGAAATACTCTATTTGCTTTTCCCGGTGTCGCTTAAACCGCTGCTGCGAGGAGCCACCCTTCTTATGGCGTCCGTGAACAAGGCCCGTTCCGACCTTACTGGCGATGAGGCTTTCACCTCGACAGAGTCCAATAGCGTACGCCCCCAAACGCACCAGAATGAGAGCAACACTGAAATCATGCCTGAGCAGAGCACGCAGCGGCTCAACAGCATATCCTTGAGTAAAATATTTTTCCGTGATTGGAAATGGTGGTGAAATCAGGCACTTTCGTGAAGGGCCCCAAAAAATAACTGCGCCTGTTGCTGAGCTAACAGCAAGCTCAGTCATATTCGCGGCAATATCTGGCGTCTCAAGCACCTCTTTAAGTGAGTCCTCAACCTCCCGGTATGACAGCCCGGATGGTATGTACAGCGACCTTGCGGTGCTATCAGCTGCCTCCAGTTCGTCGAGGAAGCCAAGCATCTTCGCTCTACCAAGAAAGAACCTTCTTGATGCCAGCATCGCAGTACATACCTCCAACTTAGGAATGAGGCTGTTTGATTTTGATTTCTCGTTCAATTTTAAGCATTTCAACAACCTTAAATTCTAAATCCTAATTTCTAAACTCTAAACAAATTCTAAATTCCAAATTCAAATACCAAAACTCGTTTTGTTTTGGATTTTTGTCATTTGTGCTTTGGTATTGTTTAGTATTTCGTATTTAGTGCTTAGGATTTTCACTTTCATTTTTTTGTAGTTGCCTGATTCATCAGGTAGAGCCGCCCAATAAATTGGGCAAGCCCATTTTTAAACAGCCTCAGGAGTTTTATAGCAGCGGGTTATACTTCACCTAGAGCTTGACAATAGTCACTCCATCACCACCCTCTCCCTTCTCACCGGGACGAAAGGATTTGCTTAGCGGGTGGGAAGCCAGAAGTTCTCTGACGATATTGCGCACGGTGCCAGTCCCGAACCCATGAATGATACACACCTCGCTCAGATTAGACAGACTGGCGTCGTTGAGGTAATTATCGAGCAGCCATTCTATTTCTTCGGCTCGTTTTCCTCGCAGGTCAAGTTCCGCGGAAACTGGACGTCCCCGCAACTTTTTCCTCACGGTAATAGATTTTGGAGTGGTGCTGCCATGTGGCGGCGCCACCTTTTCTACGGCGTCGAGCCCGAGCCTGAGCTTAGTCATCCCGGCCTGCACTTCAATCTGTCGTGTTTCCGGTGATACTGAGAGCACCGTTGCTTGCAAATCCACTTCTTTTAACCGAACCGTATCACCAACAGAGATGCTGCTCTCATCTATTACCTCCTCATCCGTTTTTACATCTACCTTCGGCTGCCAGACCTCGCTCTTTAGTTGCTCAAGCACGGTAGCTAGCGCCTTTCTGGCTTGCTCAAGGGCAAGCTCCGATTTCTCCTTGCGTAATTCTGACGCAGCGCGGCGGATTTCCTTGTGTAACTCGGCAGCCTCACGAGTAACCTTATCCCGAGCCTCTTGAATGACCTTTCGTTCTTCC
>Ga0315281_10004697_pt1 | contig 19798 bp, 10 predicted proteins | sample YL17G07_0_MG_FD_204540 | JGI IMG/M metagenome (GOLD analysis project Ga0315281, IMG submission 204540) | Sediment microbial communities from Yellowstone Lake, YNP, Wyoming, USA - YL17G07_0 | ecosystem: Environmental > Aquatic > Freshwater > Lake > Sediment | place: USA: Wyoming | collected... | reverse complement strand
CGTGCAGGGGTTGCGCGAACTGACGGCGCACGCGGGCCTCGCGCCAGGCGCCGCCGCCCCGGCGGTCGCGTCCGCCATCGACTTCATCCTCGAAGGGCTGTACGCGCAGAAGAAGATCAGCCGCAGCGAGGACCGCGGCTACTCGGCCGCCGAAGCGGCACCGCGCCAACGACCGCGCCGCGAGGAGCCGTCGCTCGACGAGGAGATTCGCATGCCCGCCGGCAAGAAGAAGTACTACAACTAGGGGCTGGGGGCTAGGGGCTGGGGGCTGGAAGTTGAAGTACCGCTACACGAAGTTCACCGGCGACCTGCTCGACGATCTGGATCTCGACGATCTGGTGTCGAAGCTGTCCGACCTGCTGCTGGCCAGCGGGTTCGCGAACCCGCGCGGAGTGGACGACGAGGAGCGGACGATGCAGGCGCTGCACGACGCGATTCTCGACGCGCTCTTCAACGGTGGCGTGCTGCCGGAGGAGACGATCGAGCGCCTCCTCGGCGACCCGGCCGACGCCGATCAGGGCGACGCACGGTCGAAGCTCGAAGAACTGATTCAGCAGATCATCGACCGGATGACCGAGGAGGGCTACATCACCGCGCCGCCGGATCTGGACGGCGAGCGCGAGCGACGCCAGGGGGCCGGCGGCGGCCAGGGCCCGGATCAGGCGCCGGTCACTTTCGAGGTCACCGACAAGACGCTCGACTTTCTCGGCTATCGAGCGCTGCGCGATCTGCTGGGGTCGCTCGGCAAGAGCAGCTACGGACGTCACGACACGCGCGAGCAGGCGACCGGCGTGGAAACGACGGGGGCGCCGAAGCCGTACGAGTTCGGCGACACGATGAACCTGGATGCGGCGGCCACGCTGGTCAACGCGGCACAGCGCCAGCACGCGCGCGGCGAGAGCACCTCACGCCTCCACGTGACGCACGAAGACCTGATGGTCGCGCAGGGTGAGTATCAGAGCTCCTGCGCGACGGTGCTGATGCTCGACTGCAGCCACAGCATGATCCTCTACGGCGAGGATCGCTTCACGCCGGCCAAACGCGTGGCGCTGGCGCTCGCGCAGCTGATCAAGACGCAGTATCCCGGCGACGCGCTCAAGGTCGTCCTCTTCCACGACTCGGCGGAGGAGATTCCGCTGGCCGAACTCGGACGCGTTCGCGTCGGGCCGTACTATACGAACACGCGCGAGGGGTTGCGCCTGTCACGGCGGATTCTCGACCGCCAGCAGAAGGACATGCGGCAGATCATCATGATCACCGACGGCAAACCGTCGGCGCTCACGCAGCCCGATGGCCGGATCTACAAGAATGCCTTCGGTCTCGACCCGTTCATCGTCGCCGAAACGTGCGCGGAGGTCGCGGCGTGCCGCAAGAGCGGCATCATGATCAACACGTTCATGCTCGCCCGCGACTACGACCTGGTCAGCTTCGTCCGGCGCGTCGCCGACATCTGCAAGGGCAAGGCGTACTTCACGACACCCCATACGCTCGGCCAGTACGTCCTGATGGACTACATGGACAAGAAGACGAAGACGATTCACTGACGATGAGATTTCAGATGGCAGAGTTCAGATTTCAGATTCAATCGTCCAGCGACCAATCTGAAACCAATCTGAAATCAATCTGAAATCTGAACTCTGAAATCTGCAATGTCTGATCTCTTACCCTTGTTTCCGCTCCCCAACGTTGTGCTCTTCCCGAACGTGTTTCTGCCGCTCCACATCTTTGAACCGCGGTACCGCGAGATGGTGGCCGACGCGGTGGCCAGCGACCGTATGATCGGCATGGTGCTGCTGCGGGCGGGATGGGATCGGGACTACGAGGGACGCCCGCCGGTCTATCCAATCGGCTGCAGCGGCGTGGTGACACACGTGGAGCGGCTCGCCGACGGCCGCTACAATCTGGTGCTGCGCGGGATCGAGCGCTTCCGCATTCTCGACGAGGACCAGACGCTCAGCTACCGCCGCGCGGTCGTCGAACCGCTGCGCGAGCGGCCGCTCGGCGTCGACGACCGGGCGACGATTCAGCGCCACCGGTCGAAGCTCGAGTCGATCCTCGCGCCGGTCGTCGAGCGAGACGGCCCGATCCCGTCGAGGGCCGGCGACCCCAGAATGCCGGCGTCCATGTCAGATGAGGATCTGGTGAACGCGCTGGCGCAGTACCTGGACCTCGAGGCGATCGAAAAACAGGCGCTGCTCGAACAACCGTGCCTGCGCACCCGCGCCGAGTCGCTCGTCGAGCTGCTCGAGATGAAGATGCTGATCGCGCGCACGCCCGGCGCGTCGAACGTCGCGCACTGAACCTCACGTACGATCAAGCAGAGATCGCTGAACACACAGAAAGACCGTCCTCTTGGCGGGTTCTGCGTATTCTGGGTTGGACGTCGTGGTAACGTTTCCGCGCATCCGCCAGCAACTGCTTCGCTCCCGCCGAATCCGGCCGCACCTCGACCGCCGTCCGCAGGTACGGGACCGCTCGCAGCACTTCTCCGCAGAGGTCAGGGGGTGGCGGCGACTGGTGCTGACAAAGCGATCCCCTGCTGGTCGCTGACCAGGATGCAGCCGCGCCTCGTCAAGACCGGCGGGGGTACCGGTGGCGGCTGGTGGCGGAGCGTCGCCTGACCCGACGTCTCGTCGGGGCGATGCGCCTGCGGTGTGGGCCCGGCAGGTTTCGGCGGGCTGACGCGCGACACGTGCCACGAACGTGCCACGCGGCACGCCTGGCGACGAAATGGCACAGACTATCGCGACGAGAAATCCCGCCGCACGCGAAGAGTCTTGGTGTATAACCAGGCGGATTCGAGTCGGCGACAAACGGCCGTCAGGATTCAAGGAGGTGGAGCGTGAGGTTTTCTGCTAAATCCATGCGGGTTTTCGTTCTCGCCTTCCTTTGTCTGCTGCTGACCAGTGGCCGTCTTCGTGCCCAATCGGGCACAACATCGATTTCGGGCCGCGTGACGGACCCTCAGGGGAGCGTGGTGCCCGGCGCAACAGTCACGACGACGAACCGTGCGACAGCGGCGCCTCGCACGGTGGTCACCAACGAATCGGGCCTGTATCAAGTGTCGGCGCTCACGCCGGGGATGTATGACCTCGCGGTCGAACTGAGCGGCTTCAAGACGTTGAGATTCGAGAAGATCGAGCTGCGCGTCGATACGCCGGCGCGCCAGGATGTGAGGCTCGAGGTCGGGCAGCTCAGCGAGGCGGTCACCGTGATGGCCCAGACGCCCATCCTCAACACGGTGGACTCGAGCCTCGGCAACGCGATCAGCGAGCAGCAGATTCGGAGTCTCCCGATCGAAGCGCGCAACGTCGTCCAGCTCCTCAGCCTGGAGCCGGGCGTCGTGTTCATTCCGAACGCCGGTGCCAATGACCCGCGCAATGGCGCGACCAACGGCGCACGCGCCGACCAGCAGACGGTGACGCTCGACGGCGTCGACGTCAACGATTCCCAGAATCAGGCCGCGTTCACATCGGTGTTGCGGATGACCGCCGACGCGCTGCAGGAATTCAAGCTGAGCACGAGCAACTACGGTGCGGAGATGGGCCGTTCGAGCGGCCCGCAGGTCTCGCTCGTCACCAAGAGCGGCACCAATCAGTTCGCCGGCTCCGGATACGAGTACGCTCGCCGCACGGCCACATCGAGCAACGAGTACTTCCTGAAGTTGGCGCAGCTCAGCCAGGGACTACCGAGCAAGGCGCCCAAGCTGGACAAGGATATTTTCGGCGGGGCCCTGGGCGGCCCGATCAGGAAGAACCGCGTGTTCTTCTTCGGCAACGTCGAAGTGTTGCGCGAGCACAGCGAGAGCCCCGTCGTTCGCGCCGTGCCGTCGGCCTCGTATCGCGACGGCGTGCTCATGTATCAGTGCGCCGTGGCGGCGCAGTGTCCCGGCGGCAGCGTGTCCGGCCTCACCGGCAGCTACAACGTCCCAAACGGCTATCGAGGCCTGACGCCAGCCGACATCAAAGCGCTCGACCCGCTCGGGATCGGTCCGAGCCTGGCCGCCTCGCAGTACTTGAAGCAGTATCCGCTGCCGAACGATCCGGGCACCGACGGCGTCAACCTGATGAACTACCGGTTCGCCGCGCCGATCGACAACCAATTCAAGACGTACGTATTCAAGACCGATGTGAAGGTGAGCGACACGCAGAACCTGTTCGTGAGATTCAACACGCAGGACGATGCGGTCAACGCGGCGCCGCAGTTCGCTGGCGCTTCGCCGTCCGCCGTTCGCGCGGTCAAAAACAGTGGCGTGGCGATCGGGCACGACTCCGTCGTGAGCTCCCATCTCGTCAACAGCTTCCGCTATGGGCTCACACGCCTCGACTCGGCGAGCATCGGCCAGCTCAACGCGAATTACGTGCGCTTCCGATTCCTGGACACGTTCGACGCGATCACGTCCACCAACGGCCGGATCATTCCGACGCACAATTTCGTCGACGATCTGTCGTGGATGAAAGGCACGCACACGGTGAAATTCGGCGCCAACCTGCGCTTTTCCACCATCGATCGGTTCGACAACGCCAACTCCTTCTACAACGCGTCGATCAACCCGTCATGGACGGCCGGGATCGGCCGGCGCTACGCGCCGGGCAACCCGTTCTGCACGGCGGCGATCTGCAGCCAGTTGCCGGTCGTGGCGAGCGGCTTCCAGGCTGGCTACGCAGACACGTTCACGGGGATGCTCGGGGTGCTCACACAGACGACCGGCGTCTTCAACTACGACAAGAACGGCAACGTGCTCCCCGTCGGACAGCCGGTTTCCCGGAAGTTCGCCTATAACGAGTACGAGGGCTACGTGTCGGATTCGTGGCACGTGAGCCCGCAGTTCACGTTAAGCGGCGGCGTTCGGTACAGCTATTACACGCCGCCGTGGGAATTGAACGGCAACCAGGTGGCGCCATCGGTGAGCCTGGGCGATCTGTTCGAGCAGCGCCGACAGATGGGATTGAACGGGATTCCGGAAAACACGCTGCAGCCGTTCACCTTCGATCTGGCCGGGAAAGCGAACGATAAAAATGGCTACTACAAGTCCGATTTCAACAATCTCGCTCCGCGCGTGTCGTTCGCCTGGACGCCCCATGCCGAAACGGGATTCGCGGGCTGGTTGTCGGGACAGGATCGCCTGACGATCCGCGGGGGCTACGGGAAGGTCTTCGATCGCATCGGCCAGGGGATCGCCACGACATTCGATGCGGCTGGTTCGTTCGGGATGTCGACACAGTTGAGCAGCCCGTTCGGGCTCGCGTACGAGACGAATCCCGCCGCGCGATGGCGGGATGTCAATACGCTGCCTCCGACGCTGCCTGCTGCACCCAAAGGCGGGTTCCCGACGACGCCGCCGCTCGAAGCGGGCGTCATCGCGACCGGACTCTCGGACAAGATCACCACGCCGTCGGCGCACATGTTCGACCTGGTCGTCTCGCGGGATCTCGGCCACGGATACACGTTCGAGGCCGCCTATGTGGGTCGCCTCGGGCGGGACATTCCGGTCCGGTACGACCTGTTCATGCCGCTGAATCTCGTCGACAAGAAATCGGGCATGGACTACTTCACGGCGGCACAGAAACTGATCACCGCCACGCAGGCTGCGGGCGTCTCCTCCAACGCCGCGGCGGGCGCGTACACCGCCATCGCGGCGATCCCGTACTGGGAGAATCTGTGGCCGGGCGCTGCCGGCGGCGGGCTCAGCGCAACGCAGGCGATGGCGCGAGCGTTCAACCGCAATGCGCCGGACTACATCACGGCGCTCTACGATGCGGACGAGTCGTGCAGTCCCTCGTGCAGCATCTTCGGGCCGTTCGCGTACTTCGACCGGGAGTACGATTCGCTCGGCGCGCTCGCGACCATCGGGCACTCGAAGTACAACGCGCTGCAGATGTCGCTGCGCAAGCGCTTCAGCCAGGGCTACCAGTTCGATTTCAACTACACCCTCGCCAAGTCGATGGACTCGGCCTCGAGCGTCGAGCGGGGCAGCTTCTTCGGCAACTTCGGTTCCGGCGGCTACAGCGGGTTCCTGATCAACTCGTGGGACACGGAGAGCACGTACTCGTACTCGGACTTCGACCTCCGGCACCAGATGAACTTCAACTGGATCACGGACCTGCCGTTCGGGCGTGGCAAGAAGTTCGGCGGCGACATGAATCGGATCGTCAACCAGTTCGCCGGCAACTGGTCGGTCGCCGGCCTCGTCCGCTGGACGAGCGGCTTCCCGTTCAACGTCCAGAACTGCCGCTCGTGCTGGGCAACGAACTGGAACCTGCAGGGCAACGCGATGCTCGTCGATCCGAACAATCTGCCCGAGACGGAAACGACGCGCAACGCGGTCAACGGGTACCCGGCGACGTACGCGAATCCGGCGGACGCGCTGAAGTCCTTCCGCAGCCAGCTTCCGGGTGAATCGGGCTTCCGCAACCTGCTGCGTGGCGATGGCTATTTCACGGTGGATCTGAGCGTCAGCAAAGCGTGGTCGCTGCCGTTTGCGAACAACAAGATTCGTTTCCGCTGGGATACGTTCAATGTGACGAACACGCCGCGGTTCGACACCGGCGGCGTGTCGATGACGCCGGATCGCGCGACGACGTTCGGCCGCTACAACGGGACGCTCGCAACGTGCGACGCCCAGGCGGGGCGCTGCATGCAGTTCGGGTTGAGGTACGAATTCTAGGAGAGGCACGCAAATGGAACAGCCGCGGGGTTCGCTCCGCGGCTGTTTTACCCGCTTAACCCCATCCTGCCTGTCCCGCCCTGCTAAAATCCGATCCTGAAGGCGAACTGCGCCGTGCGCGGAAAATACGAGTTCACCGCGTTCTGACGCGGATCCCCGAACGTCGTCGTGTTGATCTGGCCGTTGTAGGCGCCGTAGTTCGCATGGTTGAACACGTTGAACACTTCTGCGATCCCGGTGATCTTGACGGTGCCCAGCTTGATGTCCTTCGTCAGCCGCGCGTCCACTTTGTGGAGCGCGTTGCCCTGGAGCGCGTTGCGCGGCGCGACCGTGCCCGTGGCGATGACGGCGGGGCCGTCGAACCGATCGGCGACCGCTGCCGGAATCGTGAGCGCGGCGCCGCTGTTGTAACGGTTGGTACCCGCGCCCGTGCCGAACGGGTTCAACCCGATGGTGGTCGCATAGTAGTTGCCTGAACCGAAGAAATACGCGCCCGACACCGAGAGGTCCCAGGGCAGCCGGTAGATGCCGCTCGCGCGCAGCGTGTGCCGCTGGAACTCGGTCGACCGCGCCCATTCGGCCTCGCGATCGAACTGGTTGTTCGGCTGCGTTTGGAAGCCGGTCGTGTCGTCGTGCGCAAAGAGCATCAGCGTGTAGGTGACGTTGGCCTGGAAGTTGTCCCTGAAGCGTCGTGTCAATGCGGACGCGATGGTCGCAAGATCGGCCTGACCGTGGCTCTCGAGGAACTGGATCTGGGTGAACTTCGGATCGGCGCGCGCGGTGTTGGGATTGACGGGATATCCAGTCGCCGGGTTGAACAGCAGGTTCAGGTCGAGCTGATTGCCCAGGTTGTGCGCATTCCAGTACGTCACGTCAGACTCGACCGACATGACGGCGCCGATCTGCTTCTGGAACCCCAGGACGCTTTGCCAGGTGTAGGGCATCTTGTAGTCGTGCGCGATCACGCGCGGGTTCTGCGCGGGCAGGGGATACTTGCCCGCGACGAAGTCCGCGCCGGTCTTCCCGCGCGTCGGGTCGGCGATGAATCCAGGCAACCTGTCGTTCGGGAACGAGTTGACCAGGATGCGGGCGCCGTTGAACGACTGCTGGCTGAACGTGGTGTTCGAGTCGGGTACCGAATAGTAGAAGCCGGTCCCGCCGCGGATGACGAAGTCCTGCTGGTCGGTGACGTTGTAGGTGAAGCCGACGCGCGGCGCCACATTGTTGTGGTCGCGCAAGCCGGTCTGATACAAGGTCCCGCCGGGCGTTATGCCGGCGGAGTCGACTGGCGTGCGCCCGGAAGGATTGAACGTGGCCGGCTGGTTGACAAACGGCGGATCAATCGCTCCCAGGTCGTCGTCCCAGCGGACGCCTCCGTTGATCGTGAGCCGGTCGCTCACCGACCAGGTGTCGCCGAACCAGATCGCCCAGGTCGGCCGCGGAATGTCGATCGTCCAGTCGCCGAAGTTCTGGTCGTAGCGCTGCACCGAGGCGTCGAGGCCGGACAGATCCCACTTTGTCGCGTCGTCCCAGGCATTGGCCGGGAACCTGCGCGCCAGGTCGGTTGGAGAGGTGTTGAAGATGAACTCGCCGCGCGAGAGCAGCTGCCACTGGCCCGTGTCGTGCCAGCGGAGAAACTCGCCGCCGAACTTGATGTCGTGTTTCGCCTTGTGCGCGGTCAGGTCGTACCGCAGCGTGAACGTATTCTGAAAGAATTCCTGCGGGTAGTTTCTCGGCTGCCCGACTGTGAGGTTCGGGAACACGTAGTTCGGCGTATTGGCGAGCGCCGGCACGGACAGCAGGTTCTTCCAGTCGAAGTGGCTGTAGCCGAACTTGAACTCCCCGAGCACGTTGCTGCTGAAGATGCGCGCCCAGCTGCCCACCGTGTTGCTCGCCTTCCGCGTGCGGTGCGCCGCCTGCGACGGATGCGTCGTGCCGGAAATGCCGGTGAACGGCGTGCCCCAGTCCCAGTACGACGAACGGACGGTGAGATGGTCCTTGCCCGAGAGCGTGTAGTCCATTCGCCCGAGAAAGCTGTTCTGTATGAGCTTCGTGTCGAACGAGAAGCTCTGTCCAGCCAGCGCCGACGGCGAGGTCAGAAGGGTGCTCGGCTCGCGTTCGTACTCATACGACACGAAGTAGTGGAGCTTGTCCTTGATGATGGGCCCACCGAACGTACCGCCGGTCTGCTGGTTCGAGTAGGGCAGGACGCGGAGGGCGATCGGGTCCGGCGCGTTGAGCTTGTCGTCGCGGAAGTACCCGTAATAGCTGCCCGACATCTTGTTCGTGCCGGCTCTCGACACCGCCTGCACCTGAATACCGATCGACCGTCCCTGCGTGATGTCGAACAGGTTGGTGACGACCTGGAACTCGGCGATCGCTTCCCGGCTGAACTTGGGCTGGCCGAACCCGGAGCCGGCGACCTGTTGAGTGATCTGCTGGCCGTCGAGATTGAGCTGGAACTGTCCATCGCGGACGCCCGGCCGATCGCTCACGTCGTTTGCGGTGATGCCCTTGACGATCATCGCCAGCTCCATCCAGTTGCGGCCCTGAAGCGGCAGATCCTCCATCTGCCGCCGGTCGACGTTGCCCGCCACTTGTGAGGAGTGTATATCGATGAGCGGCGACTCGCCGGTAACGGTCACCGTCTCGGTCAGCTGCGCCAGTTTCATCGTGAACGGGATCGTGGCGTGCTGACCGACGAGCAACTCGACCCGCGCCATTATCACGGTTGCGAACCCGGACAGCTCGGCCTGGAATTTGTACGCGCCCGGCGGCATATTCGACAGGCGGTACTCGCCCTTTTCGTTGCTGACGCCTGTGAACTGACGACCCGTGTCGAGATCGACGGCCGTCACCGTGACGCCGGGAACGACGCTTTTCGAGTCGTCCGTCACGGCGCCGATGACCAACACTTCCTGCGCCGACGCGGTGGAAGCCAGGACGAGCAGCAGACCCATGACGACGGCGATGAGTGTGGTACGCACGAGACCCTCCTCTGTGCCGGGCCCAACGGGGCCCCCCAACGAGTGACCGGACGCTCCAATTGATCGATCGAACACGCGACGCACGCCGAGATGATCCGAGGGAACGAGCGCATCGTAGCTGGTTGTATCTGCCCAAGCAACGTCTATGCGCACTGCAAGACGCTGATCACAACCGTCGATCCAGCGTTCTGGATCACCGCGCGCCGGCTGTCGTCTTCTTCGGCGTCGCGCCGCGTTTCACCAGCTGATCGATCTCGTACACCCGGCCGTTGGCGATCACCCGCCGAACGTTGTGAGCGTTCGCTATGTTTGCCAGGGGATCGCCGTCGACCATGACGAGGTCGGCGAGCTTACCGGCCTCGATCGTCCCGGCGTCGAGCGCCAGCGCTTTCGCAGGGTTTACGGTCGCCGCCTTCAGCGCTTCGTAGTTGGTCATGCCCGCCATCGTGTACGCGACGAGCTCGCCGTGCAGGTTGATCGCATTCGGCGTGTCGGTGCCCGCGACGATCAGCCCGCCGGCGCGCATGACGTCGAGGACCATCTTGCCGCTGCCGCCCGTCGGATCGCCGCCGCCGCCGACGTTGGCGTTCACCGGCTGCTGCGCCACCTGCTCCTGCATCCACGCGGGATACAGGGTGAAGCGGGGGTCGTTTTTCAGGGCCGGCTCGTCCACGAAGAGCTTGCGCGCGCCGCCGCCCGAGATCATCGGACAGAAGATGCGCGCGCTCTTGCCGAACAGCTGAATCACGTCCTCATAGCTGCGCTGCAACGTCGCCATCTTCGGCGAGTAGCCGCGACGGCTCGTCGCGGACGTGTGCTCGGTGTTGTCGACACCCACGAACGACGCCGGAAAGATCTCGTGCGTCGCGACGGGGACGCCGATGCTGTGCGCGAACTCGACCATGCGCTTCTGCTGCAGGTCCGGCAGGCGCACGTAGCTCTTGATCAGATCGTGCTGGAGCACTTTCGCGCGCTGCAGCTCCATCTCGAACTGCGCGACGCTGGAGATGGCGATCCCCATCTTGTAGTACACCCGCTGCCACTCCATCAGGTAGCCCGTGCCGTAGACGCGCGGACCGGGACGAACGTTGGCCTCGTTCGCTTCGCGCTCCTCGACCGCCTCGTACGGCGTGTTCCCGGGGCTCCGCACCGTCGTGATACCGAAGGCCAGCCACGCGCGGCCCTGCGACTCGCCGAAATCCGGCTGCAGGTGCGAGTGGAACTCCACCAGCCCGGGCATCACGGTCAGGTTGGACGCATCCACGACCTGGCCGGTGTGGTTGGTGTCGGCGTGCGGCACGACGCTGGTGATCGTGTTCCCGTCGATGACGATGTCCACGTTCGCGCGCGACGCGGCGCTCTTCATGTCCACGAGAGTCCCCGCGTGCACGAGCAGGCGCGTGGTCGGGATCGCCGGCGTGTACTTCAGATCGAGAGGGACCGTGCGCTGCTGTCCCGTCTCGATGTCGATGATCCGGAGCTTGTCGAGCGACTGGTAGAGGATGTGGCGCGAGTCGCCGCTCCAGCTGGGCGCGTGCGCGCTCTCGCTGGTGATCCGCCGCGGCGGGCCGAGCGGCTCGCCGGCCGGCGACACGGGCCACACGGCGAGCACGCCTTCATAGATCGCCGCCATCTTGGTGCCGTCGGGCGACCACACCGGGCCGCAGCCGCCGCGCGAGTCGATCGACATGAGCGGCTCAGGCGCGAACCACGTGTCGTCGGTTTGTGGGGCACCCGCATCCTGTGGCGTCCGGCTCTCTGCCGATGGTGGCGTCCGGCTTGAGCCGGACCCCACCATCGGCGCGGCCATGGACGACATCGTCAGCACCTGGTTCGTGCCCTCGCGGAAGCGTCTCGTGAACGGCGCCACTTCGGCGAGCGCGATCCGCGTGCCGTCGGGTGACCAGGTTGGCGTGCCCGGCTGCGCGAGCGTGTCGTGGATTTTCGTCACGACGCCGCTGGCCACGTCGAGGACCGACATCTGCGCTACTCGCCACATGCCGTCCACGTTGAAGAACACGATGCGCGTCCCGTCCGGCGAGAAGCTCGCGCCCTGCGGCTGCGTCGTCAGATGCGTCACCTTGCGGCCCTGGCCCGTCCGCATGTCGCGAATCCAGAGCTGCAGGTGCTCGTCGTCTTTGTCCGAGGAATAGACGAGCTGCGTGCCGTCTGGCGACCACGAGGGATCTGTATCGAGCGCGCGGTCTCTGGTCAGGTTCACCGGTTTGCCGCCGATCGGCATCACGTAGATGTCGCCGACCGCGGCGAAGGCGATCTGTTTGCCGTCCGGTGAAATCACTGGACGCACGACGCCCAGCACCTGCCGCGGCGTGGTCGAGGTGAAGTCGCGCTTGCGGCGCGTGTACGCCGACGCCGCGCGCGTCACCTGCATGGTCGCGCTGAACTCGACGGTTAGCGCGCTCGCGCCATCGACGCTGCGCTTCCGGATCTTGCCGTCCGAGACGTAGTAGAAACTCGTCGCGTCCGCCCACGCGGCGCGGAAGCCGAAGACGTTCTCGCTGCCGGTGATGGCCTTGCCGGCGATTTCGTACCGCGACGACTCGGGGCCGCCTCCGCCCCCGCCCCGGCCGCCGCCGGTGGTCACGTGGTAGACGATCTGGCCGCCGACGCCCCACGACGGCGCATCGACGCGGCCGGCGCCGCTCGCCGCGTTGCGTTCGGTGCCGTCGGCGACGTTCACCGCCCACACCGACTGGCCGTTGTCGCGCGCGGACGCGAACGCGATCTCCTTGTCGTCGGGCGACCACGACGGCATGTAGTCGTCGGCGGGGTTCTTCGTGAGCTGGCGGAACGCGCCGCTCCGGACGTCCAGCGTCCAGATGTTGTAGTCGCCGCCGAGCGGGTTGCCGCGATCCGACGAGAAGGCGACGCGCGTCCCGTCGTGCGACCACGTGGGTTCGCGATCGTCGAACGCGCCCCACGTCAGCTTGTGCTGATTCGATCCGTCGGGCGCGATCGCCCAGAGGTCGTATCCGCCGTCACGGTACGCGAAAAAAGAAATCCACTTGCCGTCGGGAGAAAACGCGGGCTGGCGTGCGTCGTTGAAGATGTCGGTGATGCGCGTGGCCGTGCCGCCGGCGGCCGGCAGTGTCCAGATGCTGCCCTGCAGATCGATCGCCAGCGTGCGGCCGTCCGGCGCAACCGCGACGGACATCGACGTCCCTTCGTGCACGGTCACGTCGATCGGCTTGGGAGCGGGCGCGGGCGCCCCTTTCAGCGCGGCGACAAGACCCAGCACGACGATCACGACCGACTGGCGACGCATGGCTGCCTCCCACGAACAGGACGAACTGCGGCATATTCTAGTGCGCAGCGGCAACCGTCTACGGGAGTTTTTTGTCGAAACGTCGCCTCACGTCGACGATCGACTGGCTCCACCAATAAATTGAATATCGAGTTACTGGCGGGCCGCTATGACCTCGATGATTTTTTCGCCGTGGAAACGGCCGTTCTCGATGAAGATCGTGCCGGTATCGACGCCGGCAATCGCGCCGCCCGCGACGAACAGCCCTGGCACATTGGTTTCAAATGTCTGCGGGTCGTGGACGGGCGCGTCGCGCTCGTTCAGCGTGACACCAGCGTGACGGAGGAGCTCCGCATCGGCGCGATATCCGGTCAGCAGATAGACGGCGTCCGCGGGAAGTTCTTCTTCCCTACCAGACCTACCCGACCCACCCGACCCACCAGACCCACCAGACCCACCCGACCTACCCGACCCACCCGACCCACGAGACCCACTTGCCGCTCCTGACCTGATCATCACCGACGTTGGGCGTATCTCGGTGACGTGGGCCTCGAACCGCGCGGCGATCGACGCTTCCTTGATCCGGTTCTCGATGTCGGGCCGCACCCAGTACTTGATCGTGGACTTCAGCGCCGGCGCGCGGTGCACGATCGTGACGTGTGCGCCCGCGCGGAACATCTCCAGCGCCGACTCCGCCGCGGAGTTCCCGCCGCCGACGATGACGACGCGCTGGCGATAGTGGGGGTGAGGGTCGCCGTAGTAGTGATGCACGTGCGGCAGATCCTCGCCCGGTACACCGAGCATCACGGGGTGGTCGTAGTAGCCGATCGCCATCACCACGTGGCGCGCATGCCGCGCGCGGCGCACGCCCCTCGCCGATTCCGTCTCGATCGCAAACACGTTCTCGTCCCCACCCGACCCACCGGCCCCACCCGACCCACCCGACCCACCCGACCCACCCGACCCACCTGGCCCACCTGGCCCACCAGACCCACTCGACCCACCCGACCCACCCGACCCACCCGACCCACTCGACCCACCCGACCCACCCGACCCACCCGCCTCTCGTTCCACCGACAGCACTTTCTCGCCGTACGCAATCTGGAGGTCGTAGGCGTCGACCACCTTACGGTAGTACTTCAGCGCTTCGGGGCGCGTCGGCTTGTCGTAGGGCGACACGAACGGCAGCCCGCCGATTTCGAGCAGTTCCGGCGTCGTGAAGAACACCATTTGCGGGGGGAAGCGGTAGATTGAGTTGACCAGGACACCCTGTTCGAGCACCTGGTAGTCGAGGTCGCGCCGTTTCGCGGCAATGGCAGCCGAGAGACCGGATGGTCCCGCGCCGATGATGATGACGTCTCGAACGGACATTGGATCTATTGTAGATTTAATAGTGCAGAGTGCAGAGTGCAGAGTGCAGAGTGGAGTTGGAAATGATGCGCCGAGCGTCACTCACCGTTCTCGCCTGCGCCCTCGTGTCGATGGTCGCGGTCCCGTACGGTCAGGCGAAGCGGTTCATCACCGAGAAAGATTTGTTCGCGTTCACGTGGATCGCGGATCCGCAGATCTCGCCAGACGGGTCGACGGTGGCGTTCGTCCGCGTGACGGTCAACGAGAAAGAGAACCGCTACGAGATGTCGATCTTCACGGTGCCGGCTGCGGGAGGCGACGCGCCGCGGCGGCTGACCTCGGGCATCCGCGACACGACGCCGCGCTGGGCGCCTGACGGCACGCGCCTCGCGTTCGTGCGGTCCGTCGAGAAGGACGGCAAAGCACAGCCGGACCAGGTGTATCTGCTGCCGATGGACGGCGGCGAGGCGCGCGCGATCACCGACGGCACGAGCGGCGCGAGCGACCCGGTCTGGTCGCCCGACGGCGCGCGGATCGCGTTCACGAGCGCGACGAGCGTCGCGGACGTCAGGAAGTCGGACGACCAGAAGCCGGCCGCCGAGCACAAGAGCGACGTGCAGGTCGTCACGCGCGCGGTCTACCGAGAGAACGGCAACGCCGGTTACGTCGACACCGAACATCACGCGCACATTTTCACCGTCCAGGTGCCGGGGTCAGACCCCAGCGCCCCGAAAACACCGCAACCGATACAGATCACCGACGGGGAGTTCAACGAGGGCGGCCTCCAATGGGCGCCCGACGGCTCGACCCGGAAGATCCCGACGGTGATGGTGCGCTTCCCGCGCGAGACGCACGAGCTCTCCCGCTCCGGCGAGCCCTGGCACCGCATCGAGCGCCTCCAGCACATCGTCGGCTGGATGGACCAGTGGCTGATGGGAAAGAAGAATCCCGGCTACGCGACGCCGTAGGGCCCGGTCAGCGATCGAGCTGCAGCGCGTAGGCCAGCGCGCGATCGATCTCGCGTGCCTTCGTCCCTGAGAGCGAGCTGACCAATCGCGTGAGCTTGCGCTTGAACATCAAGGTCAGAAAGTCGCAGCGCACGGCGCTTTCGCGCGGCAGGCCCTCGTCCCGGCCGAGCACGACCTCGCTGCGCAACCCCAACACCTCGCTGTAAATCGGGGCGCAGACGACCGTCGCCACGTCGTCGTTCCCAGCGATGAAGTCGCGGGAGACGATCACGTAGAAACCGGGCTTATGTCCACGTTCGGGTACGCGTTCCGCGGTTCGGTAGATCTCGCCGCGGGTCACGGCTTCGCCTGCGCTCTGACCAACGCGGCGGTTTGCCGCGCGAGCCGCTGGGCGTGCCGTCTCAGAATCTCGCGCTCGCGATCTTCATCGGCCAGCCGTTCGAGCCGGGCCAGATACTCGCGGACGGCGGTGCGGATGATCTTCGAGCGATTCGCCGACTCCCCTGTCCGTTTCCGGCTCGCCACCCTGTCGACGTGATCGAGGGTGTCTTCGTCAATAGTTATCGCAATAGTCTTCACAATACAAATATAACATGTTCCGGCTGAAGCGGCTTCGGCGATAATCGGGGCCGCGTCATGGCGATCAGTGTCGGTGTGCAACTCGGCGCGTACGAAATCACCGCGCTCCTCGGCGAGGGCGGGATGGGCCGCGTGTTCCGGGCGCGCGACACGCGGCTCAAGCGCGACGTCGCGATCAAGGCGCTGCCGGATGAATGTGCCGCCGACGCATCGCGCCTGGCGCGCTTTCAGGTTGAAGCTGAGGCCCTCGCCGCGCTCAATCATCCGCACATCGCGGGCATCCACGACCTCGTGGAGGTGGGCAACTCGCGGTATCTCGTGCTCGAACTCGTCGAAGGCGACACGCTCGCGGAACACGTGGCGCGCGCCGCGTCCGCGGCCTCGGGCTCGAACCGGTCATCCGTGGCGTCCGGCTTCAGCCGGACCTCCGCCGGCCTGCCGATCGACGAAGCCCTGAAGATCGCCGCGCAGATCGCGGATGCGCTCGAGGCCGCGCATGAGAAAGGGATCATCCACCGCGATCTGAAACCGGCCAACATCAAGATCACGCCCGACGGCCGCGTCAAAGTGCTGGACTTCGGCCTGGCGAAGATGCGTTCGCCTGCCAGTGGCGTCCGGCTTCAGCCGGACCTCACGGCATCGCCGACCCTCATGGTGTCCGGCGTCGGTGTCATCGCGGGCACCGCCGCCTATATGTCCCCCGAGCAGGCGCGTGGAAGAGAGGCCGATCGCACGTGGGATGTGTGGGCGTTCGGGTGCGTGCTGTACGAAATGCTGACGGGGCGTCCGGTGTTCGAAGGTGAATCGGCCGGCGAGATTCTCGGCGGCGTCTTCAAACAGGAACCGGACTGGAGCCGGCTGCCGGCGGACACGCCCGCGCCGGTTCGACGACTCCTGCGCCGTTGCCTGCAGAAAGATCGTCGTCAACGGCTGAAGGACATCGGCGACGCGCGGATCGAGATCGATGAAGCGCAGAGCGAGCCGGCCACCGTCGTCTCGATCCCGACCGCGCCGCCTCGCGGCTCTGGACGTCTGGCGTGGATCATCGTCGCGGTCCTCTCGCTCGGCGCCGCAACGCTCTCAGCGTTCGTTCTTTTCGGCCTGCGGCCGGCTCCGGTCCCGCCGGAGATGCGCGTCGAGATCACGACGCCGCCGACGACCGACCCCCTCTCACTCGCGCTCTCGCCAGACGGCCAGACGCTGGCGTTTGTCGCCACGGCGGCCGGCGAGCCGCAATTGTGGCTGCGGCCGTTGAAGGCCGTCACGGCACGGCCACTGCCGGCAACCGTGGGCGCGACGTATCCGTTCTGGTCTCCTGACGGCCGGTCGATTGGATTCTTCGCCGAGAACAAGATCAAGACGATCGGTGTCGCCGACGGAACGATACAAACGGTCGCAGATGCGCCCAACGCCCGCGGCGGCACGTGGAATCGCGACGGCGTGATCCTGTTCGGGCAGACCACGCCCGGGGTGATCAACCAGGTGCCGGCGCGGGGCGGGACGCCGCAGGCTGTCACGCACCTGGAACCGACGCGATCCGGTGGTCACCGCTTCCCTCGCTTCCTACCTGACGATCGCCATTTTCTGTTCTACAGCACAGGAGCAGGAGGATCCGCGGTTCGCGCTGTCCACGTCGGCAGTCTCGACGGGTCCGTGATCCAACGTGTGGTCGACAGCGACATGGCGGCGCTCTTCGCGTCTTCGGGATACCTGCTGTTCATCCGAGCGGGCACGTTGATGGCTCAGGCGTTCGACACGGGGCGACTGACGGTCTCCGGCGATCCCTTCGTGGTGGCTGAGCACGTCATCACGGACGGGTCGATGTTCAACGCGGCCGTGTCCACGTCGGCTGCGGGTCCGATTGTCTACAGCACCGGTGGGGCGGCCGAACGACAGCTCGCATGGTTCGATCGTTCCGGCAAACAGGTGGCAACGTTGGGGGGGATGGACGCCGCCGCCTTCAATCTCGAATTATCGCCCGACGGCCGGCGGGTGGCGCTCGACCGCCTGACAAACACCAACCGCGACGTCTGGCTCATGGATGCCGCCCGGGGCGTACCCAGTCGATTCACGGTCGATGCCAACAGCGACATCATGCCCGTCTGGTCGCCGGATGGAGAGCGCATCATCTTCACGTCGAACCGCGATCGCAACTTCGCTCTCTATCAAAAGGCGTCGAGCGGCGCGGGACGCGACGAGGTGCTGTTCGAATCTGATGCCAGCAAGTATCCGCAGGATGTCTCGCAGGATGGACGGTTCCTGCTCTTTCGCTCTCCCAGCCCGAAGACCGGGATCGATCTCTGGGCGCTGCCGCTGACCGGCGATCGCAAGCCCTTTCCCGTGGCGCAAGCGTCGTTCGAGGAGCGCGAGGGACAGTTCTCGCCCGATGCGAAGTGGATGGCGTATCAATCGAACGAGACCGGGCGCTTCGAGATTTACGTGCAGGCCTTTCCCCAAGCTGGCGGGAAGTGGCGCGTATCGACGGGCGGCGGTACGCAACCCCGTTGGCGCCGCGATGGCAAGGAGATGTTCTACATCGGGCTCGACGGCAAACTGATGGCCGTGCCCATCCGATTGGGCGCCAGGGATCAAGGAGTCGAGGCCGGCACGCCGCTCGCGCTGTTCGCCACGCGTCTCCAGGTTGGCGTGGTTGCCGTGACGCAAAAACAGCAGTACGCGGTGTCTCCCGACGGTCAGCGCTTCCTGATGAACCGCGACACGGAGGACACGACCACACCGCCGGCGACGCTGATCCTGAACTGGAAACCAGCACAGGGCAGGTAGGGCGGGTGGGTCCGGTAGGGCAGGTAGGTCAGGTGGGTCAGGTGGGTCACGTGGGTCACGTGGGTCACGTGGGTCACGTGGGTCACGTGGGTCAGGTGGGTCACGTGGGTCACGTGGGTCACGTGGGTCACGTGGGTCACGTGGGTCACGTGGGTCACGTGGGTCAGGTAGGTCGGGTAGGTCGGGTAGGTCGGCCGTCCACGCGGATTGCTTCGCCGGGATTGGTGAAAGACGACGGCCCCGGATTCGATCCGGCGGCGGACACCTTGAACGGTTCGGCTGAAGCCGGACGCCACGTACGGTGTGGAACTGGCGGTCGAACATCTGCCTTGCTGCCGAGCTGCCTCGAATCGCGAGCTCAATCTACGACTCCACAGGTCGGCATTGCCCATTGAGCGGGACTTCCAGCCCAATCGGTCCGGCCTGCGGCCCGTTCGCTGAAAACGTAATCGCGCAAGCCTTTTCTCGTCTATTCTTTACAGAATTTCGAGTCACAGACTCACGCTTAGGTATGGCGGACCGTGTCAAGCCCGCCGGGAGATACAGCATGCACGCGCCCATCAAGTACTTCGAGAAGGGGCTTTCGATTGCCGCCAACGGCGCCTGGGTCGTGTTCAACGGCCTGAACCAGATCAACCAGCGCCCGTCGTTCATCCCGAAGTGGTCCGACAAGCCGCTGCTGAAATCCTACGAGAAGACGAAGCCGCCGCTCGGTTGGCCGCGCGAAACCGACTCGCTTTGCCCGACCTGCACGCGCGAGGCACGTCAGGCGATTCTCGACGGCAAGAAGGACGTCAACGACCTGCTGACCGAGAAGGTCGGCGAGATCAAGGCGACCATCCTCGAGCGAGACGGCAAGATCCTGATGGTGAAGGACTGCCCGCTGCACGGCCACTTCGAGGACGTGATGGCGATGGACACGGCGTTCTTCAAGCACCTCGAAGACGTGTTTCCAGGCCGCGACATCCGCGCGCACAACGACGAGAAGCTCCACAACCACGGCAGCGCCACGATTCAGCACGGCCGCGGCTCGGTGCTCACGGTGGATCTGACCAACCGCTGCAACATGATGTGCGACCCGTGCTTCATGGACGCGAACCAGGTCGGGTTCGTCCACGAGCTGTCGTGGGAAGACATCAAGATGGTGCTGGACAACGCGATCAGCATCAAGCCGCGCCGGCAGATGTCGGTGCAGTTC
>Ga0315281_10004696_pt1 | contig 19798 bp, 19 predicted proteins | sample YL17G07_0_MG_FD_204540 | JGI IMG/M metagenome (GOLD analysis project Ga0315281, IMG submission 204540) | Sediment microbial communities from Yellowstone Lake, YNP, Wyoming, USA - YL17G07_0 | ecosystem: Environmental > Aquatic > Freshwater > Lake > Sediment | place: USA: Wyoming | collected... | reverse complement strand
CCGGCGGGCCCGCCAGCATTCTTTTTTCATGATTTGTGCCGGATCTTCGTAACACTGCAGGATAGTGGCTATTCGGCTGGGTGTGTGCTGCGTTTTTTCGCCAAGTAATTTCATACATAGATGCCTAGGCGGGGTTTTCGAAATAACAGTGTGCTGCTCTGGTTCCTTTCGTTTTGTTGAGGCGTCCGTAGGGCTAAACCTATAATAAAAGGCCTGGTGCAACGGCGTATGTACAAGCCTATCTGGTGCCTTGCGATTGACTGAACAGCGCGTTATCCTTGACAGAGACAGATTCGAGGATATTTTCAGGTTCGTCATAAAGGCTGTCAGGGAAGGTATACCTGAGAACGAGATATGGGCGACCGTCGAGGTCATGTCAAGCGAGGAATTGGAAGCCAGTATTCGTGAAAGTGAAAGAGAAATTCGAGAAGGGCGCGCTAGAAGATTCAAGACAGCAAAGGAAGCCATTGACTGGTTGCAGTCCTGAGCTGAAAGGCAATACGCTTGGCATGGAATGTTATTCCTACTCATGCGTTCAGACGTGACTGTGGAAAGTTAATTCCTGAAATCGGAAGGAAAATAGAAGGAGTGATTCAGGGGCTTGCAGGAAGCGAAGATCCCCGAAAACTAGGCCACCGATTGCACGGTCGATGGGAGGGTTTTTACTCTTATGAAATTGGCTTGCAATACCGCATCATCTACAGAGTGGACTTAGCCGCCAAGGTCATCGAACTTATGGCCGCGGGAACGCATAAGATCTATCGATAGATGAGCTAGATGACCGGAATCTTAGTCAGGCCTGCGCAGGAATAACTACAGCCCATCATCGGCCGCCACTCTTCCGAACCATCTTGCGTGGGGAAACAAAAGACCGAATTCGCTCGCGAGGACAAATACCAAGTTCCGAGTATATACCTAGTTGGAATCGAACCAGAAATCTGAGGATTAGCGGCCCAGTTCTGACGAGAATGATGTTACGGTTCCCGGCGGGCCCGCCAGATTCTCTTTCATAATCTCCCAGTATCCAAACTCGTTCGCAGGAGTCGGCCTTGATACGCCAACGTGAGTCAGATCAACAGTGAAGCTGACGGGACGCGTTGCAGATTCAGGATGCCTGTTGTCGTTCGTCACCCGCAGAGTGTTTTCCTCATCTCTACGAAAAGTTTGAATCTTTCCACTGCTGTCCAGAATTCGATGGGTCCTCTTCCAGCATAACTTTCCAACAGCTGCGCAGCCAGTTCCTCTTCGATAACCTCAAGCCTTTTGCAGACCGCGCGTCTTTGCTTTTCTCTCAAGTTGGGCCGCACCCCTAATCATCCTGCGAGCAATCTCTGACAACTGCCTTTCCGATAGCTTGTCGAATCTTTCAAGTGCTTTCTCAAGGCTTGACAACATCTTATCTCCTAGACTATCTTCACGCCTTGTCATCCTATAAACCATATCGCAGCCTGAAGCGCTACAAAGCGAAAAAGGTCTCTCTGCCCTACCGGAACTTAATGGTGACAAACGCTAAATTGCCAGGTGCAAACCTACTAGGAATCAAGACCAGAGAACCTGAAATTAAGGAACCAGTTTCAGCGACAATAATGTTGCGGTTCCCGGCGGGCCCGCCACAATTTTGGTTCTTGAGTTGGTGCAGGCTCTTTCCGACTTCTGATCAAATCGTCCCAGTTCGAATTGTGCTCAATCCGGGTTAATCGAATACCCAGTACTTCAAGACCAAGCGCTGGGAAGAAGTGAACTCTCAAGTGCAGTGCCACAAAGTGTAGTTTCCATTGTCAGCTTCGAACTTTGCAGCGCTTCAGCCGTGTTGCTGAAAGTTGCTTCAAGAATCAGAGAAGGGGGGTGGGTCGACAACGTGAGCCCAATGCCATGAGTGCGAGGATGTGTCAGAGGGACATGGCAAAAATAAGAACGTCATAACCCATAGCGCTTGTAAACCCTACTTCTACGGTGCACCACTATGAAGGTTACAACTTTTCGTTTCTCGTCTATGGTGTAAATCATTCGATAGTTCGCTATCCTCCACTTGAAACAGACATGTTTCGCAAATACAAGTCGGGAGCCTCTTCTCGGATCACTGAGAACTTCCTCAATCGCCTTCAGGACGCGTTCTCTGATTTGTCTGTCCAACTTCTTTAGCAGTTTCAGGAAAGTTGGGGTGAACTCAGATTCATAGGTCATTCCAATCTCTTTCTGAGCTCTTTGATCGTGAGCTTGACTGCTTTGCCCTGACGAGTCTCCTTCAATCCTTGCCCAAGATTCTTCCTAAATCTAGGATTAGACAACAACTCCAACGTATCCACGAGATCATCCAAGCCTTGCTTTGTCTGTAGAATCGTGTGCAATGCCTGTTTTGCTATTCGCGGGTCCTCGAGTAGCTTGTAGTCCATTTGCGGCATCCTCTCTACCTTCACGTTTGGGACGACAATAATCGATATTCGCCTTGGGAGTTAAAAATACGTTTGCAAACGCCCTGACCTGCGTTATAGGGCCCTTCATAGGAATATGTTCGAACTAGAAAGGTTGCGCATAGAGTCAGGGCTTCCAAGTGCCAAACCTCGCCATAAAGCGGGTTCAAATCTCGGCGGGCCCGCCATAGCTACAAATGACCATAAGAAACCGGTATTGGATCTTCTGGAACGCGGCTATTTCGCTATCTTCTTGACCATTGTAACTGATTTCAAGTCGCTCCGTCAAGAAAAATCGTCACAGGTCGGGCATCCGGCTTTGTACGATCCGTCTATCATACGAGTTACGATGTAGAGATCCGGAACCTTTGGTTTCGGTTCACGTAGCATTACAGTAGCGTGGGCAGTTAGGTTACTGCATGTGGCGAGAAAGGGTTCCTACTGATTTTTGCTGTGCGTGGCTAAGCCGATTGGTAACCGTCCCGGAGCACGTGAATAGCACTCTTTACGTTCTCGTTTCATATCTGCGGTTCGGATCGTTAAGCGATTAGAAAGGTCATATCTAGGGCCGTAGGTTGGAAGAAGAATAGCGCTCGCGAGTGAGTTGTGGAAGCTATGAGTCAGAGTCTATCCGAAGTGGCATTTGAGAGTGCCACCGACGAACTGAATGAGTATGTTATCTACAAGAAATTCTCGGAACTGCGGATAAGGAACAATCCAGGATTCAGCGAAACATTGTCGCGCCTCGCTGGAATGGAGTACAAGCATTATGAATTCTGGAAGAAGTTTTGTCCAGACCGCGAAGTCTCGGTAAGCAAAATAAAACTCGCCTTGATGGTCTTCGTGAGGCTTTTCTTAGGAGTGACGTTTGCATTCAAACTACTTGAAAGAACGGAAACTAATGTGATTCAACAGTACAAGGCGATTGCTCACCTTGTCCCCTCGGAGGACCAAGGGATGCTTCAGGAGATAATCAAGGACGAAGAAGAACATGAAAAAGAGTTTGCGGACCAATTCAATGAATCACATATCAAATACATATCTTTCATAGTTCTCGGTCTAGCTGACGCCCTCGTAGAAATTGCAGGAATACACGCCGGGTCTCTTGGTATCTATGATTCGACCAAGCTCGCGGGATTGGCAGGAATAATAGCAGGGGCAGCAGCCTCGATAGCGATGGCCTCCGCTGCTTACGCGCAAGCTAAAACCGGTTTCAAGGGATCAGCCGGACTATCAGCGGTCTACACAGGAGTGTCATATTTCCTAACGGCCGTCATTCTAGCAACGCCTTACTTCCTAACAGAGGTTATGTTGAACGCACTGCTCGTCTCTGTAATTGCGGGAATCGTACTGATCGCGTTCATTAGTTTCTACGGCTCGGTCATTGCGGGAACAACTTTCCGTAAAGATTTCGTTGAAGTCACCGGCATTATGCTTGGCGCTACCGTTGCGCTCTACCTGCTTGGCACAGTGATAAGGTACTTCATTGGGCTGAAGGTTGGGTGACGACGAAAATATGCGTTCGCTAAAGGACATGCGTTTTGGAATCTGGGGTGATGTTTCGTACAGGGTCAAACATCCTTAGAGAGATCGCATGATCATCTTCATGATGGAGAAGCAAATGCTTACTGCACTCTGTCCGCTGGGATTGATAACCGGACAACTAGCAAGATTAACGTGCTCGCCACTGGACAATTCCTGTAGGTAGCTTACTTGCCCAGCAAAACCAAAATGCTCGCGTTGGTAGCGGCACTTTCAGCAACGAATGTCGCCTTCCGAGTTGCGTTGGTGGGGGGTCCTCCCAATGTCAAGCCCACAGCCTTCTTGGTGATAATGGGGGGCATCATAGGCGGAGCCTTCCCAGGTCTCCTAGTGGGCTGGCTCAGCATGACTCTTAGTGACCTCTACTTTGGTGCTGGAATCTGGACAATGGAAACATCGGCCGCGATGGCTGTCGTTGGGTTGCTTGCAGGGCTATTGTGGCATAAGGCGAATCAAGCGAGCAGATGGAGCCTGGGGTTGGGAGGTTTCCTTCTTACAATGCTCTTCGATGTTGCAACTTCTGTTACCGACGCTCTTCTCTTCAATTATCCTTGGTGGACTTCGGTAATGGCCCTGTATGTCCCATTCGTTTTCAGCGGCTTCAGCCCTTACCCATTTGGCCTTGTCCATGAACTGACCACAGCCCTCCTCCTCAGTTTAGTCGGGCCATCACTGATCACACAGATCAGGAAATTCTACCTCTAACAAGAATCTTCGGCGCAGGACGCAAATACCGCTGCAGTCAGTAGGGTCTAATGGAGGGCTTGACGTTGCTAAAGGTTGGAAACCCTGCGCCGAAATTTAGACTGCCAGCAGGAGATAGCAGTTACGTGGCCTTAGACGATTTCCTAGGCAAGAGCAACAAGCTATCCTTAGGCGTCGTGATCTAACAGGCTTTTGGTCCGCACTACATCGTCGGACTTGATTGCGCCAGCGTAGCAGTCGCCTTTTGCTTCTTCTTCTTGGGTTTACGAACCATTCGGGGGCTGCCCAATTCTATCGACATAGCTATCGTTCGTGTTCGATAAAAGGAGAATTGACACGCGCGATGGCAATCCTAGCTTCCATGTCCATTTTTGGGCATCGCAGGCCGATCAGTCATTGATCCTTAGGGAGTCAATTACGTAGGCGTCGGTGAAGGTGCATAGTTGAATGTTTGTTCCTCGCCTTGGTCGCTGCGAATCTTGAAGGTAATGTTCATCCTGATACTGTCCTTGATCATTGCTCGCACCGAGCAATACTTATCCTGGGAGAGTCGTATAGCGCGCTCAACTGCGTCTTCTCTAATCTGCCTGCCTTCTATCTTGTATTCCAAGTCTATCGTCTCGTAGTACGTTGGGTCCTCCTCGCGGCGTGTACCTCGTGCAGAGATCTCGAAGTTATCCACTTTCTGTCTCTGTCTCTCCAATATCCATATGACATCCATAGCTGTACAGCCTGCCACTGAAAATAGGAAGAGCTCCATAGGCGTGAAAGCGCGCCCCATTTCCTTGCCTGAGTTCAGCTCGATGGTACGGCCGTCCGTTACTTCCGCATCGAACTTGAGAGCTTCATTCCGTTTCAGCTTGATGGAGACCTCCATATTCTATTACCTCCGAGACTGTGGCACCGTCTCTATGGTATGTGTTCTGCCGAAGTATGCGTTAAGGAGCCAATCCCAGTTTCCCGAAAGGGTTCTCCAATAGAACTTGGCGAAAGCCTTCTTCATGAAGTATCGAATCCTGGAGGGCTCAATCTGCTTGACTGGCATGTCATAGGCGCCAACGACGAACGCTGCTCGGCCGGAACCCATTTCGAATGGACAGTTGATGCGGCCGTTATACTTGTAAAGTTCCCTGCGTTGTAGAATTGAGGATAGAATGTTGTTGGCGGCTACTATCGCTTCTAGATGTGCAGTCACTCCGGTCTTGGAGACAGGTATATTTGTTGCATCGCCGATGGCGTATGCATTCTCGTAACCTACAATTCTCATCGTATTCTTGTCTGTTGGTATCCATCCGTCGGCGTCACCGATGCTCGAGTTGATTATGACATCGGCTCCGCGATGTGGTGGCACCATTATGAGAAGATCGTAAGACGCCGTGTCTCCTTCGAGGGAGTAGATCTCGCGTTTGGTCGGATCAACAGACTCTACGTTGAAGAATGTGACAACTTCGATTCCGCGTTTCTGAAAGCGGGGTTCCACAATCTTTGACATTGCTTCGGCTGGATACGGTCTCGGATAAGGCGTAAGGAAGGTTATCTTCACTTTGTCTCTAATCCCTCGATTTCTGAAGTAATCATCGATCAGAAAGGCAGCCTCGTTTGGTGATGGAGGACACTTATGCGGAACACCTGCGATACCGACCACAACATGCCCGCTGCGGAATTGCTGAATCGCATTCCAGATCTTCTTCGACTCTTCGGGGCTTGTATGGAAGTTCAGCGATGCTTCTGCCAGCCCCGGTATGATCGTGGGGTTGGGCACACTGCCGGTCGCGATGACTAAGTATTCATAATCAATCGTATCTCCATTTGCCAGCGTGACTTTATGATTTGGCAGGTCGAGATTCTTCGCACTTTCCTCGGCCAGCTTCACTTCACGCCTTACAAGGGAACTCTCTTCGCGAACGATTTCCTTTGGATCCTGATTCTTGAACGCGACATGTAGATAATCGGGTTGGAAGATGTGGCTGCGGGAACCAGATACGAGAACAACTCTGACCTGTCCGTCGCGAATTTCGTTTCGAAGTTCCTTCGCTAGGTGATTCGCGGCTATAGTGCCTCCACTGCCGCCGCCAACTACGACTATGTTCATTGCTGATCTGGCTCTGTTAACGGCCTTTCTTGAGGATTCGGATCTGAATTCTCACGTAGTCCTTCTCATCGACGATTGCCACGATCTCGTTTCCGCTTCTTTTAGTCCAAGCCTGAGTGTCGCTTTTTGCTGCAGGGTCGGTCGCTAGGAGTTCGATGATATCGCCTATGTTCGCGTTGCGAAACGCCCTGAAGAGGTCTGTGATGGGACCAGGACACATGGTCCCTCGTGAGTCCACAATGGTTGTCGGTGTCACAGTAGTTCCGGTTGAACTCATGCTTGCTTTATCTCCTAAACGAAGAGTGTTATTGCATCTTCTGAGGCAAGGTCGAGGTAGGTTGTTGCGCCTATGATGTCGTCTACTTCTGGGATCAGGTCTTCTTTTGTTAGACCCATCATGTCCATTGATGGAGAGCATGCGTGGAATTTCACCCCGCTTTCCTTTGCGTTCGCGATCATTTCCCTGATGGTGGGCATCTTCATTTTCTTCATCTTCTTTTTCATCATGGATGTGACCATGCCATTCATTCCGGGAAGCATTCCTAGTATATTGGGCATTGGCAAGGCCGGATTACCGACAGCCGAGATTTTCAACGAGTCGATAGTCTTCTTCGCTATCATGTTCATGCCCCAGAATGTAAAGTACAGATGCACCTCCATACCCATCGCCGCGGCTGTGGTCGCCAACATAAGCGGCGGATAGGCCATGTCTAAGCTTCCCTTAGAACACACGATCACCAGTCTGCTACGCTTCGATTCAATCCTCGTTTTCTCATCCAAAGTTTGCATATTCTTCATCTCTTACTGGCGGTTTGATGCAGTCGCCAACTTGACGAGCTTGGAATCGGCACTGACTTGATCAATCAAGACCGTTTGCATTACGTCGCAGGCTTCGTTGATGCGTCGATCCGCGATGCGGTAGAATACGGTGTTACCGACTCGCCTTTCGATAACGATCTTCCGATGCCGCATTAGAGCCAGATGCTGCGAAACATTCGCCTGCCTTAGACCTGTTGATGAGGCCAATTCGTTGACCGTCATCTCGCCGCTTCGAAGTTCATGTAGAATCTCTAGGCGTTTTGGATTGGACAATATCTTGCAGATTTCAGACTGAAGTTGCAGCACTCGCTTCTTTGTCGGCGACAGCATATCATTCGCCGTATATGCGAACATTCGAATATTGGTATATCCTTGCCGCGCCTACATTCCATACCAACCTGTAGAGTAATTACCGCAGTTCAGATGCTGTCTGGCAGTCCGTAATTTGAGAAATGCGTGATGCCGTGAAGTGAGTGTTGAAATGACGGACCTTTCCGTCGTGAGGGTCTGGGTATGTCGTTAACACGAGAGAGTTCTGATGCCGACAAATCAGTCAAGTCCTACGTTGGTTGATCGTCGCGAGAACTCTTAACGAATGAAGGGGGATAAACACAGCCAAATCGTGGTCATGAGGATAGTCAACGGCGCTCGAATTTTCAAAAGTTCAAGATTTGGAAATGAAACCCAATTCTGCGGTTCATGCGGCGCGCAGATGAGGCTGAAACTTTATTAGCGTGAGTTCGGGTGGTTCTACGGAAAGTTTCGGTAAGGCTCGAATTAAGGGCTTGATGAATCTTTTCTCCGTGGTGAGATAGTGTCTAGATTGAAGGATAGCGAACCTACTAGGTCATACGATATTTTCGCGCATAATTTTGTCCCTAAACATGAGCTTCTGTCGAAGAAGGAGGCTGAGGAGCTTATGGAGGAATTTCACATAAGGCCCTATCAGCTTCCATACATTAAGACAAGTGATCCTGCAGCTCAGACGCTTGGAGCGAAGATGGGCGACATACTAAGAGTAACTCGGAAGAGTGCGACAGCAGGAGAAGTTGTTGTATATCGTTATGTTGTTGATGGTTAGAAAGTGATTTTATGGCAGTGACATCGACCGCAACTGTAAGCCCTCAAATCTGGGAGCTCATCAAACACTTCCTAGAAGAGAAAGGGCTGGTTAGACAGCACGTTGACTCGTACAACGAGTTCATTGAGAGCGGATTACAGGCCATCGTTGACGAGACTGGAGAGATACCGATAGAGATCGAGGATTATCCGCTTAAGATAAAGTTAGGTAAGATCGAAATCGGGACCCCGCGAGTTACTGAAGTGGATGGTTCTGAACGTCAAATATTCCCCACCGAAGCTAGGATTCGCAATCTCACATATGCTGCACCCCTGCACTTGGAAATGACCCCCGTTATCGGGGAAAGGGAGGGTCAGACGGAGATCGTCTATATCGGCGATTTCCCCGTCATGCTCCGCTCAAAAATCTGCCCTCTGTCCCGCATGACTTCAGAAGAACTGATCAGTATTGGTGAGGATCCTCTGGATCCCGGCGGCTATTTCATAGTCAACGGTGCGGAACGGGTCGTCGTCGCGCTAGAGGACCTAGCTGCAAACAAGATTCTCGTAGATAAAGAGCAAACGGGTGTTCATCCAACTTACAAAGCAAAGATCTTCTCGACAACCGTTGGTTTCAGAGCGCGAACAGAAGTCACGCTCAAGACTGACGGTGCAATCTACATAACGATGCCCGGCGTTCCATCCGACATTCCTCTTGTCGTCATGATGAAAGCACTGGGGTATGAAGAGGATTCCAAAATCGCCGCGATGATCTCCAACGATGACACTCTACAGAATCATCTCACTCAGACCTTCGAGAAATCTGTCGGCGTAGTAACACAACGAGACGCACTCTTGTATGTCGGTAACAGGCTTGCACCAGGACAAGTCGAAGACTACCGATTGAAGAAGGCGGAAGCTGCGATTGATAGGAACTTTCTCCCACACATAGGCCGAAATCCCGAGGAGAGAAAGGAGAAGGCAGCTTACCTGGCGGAAGTCGGTTGTCGCGTTATCGAACTCAAATTGGGTATGAGACAGCCTGATGACAAGGACCATTACGCGAACAAGCGTCTGAAACTTGCAGGCTCCTTGCTGGCAGAGCTTTTCAGAATTTCATTTAGGAACTTGATCCGTGATCTCAAATACCAATTGGAACGAATAACCATCAGAAGACATGCGGAGCTCTCAATCAGCAACGCCATTCGGCCAGGAATAATAACTGAAAGAATTCAGCATGCTATCGCCACAGGCAACTGGGTGCGCGGCCGGGTAGGTGTCACCCAACTTCTGGATCGAACTAATTACTCCTCAACCCTAAGTCACCTCCGTAGACTTCAGTCACCGTTGAGCAGGAGTCAGCCAAACCTCGAGGCACGAGACCTCCACTCCACACATTGGGGAAGACTATGCCCCAGCGAAACACCTGAGGGCTCAAACTGCGGACTCGTCAAGAATCTCGCACTGAGCGCAGTAATCTCGATCGGCGTTGATTCGCGTGAATTCGTATCCAAACTCAGAAGAATGGGTGTAGTGAACGTAGACGAAGCTGACAGCAAGCTCCGTGAAACAGGTGCAAAAGTCTTCGTCGACGGTTTGATTGCGGGGTATATTCGCGACTCCGACAAACTGGCTCTAGAACTCATCCGCATGCGAAGAAACGGGGAGATCAGCTCAGAAGTAAATATCGCCTACTCTTCACCAGAAGTAGAAAGAGGACGACCTGAACTCTACGCCAACTGCGACCAAGGCAGAGTAAGAAGACCACTAATCATAGTAGAGAATAGCAAACCACGGCTCACGCGAGAACACGTTGAAGCAGTGCAACGCGGAGAAATGCGTTGGGAAGACCTGGTCGAACGCGGAATAATCGAATACTTGGACGCTGATGAAGAAGAGAACACGCTCGTAGCCGTCTCACCCGCCAAGATAAATGAAAAGACAACACACTTGGAGATCGCGCCGTACACGATCTTAGGAATCTGTGCATCCCTAATCCCATACCCAGAACACAACCAATCACCGCGAAACGCCTACGAATCAGCCATGGCCAAGCAAGCACTTGGCGTTTATAGCGTGAACTACGCTAACAGAGTGGACTCTCGAGCCCACATACTCCACTACCCACAGGTTCCAGTCGTCCGAACAAAGCCTATGGACATCATAAAGTACGACAGCCGACCTGCAGGCCAGAACTGCGTAGTGGCACTGTTGTGCTATCAAGGTTACAACATGGAAGACGCGATCATAATCAACAAGTCATCAGTCGACAGAGGACTATTCCGATCAACATTCTACCGAATCTACGAAGGGGAATGCAGACAATACCTTGGAGGACTCCGTGACAAATTCGAGGTCCCAGAAGCCGGCATAAGAGGATACAGAGGCGACAGATACTACAGGCTACTGGAAGAAGACGGAGTCATATCCGTCGAATCAGAAGTCATCGGAAACACTGTCCTAATCGGCAGAACTAGCCCACCAAGATTCCTGGAAGAATATCGAGAGTTCGAAGTGAAAGGCCCGACCAAGCGAGATTCATCGGTCGGAATGAGGCCCTCTGAGGAGGGAATCGTTGACGCCGTTTTTCTCAGCGAATCAATCGAAGGAAACCGATTGGTCAAAGCCCGCGTTCGAGACACGAGAACCCCCGAGCTAGGCGACAAGTTCGCATCAAGACATGGACAAAAAGGCGTAATCGGCATACTGATTCCTCACGAAAACATGCCTTTCACAGAGCAAGGCGTCGTGCCCGACGTCATCATCAACCCGCACGCAATCCCATCCAGAATGACCATCGGACAATTCGTGGAAGCAGTCGCAGGAAAGGTCGCTAGCATGAGAGGCGAACCAGTTGACGGAACCGCCTTCAGCAACGAGAGACCCGAAACCCTACGCAACATGCTCCTTGAGCTTGGCTTCCAACACAGCGGAAGAGAGGTTCTCTACAACGGCGTTGATGGTAAGAAGCTCGTTGCAGACGTCTTCGTAGGCGTCGTTTACTATCAGAAACTGCATCACATGGTTTCAGATAAGATGCACGCGCGCGCCCGCGGCCAAGTGCAGATGCTTACTCGGCAACCGACGGAAGGCCGCGCCAGGGGCGGTGGGCTGAGATTCGGTGAGATGGAACGTGACTGTCTCATCGGTCATGGCGCATCTGCTCTTCTACGTGACAGGTTGCTAGAAGAATCTGACAAGTATATGGTCATGATCTGCGAGACCTGCGGTTTACTGGCTTATCATGATGTCAAACAGAACAAGTACATTTGCCGAATTGACGGCGACAAGGCAGCAATCTCAGGTGTACAGCTCTCATACGCCTTCAAACTTCTCCTTCAGGAGCTTATGGCGCTGGGTATAGCCCCACGCCTAGAAGTAGCGGAGCGTGCTTAGAATGTCAGTCTTCGAAGAAGCAACAAAGATCATCGGAAGCATACACTTCACACTCCTGTCTCCAAGCGAAATCCGAAGACTGTCAGCTGTGGAAATCCAGACGGCCGACACATATGATGAAGACGGCGTGCCCATCGTTTCGGGACTGATGGATGGCCGACTTGGCACGCTTGAACCACGCCAGAAATGCAAGACTTGCGGAAACACAGCCTCCGCATGCCCAGGACATTTCGGTCATATCGAGCTTGCCGAACCAGTTGTTCACGTTGCCTTCGCCAAGCTCATCCACAAGCTACTTCAGGTCACTTGCCGAAATTGTGGTCGGATTCTGCTCTCGACGGATAAGATCAAGGCGTACAATGAGTTAATGCAGAAGCAGCAGAAACAACTCAACGAAGTGCCCTCCACATTCTACGAGGCGGTAAAGAAGGACGCCAAGAAGAGTCAAGAATGCCCTCATTGCGGAGCTCGCCAATACCCGATCGAGCATGGCAAACCAACGACCTTTCACGAGATGGTCGATGGAGGCGCATCGAGACTCAATCCTAGTCAAATCCGAGAACGACTTGAACGTATCCCGGACGATGATCTCCGACTGCTCGGAATGGAACCAACAGCGGCACGGCCCGAATGGATGATTCTACAAGTTCTACCCGTTCCAGCTGTGACAGTCCGCCCTTCCATTACACTTGAATCCGGTATCCGATCAGAAGATGATCTCACCCACAAATTGGTCGACATAATCAGAATCAACCAGAAACTTGGAGAAGCACTGGAATCGGGTGTCCCAGTTAACATCATTCAGGAACTGCATGAACTTCTGCAATACCATGTTACGACGTACTTCGACAATGAAGTATCCGGATTACCACCAGCTCGACATAGATCCGGACGCGCCTTGAAGACATTATGCCAACGACTGAAGGGTAAAGAAGGCCGGTTTAGAGGCAATCTCTCAGGAAAGCGAGTAGACTTCTCCGCCAGAACCGTCATCTCGCCCGATCCTAACATCGACATCAACGAAGTCGGAGTACCGATCGACGTTGCCCAACGGTTAACGATCCCCGAACGAGTCACACCATGGAATATCGATGAACTGAAACTACTCATCAGAAATGGCCCCGATCAATATCCAGGCGCTCTATACATTGTAAGACCTGACGGAAGGCGAGTGCGACTAGAATTCGTGACTGAACGTGAGAGCCTAGCCGAAGCCATTCAACCGGGCTTCGTAGTGGAGCGACACATACGGGACGGCGACATTGTCCTCTTCAACCGACAACCATCCCTCCATCGCATGTCGATTATGGCGCACACTGTGAAGGTCCTACCCTACAAGACCTTCAGGCTCAACCCATGCGTCTGCCCCCCCTACAATGCTGACTTCGACGGAGACGAAATGAACCTCCACGTACCACAAGGCGAAGAGGCCAGAACCGAAGCAAAATTACTGATGCAGGTTCAGGATCAGATACTCTCACCACGGTACGGTGGACCAATCATAGGCGCAAAGACAGACCTGCTGACAGCCGCGTACCTACTGACGAGAAAATCCACGTACCTCACCAAAGAAGAAGTGGGCAAACTGCTAGTGGCAGCCAGATACACAGGCGAGCTTCCACAACCAGAAATAAAGAAACCAGTGGAACTCTGGAGTGGAAAACAGATTTTCAGCCTCTTCCTACCACCCGGCTTCAACTTCGTCGGCCGATCCAGCATGGTCACCCAAGAAGACGGTAGCAGCGTCGTAGTCAAGGACGGAAAACTCGTCCAAGGAGTCATGGACAAGAACACTATAGGTGCGGAACGATCTGAAACTTTGTTCCACCGAATAGTAAAGGACAGCGGATCTGAAACCGGCAGAGAATTCCTGAACAGCCTCATCAAGCTCCTAGACCGATTCATCACCCTGCGAGGATTCACGTATGGAATCGATGAACTCGATATTTCCGACGCCGTCAGAGACAAAATCTCCAAGGCAATCAAGCGAGCCGAGGAGCATGTTCAAGAACTAATAGACGAATACAAACGGGGCACACTGCAACGGCTCCCCGGTCGCTCACTTGAAGAATCACTTGAACTCCGAATAATGGATGAATTATCGAAAGCTCGCGACCAAGCAGGAGAGCTCGCTGAGCAATACCTCCAGACCGAAGTTGATAATGCGGGGGTCATAATGACCAAAACCGGCGCGCGAGGTTCGATGCTGAACATAGCACAAATGGTCGCCAGCGTAGGCCAACAATCAATACGAGGACAGCGAATCCGCAGAGGCTACAGAGACCGAGCACTATCATTCTTTGATCGAGGAGATGTAGGAGCCGAGGCACGAGGCTTCGTATACGCGTCCTATCAAGAAGGACTATCTCCGATAGAATTCTTCTTCCATTCAATGGGTGGAAGGGAAGGCCTTGTAGACACAGCCGTAAGAACTCAACAGAGCGGGTACATGCAACGCCGCCTCATCAACGCTCTCGAACACATTAGAGTCGAATATGACGGAACGGTTCGTGACTCCAGGGGCGACATAATACAATTCAGATACGGCGAAGACGGAGTTGACACAGCCAAGAGCGACCACGGCAAGGCAGTGAACACTGAACGCCTAGTAGAAAGAGTCGAACTAACAATCGAGAAGGGTGCAAAGGCAAGCAAGGCGTACGTAGACAAGAAAGTCTACGATGTAGAAGACGATCTCACCCCAAGCCTTTCTCAGCAACTAAAGGAAAGCCTCACAAAAGCGAAAATCACACGCAAGGGAGTTGACGAAGCAGTAAAAGAAGCAGTCAAGAATTACCGCAGAGCATTGATCGAGCCCGGCGAAGCCGCGGGAATAGTCTCCGCACAATCGATCGGAGAACCAGGAACACAGATGACCCTGAGAACGTTCCACTTCGCAGGAGTCAGAGAACAAAACGTCACCCTCGGTCTCCCAAGATTGATCGAGATCGTTGACGCACGCAAAATACCATCAACACCAATGATGGTCGTCTATCTGGACAAGAAGCGCCGAGCAAGCCGCGACAAAGCTCAGGAAGTTGCAACGAGCATCACGCACACAACCCTAGGCGATATCGCTTCAAGCATAGAATCGGACATCACAAAGATGCGGATCGTTGTGGCCCTCAATAATGAAGCTATGAAAGAGAGAGACGCATCGCTCAAGGATGTGAAAGCAGCAGTCACGCCCGGAGGATGCAAGGTTGAAGTCGAGAAGAACACGGTTCACATAATGCCACAGGAGATGGACATTCCACAATTCAACAGACTGGTCTTGAGACTCCCCTTAATGCACATCAAAGGTATCCCGCAAGTAAAGCGTGCCCTCGTTATGGAAGAGAAGACGGGAGACAAGAGCGAGTGGGTTATCCGAACAGAAGGATCGAACCTTGAGATAACGCTTGAGACTGAGGGCGTAGACACTGAGAGAACCATATCGAACAACATGCATGAAGTGGCCGAAGTGCTCGGGATCGAAGCAGCCCGCAACGTCATAATAAAGGAGGCAACAGCTGTGCTAGAAGAACAAGGACTGGATGTGGACGTGCGCCACGTGATGCTAGTTGCGGATGCAATGACCGCGTCAGGAGAAGTACTCCAAGTCGGGAGACATGGAGTAAGTGGAGAGAAAGCCAGCACTCTCGCCAAAGCCGCCTTTGAAATCACAATCCCCACAATCGTCGACGCCGCTATCAAAGGAATAAGAGATACCCTACGTGGAGTTGCAGAGAACGTGATCGTAGGCCAACAGGTACCCATGGGAACAGGTCTTATCGAGGTTTACATGTCTATGCCAGAGAAGGGAAAGAAGTAATGCAGACAGCAAAGATTGACATCAACAAACAGATCCAGATCGTTGTGAAAACAGGCAAGGTTTCCTTCGGTCTCAAGGAGGCCGTTGATGCGGCAAGGTTTGCCAAAGCTAAACTGCTGATACTCGCATCCAACTGTCCACCGGCTTACAGAGAGAGCATAACGCAGTACGCTAAGCAATCGGAAATACCCACCTACGACTATCATGGCACCAGCGTTGATCTGGGTGGAGCATGCACGAAACCATTCATCGTAGCAGCATTAACTATCCGAGAACCAGGAGACTCCGAGATACTGAAACTAGCTGTGCGCTGAGAAATGGCAACATCAAGAATAAAACTGACCGGTGAAGAGATGCGGCTCATTGCCCTCTTCGAAAATATCACCGGCGCGACAGCAAACGATTGCGTGATTGACACCGACAGAATAATCTTCGTCGCCAAACCCGGGGAGATGGGTCTCGCGATCGGAAAAGCCGGAAAGAACATCAACATGTTACGGAAGATGACAGGTAAACCAATTGAAGTCGTGGAATTTGGCGATACTGTGGAAGGGCTCGTTAGGAACTGCTTAGCGCCTGCAAAAGTGAAGGAGATCAGGATTACTGAGAGACCAGACCGCAAAATTGTCGTGGTCGAGGTTGAGCCAAGAGACAAGGCACTGGCGATCGGTAAGAATGGGAGAACAATAGACAAGACCCGTATGCTCGCAAAACGCTATTACCAGATCGACCACGTTCAGATCGCATAGAACGTCAACAATCCTCGCACTGACTCAAACGCATCTTTTTTTCAGAATTCGACGTACTGATTCTGAGCAAAGATCGCGACTTTCAGTGAATATAAGACCGATCTGTAACCATTCAATCCTGTGCGTCCCAAACAGGGTAAAGCATATCGACCATCTTGGACACGTCTGAGCTTGAGCAAGAAGATCGGGTATCCGAGGATGGACGAACTGACTCATCACAATAGAAGCTTGATCCGTGCGGAGCTGGATAGTGACCGCCTTCAATATCGATGCGGCCTCTGCACGCTTGGTAGAGCATTTGAAAAGTTATCGGACTTGGGTAACCATTTGCTGGTTCATGGAATTAGCGGCAGGGATCCGGTATTAGCGGCGACGGAGAATGAGCGAATATTCGAGAGAATACTTCTCCATACAGAACTCGCATTTCCTCCACACTACGGGAACCAATTGCATAGCCCAATCGAAACCTCATTGACCGACGACAAAACACGTGCTGGTCTGGTTGCACGACGGCAGCATCACCAAACACTTAGCTGTCTGGCGAAAGGTCGAGCTAGGAGATCGTAGCCGGTTCCTCCAAACCCTTTATTTGCGATCGAATCAACTGCGCACGAGGCCTAGGATATTGGAGAAAGCAAGCAAGATCTGGATTGACAGCAAAATCGTCGACTGGGACGAGGCCAGAATTCACGTTCTTACCCATGCTTTGCATTATGGGACAGCAGTCTTCGAAGGCCTCAGATGCTACAAGGCTGAAAAGGGTCCGGCGATTTTCAGGCTGTATGACCACGTTTGGCGACTAATCAACAGCGCCAAGATCTACTTGATGGATCTAGGTTACAACGCCGACCAGTTAGCTGAAGCAATCAAATCAACCGTAAGAGCCAACAAGCTTGACGAATGTTACATACGACCAATCGCCTTCTACGGGTATGGTGAGATGGGAGTTAACCCTCTTCCGAACAAAGTAAGCCTTGCAATCGCAGCATGACCATGGGGAGCTTACCTCGGAAAGGATGCGCTAGAGATCGGCGTGCGATGTATGGTGTCCTCTTGGCGGCGCATCCATCCATTAACGCTGCCTCCCCAGGCGAAATCGTCTGCGAACTATGCGAATTCTGCGCTTGCGAAAATAGAGGCTTTGAAGGCTGGATACGATGAAGCCATTCTGCTGAACGCTGAGGGAATGGTCTCGGAAGCTACAGCTGAGAACATCTTTCGCGTGAAGCGAGGAGTCTTATCGACACCACCGGCCTCAGCTGGTATCCTTCGAGGGATTACTAGGGATACTGTGATTCAATTGGCCGGTGATTTGGGGTCAAGTGTCACCGCGTAGAAGTATCGCGAGAGGAATTGTACACTGCAGATGAGCTATTTCTGTGCGGGACGGCAGCAGAGATCACCCCGATCCGAGAAGTCGATGGTAGAAGGGTCGGGGACGATGAATTTCCAGTGACTCGAAAGCTTCAAGTCTCTTACAATGACGTCGTTCGAGGGCGGAACGAGAAGTACTCAAAATTGCTGGATTACGTAACGTAAACAAGATGCATGGAGTGAACTGTCGATCGCGGAAAATCGTTGAGGGCGGGCTTCGAGCTATTGCCCGCCGAATTTGATGCCTTGGGCTAAAGGTAGCTCATTACTCCAGTTTATCGTCGTGGTTTGTCTGCGCATATATTGCTTCCATGCATCCGAGCCCGCTTCTCTTCCGCCTCCAGTATCCTTCTCTCCTCCAAATGCTCCTCCGATCTCGGCTCCTGATGTCCCGATATTGACATTGGCTATGCCGCAATCACTGCCAACGGCAGAGAGAAACTTCTCTGCTTTCTTGAGTGATTCGGTGAAGATAGCCGAGGACAAACCTTGCGGCACCTCATTATGCAATCTGAGCGCGTCATCCAGGTCCTCGTACGGCATGATATACAGGATTGGTGCGAATGTTTCCTCGCAAACCAACTGCGTGTTCCTTGGGACTCGGACGATTGCAGGGGTAACGTAGAACCCTGGGCTGTCAAGTCTCTTTCCTCCTGTCACGATCTTTCCACCTTGGCTTGGCAGGGTTTCAAGTGCTTTCATCATGGCCTGCACCGCGTCGCTGTCGACCAGCGGACCCATCAAGGTGCCGCTGTCGAGTGGATCGCCGATTCGGACTTGCTCGTATGCCTTCACGAGTCTAGTAGTCAGTTCGTCGACAATCTTCTTGTGGGCGATTATTCTCCTGGTGGTTGTGCAACGTTGGCCAGCCGTACCGACGGCGCCGAAGAGTATTGCTCTGATAGCTAGGTCTAGGTCCGCGTCCTCTGCGACGATAATGCCATTATTGCCGCCGAGTTCCAGAATTGTTCGTCCAAGGCGTCTTGCGGATGCTTCTGCAACGCGCATACCCATCGCCGTTGAGCCGGTAGCTGATATGAGCGCAATCCTCTTGTCATTGATCATTCGCTCCCCAACGCTTCCTCCTTTGCCAATTACAGTTGTGAAAATTCCGGCGAGCCCGTTTGCTTTCATCACTCGATTAACGACGTTCTGTATGGCTATCGCACTGAGCGGTGTTTTGGATGATGGTTTCCATACCATAGTATCGCCGCAGACAGCCGCAATCATAGAGTTCCAAGACCAAACAGCCATTGGGAAATTGAAAGCCGTAATTATTCCAACGACTCCTAGAGGATGCCAATGCTCATACATCCTGTGAGACGTGCGCTCAGACTGCATCACAAGTCCGTACAGCTGTCTTGAGAGCCCAACCGCGAAATCAGCAATATCGATGGCTTCTTGTACCTCGCCCATGCCCTCCGCTACGATCTTGCCCATTTCAAGAGTTATGAGTTTTCCAAGAGGCTCCTTCAAGCTGCGCAGCTCATCCGCAATAGCTCGAACGGTCTGCCCTCGTTTGGGCGCTGGGATCATGCGCCATTTCAAGAAATTCTCTTGCGCTACCTTGACAACGTGCTCATAATCGTCTACAGACGCCTGAGCCACTCGCGCAATGACTGATCCATCTATTGGGGTTAGAACATCGAGTAGTTCGCGTCCTTGAGTCTTGCTCCAATCGTCAGGTCCCGCACACGCGCCGGGATTGATTTCCTGGATGCCCAGTTCCTTCAAGAATGAATACTTCTCGTAACTTGATGCCAGCCTCATCGTCATCTTTTCGTTTCTCCGCATAACGACAGAGGCGCGCCTAGCTTTATTTCTGTCTTCCAAGATT
>Ga0315281_10004695_pt1 | contig 19802 bp, 15 predicted proteins | sample YL17G07_0_MG_FD_204540 | JGI IMG/M metagenome (GOLD analysis project Ga0315281, IMG submission 204540) | Sediment microbial communities from Yellowstone Lake, YNP, Wyoming, USA - YL17G07_0 | ecosystem: Environmental > Aquatic > Freshwater > Lake > Sediment | place: USA: Wyoming | collected... | reverse complement strand
TCATATTCCACCGGGGGAATCTATTCGGATCGCGCTCTGGCCATTGATTGTGACGAATCGGGCAACATTTATCTGGCCGGCTGGTTCAGTGATACAGTGGATTTCGATCCCGGTTCCAGTCTGGATGAACATCACGCCGTGGGCCAGGCGGATGCGTTTGTTGTTTCTTACCGCGACGCCGGCGTTTATCAGTGGGCGCGGACCTTCGGTGGGGCGGGTTTCGACCAGGGATCGTCGCTATTGATGGATTCCGACGGAAATGCCTATGTGGCCGGTTCGTTTTCTCAGCAGATGGACCTGGGCGGCGAGGTCCGAACGTCGAATGGCGGAACCGATATCTTCTTCGCCAAGTATGCCCAGGACGGTTCTGTAGTGTGGGCGGATACGTTCGGCGGGACAGGCAACGACCGGGCCTGGGCGGCAGGGGGCATGCGCCTGAAGAACAAGGAGGTCTATGGCGGGGGCTGCTTCCAGGCGGATGTCGATCTTAACCCTGATCCAACGTCTGCGCAGGTCCACCACGCGTTCGGCGAACCCGATATCTGCATATTCAAACTCGTCAACGACACCGGGGCTTGGTGAGAACGGCGCCAAGCTTCCCTTGGAAAAGAATCTAGCCCGCGATTTCCTCGATGATTTCACCGGCGGTCCATCTGCCGGGGTCGATCGAGCCTAACGTGCATGTGCCTGCAAAAACGTCTGCAGGAGAAACGACCTGATCGCTGCTGCCCGTCTTTCCGTCGGGCCGGACCACGAGAAGCACCTGATCCGTTACGGCGGGCAAAGGATTATTGGCATCGAACCCGATTGCTCCGTGATCGCCGATCAGCGTACCGTGGTCGCTCATCAGGAAGAAATAGATGTCTCTGCTGGCTTCAATTAAATCGACAAGTGGCTCGATCGCTCGATCAAAAAACAGGCAGCTATCGGCGTAAGCGCATCGAAGCGACTTGATCTGATCTTCACCAAAGGTTGTCGTCGGGATCGTGCCCGGGCGGGGCCAGGCCAATTTGTCTGCCTGGGCCTGGGAACGAAACTGAGCGAATTGTCGCGGGGCATCCCAAGGCGGCAGCAACGCAAAACTGTCGATCAGCAAAAACCAATTGTCGACGTTGGTGAGTTTTTCGAGGCACTCGCCGGCACGTTCAAACAGGGTCCGGGTCGGATGGCCCGTCGTACTCCACCGGCTTCGGTTGTGGAAGTATCGTTCAATCTGATCGGGCGGGGGGGCGAACTCCGGGGGCAGGAGCAGTTCCGAAGGCGCTGCGATTCCTGATCCGGGTTCAAGACTATCGAAGGACGAAACGTGAGGATCGCCAGCCTGGCCGGTGACGTGCAACACGACATCAAAATCGCCGCAAAGGTCGTATACCTTCCGTGTCCGTGGGTTATCGCTGATCAAGCCGGTAAAAAACCCTTGTGCCCTGAGCAAGCCGGGCAAGGTGGCGGCTTTGGCCAAACTGTGGGCTGCAAGAAGCGGATCGTTCAAACGCGATGATCGAATGCCCGTGAGCCACTCAAGCCTCACCGAACAGCAATCCGGTCGCTCCGCCCGGGCCCCGTCGAATCGCAGGCTGCGATCGGCGATGCGATTGATGTGGGTCGTTTCCAACCACCGATTGCCGTAACATGCGACGTGGTCTCGCCGCAGCCCGTCGGCAATCAGCCATACGATTTTCAACGGTCCGTCCCTCCGACGCTGATCAACTCACGCGTGATCATTCCGAGGGCAATTCTACCGAGATCAGTTCCGCAAAGCCACAGGCAAGATCGACAAATTTCGTTCGCCAGGCAACGTCCGAGATCGAACCGCCAAGGTCGAAAACGTTTTCCAGCACCAGTTTCTTATCTGCACCGATCTGCCAGAGCAGGCCCTGGTTTCCCCAATTGGAATCCCCGATCAGCCAGTTGTCGTGGATCCCGACAAGTCGCAAACCGGTGGGATACTCCTTCTGGTCGGCAACGGAAAGCTTGGCAGGATCGGACAGGTCGATCGTGATGATCGTTGAGCTGCTGTAGCAGCCGTAATCCGGCATCAGCGCCGAAGAAGATACTCCGATGTCATACGCAATCAATGGATAAACCTGCGAGCCGCTCATACTGATGATGGCTGCGCCGGAGCCAAACTGCAAACCATCAGGATTGCCTTCGGGCAGATCAACAAAGTCTTCGAGCACAGCCTTGTCGCCGTCGAGCCGAAGCGAGCAGAACTGCCAGCCGAGGTCATAGGTGCCGTTAAGCCACTGCGGGTTGAGCGAATGGATAATGTCGTCGGTCCGATTCACCACGACGCCCGGCACGTTGATCGGTTCGCCGATCTGAGGGTTGCTCGGATCGCTGATGTCGACCGTCCTCATATAGTATTTTACTGCGGGCGGTCCAAAAAGGTTCAACAGGCTTGTCCTGATCTGCGCCGCAGTAAAGTACAGACGATTGCCGCTCGCAAAGGGGTAGAAAACCATATCGTCGGAGGCATCATTCAACTGGAGCGACGCGGCATGGGTGGGCTCGGACGGATTGGCCAGACTCACCAGTTCAAGCTGTGTGGTTACCGAGGGAAGCATCGAAGCGTAGTTTTCCCGGTGGGTGACGAATGCCAGCGTCCCGTTTTCAAGCATGACGGGGTTGTTGGTTTGTTCGAGAGGCATGAAATACCACCAGCCGCTTTCATATTGGAAATCAAATGTCTTGTCGGCCAGAACCGTCAGAGTGGGCAGGCTGCCAAGATCAAAACAGATGACGCGGGCGTTACCATTCTTATCGGCGCCGGTGATACAGGCCAACTGGCTGTTTATCACAATCAACTGCGGCTGGCTAATTTGCAGGGCTTCGGTGGCCAGGATCGTTGAGTTGGCCGGATCATCGCTGTTTACGACTTGGACCTCGATCTCGGCATCGCCGGCGTACGAGCCGTAATACCTTGAATCGTAGCCATAATATGAATCATCGTGCGAAACCACGCGGATACCGTAGGTGTTGACTACCTTATATTGGATAAGGTTTTCCAACAACGTCAGAGTGGCCAACGAGACCGGACGGGTGCGATTATGAATGTCCAACGTCTGCAAAGCCTGCTCGCTCAACACCCAGAGCACCTGGCTGTCGATATCAGCCCCGGAGCGGATGACCTGGCCGCGATGATTGACAGCAGCAAGTTTTTGCAGCGTATTGTCTGAATAATCCAGCAGTTGTAGTTTGTTGACCGACGAAGACGTTTGATCGTCCCAGGTATCAAAGGGTATGAGAATCAATTTCGCTTCGGGGATTACCTTGAACGCCTTATCATCGCTTACTGCCAATGACCAACTGTAATCGTCACCCAATGGGAGGGTGGCAAGTTGGGCCGGCTTGGCCGGGTCCGAAACGTCGTACAGGGCGACTGTCGGTCGTCCATCTTGAGAAACGCCGACAGCGATCAGCTTGTCGCCGTCGGATTGCAGATAGGTTGAATAGCCCGGCACTTCCAGTTCACCGCTGATCGTTGGTTTGGCAGGGTCGGTCAGATCAATGACCCAGAGCGGATCGACCTGATAAAACGTTACCGCATAACAGACATCACCGGCGAAACGGACCGCCCGCAGGCTCTCGCCCTTGACAAGCTCGAGCTCGCCCAGCGCCGAAATATTGTCGGGATCGGTGAGGTCAAACGTGTGCAGGCTGACCGATCGGCCAGCAGACCAGCTTTCCGAGACTACGCGCAGGACTGTGCCCTGTGCATCCATGCTGAAGCGGTTGAGGACCCTTCCGGGAAACGTACACGTGCCTCGAAGCTGGATCTTGCCCGCCGGATCGCTGATATCGACATACTGGATTGTCGATTGATTGGTCGTCCAATCCTGGCCGGCGACAAACACCGCGTCGGTGGTGGCGTGGATATAATCGGTGTTGCCGGAGAAATTCTCCTGTTGCACGAGCCGGACATTGTTCGGATCGGCGACATTGACCGAGACGACAAACCCGTTTGAGGCCGGTTGATCCGTGCTGCTTTCGGTGGTGGCGTACCACCATGGCTGATTCTTGAACCCGGCAACATAGATCACGTCGCCCACGCGACGGGTCTCCACAACGTAGCCCTCGATGCCAAACGAACTGATCAGTTGAGGGTGATTGGGGTCAGCAATATTGACAGCATACAAGGTGCTCTTGTTGCCGGTGTCGGGCGATGTTTCGATCAGTTGGCCGGTCGGATCAAGTCGACAGCTCGACCAGTAATCATGTGCGACAATCATCGCCACGCCGTTGACGACGTACATCTCCACCGGATCGCCCAGAACAGCCAGGCCGCCAAGGAGCTTCGGTTTCGACCAGTCGGCGACGTCAATAATGCGCAGGCCACGATGATAGTTCAGGACATACAACTTGCCGTCGACCAGTTTGACCAGGTCGGCCTCTTCGATTTCCCGAGCAATCTGTGCCTGGTCGGCTCCGCCCTCCGCGGGATTCATAGTCGTGTCGGCCATCATTCCCATAGATTTCAAACCGCTCGATGCTGCCAGGCTGGCCGAGGTAAACTCCGTGTCGCCGGCGATCAGAGGATCGGAGTTCACTGGCGGCTGGCAGCCGACGAGGGTAAGCAAGGCGACCCAACCAAGGGCAAACAGGAAAAATTGCTTTTGGGGGGCTGACCTCATTTTCGCTACCTCCATAGGGCCTGGGGATGGTTCCGTCGTGAGGCAGAAGGCATGTCTGCTAATCATATTCTTCCTGAACCATTGTAACTCGTAGACGAAGCACAGACAAGCAAGATTCTGTCCGATGTATCTCTTTGCCAATAAACGGCTTGTGCGCAATCTGGTCTGCGGAAATGGGAGAACTTGTCCTTGACACGCCGAATGCTGGCCGGTTCAATCAATCCTGCCGATGTGACATTCATTCCGGACAGGAGATTAAAGGTGAACGTCAAGTACACGCCGACCGAAGCCATGTTGATGGCGGCGATGGCTGAGATGGACGTCATCGACTGCCACGAGCATCTCAAACCCGAACCCGTCCGACTCTCCAAGCCTTGGGACGTCTTCGTATTATTTTCGCATTATACCCGGCACGATCTGTTCAGTGCCGGCATGGACCGCTCGGCGTTCGGGGCAACAACTCCCGAACAGGCGATCCGTGAGGAGTACGAGAGTCTCTACGATTACAGTATTCCTCTCGAACAGCGATGGAAGAAATTCAAGCCTTATTGGGAACGTATCAAGTACGGCACGTATGCCCGGTCGGCCCGCTTGACGGCGCAGATGGTTTATGGCGTCGACGATATTAACGACAATACCTACCAGGTGCTTTCGGAGCGGATCAAAGCCGAAAACACCCCGGGAATTTATCGACGGATTCTTTGCGACCGCTGCCGGATCATTGCGTCACTTGCGATGTGCGGCCAGACCGACGTCGATCGGCCGTTGGTGCCGGTCATGCCGATCGGTAAGGTATATATGCCGCGCAAACGGGAAGAGATCGAGCAACTCGAATCTGAATTCGACACGCCGATCAAGAGTTTGGACGACCTGCTGACTGTCGGACGAAGACAGATCGAAAAATGGGCGAGCGAAGGCGTGCCTGCAATCAAACTGGGCATCCGCTACAACGAACCGCCCGATCGGCAGGCTGCGGAAGGGGCATTCAAGCGATTGATGAACGGCCAGCCGCTTGTCTTTGGGACCCAGCAATTTGAGCCGCTGGAGAACTTCCTGCGTGATCGGTTCATCGAAATGGCCGCCGAATTCGATATGGTGACATGCGTCCATACGGGCATGATGGGTGATTTTCGTGAGGTGAGTCCGATGCACCTGATCTCTCTGGCAACCCGGATACCGCAGGCCAATTTCGACATGTTTCACCTGGGCATGCCGATGGTGCGGGAGGCGATTGTCATCGGCAAGAACCTGCCCAATGTGTTCTTGGGATTAACCTGGACGTATATCGTTTCTCAGGCGCAGATCGCCTCTGCCGTCGACGAGATGCTCGATCAGGTGCCGGTCAATAAGATCAACGCGTTTGGCGGCGACTATCGTTATGTGGTTGAGAAGATTGTCGGGCATCTTTATATGGCCAAGGAAACTCTCGCCCAGGTGTTCGGCCGGCGGATCGATCGCGGCCTGATCGATTTCGACGAGGCTGTGCATATTTTGAAACTGTGGTTCTGGGACAACCCTCTTGCCTTGTATCGGCGGTTGAAAGTGGAGGTATAGCGATGAATTACACCAAGACCGAACAAAAACTCATGAACGCCATGGCCCGGATGGATATCATCGACAGCCATGAGCACCTGCCGCCCGAGAATGTGCGGACGAGCAGCCCGCAGGATCTATTTACCCTCTTTTCGCATTACACCAAGTGTGATTTGATCAGTGCAGGCATGGATCGCTCCGTCTGGCGGGGGGATACGGGCTGGAGTTGGCGAGAGAAAGAGTACGAGGGTTTGTTTGACTACACCCTCCCGCTGGAGAATCGCTGGAAATCATTCAAGCCGTATTGGGAGCAGATTCGATACGGATCCTATGCCCGAGCGGCGTTGCTGACGGCCAAGATGGTCTACGGGGTGGAGGATATCAATGATGAAACGTATCAGGTGTTGTCCGAGCGAATCTCGGCGGAAAACACCCCCGGCATTTATCGGCGGATTCTCGTCGACCGCTGCCGGATACGGGCGTCGCTGTCTCTCAGCAACAGCACGGACGTCGAGCGTCCGCTGGTGCCCCTGATGCCCTCGAGAATCGTGACGGATTTTTCCTCACGTGACCAGATTGATCCGCGTTTTGATGGGTTTTCGGAAAACCTGGGCGTGACGATAAAGAATCTCGATGACTGTCTCGAAGCGATACGCCGGCAGCTCGAAACCTGGGCTTCCGGTGGTTGCGTGGGGATCAAGATACGATGGAACTTTAACCTGCCCCCTGACCGAGCCTCGGCGGATGAAGCGTTCCGCAAGTTCTTTAATGGGGATAGGCTAGTGGCTGCCTCCAACAACTTTGAGCCGCTCAGGAATTTTCTCACTCATCATGTAATTGATATGTCGGCGGAGTTGGGGTTGGTTCTGGCTGTTCACGCGGGGATGTGGAGCGATTTCAGGGACATTGACTGCAAGCATATGCTGACGTTGGCCCCGGCGCATCCGCAGGCCAATTTCGATTTGTATCATCTGGGGATGCCGTCGGTGCGAGATTGTATCGTGATCGGCAAGAATTTCCCCAACGTTTTCCTGAACCTTTGCTGGTGCCACATCATTTCCCAAGCCCAAACCTGCTCCGGCATCGATGAACTTCTGGACCAGGTGCCGGTCAACAAAGTGCTTGCCTTCGGCGGCGATTACGGTCGTCCGGTGGAAAAGGTCGTGGGCCATCTGCACATGGCTCGCGAGAACTTCGCCCGCGTGTTCAGCGCTCGTATCGACCGCGGCCTGATGGATTTCGATGAGGCGGTTCATATTTTGAAACTATGGTTCTGGGAGAACCCTCTTGCCTTGTATCGCCGACTGAAAGTGGAGATATAGCGATGAATTACACCAAGACCGAACAAAAACTCATGGACGCCATGGCCCGGATGGACGTCATTGATGCGCACGAACATCTGACCCCCGAGGAGACTTTGCTCAGCAAGCCAAGAGACGTCTTTGCGCTGGTCGGTCACTATGTTCGGTTTGACCTTTTCAGCGCTGGAATGGATCGTGAATCGTACAACATACATGGCGGGCGGGTCAAACCTGCCTGCAAAGACTTTAATAGGCTGTACGATCCGGGCATTCCGCTGGAAGAACGGTGGGCGTTGTTTGAACCGTACTGGCAATGTGTGCGTTTCGGCTCGTACGCGCGAACCAGTCGGCTGGCGGCGAAGTTATACTATGGCGTGGATGAGATCAACGGGCAGACATACCGGGAACTGTCCGAACGCATCGCCGACGAATCAAAGCCGGGGATTCATCGACGGGTGCTTGTCGATACGTGCCGAATAGCGGCTGCGCTGACCCAATTTGGTTATACGAACTGCGACCGGCCGCTGGTGCCGGTGGCGCCCGCTCCGTTGCTCACTCAGGTTCGCGACCGCAATCACGTTGAAATCCTGTCCGGAAAGCTCAATACCACCGCCAAGACCCTGGACGACTGGCTTGCTCTGGCGAAGAAACAGCTCGATAAATGGACCAGTGAAGGGGCGGTGGGCATCAAGATCAGCTCCCAGTATAATGAGCCTCCGGATCGCTTGGCAGCAGAAACAGCGTTCAAGAATTTGCTCGACGGCGGAAAGCTTGTTCCCGACTCCAGGGGGTTCGAACCGTTTGAAAACTTCATGCTGCATCATCTGATCGATTTGGCCGGTGAGCTTGATCTGGTGGTCGCCGTGCATGCGGGGGTCTGGGGCGATTTTCGCAACGTCGATCCCAAACACATGTTGACGCTGGCTCCGGCCCATCCGAAGGTCAATTTTGATTTGTACCATCTGGGCATGCCCTTCGTGCGCGACTCCATTGTGATCGGCAAGAATTTGCCCAATGTGTTTTTGAACCTCTGCTGGTGCCACATCCTCTCTGCGGTGCAAACCTGCAGCGCCATTGACGAATTACTCGATCAGGTGCCGGTCAATAAGGTGATTGCATTCGGCGGCGACGAAGGCATGGGTCTGGAAAATATCGTCGGACATCTTCAGATGGCCCGCGAGAACTTTGCACAGGTGTTCGGTGCGCGCATTGATCGTGGCCTGATGAGTTTCGACGAGGCGGTGCACATTTTGAAACTGTGGTTCTGGGATAACCCTCTTGCCTTGTATCGGCGGCTGAAAGTGCAGGTGTAGCGATGAATTATACCGAAACCGAACAAAAGCTCATGGACGCCATGGCCAAGATGAACATCATCGACGCCCACGAGCATCTCGGCCCGGAGGAGCTGCTGCTAAGCAAGCCGCGAGATGTCTTTGCCTTGGTCGGCCTCTATGGCCGGTTCGACCTTTTCAGCGCCGGGATGGATCGTGAGTCGTACAGCGAGCATGGCCAGCGTGTACCGCCCGCTTGCAGGGACTTTAACATGCTGTACGATCCGAGCGTTCCTCTGGAAAAACGATGGAACGTCTTTGAGCCGTACTGGCAGCATGTTCGTTTCGGGTCTTATGCTCGGGCGGGCAGACTGGCGGCAAAGTTATACTATGGCGTCGACGACATCAACCGCCAGACATATCAAGAGCTGTCCGATCGCATCGCCGAAGAGTCAAAACCCGGTCTCTATCAACGGATATTTGTCGATACATGTCGGGCGGCCGCTGTGCTGACGCAGGCCGGCGGTACGAACTGCCAGCATCCGCTCGTGCCGGTGGTCCGGGGACGCCTGTTGACGCAGGTTCGCAATAGAGAATACGTCGACTATCTCTCAGCGACGCTCGGCCTGGTGGTTAATACCATCGATGACTGGCTCCATCTCTGCAAAAAGCAGGTCGAGAAGTGGGTCCAAGAGGGTGCGGTGGGCGTCAAGTTTCTTGCGCAGTATAATCCTCCGCCCGATCGGACCAAAGCGGAACAGGCATTCAAGAAGCTGATGGCCGGCGAGGCGCTCGTGCCCGGTAAGGCCGATCGGTTCGAACCGTTCGAGAATTACGTGATGCATCATGTCATCGATCTGGCCGGTTCGCACGATCTGGTCGTCGCGTTGCACTCGGGTATCTGGGGTGATTTTCGCCAGACCGATCCGAAATACGTGCTGACGCTGGCTCCGGCCCATCCGCAGACGAATTTCGACCTGTACCATCTGGGCATGCCGTTCGTGCGGGATGCGATTGTGATCGGCAAGAATCTGCCCAATGTCTTTTTGAACCTCTGCTGGTGCCACATCATTTCCCAGGTTCAGACGTGCAGTGGTGTCGACGAATTGCTCGACCAGGTGCCGATCAACAAGGTCATCGCGTTCGGCGGCGACGAAGTGATGGCCCCGGAAAATATCATCGGACACCTTCAGATGGCCCGCGAGAACTTTGCACAGGTGTTCGGTGCCCGCATTGATCGCGGCCTGATGAGTTTCGACGAGGCGGTGCAGATTCTTCGTTTGTGGTTCTGGGAAAATCCCCTGCAGCTTTACCGGCGTTTGAGGGTCTGACGGGCGCTGCGCGTGATCGGTTCTCCGAAGATAGGGGCGGTTCGCGAACCGCCCTCTGAATGAGCAGCGACCGCCGGTCGCTGCTTTGTGGCGAAAATGTGTTGATGAACTGGCGAAGGGCGGATAAGATGTCGTCGGAGGCAACGCATATGAATGCAACGGCGCATCGGTCCGTGGTGAGACGATTTAATACGGTGAGTTGCGTTTGTGTCGTGTTTCTTCTGGGGTGCAGTTCACCGCTGACCACGGGCGACGGTGCCGCGAGTGGTCCGGCGGAAGGGCCGATCACCCTGATTCTTGCCAACACGACGGACGTACCCGTCGATCCACACCTGTACATCATCAAAGACAGCAATTCCGCGGGGAAGGATCTTTCGCCGTCCGACCTTTTCGCCAATTTCAACGGCTCGACGACCATCAAAGGGGGCGAGTCGGTGTCGCTGGCGTTCGATTGCGGCGAGGTAAGCATCATCACGTCCGACCAGGCCAAGTTCGGCAGTCTGCTGCCGGATTTTCAGGGCGGCCAGAGCCAGGAATCTCCGGTGATATCGATCAGCACCGACCTCGGCACCGAGCCGCACTGTGGCCAGGTGATCATCCTGCGTTTCTCAAAGGACGACCAGGGGGTCTACCATACCAACTGGAAAGTCGCCGAACCCGGCGAACTGCAATAGCGTCATCCCGAAATAAAATCGGCCGTCAACGTCAATGGCGTCAACGGCCGACTGAATAGGCCCTCTCGTCCTGATCTATTCCCCGTACATGTGACCCTTATCGAGGAAGTCGAGGATCAGGTTCATCAATTCCGTGCCCGTCAACTGACCGAGCGAGCCGGTTCGACAGGCGTGTTCGCAGAATTTCGTCTCGCCGTCGGGCCGGCAGTTCTTATGATGGAACAAGATCGGCGTCGGATCCGACGTGTGCCGTTTGGCATCCACCGGTGTGCTGTGATCGCCCGTCAGCACCACCAGATCGAATTTGCCCAAAACGGCCGAGAAGAACTCCGCGTCGGTCCGCTCGATCATCTTCTTCTTGCCGTCAAAATCGCCGTCGTGGCCACAGGAGTCGGTGCCCTTGATGTGAACGAAGACCATATCGTGGCTGTCCCGATACTTCAGCGCGGTCCGCGCCTTGCCGGCAAGATCGGTCGCCGTCGTGCCGGTCGCTCCGGGCACATCGACCACGTCCATGCCGACGAAGTTGGCCGCTCCCTTATACAGCGCCCCGCCTGCGATGCAGACAGCCTTCAGATTGAACCGATCGGCCAGGCTTTCGACCTGCTTGTACATGCCCGCTCCGCGCAGCAGGGCCATATTGGCCGGTTTGAGTCCGCGCGACGCCCGGTCCTTGTTCACGGGATGGTCTTTGAGCAACTCGCAGGCCCGGCGGCTGAACTCGTTCATGATTCGGGCGGTTTTTTCCGCACCTTGTTCCAGCGGCTGAGCCTGGGCAACGGGCAGGTTTGTTTCGTGCGGATCGGTGTTGCCGACCGCCGCCGACAATCCCGGTCCCGACAGCACACCCGCCCCGCGATGCTCGACCGTGTGGATCATCCGGATGGTGACGTCTTCGATTTTCATGTTGTCCAACGCCGCGAAAATCTTGTCCATTCCTGCCGGGTTGCGACCAGCCCGTCGATCGAGAATCACCATGTTATCGTCGATGGTGGCCAGATTGACCCGGAACGAGACATCGCCGGTCTTGAGCTTAACGCCGGCTCCGAGTGCCTCGAATGGCCCGCGTCCGCCGTAGTAGACCTTGGGGTCATATCCGAAAAGGGCCAGGTGCGCCGTATCCGAACCGGGAAGCTGGCCCGGCCCGAGGGTATACATCAGCCCCAACGAGCTGTTCGGCACGATCGTATCGAGATTTGGCGTCTTGGCAGCCGATAGCGGTGTCTGCTTGCCGCGGTCGCCCAGGCCGTCCATTATGATGAATAGTGCTTTTGGCATGGTCGTTCTCCTTGATGCACACCCGGTCACTCATTCTTCGTTTTGAGAGCCAACGATAGTACAAACCTGGCGACCGGAACGCAAGCATACATCACACCAACAACGACCGGTGATCGGGGCAAAGAGAGGGTATGTGGAAGAATGATTATAAAGCAGCGACCGCCGGTCGCTGCGTTCCGATCGGTTGTGGATTTCAGGCAGAAACCCGGCGGCGGTTCATCACCCGCCCTGCGCCCCTTGGGCATGTGTTGCCGTGCGAGATGTCAACGTACACTCGGCCCTATTACACGACGCAGGGCATCAGAGTTCGCTGCGATTGTCAGCGGTGTCATTCATCTTCCTCTCATGAGGATCTCTTGGTCGATCAACTGGTGGGAAAAACAACATGGCAATTACAAGCGATAGAAGCCAAATCAGCCAAAGCGGCCACCAAGATTTCAATTCTACAACCCAGTCTTGTGGCCGTGCAAAGACTCCGAACTTCACGATAGTCTTTACGATCCACGTTACAACAAAGATCGAAAAAGCCAACCACGCGACGGTATGTCGTAGTCGAATTCGAGCCATAATTCATATTATATCCATTCTCATGCTCACAGAGAAGTTGCACGCTATGTCGCCCGACACGTAGACGGGTGACGGGTGGTATGTCCGGGCGGTCTTCATTCGGGCTGGCATCGCCGATGAGGTGAAATCAGACCTGGCAGGCGTGTTGTTCTGCTGAGATATGGGTTATTAGTGGATATCAAAGCCTACGACAAACGAGTTCGCCTTTTCCGATGGGAACGACGAGGGAGTCGAGCCGTTGGTCACTCAAAGCTTCTTCCAACATCGGTAGGAGCGATTCCCGGTGGTTGATTGCGTTGTCAGCCACCAACAGACCGCCACGCACCATCCGTGGAACCACGATGTCGTAGCAGTCTTTGTAAACTTCCTTTTCGGCGTCGAGAAAGCAGAAGGAAATGTCGGACGTCTGTGGCAATCGCTCCCTCGCATCCGCCAAGACAAGATCGACAACGTCCGTCACGCCCGCGAGGCGAAAAGTCTCCTCTGCCAGACGCGCCTTCTCGGGGAGTACTTCATAGGTGACAAGCCGTCTGCCGGTAGCCCTGCAAGCCAACGCGAGCCAAAGGGCTGAGTATCCGGCGCTGGTTCCGATCTCAACCATATGGCCCGGCGGAGCAGATGCCGCAAGCAACGCCAGAAATCTGCCGGTATCAGGCGGTATCTGCCGCAATCGCTGCATCCGCGGCGTGCCGTCTTCTCGATCACGAACATCCTGTGCCTCGAGACGACTCATCTGCGCCAAGACCTTATCTGGGATCGAGTTGAACATGTTTCCTCTGAGCCTCTTGCGCCTGCGTCTCCACGCAGCAACTGAGACGGGCTCATCAATGCTTCCAATCAGAAATCGTTCGTGACCGAGATGATACGGTACTTCTCCTTCAGGGGCCGCGTCGTCTCGTTGGCGTCCAAGTTGATCGTCGCGATGGCGACGACTGTTCCGCCCTGTTGTTCGATCAATTGCGCCGCAGCGCGGACCTGAGCGCCCGTCTCAATCCACTCGTCCACCACTAGGACAGCGTTCCCAGGTCTCACGGCATCCGGTCTCATCTCAAGGCCCTTTTGCTTGCCAGTATAATCCACAAACTGAGCGGAAATTCGTGGACCCGGCAGTTTGCCCTCTTTTCGAATCGCGATAAATGGCTTCTGAGTTCGAATAGCGATGGTTGTTCCGAGAACAAAGCCTAGCGCGTCGATGCCCGCTACAGCGTCGAACGCCACATCTGCAATCTGGACAAGAAGATCATCCACAAGGCCGGCAAAAGACTCGTAGTCAACGAACAGCGGGGTCACATCATTGCGTGGGCCTCCGGTGTTTCGATCGATTCTCTCCAAGTATCGTTTCATTTCGGCGTTCTATCGTTCGGTTGGGCTTGCTGGTCCAACCATCATACGGTGACACTGTGAACAACGCCAAGGGAATCCGCGCCGGTCGCGGGTCCAGAACGCAAGCAAAGTCGATATCGGTTTCGGATAGCAATTGACAGGGCTGGACTGATGGCTATAATTCTGGAATTTTGGCGTCGGCAAGGCCGGCGGTTTGAGGCAGCGAACCTTTGATTGCGTCGTGAGTTATACGATAAGGGAGTCAGAAAATGCCATTGGTATCCACAAAGAAGATGTTCCAGGCCGCCAACGACGGCGGGTTTGCGGTAGGGGCGTTCAACGTCAACAACATGGAGCTGCTGCAGGGCATCGTCGGGGCAGCCGTCGAGAAGAACGCGCCGCTGATCCTTCAGATCTCGCGCGGTGCACGCAAATATGCTAACATGAAATACTTGCGGGCCTTGATCGACGTGGCGGTCGAAGAGTCGGGCCTGCCCATTTCCATTCACCTGGATCACGGCGACACGGTCGAAATCTGCAAGGAGTGCGTTGACGAAGGATATACCTCGGTCATGATCGACGGCTCGCATTCTTCGTTCGAAGAGAATATCCGGATGACCAAGGAAGTCGCCGATTACGCTCACAAACATAAGCCCTACGTCAGTGTGGAAGCTGAATTAGGCCGACTGGGCGGCATCGAAGAGGACGTCGTCGGCGTCAATGAAGAAGACTTGCATAAGTTTCTCACCGATCCCGATCAGGCTGAAGAGTTTGTCAAACGCACCGGGTGCGACAGTCTGGCGGTGGCCTGCGGCACCAGCCACGGAGCGTATAAGTTCAAAACCGAGCCGAAGCTGGCATTTGATCTGCTGGAGACGTTGACGAAGCGTTTGCCGGGTTTTCCCCTGGTGATGCACGGCAGCAGTTCGGTGCCGGCGGATCTGGTGGCGGCGGTCAACAAGTACGGCGGCAAGATGCCCAACGCCATGGGTGTGCCCGAGTCGGCCATTCAGCGTGCAGCCAAACTCGGCGTCTGCAAAGTGAATATCGACACCGACCTGCGTCTGGCCCTGACCGCGGCGATTCGCAAAGTCTTCGTCGAGAAGCCCGGCGAATTTGATCCGAGAAACTACCTCGGGCCGGCACGCGAAGCGGTCAAGCAGCTTGTGGTCCGCAAACTCGACGTGCTTGGCTGTGCGGGCAAAGCCGGTCTGTGCCGTTAGCCGGCATGACAGCTATTGATAGATCACCTGCCTATCGCTTACAATACGGCAAGATGGGCTGTTAGATGCCCGATCTACGGATCGGGAAGAGATGGTGGGAGTAGCTCAGCTGGTTAGAGCACCAGGTTGTGGTCCTGGGGGTCGCGGGTTCGAATCCCGTCTTCCACCCGTCAAGCAACACGGTTGAAAAGCACATCGATATGAAGGTCAAGCTTCGGTCGTGACGGGCCGAAGCTTGATTTTTTTGCATGGGCATAAGAGGCCCTCAAGGCGGTTTGGGCGGACGCCGATAAGTAATTAGAGAATATCCGTTATCGCAATTGTGAACCTGAAACAGGGACAACGATGGCCGCCGCGGAGCAATTCCTTAAGAGCAACAACACCCTGATCATCGCTATCGATAATCCGCATCTGTGTCTGGGGCGCAGGATATCGGCGATCATCGACCGTCTGGTTGGCAGGCTTGGGGCAAAGAAGGTCACGGTGTGCGGGAATTGTCCTCCTGAACTGGCCACGCTGGCTCATCGAAATCCAGCCATGCGATTGATTCCCATCGCTTCTCTGGGCCATGTCGAAAATGAAGTGGAATTCATGAGATCGTTCAACAGTTTCGACACTGTTCCGCTGCTCCGGCAGATCCGCATGCCCGTCAGCGGACTGGATTTGTATGATGTGGCGGGTTTCGACGGCCTGCTTTATCCGTATCGTGCGTCGTGCGAGTTGGACTGGTCGATCCTGGACGGGCTGGAGGGACCGTATGATCTGCTCGTCATCGTGGGCGGCAGCCATTTCAACTATCCGCTGCCGGAAAGAATCCTGGCCGAAGTGAAATCCCGCCGTCTCATCGCGCCGGAGACACGGTGCATTGGCGTTCCCGTCGGGCCGCTCACCGGGCCGCTGAGTCCGCATTGGATCGGTTCGTGCGATCGGGTGCTGCTGCCGGAGGCGCGCGCTCTTGGCGTACTTGAAAAGCTTTATCCCGATCTTCCCGGCGAGGTCTGTGGCGACCTGTTGGCGGATATTCCGCAGCCGGTTTCGGTCGAGCCTGAAACGAGCGATCGGCTCAACGTCCTTATCGACTGGACATTTCTTCACACCTGGCAGCTCAAGGCGATCCTTAGCGAACTGGCCCAATGTGACCTGCGAAGCCGGATCCGTTTGAGCCTGACCGCGATCAGTGAAGAAACCAGCCAAATGCTCTGGGCCAAGTGGAGTTCGATCCTGGAAGACTTCGCGCCGGAATGGGTCTATACCAACGGCAATGAGTATTATCGAGCGGTCAGTGAGGCGGATGTGGTGATCGGATTTGTCTGCGGTCGGGACGTCTGGGCCTGGCGTCGTGAGCAGGGCGGGGTGATCGTTTGCGATTTCGCCGGATGGCGGCGGGCCTTTGAATTTGAAGGCCCCGATCCGGTCGCCAGCCCGAAGCAGTGCGTTTCGCAACTGGAGCAGTTGATCGCGTTGGCTGGGGAGAGACGATGATGAGTGCCCAAAACGCAAAAACAACTGCCGCCGACGGTTCCGCAGTGATCGAACCGGGGTGTCTGGCCGGAAGGCGGATTCTCTTTTTTGCGGGGCTGGTGCATCATTATCAACGGCTGGCTCCCTTGCTGTGTCGGCTTGACGAACTCGGGGCGAACGTGATCTACGCCACGACGCAAAACGTCAATTTCGGCTGTGACTTCAAGGGCGATTTCGAAGTGCCCCTGGTTCAAGCAGGCAAACGTTATATATTTCTGCCCGAACATTTCGAAGCCGAAGTGGCTAACGACCTGGTGTTGGATTATCGTCGGGCTGAACGGACGATTGCCGAGGCGGTTCGATCCACGCCGCAATGGTCCATTCGTCTGTCCGTGGCGGCGGTCCGATTACGGACGATGATCGGCCTGGAGCACGATCGGCTGGTCCGGAAACTGCTCGATCATGTGGAGCCAGAATTGGTACTCGTGCTGCATGAATACAACTGCTGGGCCCGGCCGCTTTGCGCGCAGGCCATCGCGCGGGATATTCCCGTATTGAGTTTCATCGAAGGCGTGCCCTATGAAACGCTGCCGCAGGGCATGTTGAACGGACAGTTGTCGTCGCGAATCTGTCTCTGGGGTCAGGCCCATTATCGGAGAATGGTTGCCGACGGCGCCGAACCGGCCAAACTCGCGATCATCGGGGCGATGCATCTGGACATCGTTCGCAACACATACCTGGCGGAGGCGAAGCAACTGCGGGCCCAATTCGATCTTTCCCCCAAAAAGAAAATTATACTGCTGCTCATGCCCAGACTTTGCTATCTGGACGCTGCCGACCAGATCATACGTGCCCTGACGGATTTTGTCCGGGAGCGGCGCGGTTATCAGTTTGTGATCAAATGGCACAGCCATGATCGCGTCGAGGAGATCGATCGGTTGTGCACCTGCGTGAACGGGACGAAGCATTTTCAGTCTGAAAACACGTTGCAGTTGATTGCCTGTGCCGATGTCGTGCTCTGCAGTGGGACGATGGCGGGCACGGAGGCGCTGGCGTTCGGCAAGCCGGTGATCGAGATCAACTGGCAGGGGCGGAACGTCAACATCAATTATTCCGCCCGCGGCATTGCGCAGGAGGTCTGCTCACCGCAGGACCTGCCGCTGATCGACGAGATTATTACGAACGGCCGGCCCAAACCAATCATTGAGGCGGTCGAGAAGTTCGTAGCGGACACATTTTCAACGCTTGACGGCAGAAGCGTCGATCGCGCCGTCGGGCAAGTCTTGAGTTTGCTGAACCCATGCACAAAGTCATAATCGCCCAGGCTCGTTTCGGTTCGTCCCGGCTGCCCGGCAAGGTGCTGTATCCCTTGATCGATCGGCCGATGCTCGGACATGTCGTGGATCGGCTCAAAGCCGTTCAGGCCGCCGATCGCGTGGTTGTCGCCATTCCGGACAAACCGGCCGACGATATTGTCGCCGACTGGTGCAAGGTATTCGCAGTGGACGTATTTCGGGGCAGCGAAGACGACGTACTCGGTCGATATCTTCAGGCGGCACGACATTTTTCCGCCGAGGTGGTTATCCGCGTCTGCTGCGATGCGCCGATGCTCGATCCTGCCGTCATCGATCGGGCTATCGAACTCTATCTTGAACAAAGCAACCGCGTCGATTACCTCAGCAATGTTCTGGTCCGGACGTTTCCCCGGGGCCAGTCGGTCGAGGTGATGAACGTGAGCGTATTGGAAACGATGGATCGACGTGCCGACAAACCCAACCAACGCGAGCACGTCACGCCGTACCTGCTCGAACATCCGAATCAATTTCGAGTGGCTGAGTTTCGCGCCGAACACGATTGGTCGCGTTACAACTGGACGGTCGATACCGCCGACGATCTGGCGTTTGTTCGGCAGGTGTATCGGCGGCTGTATCGGCCGGGCGAGATGTTCGGCATGCAGGAAATTCTGAATCTGCTCGAAGCCGATCCTGACCTGGCGAGAAAGGGAGAACTGAAATGATCATTCGCGAATTTCCTCAAACGATCAACGTTGCGGGCAGGGCAGTCGGGTCGGGCCAGCCGGTGTACGTCATCGCCGAAGCCGGACCCAACCACAATCGCGATTTCGATCGCGCGATCCAGCTCGTCGATGTCGCCGTCACCGCCGGTGCCGATGCGGTCAAATTCCAGACCTATTCCGCCGAAACCATGTATTCCAAAAAGACGCCCACGATGGATTATCTTTATGAAAAGGGCGTACTGCGACGCGGCCAGACCGTCTGGGACATGATCAAATCGCTGGAAATTCCCCGCGAATGGCAGAAGGATCTGGCCGACTATTGCCGCGAAAAGAACATCACCTTCCTCTCGACGCCGTTCGATCTGCGGGCGGTCGATGAACTGGAAGCGGTGGGATGTCCCGCCTATAAGATTGCATCATTCGAGATTGCCGACCTTCCGCTGTTGCGGGCATGCGCCCGGACGAAAAAGCCGATCCTGCTTTCGACGGGTATGGCCGGCTTGGGCGATATCGAGCTGGCCCTCGAGACGATCTGCGAGGCGGGCGGACGCGAGGTGCTGCTGTTTCATTGTGCGATTGCGTACCCGCCGAGATTCGAAGACGTCAACCTTCGCGCGATACAGACTCTCATTCGGGCGTTCGGCACACCGGTCGGTTGGTCCGACCACACCACCGGAGTTTCCTGCGATATCGCCGCGGTCGCCCTCGGGGCCTGTGCGATCGAAAAACACTACACCGTTGATAAAAGTCTTCCCGGTCCCGATCACCATTATGCCCTCTTGCCCGACGAACTGGCAGCGATGGTTCGAGCCATTCGCGAAACGGAATCGGCCTTGGGCAGTACGATGAAGGGCACGACCGAGGCCGAACTGGAGTTGTACCGCCTCGCCCGTCGCTCGCTGGTCGCGGCTAAAGCCATCAAAAAGGGCGAAAAAATCACCGAAGATGCCCTGGCCGTCAAGCGCCCCGGCTACGGCATCCACCCGCAATTCATCCCCACTCTCATCGGCCGAACCGCCGCCCGCGATATCGAACCCGACGACGTGATTACGTGGGACATGGTGTAAGGCTTATGAAGGGTGTTCTTGGAGGTCTTAGCCATTTCGAACTGGAGAACTCAATAGGTACACGGAGGCCATTCGAGTCGATTTTGACTGGAAATTGAAGATAAAATTCCACGGAACGAAGGTAA
>Ga0315281_10004694_pt1 | contig 19802 bp, 17 predicted proteins | sample YL17G07_0_MG_FD_204540 | JGI IMG/M metagenome (GOLD analysis project Ga0315281, IMG submission 204540) | Sediment microbial communities from Yellowstone Lake, YNP, Wyoming, USA - YL17G07_0 | ecosystem: Environmental > Aquatic > Freshwater > Lake > Sediment | place: USA: Wyoming | collected... | reverse complement strand
CGTAGCTCGGCAGGCGGATGAAGTTCACGAAAGGCAATTCCGCCACCGACTGCAGCCGCGTGACCGGGATGCGCGCCTGCACGCGGCGATGCGCGGCGTCCGTAATCTCGATCGTCACACCGTTGGCTTGGAGCTGGCGCAATTTCTCATCCGAGACCGCGTCCATCAGAACGTAAACCTGCACCTCGGAGTTCGAGTTGATGCGCAACATGCGATGGTGCGCGGCGTCGCGCACGGACTTGGGCATAGAGTCCAGTGAGAAACCCGCGGCTGGAGCTGCGCGCTCCGCGCGCGCCTGGCCGGTTGCCGGGGAAAGCGAACGCACCAAGTCCCCAAGGACAGTGGTGAGCTTCGGGGAGACCGCCCCGGTCACGTCACTCGCCCCGGCCCGCGGAACCCAGAAAAGGTAGATCCCTGCCGCAAACACCGCGGCCAGCCAGAGATGGCGGCTGGCAAGACTGTGGTCGCGAGTAACAAACATAGCCCCTCCCTCACCGAACCTGCATCTTCGTGCAAAGATGCAGCTTGGCGCGCGCCTGTTGCACGCGGCAAATACTGCGACCAAACTCACGATGCACCGTCCTTCTTACATCAAGCCCCTGTAGCCATTCAACCACAACGAGGGCCGCCACATCGTCTTTTCTCGCCCGTGCCGCCCGGCGCCACCATGGAGACGGACCTCTCCTAAAGGGTCAAGCCTTGTGCGAGGGTCTATTGCATCGACTGGTTAAGGCATTGCCCAGGTCTTCGCCTCTGTGCTTTCGCTCTGCTATAATTTCGGCCGGAGACGGGCGGAATCTGGCAGTTGGAAGCAAGGGTCTAAAGAACGTTCGTCGCCTGCCAGGGCTCGTGACGGTGATCCACCATGCTCCATCATCCCATGGTACGTGACACGCTAGTATGTCTTCTGGCTGGGGGGGCGGGTGAACGGCTGTTCCCGCTTACCCGCGACCGGGCCAAGCCCGCCGTGCCGTTCGGCGGGATTTACCGCATCATTGACCTGACTCTTTCCAACTGTGTCAATTCCGACCTGCGGCGGATCTTTGTCTTGACACAGTACAAAGCACTCTCGCTGAACCGCCATATCCGCGAGGGCTGGACGATTTTCGCCAACGAGTTGGGGGAGTTCATCCACATCCTGCCGCCCATGAAACGGGTGGGCGACCAGTGGTATCAGGGCACTGCCGACGCCATCTACCAGAACCTCTATTCGGTGGGCAGTGAGGCCTGCAAGTACGTTCTGATCCTCGCCGGTGACCACGTCTACAAAATGGATTACAGGCTCATGCTCAACCAGCATGTGGATTCGGGTGCAGAGGTCACCATCGGTGCGCTCGAATTTGACCGCTCGGAAGCCAGCAGCTTCGGGGTGATGGAACTCGACGCTGCCGGGCGCATCCAAGGCTGGCAGGAGAAACCTGCCGATCCCAAACCGTCGCCGAACAATCCACAGAAATGCCACGCCTCGATGGGCATCTACTGCTTTAACCGCGATTTGTTAATCCCGGCTTTGCTGGCCGATGCGGAAGACCCCAACTCCAGCCACGATTTCGGCAAAGACGTGATTCCCAAACTCCTCCATAGTCACCGCGTCTTCGCTTACAACTTTGTGGATGAAAACCGGCAGGGGGTGCAGTATTGGCGCGACGTCGGAACCATCGAGGCCTATTACGAGGCGAACATGGACCTGGTGGCGGTCTCGCCGGTGTTCAATCTTTATGACAGCCACTGGCCCATCCGGACTTACCAGCGGCAATATCCCCCCGCCAAATTCGTCTTTGCGCAGGAAGGCCGGCGCATGGGGATTGCTGTGGACTCCATCGTATCGATGGGCTCTATCATCTCCGGCGGGCGGGTTACCAATTCCATCATCTCGCCCGACGTGCGCGTTAACAGCTACACGGAGATCGAAAGCTCCATCCTCTTTGCCCACGTCAACATCGGCCGCTATTCGCGCATCCGGCGTGCCATCATCGACCGCCACATCCACATCCCCGAACGCACCGAAATCGGCTTTGACCTCGACGAGGACCGCAAGAAATACCACGTTACCGAAACGGGTATTGTGGTCGTCGTGCCGGAGCAACGATTGTTTGAGGAACCAGAATAGAGCAGTGACAAGTGACGAGCGAGGGAGCAGTTAACAATCGACAGTTTACAGTCGATAGCCAACCGCGCGCGGCACTCGATGTCCTTCACTGTCAACTGTGAACTGTTGACTGTCGACTCGCTTCTTCCTTGTCACCCGTCACTGTATCTCCGGAACAGCCGGCAGAATTGTCCAGGCGGGAATGCGGGCGAGAGCTTCGAGGCTGCGGGCCCAGCGCTCGATGGTTGCGCCACGCGCCATGACGCTCGCATTGCCGAACAGATCACGGATCGCCTCAAAAAGCGGTTTTGGAGGAGGCAGATTCACCAGGCTTACTGGTTCGCTGGCGGGAATCTTGGCGAGGGTTTTCGCCGCCCCAATGGCGGTATCGAGCCCGCCCAAGTCGTCCACCAGCCCTAGTTGCTTGGCGCGCTCCCCAGTCCAGACGTGTCCCTGGCCGATCTTATCCACCGCCTCAACCTGCATGTGGCGGCCATCGGCGACTCCTTTGAGGAATTCGCCGTAAACATCACGCATGTACTTCAGGACGGACTCCCGCTGTGCCGGGGTAAAGTTCTGGAAAGGCCAGTCGATCGTGGAGTTGTCTGTGGTGGTGATGGAGTCCTTCGTTAATCCCAGCTTCTCATAAAGTCCCAGGATGTTGAACTTCCCGGCGAAGATGCCGATCGAGCCGGTAATGGTTCCGGGTTCTGCCACGATCCGGTTGGCCGACATCGCGATCCAGTAACCCCCCGACGCCGCAACGTCCGACATCGAAACCACCACGGGTTTTTGGCGCTTGGTCAGGAGGAGTTCCCGGCGGATGGCTTCGGAGGCGAAGCCCACGCCGCCGGGAGAATCCACGCGCAGGATGACGGCTTTGATGGAGCTATCCTCGCGGGCGTGGCGGAACTGCTCGGCGATTGTCTCCGACCCCATCACTTCGCCCCCCAGCGGGCTATCGCCGCTCCGACCCGGAAGAATCGAGCCCGTGGCATAGATGACGGCGAGTTTCGAGCCCCCCGCGCGCTCGGTGCGCCGCAGGTATTCGCCCAGGCTCAGGCGGTTCTCGTTCCCCCCGTTCTTCTGCTTGACCAAGTCGCGTGCCTCGTCGTCGTAGGCCGTGCGGTCAACCAGTTTGGCCGCCAGCGCCTCCTGGGCCGTGAACGGGCCTTTGGCGATGGTTTTCTCCATATCCTCGGGTTTCATCCCTCGTGCTTCGGCCACGCCCTGCAAATATTGGTGGTATATATCCTGGAGAAGCGTTTGGTCGGCCTCATGGTGGGCGGGCGTATATTTCTTTTCCGTATAGATATTGGTCGCGTTCTTGTAATCACCAATGTGAAGGAAGTCGGGGTAGACACCGAGTTTCTCGAAGGTCCCGCGCAGGAAGGTCGTGGAAGTCATCAGGCCCCGTACATGGAGCAGCGAGGTGGGAAGCAGGACCACGGTCTGGCAAGCGGAGGCAAGATAATAGGATCGATTGGTGGCGAATTCCAGGTAAGCCACGCTGAACTTCCCCTTGCGGTTGAACTCACGAATCTTCTGCCGAATTTCCTGGATGTTCGCCATGCCCACGGTGGACTCGCTGACACGCAGATCGAGGCCGCTGATGCGGGAATCGCTTCCGGCGCGATCCAGCGCCTCGATGATGTCGGGGACGCCCAGGCGCCCCCCGGTAGACAGTTCCGTCAGCTCATCCTGCGGCGGTCGCTCCGCGACCTCGCCCTCGAGCCGTAGCGTCAGTACCGTGTGGGGCTGAATGCGTCTGGAGAAATGCCCCACCACGATGACCACAACTGCCAGCAGCAGGACAAACGCGACCAACCCGAGAAAGATCTTTGCGAGCGTCTTCATGGTGACCTCCGAATCAGACTGTCAGCTTTCAGCGGCCAGTTCTCGGCGACCAGCTTTTCTGCGCTCATCTGATCGCTGACGGCTAATCGCTGATGGGCTCATTATCTCCATGCCCTGGCGGAATGCAAACCCCAAGGCGTTAGAACAAAGCGTCTGGCGCCACTTGTTTCGATCTGCGCGGGCGAAACGATGTGATAGAATTTCTCGTTTCGACATCTCATTATGGAGTCATCCTTATGGCTGAAATCGATCTCATCGTAGGACGAGAGGTTCTGGATTCGCGGGGGAACCCGACGGTGGAAGCGGATGTGCACCTGCGCGACGGCGCGTTCGGCCGCGCTGCCGTCCCCTCGGGAGCCTCGACGGGCGAGCACGAGGCGTTAGAACTGCGTGACGGCGACAAGCGCCGCTACCTGGGCAAGGGGGTCTTGCAGGCGGTCGAAAATATCAATGCCGTCATCGCGCGCGAACTCGGCGGGCGCGATGCCGGCGAGCAATCGCAAATTGATGAGCGCATGATCGCGCTCGACGGCACTCCGAATAAGGGAAGGCTCGGGGCGAACGCCATGCTGGCCGTTTCGATGGCCGTCTGCCGCGCCGCCGCGCGCTCGGCGCATATGCCGCTTTATCGCTACCTGGGCGGGCTGCAAGCGCGGCGGCTGCCGGTGCCCATGATGAACATCCTGAACGGCGGCGTGCACGCCGACAACACCGTGGACTTCCAGGAATTTATGATCATGCCCGTGGGCGCGGAGAGCTTCTCGCAGGCCCTGCGCATGGGCGTCGAGACATTCCACACGCTCAAGAAAGTGCTCAAGGACAAGGGCTACAGCACCTCTGTTGGTGACGAGGGTGGTTTCGCGCCTGCGCTGAAATCGAACGTCGAAGCGGTGGAACTGATCCTGGAAGCGATCGAGAAGGCGGGTTATTCGCCCGGCCACGACATTTGTCTCGCGCTCGACCCGGCCGCCAGCGAGATGTTCCAGGACAACAAATACGTCTTCTTTAAGTCCGACAAGGCGAAGAAATCCGCCGAAGAGATGGTGAAACTCTACGCCGACTGGGTGCGACAGTACCCCATCATCTCCTTGGAGGACGGCCTGGCGCAGGATGACTGGGAGGGCTGGAAAATTCTGACGGAGGAGCTGGGTGGAAAAATCCAACTCGTCGGTGATGACATCTTCGTGACCAACACCGAGCGGCTGGCGCGGGGCATCGAGGAAGGAATCGCCAACTCGATTCTGATTAAGCTGAATCAGATCGGCACGGTGACGGAAACCATCGCCGCCATCGAGCTGGCGCGGCGCCATGGGTATACGGCCGTCGTCTCGCACCGCTCGGGCGAGACTGAAGACGCCTTCATCGCCGATTTCACCGTCGGCCTCTATACCGGCCAGATCAAGACCGGCTCGGCCAGCCGCACCGACCGCATTGCCAAGTACAACCAGTTGCTGCGGATCGAGGAGGAACTTGGGGACTCGGCCGAGTTCCTGGGGAGAGCCGCCGTCAAATGCACGCAGTAGTAACCTCTTTTCAGCCCCTACACCGTCAGCTTGAGCGGTGGCCGCAACTGCGAGGTTCGTGAGCTTCCTACGCCGCCCAGTGGGCGTTCTGAGCAGTGGCGGCGTTTCCCCTTTACAGCCCCGGAGGCACCTCTTGCATCGAAGGAGAATGCGGGCCGAGTTCGGGAGTTTTTGACAGCCAGCGACCCGTGTGTCATAATTTACGAAGGAGTTTGAGCGGGGCGCGGAGAACCATGCAAATAACAAGCAGGAAAATCGCGGCTGGGATCAGCCTTTTTTTGTTTGCTCTGGCGGGATGGGCAACCGCGCAGGAAGCTGCCCCGGCGGGGATGGCGGACCAGGCGGCAACTGCGACCGCGGCGATAGACCACTCGGCCGCGTACTACCATTACATGCTGGCCCGCCGTTTCCGCGAGCTGGCGGGGATTAATAACCGCAGCGACCTGGTGGAACGAGCCATCGGCGAATACAAGAAGGCGATGGAGGCAGACCCCGACTCGCTCTTCCTGCGCGTTGAGCTGGCCGAGCTTTACTGGCGCATCGGCCGCCTTGCGGATGCCGTCAAGGACGCGGAAGCCGTTCTAAAGATCAATCCCGATCAAGTTGACGCGCACCGGCTGCTGGCCAATATCTACTGGCGGAACCTGGGTGATCCCCAGCCCGACAAGGTGGCCAAAGAAAGCCTGCGCAAGGCCATCGAGCACTTTGAAGCACTGAGCCGCCTCAACCCTGCCGACAACGACAATTACCTGGTCTTGGGCCGACTTTACCGCCTAAACAATCAGCCCCCCAAGGCCGAAGAGGCGTTTCGCAAAGTCCTGAACGCCGACCCGGATTCCCGCAGCGCTCTGGCCAGCCTGGCGCAGCTCTATTTTGACCACGGCGACTACGACCAGGCTACCGAGCTGCTCAAGAAGATTCCGGAAGGTGAGATGGACACGGCGCTCCTGGCGATGCTGGGTTATGCTTACACGCAAAGCCACAACTACGACAGCGCCATCGAGGTCTATGAAAGGGCGGTGGCACAGGACGCCGACAATCAGGAAGTCCGGCGCGCCTATGCCGAGGCGCTGATGGGCGGCGGGCGATTGGCCGCAGCCCGGACCGAACTGCAGAAGATTCTCAAAGCGGAGCCGGACGATGGCCCCACGCACCTTCGCCTGGGACAACTCGAACGGCAGGAAGGCCGATTTGACCAGGCTCGCCAGGAGTTCGACCGTGCCAAAAGCCTGATGGCCGACAGCCTGGAAGTGCCCTACCAGCAGGCTCTTCTCGAAGACGCCGTGGGCAATGAAGATAAGGCCATCCAGCTTCTGCAGGGTTTGCTCAAGCAGTCGGAGCGGCCGGAAGGGCAATACACGGTCGGTGAGGCCAGCAACCGGGCGATCTTTCTGGAGCGGCTCGGGCAGGTCTATCGCTCGCAGGAGAAATTTGATCAGGCGGTCGAGGCGTTCCGGCAAATCGGAACCCTCGGCAAGGAGAACGCGCCCCGCGCCGAGGCGCTCGTGGTCGAGACCCTCCGCTTGAGTCGCCAACCGCAGAAGGCGCTCGAGGCAGCTGACGCGGCGGTGCAAAAGTTCCCTCAGGATCGACCGCTGGTCATACTTCGAGCCACGTTGCTCGGCGAGCGCGGTCGGCTCGACGAGGCCATCCAGCAACTCCGCGCACTGCTCAACAATACGCCGGCCGATCGCGAGGTACAGCTTGCGATGGCCCAGGTTTATTCCCAGGCCAAGCATTTTGCCGAGGCGGAAGCGACGGCTCGCCAGGCCCTCGATCTCAGCAAGAAACCTGACGACCAGGAGTATCCGCACTTCGTGCTGGGCTCCATCTACGAGCGGCAGAAGAAATACGACCTGGCAGAGGAGCAGTTCCGCCAGGTACTGGCAGAGAATCCGCAGAACGCCGCGGCGGCCAATTACCTCGGTTACATGCTGGCGGACCGTGGCGTGCGACTGGAAGAATCGGTGAAGTACATTCAGAAGGCGCTGGAGCTCGAGCCCAATAACGGCGCCTATATGGACAGCTTGGGCTGGGCCTATTTCAAGATGAACCGGTTTGACCTGGCGGAGCCGCCCCTCCTGAAGGCCGCGCGTCTGATTTCCGGTGACCCGACGATCCAGGAGCACTTGGGGCACGTTTACTTGCAACTGGGCAAGAAGCACGAGGCCCAGGAGGCTTGGGAACGCGCGCTCAAAGATTGGCCGAATGCCCTCAGCAGCGACTTCGACGCCGAACAGGCTGCCAAGCTGCAGAAAAAGCTCGAAGAACTCAAACTTCACCTGGCAAAGGAGAAATCCGCCCAGCGCTGAGGCCGGCGTCTGCAACGGGTTTCTCCGATTCCTCATACCTGCCTTGAAACCGAGCATCCGACTCCGCGCTTTCGCCAAGATCAACCTCGGCCTGAAGATCATCGGAAAACGGCCCGACGGCTACCACGAGATCCGCACCGTTTTCCAGACGGTGGCGCTGCACGACCTTCTGGAAATTGCGATTTCGAAGCACGGGACCGGGATTGTCGTGGAATGCGACGATCCTTCGATCCCTGCGGGACGCGGCAACCTGGTCTTTCGAGCGTGCGAAGTCTGGAAGCGCGCGCAAAGATTTCGTGGAGAGATCCGCGCCAATCTCGTGAAGCGGATTCCCATGGGGTCCGGGCTGGGCGGGGCCAGCAGCGACGCGGCGACGACCCTCCTCGGGCTGGAACGCCTGACGGGCGAGCCGATGGATGCGGCGGAGTGCACGGCGCTGGCTGCTGAGCTTGGTTCCGATGTTCCGTTCTTTCTCTGCGGGGGCCGGGCACTCGGAATCGGACGCGGCGAAGAAATCTTCCCGCTCGGCGACTTGCCGCGCCGCAGCTGCCTGATCGTTTTCCCCGGCTTCAACGTCTCGACCGAGTGGGCGTATGCTGAAGCAGGACGGTTGCTGCCCCGGCGATTGACAAAGCGCGAGAAAGTCCCTAACATACATGTTTTGGGCGCGCGGCCACTTTTTCCCCTGAAGAGTTGGGGACCGGCCGAAAACGATTTTGAACACGTCGTTTTCGCGAGGTGGCCAGAGCTAGCGAGGCTAAAGCGCCAGCTCGTCCGGGCCGGAGCCGAAACAGCCTCCCTTACGGGTAGCGGTTCAGCTGTCTACGCCCTCTTTAACTCTGCCCAGAAACTTGCTCGCGCCTCAGAGGTAATCCCTCGAGGTTGGCAAACGTTCCACTCGCGGACTCTCTCTCGGGCCGAGTACCAGCGGCGCTTGATGCTGTGACGCGCGGCGAGCAGTTGACAGTCGACAGTTAACAGTCTGCAGCGAAAGGCCAAGCTCGGCTTTGAGTTTGGCTCCTAGCTCTTAACTGTGAACTGTCGACTGTAAACTGTTAACTGCTTTCTTGGGAGGTCGTCCAGTGGTAGGACACATGCCTTTGGAGCATGGAACCCTGGTTCGAATCCAGGCCTCCCAGCCAGTATGCTCGCTGGGGGAACTGAACTCTGGATCGTAAGGACGCAACGATGGCGGAGAAGAATCAGCACACGCTCAAAGTTTTCTCCGGCAATGCGCACCCGGCGCTGGCCCGCGAGATCTGCGAGCGGCTGCAAGTGCCCCTGGGCCAGGCGTATGTGGGGCGTTTTCCCGACGGCGAGGTACGCCTCCAGATCTTGGAGAACGTACGCGGCGCGGACGTATTCGTCATCCAGCCGACGTGCCGGCCGGTGAACGACAACTTGATGGAACTCCTGATCCTGATGGACGCGTTTCGCCGCGCCTCGGCGCAGCGAATCACCGCCGTGATCCCATACTACGGCTATGCACGGCAGGACCGGAAGGACCGGCCGCGAGTTCCCATCTCCTCCAAGGTCGTGGCGGACCTGTTAACCTCCGCCGGCGCGGACCGCGTCCTGGCGCTCGACCTGCACGCGGGGCAGATCCAGGGCTATTTCAATATTCCTGTGGATCACCTCTACGCGACGCCGGTGACCGTGGACTATTTCCGCAAGCTGAAGCTCAAGAACCTGGTGATCGTTTCTCCCGATCCCGGCGGTGTCGAGCGGGCGCGTTCGTTCGCAAAGAAAATGAAAGCTCCCCTGGCGATCATCGACAAAAGGCGGGAAGACGCGCACGTGGTGGAAATGTTCAATGTGATCGGCGACGTCGTCGGGAAGTCCTGCTTGATCGTCGATGACATGATTGACACCGGAGGGACGCTGGTGCGCGGCGCCCAGGCGCTGCTCGACAAGGGCGCCGAAAAGGTTTGGGCCTGTTGCACGCACGGGGTCTTTGCCGGTGATGCGATCAGCAAAATCAGCGCCTCTCGGCTCGAGCAAGTCGTGACCACCAACTCGATCCCGCTCTCACCGGAGGGCGAGAAGTGTTCCAGAATCAGGGTCCTGAGCGTGGCCAAACTGCTGGCCGAAGCCATCAGCTCGATTCACGACGAAACCTCGGTCAGCAGGCTCTTCATCTGAACCTTGGCGCGGGACCTCTGGGAGCGCGAGAGGCGAACGTCTGAAGGAGTAATGATTATGGCTCAAGTGTTGAACGTCGAAGCCGATCCGCGTGAGGATTTCGGCAAGAACGCTTCCCGGCGGCTCCGGCATGCCGGGCGAATCCCGGCGGTCGTGTACGGTGGCGGCGGACCGGCAATTCCCGTCACGATCGATCCCAAGAAAATCATGGAGGTTCTCCAGTCTGAGTTCGGTCACAACGCCCTCTTCACACTGGATATTCGAGGCAAGGCGCCGGCCCGGGTGATGCTCCGGGAGTGGCAGGTGGATCCAATCCATGGCGACCTGCTGCACGTGGACATGGTTCGTGTAGCCAGAGATGCTAAGCTGAGGGTCAAAGTCCCCATCCACGTCACCGGCGAGGCGAAGGGCGTCAAGGTGCAGGGCGGCATTTTCGAGTTCGTCCTGCGCGAGGTGGAAGTGGAATGCCTCCCCGATGACATCCCGGACCACATTGCCATCGACGTGACGGAGCTAACCATCGGGCGCAACCTTCGCGTCGCCGACCTGCCGCTGGGCGAGAGAGTGAAAGCCCTGACGGATGCGAATCGCGTGGTCGCCCACGTGGTGGCGCTGAAGGCCGAGGAGGAGAAACCCGCAGTCGAGGCCGTCGAAGCGGCGCCCGCCGAACCCGAAGTGATCCGCAAGGGCAAGGCCGAGGAAGTAGAAGCCGAAGGAGAAGTGCCCGAGGGCAAGAAGGAGAAAGAGAAGAAAGAGTAGATGGGCGCCCGGCGGCGCGCCGGCTGCGGAGAAGGTGCGGCGTGAAACTCATTGTGGGGCTTGGCAACCCCGGCTACGAATACCATCTGACGCCGCACAACCTGGGGTTCATGGCGGTCGATCGTCTGGCGGAAAGCTGTGGCGTGGAAATCTTGCGCCGCGAGGCCCAGGCACTCACTGCTTCCACCGAGCTCGAGGGGGAACAGGTGGTGCTGGCCAAGCCGCAGACGTTCATGAACCTGAGCGGCATGGCCGTCGCGCGGTTGCTCGAGAAGTATGATCTGGCAGTCAGCCATTTGATTGTCCTTCTGGATGATGTGGATCTTCCCCTGGGAAGCCTGCGCATCCGGCCGCGTGGGAGCGCTGGCACTCACAATGGGTTGAAGTCGGTGATCGGAGCGCTGCAAGCGGATGAATTCGGGCGCGTGCGGATGGGCGTGGGGCCGGAGCGACCGGTCGAGGACCTGGTTTCATATCTCCTCAGCCCGTTCCACAAGGCTGATCTCGAAGTCGTGGCCGACATGCTCGAGCAGGCGAATGAAGCTATCACGGTCGTATTGAAGGAAGGGATTCCACGGGCGATGAACCGCTTTAACCGCAAGGTACCGTCGCCCCAGTCATGAGGTTCCATGCGTAAATACGAGATTATTTTTCTGGTCAGGCCGGATGTTCCCGAAGAAGAGGTGGACAAGCTCATCACGCAGATGGAAGGCGTGGTGACCGGCGCCGGAGGGAAGCTGGAGAAGGCGGAGAAGATGGGCCGCCGCCGGCTCGCCTACCGGGTCGCGGGGCAGCGCGAAGCCTTCTATGTGATTTTCTCCCTGGAGGGAAGCGGGGACACGGTCAAGGAATTCGAGCGGCGCCTGAAAGTGACCGATTCGGTGATCAAGTACCTCAGCGTGCGAGTGGACGAAGAGCTCAAGCGCGCGGAGAAATTCAAGGCGATCCGCGCCAAGCAGGAAGCGCGCCGGCCGCGCTCCAAGCCGGCGGCCCCGCCAGCTCCGCCGGCGCCGCAGGCCGCTCCGGAACCGGCATAAGCGGCCGGGTGAGAGGCCTGGCTCCCTGCTCCCGTGGCGATGTGTGGCCCTGCTGATTACCACGAATGGTGCGGAGAGAGGCTTGATTCTCGAACACCGGATGGATGGAAAAGGGCGGCCCGCGCGGGTCCTGCGGGGTTGAGAGGTCGTAAGGAAGACGGTCTTCACGAAGAGTTTCGGGAATGAAGGAGTGAACACGAATGGCAGAGCAGAGAGCTGGTGGCGGACAATCGGAGCGCCCGGGTCGGAAAGAAGGCGGGGGCTCGGGAGGCAGAAAGCAATACTTCCGCCGGCGCAAGGTGTGCAAATTCTGCACCGAAAAAATCGACGTCATTGATTTCAAGGACGTGAAATTGGTCGGCCAGTTCGTATCCGAGCGAGGGAAAATTCTACCCCGGCGGCTCACCGGTACGTGCTCGAAACATCAGCGCGCACTGAGCGTGGCCATCAAGCGCGCTCGAAACATCGCGCTGCTGCCCTTCACGGGATCGAGATAGCCGCACCCGTTGCACGCACCCCGTGGAATCGGGCCGCGCCCGAGGCTTCACGCCAGGAAACGGCGGTCGGGATTCGAAGTGGCGAGTGAAATTTGCCTTTATGGAGTTTGCAGATGGAAATTATTCTCTTGCATGACGTCGACAAGCTGGGAATCCGCGGCCAGATCATCAACGTGGCCGACGGCTACGGGCGCAACTTTCTGCTGCCCAAGAAGCTGGCCGTCCGGGCGACTCCCCAGAACCGGAAATGGGTTGAGCAGCAGCATGTGCAATTCCTCAAGCAGAGCGCTAAGGAGAAGGACGAGGCGGAGGAACTGGCCAAGCTGCTCGCGGAAGTGACCCTCAGTTATTCTCGCAAGGCCGGAGAGCAGGGCACGTTGTTCGGATCCGTGACCGCCATGGACGTTGCCGAGGGGCTCACGGCCAAGGGCTTCAATATCGACCGGCGGAAAATCCACCTCGACCCGCCCCTCAAGCTGGTGGGCGAATACGACGTCCAGATCAAACTCCACCGCGAGGTGACCGCGACCGTCAAGGTGAAGGTCGAGAGCGAAGCGGAACCCCCGGCGGCTCAGTAACGCACCGCCACCCGCGGATGTTCGCTGCGAAACTCTCCCTTGTCACTGCCGATGACCTTGTGAATGCGCTAACCCCCTAGTGTGGTTCTGGCCTTTTCCTTTTGAACCCTGAAAACCATCGCCTGTTTCCTGGTCTTCCCACCCGGCAGGAAGGTTTTCCACTGGGTTGACGGAGCTATCCACAGGTTTGTTAGGTTTTCTACAGGAATTCCACAGGGAGGACCAACAATTGACTTGAGGGAGGCCGGCACATAATATGAGTATAAGGGGACGATGCCTACCACGACCGCAATTGATCGGACACTCCCTCATAACCTGGACGCTGAACGCGCCCTTCTCGGCTCGATCCTGATTGACAACGGTGCGCTGAATGTCGCCCTGGAAACCATCAGCAAGGACGACTTCTTCTCGGAATCCCATCGCATCACGTTCGACAGAATGACGGCCATCTCCGAAAAGAGCCGGACGATTGACCTCGTCACTCTCTCGGAGGAACTCGGTAAGGAAGGGTTGCTCGAGAAAGTCGGTGGAGCGGCTTACCTTGCGGCGCTCACGGACGGCGTGCCGGTGGGAAGCTCCGCCACCGTCACGGAATACTCGCGCATCGTCAAAGAGAAGGCGCTGATCCGGCGCCTGATCAACGCCTCCAACAATGTCATCTCGCGATGCCTGGAAGCCACGGACGATCCCGAAACGCTGATCGACCTCGCGCAAAGCCAGATCTTCGAGATCGCCGAGCAGAAAGTGGAGGCCGGGTTCCTGGGCATCCGGGACATCGTGAAATCGAGCTTCGGAACGATCGACGTCCTCTTCGATCGCGGCCAGCGGGTGACGGGCGTTGAGACGGGTTTCGTCGAGCTGGACAACATGACGGCGGGGCTGCAAGCCGGAGAACTCATCATCGTCGCCGCGCGGCCTTCGCTCGGGAAGACCGCTCTGGCCCTCAACATTGCGGCCCACGCGGCCATCGAATTGAAAAAAGTCGTCGGCGTCTTCTCGCTCGAAATGAGCAAGGAGTCGCTGGTCATCCGGCTGCTCTGCTCCGAGGCGCGCATCGACAGCCACAAGCTCCGCACCGGTTTCTCCAGCCGCGAGGACTGGAGCAAGATGACGCGCGCCCTGGGACGCCTGGCCGAGGCGCCGCTCTACATTGACGACAGTCCAAGCCTGAGCATCATGCAGATCCGCGCCAAGGCCCGCCGCCTGAAAGCGGAGAAGGGCCTCAACCTCCTCATCGTGGATTATCTGCAATTGGTCACCGGGCACGGCCGCTTCGAGAACCGCACGCAGGAGGTCAGTTTCATTTCACGCAGCTTGAAGAGCATCGCCAAGGAGCTGCACGTGCCCGTGGTGGCGCTCTCGCAGTTGAGCCGTGCGCCTGAGGAGCGGCCCGGCCACCGGCCGCAACTCTCCGACCTGCGCGAGTCCGGTTCCATCGAGCAGGATGCGGACGTGGTGCTCTTCATCTTCCGCGAGGACGTGTACAGGCGGAGCGGAGAAGATGGCGAGCCGGGCGAGCCCGGCGGCAAGACCGAACTCATCATCGGCAAGCAACGCAACGGGCCGACCGGCAACGTTCCTGTCGTCTTCCTCAAACCCTATGCCCGCTTCGAGAATTATTCCGCGCGGGAAGGTGAGATCGAGGAGCGCGCGTGACCCTCTCCTGCCTCTTTCCGCTTCGTCGCGCCGGCGCGGCGCATTACTCCCTGGCAGCCCGCTGGAGCCTTCGTGAGCAACCACGCCGATAAACTCCTGCGGCCCACCTGGGTTGAAATCTCTCTTTCCAAGTTGCGTCGCAATGTCCAGCGCGTGCGGAAGCTTGCGGACGCACGCAAAGTCATGGCGGTGGTGAAGGCCGACGCTTACGGACACGGCGCCGTGCGCATCGCCAAAGGCCTGGCCGAATGCGCCGTGGACTGGTTCGGTGTGGCCACCGTCGAGGAAGCGCTGGAGTTGCGTGAGGCAGGCATCGAGCAGCCCATCCTGCTGCTCGGCGGGCTCTACATGAGCGACCCCGCGCACCTCGTCGAATATCGCCTGACGCCTTCCGTCTCTTCCACCGCGCGCCTCGATACCTACGCGGAATGCGCGCGGCGCTACAAGCAGCCCATCGAGTTCCATCTCAAGATCGACACGGGCATGGGGCGACTGGGATTGCCACGCGACCGGGTGGCGTCGTTCCTGGAGCATTACCGCCAGGTCGAAGGTTTGCGGCTCTCCGGCTTCTTCACGCACCTGGCTTCGGCGGAGGACCTCGTGGCTTCGCAGAGCGAGGAGCAAATTGCGCGGTTCGGGGCCGCGCTCAGCGAATTGCGCGGAGTAGGCATCGAGCCCGAGTGGCTGCACGTTTCCAACAGCGCCGCGCTGCTTGCCGGACTCGATGTGCCGGAGAATCTCGTTCGCGTCGGCGCGCTGCTTTTCGGCTACTGCGTACCGTTTGTGGCGCCGCCCGGCCGTGAGCCGAACGCGCTGGCCGAGTTCGAACCCATCCTCACCTTCAAATCACGCATCGTTTATCTGAAAGACGTGCCCACCGGCACGCCGCTTGGTTACGGCGGCGCTTACCACACACGGCGGCTGTCGCGCATCGCGACGGTTCCCGTTGGCTACGCCGATGGCTTGAGCCGCGGGCTCTCCAACCGCGGCCGCGCCATCGTCCGCGACCGCTACACGCGCATCGTCGGCAACATCAGCATGGACCTGACGCTCGTCGACGTCACCGACGCTCCAGGCGCCGACATCGGCGACGAGGTCCTCCTGCTCGGCGCCTCCGATCACTGCTCCATCACTGCCGTCGAGACCGCGCGCGAACTCTCCACCGTCCCCTACGAAATCCTCTGCTCCATCGGCAAGCGCGTTCCGCGCATCTACGTAGATTAGTTCGCCTGAAGACCACCACTTGGACGGAACGTAATATGCCTAAGGCTGGCGGCTGGGGCGGGATTTGGTCTTGGTGGGCGCGGCGCCGGGGCGAGCCGTCTTTCCGGCAGAGGCTTTTGGGGGCGCGGGGCCGTAGGCGGTGGCCAGATAATTCACGATGACCTTGGCGTCTTCGTCGCTGATGGACGCGCCGAAGACCTTAATCATCTTGGTAACTTCCGCTTGCCAGTGTTCAGCGTCCGCGCCCGGCTGGCGCACGATGTAGTCGGTCGAGTGGCATCCCATGCAATTCAATTCTGTGGTATCCGCGCCCGGACCCGGTTTGAGTTTCGCGGTGGGGTTATCAGCGGGAAGTTCGATGGTTTTGACGGAGGGATTCTTCTGCGCCCACGCGGCCATCACCAGAAGCGTGATTAAACCCGTGAGCATCCACACTCGCTTCAAAATGCCCGCGCGTCGTTTCATTCTGCCGTGACCTCGATTCGCTCGATGACGTTGCGAAGGTGTCCCGCGGGATTCCAGAGCGGGTCGAACGGCTGAGATTCGCCAACTCGGTTCGTCGCGCGCACCATCAGGCGATATTTCCCGGGCCTCGCGGGCGTCCAGCGCGCCGACCATTCGCGGAAAGAAAATCGCCCCAGATCTTCGCCCAGTTCGGCCCTGCGCCACGTTCCGCCGCCATCCGAAGAGACCTCCACTTGGGCGATGCCGTAACCACCGTCAAAGGCGATTCCCTTGAGCGTGGTCGCTCGGCCCGCCGCGACGCGCGTGCCGCTTTTGGGCACCACGAGAAATGAGCGCACGTTCATCCGATGGATGGGCACGGTGCGCGCGGGCTTCGTTCCGGGTTCAACGCAGCCGCACGGCGTGTCGGGAATACGGTAGGCGGTCTTAATCCAGAATCCATCGAACTCGCGGTCGAGCACCGTGATTTCGGAGAGATGCTTGACCCAGTACGTCGCGTACCATCCCGGCACGACGAGCCGCGCTGGGAAGCCGTTGAGCATCGGCAAAGGCGCTCCATTCATTTGGTAGGCCACGAGCACGTCGGGATTGTCCATCAAGGTGGCGACGTTTAGCGGCTTGACGAAATCCGGAACGGTCGGCGCGGGAGGCTCGTCGAGGCCGTTGAAGGTGACGTCCACCGCGCCCGATTTCATGCCCGCCATGTTCAAGATGTCGCGCAAGCTGACGCCCACCCACTCGGCGTTGCCCATGGCGCCGTCGCCCCACTGCCCTCCGAAAACGCGCGGCTCGAAACGCCCGCGGCTGTTGCCCGAACATTGATTCACTGCCACCAGCCGGGCGGGTGGGAATTTCTTTTTCAAATCCTCGAGCGACAATTCCAAGGGCCGCTCGACGTGGCCCCCGACGCGGAGACGCCAAGTCGCAAGGTCGACTTGAGTAGGAACCCCCGAGAGGTGATAGCGCACGTAGAAGGCGTCGTTCGGCGTGATGGCGCGCTCGAAATAACGCATCGGCGTTTCGAGTTGCGGCGGACGCGAGGTCAGCAGGATCAGATCCGTTTTCTCGGGATAGCGCACCAGCGGCCTACCCGCGAAAATTGGATCCGATTCCGCGGCCAGGGCGCGCGGCAGGAACAAATCCGCCCCAGCCAATGCCGCTCCGGATCCCAGGGTGCGCAGAAATCGCCGGCGATTGTAACGGGTCGCAAAGCGGGATGAATCCACGTGTGCCGTCCTCTGCAAACTGTTCAGCTCTGATCAGTAAGCGATGCGGCGCGAATCCACCATGCTCCGTGCATGAGCTCGTGACGCGCGCTCGGACGTTCGTCCTGACGCCGCAAAACGGATTGCCGTTACTGGCCACGGCCAACGGCCTACTGCCTGCTATTCTCTTCGTCCGGGACGCCCAACTTGGCGAGGCGGTAGCGGAGGGCGTTGCGCGAGAGGCCGAGCAGTCGCGCGGCCTGGCTCTTGTTGCCGTTGGCGCGGCGCACGGCTTCCTTGATGATCTCGTCTTCGAACTGCTCGAGCGTCACGCCCTCGGGCGGGAAGGGGGCCGAGCCCCCGGCAGGCATCGCAGAAGACGCGCTGTCTGCGCCACCCGGTTTGGCGGGAGAGTAGTCCAGCCGGATGTCGCCGATATCAAGCGTGTCTCCCGAGGACAAGGCCACAGCCCGCTCGATGATGTTTTCGACTTCGCGCACATTGCCCGGCCAATGAAATTCCATCAACAGCTTTTGTGCAGCGGGAGTAATGCCGCGAATCGGCTTGCCGGACTCCTTCGCGAACCGCTCGATGAAGTGGTCAACGAGATAGGGAATGTCTTCCTTTCGTTCCCGCAGCGGAGGAAGGCTGATGGGCACGACGTTCAAGCGGTAGTAAAGATCCTCACGGAAAGTTCCTTCTTCGAGCGCGGCGCGCAGGTCCTGGTTGGTGGCGGCGACGACGCGCACATCCACTTTGAGGGTTTTGGTCCCACCCAATCGTTCAAAGTCGCGGTCCTGGAGGACGCGGAGTAGCTTGACCTGGATGGTCCCCGGGACATCGCCGATTTCGTCGAGGAAGATGGTGCCCTTATCGGCAAGTTCGAATTTTCCGGGTTTGGAGTTGACGGCTCCGGTAAAGGCCCCCTTCTCGTAGCCGAATAATTCACTTTCCAGCAGATTCTCCGGGATCGCGGTGCAATTGATTTTGACGAAAGGTCCCGAGGCTCGCCGTGAGTGCTGGTGAATAGCGCGCGCGATCAAGTCCTTGCCCACACCGCTCTCGCCGCCCAGGAGCACGGTGGAGTTCGTGGGGGCGACGCGGTCAACCGTAGCCAAGACTTCCTGCATTCTCGCGCTGTGCGCGATGATGTTTTTGAATTCGTAGCGGCGCCCCAACGCCTCGCGGAGCGAGCGGTTTTCTTCGCGCAAGCTGTGGACGTCGAGCTCTTTGCGAACGATGAGCTTGATTTCCTCCAGCGAAAACGGCTTGAGCACGTAATCGCTCGCGCCCGCTTTCATGGCCTCGACGGCGGTTTCCACGGTTCCGTAAGCCGTCATGACAATCACCGGCAGCCGCGCGTCTACGCGCTTCGCGGCCGCCAGGAATTCCAGGCCGTTCATGCCCGGCAGTTTCAGGTCAGTCACCACCAGATCGATCCTGTCCTGACGGAGAAGCTTCAGCCCCGTTTCGGCATCGGGAGCCGTCTGGACCGTATAGCCTTCCTCGCTGAGATTCAGCTCCAGGAGGCGCAACATCTTCGCTTCGTCTTCGACAATGAGAATAGTAGCCATGGGTCTGTGACAGCCCGATGAAAGAAACTGGAAACTGGAAATTGGAAACTGGCCAGGCGCTAAGCTTCCGACCCTTGCTTGAGTGCGAGCGTAGAGCGAAGGTAGCCGTTAAGCAGACGGGCTACCAACTGCGCCGACGCATCAAGCCTTTTGCCCTCCATCGAGCTCAGATATCCCTCGTCAACACAGGTCGTCAAATGGTCCCTCAATTCATATAGCGAGCCGCGTGCCTGTCGGCACGATTGAGCGTTTTCCTGGTAGCCATAGCGGCCGAAGCCCTCAGCAATGTTGGCGGTCACCGACGTCGCTGCACGCCGGATTTGATTTGCCAGACCATACTTCTCAACATCCGGCAGGGCCTTCACCAGTTTGTAGAACTCGTGTCGCAGATCCCGGGCGGCTTTCCAAACCTCCAGGTCTTTGAAATCTCTGATGGGGGCCGCCGGCGCGCGCTTCTCCACGCTTGAGCTCTCCTTCGCGAGTTTCCAATTTCTAATTTCCATTTTCCAGCTTCTAATTTCCAATTTCTAGTTTCCAGTTTCCAATTCCGCCGGCAAGAATACCTTAAAGCACGCGCCTTTGCTTTGCTCGCTGCACAGGCGGATCCAGCCGCGGTGGTCGTCAACAATCTTTGAGACAATCGAAAGTCCCAGCCCCACGCCGGTCTTCTTGGTCGTGAAGAACGGATTGAAAATCTGCCCGTGCAATTCAGCGGGGATGCCGGGGCCCGTGTCCTGAATTTCAATCTCCACACCGCGTCGCCCGTCATGGTTGGCCGCGGCGATCGTCACCTTGAGCTTGCCGCCTTCTTTTCCTATGGCCTCGTAGGCGTTCAGGAAGAGGTTGGTAAAGACTTGCTCGCACAGGTCCGCGTCCAGCGGGAC